>Ga0209131_1000277_pt1 | contig 37177 bp, 34 predicted proteins | sample GraSoi_2013_40cm_FD_185826 | JGI IMG/M metagenome (GOLD analysis project Ga0209131, IMG submission 185826) | Grasslands soil microbial communities from the Angelo Coastal Reserve, California, USA - Sample 9_17_2013_40cm (SPAdes) (version 2) | ecosystem: Environmental > Terrestrial > Soil >...
GGCGACGCAGCGAGGTCGATCGTGATCGCCGCGCCCTGATGATTGCGCAGCTCGAGATAGTTGAAGACCGGCGCGGAGCCGTTCACCGCAAGGCCCTTGCCGTGTTCAAGGAGCACATGCTCGAGCCGCGTGTTGACGGTGCCCGGCATGAATATCCACTGATCCCAGTCGCCCGGAGCCGCGGGCGCGCCCGAGCGGGCGTTGTCGGATAGAACGCGAATCGGAGTGGAAGCGGTGCCCAGCGCCTTGATCGCGCCGGCCTGGACGGTCAGCCCGGTGCCCAGTCCCATATAGACGGTGACCCCGGCGTCGATCGTGAGGACCGCGCCGTTCTGTAGGGTGATGGCGCTTGATACGAGGTACGGGCTGCCGGTGAGCGTCCACGTTGTATCGGTGGCAATGGCTCCCGACACGGTCGTCTGCGCCCACGCCTGCGATGTGCCCAACGGCACCGGCAGCAGGAAAAGGAGCGCCCACAACGCGCGCAACACGCGGGAGCCGCTATGTTTTGGCGTAACCAAGGGCTCCGCAAGGAACATTACCGAATCGCGGCCCATCTTTTTCCCCTTTGTGCAGCAGGACCGTCTGAAGCAGAACTTCGCGCTACGCTGTTTTTTTCCCTGATTCGCCTACCAAAAAAAACTCAGGCGCACTGTAATTTTTTGTTCGCGGAGTATTTGGCCAATTACTTCACGAGTCAAGGCTGCGCGCGAACTCTTGGAAGCCCGGTTCAAGAGACACGCTTGATCGGGCGCTATGGCCTTGCGTGTCGGGCGCTATGGCCTGCAATGGCCGTGCAGCTCGAGCGCCGCGAACATGGTGCTGCGCGCGTCTAGATTTGCGCGCCGGGACGATCTGTTGCGTGAAGGGTCGGCTGCAGCCCCTTTGCGATGCCGCGCTCGAGCTCGACCTCGGCACGCAGGCCCTCCAGATCCCGGTGGATCACCGCGACCGCCAGCCTCTTTCCCGCACGCGTGTAGGTGATCGAGCAATCGCGCGCGTCGAGCCGGCCGTCGATCTGCGCCTTGTCCCAGCGCTCGGCGTGTCCGATGTAGGAGAGACCGAAGTCGTACTGCTCGGTCCAGAAGAACGGGATCGCCTCGAAGCGTTCCCGCCGGCCGAGCATGTTGCGCGCGGCGGTCTGCCCCTGGCGCTCCGCGACCACCCAGTGCTCGACGCGGATGCGCTCGCCGGTGAGCGGATCGGGCCAGCGCGCAATGTCGCCGGCGGCGAACACCCCGGGAGCGCTCGTTTCGAGGTACTCGTCCACCGCGACGCCGCGATCCATGGCGAGCCCCGCCTGCTCCGCGAGCGAGACCGCCGGCCGCACGCCGACACCGATGACGACAAGATCGGCCTGAAGCGTTTCGCCGTTCTCCAGCCTCACGTCGTGCTCGCCGATGCCGGCCGCCGTCGTGCCGAAATGGAAAGTCACTCCGTGCCCCTCATGCAGCCTGCGGATGAAATCACCGACCTCGGCGCCCAGAACCTTCTCCATGGGACGTGCTTCCGGCCCGACCACGTGCACCTCGACACCCCGGGTCCGCAGCGACGCGGCCACCTCGAGGCCGATGAAGCTGGCGCCGATCACCACGGCGCGCCTGGAGGCGACAGCCTTTGCGGTGATCGCACGGCTATCCGCCACTGTGCGCAAGTAGTGAACATGCGGCAGGTCCCCTCCGGGCAGCTTGAGGCGGACCGGCTCGGCGCCGGTGGCGAGCAGGAGAGCGTCATAGGCAATCCGACTACCGTCGGCGAGCTGAACGTGCCGCTGAGCGGTGTCGAGCGCGGCGACGCGCGTGTCGAGCTTCAAATCGATGCGCCGCTCCTGATAGAACGCAGCCGGGCGCAGCGGAATCCATTCTTCCGGGGCCGTACCGGCGAGATAGCCCTTGGACAAGTTCGGGCGGTCGCAGGGACGCGAAGCGTCGGCGCTCAACAGCGTGATGGGGCCCTCGTGACCTTCGCGCCGAAGCATCTCGGCGGCGGCGTTGCCGGCCGCCCCGCCGCCCACGATGACGATCGATTTCCGCGCCGCTTCCGGCGCTTGCAATCGTGGTGGCTTTGCGCCCCCGATTTTTTCCCGAACATAGACCCTGCCGTTCTGCTGCTCGACGCGCCAGCAGGAAACGGGATCCAGCGCCGGCGCGCGCAGCGCTTCACCGGTGCGCAGGCTGAAGCAGGCATGGTGCCAGGGGCAGCGAACCGTATCGCCGGCCAGCAGTCCCTGCTCGAGCGGACCGCCGTAGTGCGTGCAGACCGCGCCGACCGCGAACAGCTCAGCCCCTCGCCTCGCAAGAAACACCGGCTCGCCCTGCGCATGTCCAAGCAGCATCGCGCCGTCGGCGACCGCCGGCAGCGCAACGCCGCCGGCGAGATCGGGACCGCTCAGTTTCGCGTCGCTCATTCGGTGCTCCTCTCACCGGGTTCGACAAGAATGCAGGTGCGAGTTCACCGCCTCGCTCCTGGCGCGAGCCCTGCGTATCCGGAGCTTCGCGGGCTCGATGGGGACGGCTCTGGCGGAGAGTGAGGGATTCGAACCCCCGAGCCCTTGCGGGCTAACGGTTTTCAAGACCGCCGCATTCGACCGCTCTGCCAACTCTCCTTTATTTGCGCCTTGCCCTTGAAAAGCCCTTTGCTGGCCGCATTTTAGCTCCGGTAAAGGCGGTAAACAGTTGAAACTCGGGGCAACTTTGGTAGTCTTAGTGTACGAGGCATCAGCCTCACGGAGGATTACATACCTATATGGAACTGAAACCCGTTAGAACCGACGATCAGGCATTCGGCCGCCGCACCAGCACATACGAGCCGGCGCAGGATGTCGCGGACGTCGCGCAGGGCCAGAAAGTACTTCGTAACACATATCTGCTGCTCGCCGTCACGATGATTCCGACGGTGATCGGGGCGTTCATCGGCATGCAGACGGCGGGCATCATCATGGGGAGCCCGATCATCAGCTCGCTCGTGCTGCTCGCGGTGGTCATCGGCCTGCAGTACGGCATCGCCGCCAACCGCAACAGCGGCGTCGGTATTGCGCTGCTTCTCTTGATGACCGGCATCCTGGGCTGGTGGCTGGGGCCGATCCTCAACTTCGCGCTGCAGATGCGCAACGGCATGCAGCTCGTCGGCTACGCGGCCGTCGGCACCGGCGTGATCTTCTTCGCCATGGCCACCGTCGCCACCACGACGAAGCGCGATTTCAGCTTCATGGGCAAGTTCCTGTTCGTCGGCATGATCGCGCTGCTCATCGCCATGTTCGCCAACATGTTCCTGCAGATCCCGGCGCTCGCGCTGACGATCTCGACCCTGGTGATCGTGGTGTTCTCGCTGTTCCTGCTGTACGACCTGAACCGCATCGTGCGCGGCGGCGAGACCAACTACGTGATGGCGACGACCGGCGTGTACATGAGCCTGTTCAACATCTTCGCCAACCTGCTGCAGCTTCTTCTTGCGCTGGGCGGCGAGAGGGACTAGCCGAATAAAGCAGCAATCGTAGAAAGGGCGCCTTCGGGCGCCCTTTTCATTACTGCCGATGGCGCCAATTAAAAACTGCTGCGACTGTCACGCCCATGTCTGCGGCCCGGAAAGCCGCTATCCCTACGCGGCGAGCCGGCTCTACACGCCGCACGATGCCCTGCCTTCCGACTACCGGCGCATGCTCGACGCGCTCGGCATCGAGCGCGGCGTGCTGGTGCAGCCGAGCATCTACGCCGCCGACAACCGCGCCCTGCTCGACGCCCTGGCGCAGGACCCGGCACGCCTTCGCGGGGTCGCGGTGGTGCCTTGGAACATTTCGTCGAAAGAGCTCGAACGACTCCATGCGGCCGGCGTGCGCGGCGTGCGGCAGAACATCGTCGACCTCAAGGATGGGAAAGGTGTGCTCCCGCTAGCGGAATTAAAAAATTTAGGAAAAAAAATAAAACCCCTCGGCTGGCACGTCGAGTTCCTGATGCACGTCGACGAATTTCCCGACCTCGACCGGCAGCTCGCGGACTTCCCGGTGGAGGTGGTGTTCGGGCACCTGGGCTATGTTCCCGCGGCGAAATCTCCCGGTGAAGCCGGCTTCAAGGCGCTTCTGCGGCTGATGAAGGACGGCAAGGCGTGGGTGAAAATGACTGCGCCTTATCGACTCACTCCGAGCGGAATGCCTTACCCGGAGACCGACAGATTCGCGAAGGCGCTGGTCGCCGCGGCGCCCGAGCGGCTCATCTGGGGCACAGACTGGCCGCACGTATTCATCAAGTCGGCGATGCCCGACGACGCGAAGCTTCTCGCGCTGTTCGAGCGCTGGGCGCCCGATGAGAAGGCGCGCCGGCGCATCCTGGTCGACAACCCGGCGCAGCTCTACGGCTTCTGAAGAGGGCCTGCTTTACCGCAGGCGTTCGCCGATCCAGTCCGCGATGTAGTCGACGGCGAGCGGCCGGTTGTCCGCAAGCGCGTGAGCGCTTCCGCCTTCCTCGGCGGTGAAGATTTTCAGGTGCTTGTCCCGGGCACCCACGGCGTCGAACAGCTTGGTCGCGGAGGCCACCGGAACCACCTTGTCGTCGGCGCCGTGGACGACCAGGAACGGCGTCTCGATGCGGGGCGCGACCTCCGCAAGCGAAAACTTCTCCGCCTTGCGGATCGCGGCGTCGGCGTCGTCGAGGCAGCCCATCACCCAGCGGAAGTGGAACGCCGACTGGGCGGTCGCCTTCGGATCGGCCTCCTGCTTGCGCTTCACCTCGCGCTGGAAGCCGGCGAGGTCCCAGTGCAGCGCCGAGAACGCGACCGCGGCGCGGTAGCGCTTCTCGAACGCGGCGATGCGCGCCGCGTAGTAGCCGCCGAAGCTGTAGCCCATCGCGACGACCCTGGAAGGATCGACCTCCGGGCGCCCCGCGACATAGTCGTACGCCGCCCTTCCCGGCACCTCGTAGTCGTGGCGCGCATAGAGGTTGCGCAGCCGTAGCGATTCGCCCTGCCCCGGGCCGTCGATCGCGAGCGTGTTCCAGCCGCGCGCGGCGAACTCCAGGCCGCAGAAGAGCACGCTCATCTCCTTGCAGTTGTCCATGCCGTCGAAGACGACGATCGTGGGCGCACGCTGCCGATTTCCGGAATTCTTGAAAAACAATCCGGGTAATGTCGCGCCGCTTTCGTATGCAACCTCGACCCGTTCGATGCCCGGATAGCGGCGCTCGAGGCCGGCGTGCTGCAGCTCCAGCGCCTTCGCGCCGAGCTTGCGCTTTTCGTCGCCGGGAGGGACGAAGCGCTCGCCGGTAAACCAGTACATGCCTGCGCGCAGGAAAAAGTTTCCGGCGGACAACCGATGGCCGGCCGCTTCGGTGCGCTCCGCGAACAGCTCCAGCCGCCGGCCCATGGCGCACCACTCTTCGCGCCAGGCGTCCGTCTCGTTTTGCCGCGCGCTCAGCTTTTTACAAACCTGGTCCACCTCGGCAAGCGCAACGGCCCCGTAGGGCGCCATTGCTTTTGTCACCAGCACGGCGTTGGACCAGGCGAAGTTTCCCGGAAACTCCTCCAGCCACGACATTATTCGACCCGGCCCTTATTCAACTTTGATCCCCGCGGCCTTGATGACCTTGCTCCAGCGCGCGAGGTCGTCGCGGATCGTCGCGGCGAACTGCGCCGGCGCGTCGCCCACCGGCTGCACCCCGAGCGAGGCGAAGCGCTCGCGCACGAGCGGCGTGGCGAGCGCCTTCACCGCCGCGGCATGCACCCGGGCGACGGCGTCCGCCGGCATTCCCGCCGGGCCCACCAGGCCGGTGAAGTTGTCGATCTCGAAACCGCGCAGGCCGGCCTCGGCGAAGGTCGGCGTGTCGGGCAGCGCGGCCTGGCGCGCCGCCGAGGCGACCGCGATGGCGCGGATCTTCCCGCCGCGCACGTTGCCGACCGTCGAGCTCGCCTGGTCGAACAGCAAATCCACCTGCCCGCCCGCCAGGTCGACGAGCGCGGCGCCGGTTCCCTTGTAGGGCACGTGGCTGAACTTCGCGCCGGTCATCATCTGGAACAGCTCGCCCACCAGCTGGTTGGACGAGCCGTTGCCGCCCGAGGCCATGCTCAGCTCGCCCGGCTTTTCCTTCGCGATCTTCAGGAACTCATCCAGAGTTTTTGCGGGCAGCGCCGGCCTGACCACCAGCACGAACGGCGTGATCGCGAGATTGGTGATCGGCGCGATGCCTTTCAGCGGATCGTAGGGCCAGTTGGGATACAGGCTCGGCGCGACGGCAAGCGAGCTGTTGGAGCCCATCATGAGCGTGTAGCCGTCGGCGGGCGACGCGAGGAGCGCCTGCGCGCCCACCATCCCCGCGGCGCCAGGACGGTTCTCGACGATCACCGCCTGGCTGAGCGCGTCGCCCAGCGCCGGCGCCACCGTGCGCGCGGTGATGTCCACGTTCCCTCCGGGCACGAACGGCACGAGGATGCGGATCGGTTTGTTGGGATATGCCTGCGCACAAGCCGAGCCTGCGACGAGCGCGGCGGCGATCGCTGCGAATAGCCGTTTCATTATTTCCTCCCTGCGCGATTCTAGCGTTCGAAGACGGCGATGCTTTCGACGTGCGCGGTATGCGGGAACATGTTGACCACCCCGGCCGCCACGAGGCGAAAGCCCCTGGTGTTGACGAGAATGCCGGCGTCGCGCGCGAGCGTGGCCGGGTCGCAGGAGACATAGACGATGCGGCGCGGCCAGGCATCCGGCAAGGCTTTGACGAGCTCGACGGCGCCTTCGCGCGGCGGGTCGATGAGGAGCTTGTCGAACGGCCCGAAGGACGCGAAGCCGTTCTTGAAGAGGTCGAGGACCTCGAATTGCGCGACGAGCTTGTTCGCAGCCGCATTGGCGCGTGCACGATTTACCAGTTCCTTGCTTCCTTCGAAGCCGATCACTTGCGCGCCTTTGGAAGCAAGCGGGAGAGAGAAATTGCCCAGGCCGCAGAAAAGGTCGGCGATGCGCTCGCCCGGCTGCGGATCGAGGAGGCGGATCGCGCGCGACACGAGGACGCGGTTCATCGCGAAATTCACCTGGGTGAACTCGGTCGGGCGAAACGCGATGCTCACGCCGAATTCCGGAAGCTCGTAGCGGAGCCGGCTGTCGGCGGGCTGCAATGGATGCGCGCTGTCGGGGCCGCCGGGCTGCAGCCACACGTGAATTCCCGAAGCGGCGGAAAAGTCCTTTAGAAGGAGAAAATCCGGGTCGGTAAACGGCAGGAGATGCCGGAAGACGAAAGCCGTGGCGTTGTCGCCCACCGCGACCTCGATCTGCGGCACGCGCTCGGCGATCGACAGCTTTCCGATCAGCTGCTTCAGGCCCGGAATCAGCGCGGACACCTTCTCCGGCAGCACCGGGCATTCCTGCATGTCGGCGATGTAGGTCGAGCGCTTCTCGCGGAAGCCGACGAGCACGCCGCCCTTTTTCGGCACGTGGCGGGCGGAGAGGCGCGCGCGGTTGCGATAGCCCCACTCGAGGCCGTAGACGATCGGCAGCATCGTCTCCGCGCTCACTTTCCCGATGCGCGCGAGGTTCTCCTCCAGCCAGCGCTGCTTGGCGGCCATCTGGGTGCCGGCGTCCGCGTGCTGCGTCGCGCAGCCGCCGCACACGCCGAAATGCGGGCAGCGCGGGGTGCGGCGCGCGGCAGACTCGTGCAGGATGCTGGTGGCCTTGCCGAACTCGTGCGAGAGCTTCTTCTTCAGCACCGCGAAGTCGACGTCCTCGCCCGGCAGCGCGCCCTCGACGAACACCACCTTGCCTTCCGGATTGCGCGCGACGCCCCGGCCTTCCGCGTCCAGCGATTCGACGTGCAGCGTCACGTTTTCCAGAGAGACAGGAATTCGCGCCAGTGGGGAGCGTTCTGCTTCTCGAGCGTCGCGCGCAGCAGCGCGCACTCGCGCTCGTAGTGGTCTTTCTGGGAAACGCCGCGCAGCATCTGGAACCGCAGGTACAGCAGATACGTGTTGACGACGTCTGCCTCGCAGTAGTCACGGATCGCCTTGATCTCGCCGCGCTGATAGGCAGGCCACACCTGCGCGCCACCGATGCCGAGCTTTCCGGGAAACCCGGCCAGCCGCGCGAAGTCGTCGAGCGGCACGTTGTTGCGCGGCTGGTACATCGCCAGCACGTCCATCAGGTCGAGGTGCCGTGAATGGTAGCGGCCGATGTAGTTGTTGAACTTGAACTCGCGGTCGTCCTCGCCCTGGTCCCAGAACTTCGCGGCGCTGCCGCTGCACATCATGGCCCGGTACGAAAGCACCGGCAGGTCGAAGCCGCCGCCGTTCCAGGACACGAGCTGCGGGGTGTACTTGTCGATGCCGTCGAAGAATTTCTGGATCGTCGCGGCCTCGTCGCGCTCGGGCTCGCCGATCGAGAACACCTGCACCCCGTCGCCCTCGCGCAGCACGCAGCCGACGGCGACCACGCGCTGCAGGTGCGGCGGCAGGAAATCGCTGCCGCCGGTCTGCACGCGGCGCTTCTGGAAGGCGAGCTCGGCGACGTCGCCGTCGGGCAGGTCGGCGGGCAGGTCGTAGAGCTTGCGGATCCCCGCGCAGTCCGGGACCGTCTCGATATCGAAAGCGAGTATTGGGATCATGGAGCTAAGAGGCAGGCGTCACGACGTTTCAAATCGGTGTCTGACACCGATTTTTCCGTTAGGCAGGGAAAACTCCGGTGGTGAGGTAGCGGTCGCCCCGGTCGCAGACGATCGAGACGATGACCGCGTTCTTCAGCGCCGTCGAAATGCGAAGGGCCACGTGCATCGCGCCGCCGGAGGAGATGCCGGCGAAGATGCCTTCCTCGCGCGCCAGGCGCCGCGTCATCTCCTCCGCCTCCGACTGGCTCACGGATTCGATGCGGTCGACGCGCTTGCGGTCGTAGATCTTCGGCAGGTACGCCTCCGGCCATTTGCGGATGCCGGGAATCTGCGAGCCTTCCTCCGGCTGGCAGCCGACGATCTCGATCTTCGGATTCTTCTCCTTGAGGAACTTGGAGCAGCCCATGATGGTGCCGGTCGTGCCCATGCTCGACACGAGATGGGTGATCTTGCCCTCGGTGTCGCGCCAGAGCTCGGGCCCGGTGGTCTCGTAGTGCACGAGCGGATTGTCGGGATTCGCGAACTGGTCGAGCATCACGCCCTTCTTGTCCTTCACCATGCGCTCGGCCAGGTCGCGCGCGGTCTCCATGCCGCCTTTCTGCGGCGTGAGGATGATCTCGGCGCCGAAGGCGCGCATGGTCTGGCGGCGCTCGGCGGAGAGATGCTCGGGCATGATGAGGATCATCCGGTAGCCGCGCATCGCGGCCGCCATTGCGAGCGCGATGCCGGTATTGCCGGAGGTGGCCTCGATCAGCGTGTCGCCCGGCTTGATGCGGCCGCGCTGCTCCGCGTGCCGGATCATCGAGATCGCCGGCCGGTCCTTCACCGAGCCCGCCGGGTTGTTGCCTTCCAGCTTCGCCAGGATGATGTTGCCGTTCTTCTTCGCCTCGGCGCCCGGCAGGCGCTGCAGGCGCACGAGCGGCGTATCGCCGATGAAGTCCTCGAGGGTCTTGTTCATTCCTTCATCAGCTCCTTGACGTACGCCGCCACGCCCTCCTCGACCCCCATGAAGGCGCCGGGCAGGCCGGCGGCGCGCAGCGCCGACAGATCGGCCTGGGTATAGCTCTGGTATTTCCCCTGGAGCTGCGCCGGAAACGGGATGTATTGGATCAGCTTCTGCTCCGCGAGCTCCTGCGGCGAGGCGCGCGTGCCGCGCAGCGTGTTGATCACCGCCGCCGCCACGTCGTTGAAGGCCTGGGCGCGGCCGCTGCCGCAGTTGAAGATGCCGGACACGTCGCGGCGCTCGAGCATCCAGAGATTCACCGCGACGGCGTCGTCGACGTGCACGAAATCGCGGCGCTGCTCGCCGTCGCCGTAGCCGCCCGAGCCGGCGAACAGCTTCACCCGGCCCTCGGCCCTGAATTGCTGGAAGGCCTGATACGCGACCGAAGTCGTGTTCGTGCGGTAGTGGCGCTTATCGGCCTTGTGCCACTCGTTCGGACCGTAGACGTTGAAATAGCGCAGGCCGGCGATCTGCGATGCCGTTTCCGGAAGGATTCTGCGGACGTGCTGGTCGAACAGCAGCTTCGAGTAGCCATAGATATTCAGCGGTTTTTCGCAGCGCGGCTCCTCCCTGAACTCGGCGCTCGCGCCGTAGACCGCCGCGGAGGAAGCGTAGATCAAGGGAATCTCTTCCTCCTGGCACCACTCCAGCAGGCGCTTCGAGTAACCGTAGTTGTTCTCCATCACGTAGCGGCCGTCGGTCTCGGTCGTGTCCGAGCACGCGCCCTGATGAAGCACCGCCTCGACCGCGCCGTCGAGCTTTTCGATCCCCGATAAAAATTCAGACTGGTCTAGATAATCCGCGATCTCGCAACCGGCCAGGTTCCTGAATTTGTCGGCGTGCGCGAGGTTGTCGACGGCGATGATCTCGCTCACGCCCCGGCTGTTCAGCGCCGCGACCAGCCTCGAGCCGATGAAACCGGCGGCGCCGGTGACGATGTAGTACATCAGCCGCCCCCGCCCTTTCTGCGCTCGCTCCTGAACAGCTCCTCGAGAGTCACCTCGGCGGTGCCGAACTTGGTGACCTTGATGCCGCCGGCGCGATTGGCGATGCGCACCGCGGAGTCGAAGCCCTCGCCCGCCGCGAGCATCACCGCGAGCGTGGCGATCACCGTATCGCCCGCGCCGGTGACGTCCGAAACCTCCCGCTTGTCCCCTTTTACCTGAAATGTCTTGCGGTTCTTTTTGAACAGGATCATGCCGTCTTCCCCGCGGGTAAGAAGCAACCCGTCCAGCCCCAGTTTCTCGCGTAGCGCGTGGGCGCGCGAAGCCAGGTCCTTTTCGTTACCCCAGCTGCCCACGACCTGGCGCAGCTCGGCCAGGTTCGGCGTGAGGAGCGAAGCGCCCTTGTAGCGCAGATAGTCATCGCCTTTCGGATCGACGAGCACCAGCTTCCTCGCCCGGCGCGCCTCGCGGATCATCGTCGCGATGTGCGTCAGGCCGCCCTTGCCGTAGTCGGAGAGCAGGACCACGTCGCACTCGCGCAGCGCCTTGCGGAAATCCGCGAGCTTGGAGGCGAGCACCTCGGTGGAGGGCGGCTTCTCCATGTCGATGCGCAGCAGCTGCTGGCGCCGGGCGATGACGCGCAGCTTCTGCGTGGTGTGCACGCGCGGATCGCGATGCAGGCTGGCCTCCACGCGCTTGCCCTGCAGCAGCTTGGCGAGGCGGGTGCCGGCCTCGTCGCGCCCGACGACGGAAAGCAGGCGGGTCGCGGCGCCCAGCGCGGCGCAGTTCGCGGCGACGTTGGCGGCGCCGCCGAGACGGTGCTCCTCTTCCCGGAAAAGCAGCACCGGCACCGGCGCCTCGGGCGAGATGCGCGAAGCGTCGCCGTACCAGTAGCGGTCGAGCATGACGTCGCCGACCACCAGCACGCGGGCTTTCGATGTGTCCGGAGCTTTCAGGCTTTTCTTCCTATGGAGTAGTACTCGATGCCCTGCGCGTGCACCACGGCGGGATCGTACAGGTTGCGGCCGTCGAAGATCGCCGGCGTCTTGAGGCGGACCCGGATCGACTCGAAGTCCGGGCTGCGGAATTCCTGCCACTCGGTCACGATGGCGAGCGCGTCGGCGCCCTCGAGCGCGGCGAGCGCCGAGTCGACCACTTCCAGGCGCATCTCGTTCAGGTAGATCTTGCGCGCCTCCTCGCGCGCGGCCGGGTCGTAGGCGCGCACCGTGGCGCCGGCGCCGATCAGGTCGGAGATCAGCGCGAGGCTCGGCGCCTCGCGCATGTCGTCGGTGTTCGGCTTGAACGCGAGCCCCCAGAGCGCGAAGCGCTTGCCCGAGAGATTCGCGCCGAAGCGCGCCCGGATCTTGTCGCCGAGCACGTGCTTCTGCGCCTCGTTCACCTGGTCGACAGCGCCGAGCACGCGCAACGGCCGTCCCGCCTGCGCCGCGCTCCTTTGCAGCGCCTTCACGTCCTTCGGGAAGCAGGAGCCGCCGTAGCCCACGCCGGGGTAGAGGAAGTGGTAGCCGATGCGCGGATCCGCGCCGATCCCGCGGCGCACCTCCTCGATGTCGGCGCCGAGCGCCTCGGCGAGGTTCGCCACCTCGTTCATGAACGAGATGCGCGTGGCGAGCATGGCGTTGGCGGCGTATTTCGTCAGCTCCGCCGAGCGCACGCCCATCACCATGATCCTCTCGTGGTTGCGCTGGAACGGCGAGTAGAGCTGGCGCAGCAGCGCGACCGCGCGCTCGTCGTGCGAGCCGATGACGATGCGCTCGGGGCGCATGAAATCGCCCACCGCCGCGCCCTCCTTCAGGAATTCGGGGTTCGACACCACGGCGAAGTCGCCCTTCATCCCGCGCTTCTGGGTTTCCTCCGCGACCGCGTTGCGCAGCTTGTCGGCGGTGCCCACCGGCACCGTCGACTTGGTGCAGATCACCTTGTGACCGTCCATGTGCCGGCCGATCGCGCGCGCGGCGGCGAGGACATGCTGCAGGTCGGCCGAGCCGTCCTCGCCGGGCGGGGTGCCGACCGCGATGATCTGCAGCTCGGCGTGGGCGACGCTCTCCGCCACGTCGGTGGAGAAGCGCAGCCGCCCCGCCTGCCGGTTCTTCCTGACGATCGGCTCGAGGCCCGGCTCGAAGATCGGAATCTCGCCGTCGTTCAGGCGCGCGATCTTGTCCCGGTCGAGGTCGAGGCAGAAAACCGAGTTGCCCGCGTCCGCGAGGCAGGCGCCGGTGACGAGGCCGACGTATCCGGTTCCGATGATGGTTACGTGCATGTTCCCTGTTTCATGGAGTTAGGTCGAATTCTTCCGTGCGCCGCGGCGGGTAGGTCTCCCAGCCGCCGCAGGCGGGGCAGTGCCAGTGGAACTGGCGCGCCTTGAAGCCGCACTTCTCGCAGCGATAGCGGGCGAGCCGCCGGGTATGGCTGTGGATCAGGTTGCGCATCAGCTCGAGATCGCGCCGGCGCTCGACGCTCGTGGCGCCGATGATCTGAACCTCGAGCAGGCGGTCGACGCCGAGCAGCGTCGGGTTGCGGCGCAGCTCGTCCTTCACCATCGTGTACGCCGCCTCGGGGCCCTGGACGTCCATGGTCTGCTGGAACACGGTGTCGAGCAGGTCGAGCGAGGGGTAGCGCTCGAGATAGCCCACCAGCAGCCGCAGCGCTTCCTCGGCGCGCCCCGCCTCGCGGTAGGCTTCGAGGAGGCGCTGCGCGACGAGCGCGAGATAGGCCGGATCCTGCGATTCGATGCGCTTCCAGTGCTCGATCGCGGCTTCCAGATGGTTGGCGGCGCGCTCCAGGTCGCCCAGCAGAAGGCTCGCCCGCACGCATTTGCGGTTCGCCTCGAGGGCGGCCTCGAGATGGCGGCGCGCGACGTCCGGACGCGACTCCGCCGCCTCGGAGGCGGCCAGCTCGCACAGGTACTGCGCGACGTCGCGGTCGCGGGTCTCGCCGGGCGCGGCCGCGAGATTCTTCGCCATGTCGATCGCGCGCGTCCAGTCCTTTTCCTGCTCGTAGATCTCCAGCAGGTGCTTGCGCGCGGCGCCCGCCTGGCGGCTTTCGGCGAGCTTCTTGAAGGCTTCTTCGGCGCGGTCCAGAATCCCCGCCTTCAGGTAATCGTCGCCGAGCTCGGTGAGCGCCGTGAGACGCTGCTCTTCGCTGAGATCGGTGCGCTCGAGCAGGTTCTGGTGCATGCGGATCGCACGATCATATTCGCCGCGCCGGCGGAACAGGCTGCCGAGCGCGAAATGCAGCTCGATCGTCTCGGGATCGACCTTCACCACCTCGATGAACGCCTCGATCGCCTTGTCGGGCTGCTCGTTCATGAGGAAGTTGAGGCCCTTGAAGTAGGAGCTCGGCAGCGCGCGCGACTCGCGCAGGAGGTGGCGGATGTCGATGCGCGCGGCGATCCAGCCCAGCCCGAAGAAGAGCGGAAAGCCGAGCAGCCACCAGTATTCGAACTCCATGCTCAGAGCGGAGGGACCGGCGGCGGGGTGTCCGCCGGCGGCGCCTGCGATTTCCGGAGAGCCGAGATTTCCCCGCGCTGGCGCAGCAAGGTGGTGAGCAGCGCGAGCACGCCGAAGGCCGCGCCGAAGGCGAAGGCGGCGAACAGCAGCACGATCAGCGGCGCCTGCAGGACGAGGTCGAAGTAGAAGCGCAGGGTGACCGGCTCGATGTTCTTCGCCGCCAGCGCGACGAGCAGCAGAAACAGCACGAGGCGAATCGTCCATGTGACGATACGCATGACGCCGCCGGGTGTTCCCTGCTACCTAGCGCACGGGCTGCGAGGCGCGCTCGCGCGGGGCCGACTGCGCTTCCTCGGTGGCCGAGTCGACGCGCTCGCGCAGCTCTTTCCCCGCCTTGAAGTGCGGCACGTACTTCTCCGGCACCTGCACCTTCTCGCCCGACTTCGGATTGCGGCCGGTGCGCGGCGGCCGGTAGTTCAGACCGAAGCTGCCGAAGCCGCGGATCTCGATGCGGTTGCCGGCGAGCAGCGCCTGCGTCATCGCATCGAGGATCATCTTGACCGCGTACTCCGCGTCCTTCGCCACCAGCTGCGGGTAACGCTGCGCGAGGCGCGCGATCAGTTCCGACTTGGTCATGGCGACCGTTCCCCTTTTTAGCGCGAAGCCGTGCCGTTTTCCGCCTACTGCTGCGGGGTGTTGCCTTTATCGAGCTTCGCCCTGAGCAGCGCGCCCAGGTTGGTCGCTCCCGCGCTCGCCGCCGCGTTCTCGCTGCGCAGCGCCTTCATCGCGTCGGTCTCCTCCGAGAGATCCTTCGCCTTCACCGACAAATTGATCGAGCGGTTCTTGCGATCGACGTTGATGATCATCGCCTGCACCGTGTCGCCCTCTTTCAGGTGCTTGGTGAGGTCATCGATGCGGTCCCGGGAGAACTCGGAAGCGCGCAGGTAGCCGTCGACGTCGCTGCCCGAGATCACCACCACCGCGCCCTTGGCGTCGACCGACTTCACCGTGCCGTTGATCACGCTGTTCTTCTCGTGGCCGGCGATGAAGTTGGTGAACGGGTCGCCCTCGAGCTGCTTGACGCCGAGCGAGATGCGCTCGCGCTCGACGTCGATCGACAGCACCACGGCCTCGACCTCGTCGCCCTTCTTGAAGTTCTTGACCGCTTCCTCGCCGGTCGCGGACCAGGAGAGATCCGAGAGGTGCACCAGGCCGTCGATGCCGCCGGGCAGGCCGACGAACACGCCGAAGTCGGTGATCGACTTGATCTGTCCCTTGACCTTGTCGCCCTTCTTGTACTCGCGCGCGAAATCCTCCCAGGGATTGGGCATGCACTGCTTCATGCCGAGCGAGATGCGGCGGCGCTCCTCGTCGATCTCGAGGATCATCACCTCGACCTCGTCGCCGACCTGCACCACCTTGGACGGATGCACGTTCTTGTTGGTCCAGTCCATCTCGGAGACGTGCACCAGGCCTTCGATGCCCGACTCGACTTCCACGAACGCGCCGTAGTCGGTGAGGTTGGTGACCTTGCCGAACAGGCGCGTGCCCTGCGGATAGCGGCGCGCGATGCCGACCCACGGATCCTCGCCGAGCTGCTTCAGGCCGAGCGAGACGCGGTTCTTCTCGGCGTCGAACTTGAGGACCTTGGCGGTGACTTCGTCGCCCACATTGAGCACCTCGGAGGGGTGCTTCACGCGGCGCCAGGCGAGGTCGGTGATGTGGAGCAGGCCGTCGATGCCGCCCAGGTCCACGAACGCGCCGTAGTCGGTGATGTTCTTGACGATGCCCTTGACGGTAGCGCCTTCCTGCAGCGAGGAGAGCAGGTTCTGGCGCTCGGCGCCCGCGGTCTCCTCGAGGACAGCGCGGCGCGACACGACCACGTTGTTCCTCTTGCGGTCGAGCTTGATGACCTTGAACTCCATCTCCTTGCCCTCGAAGGGCGTGGTGTCCTTGACCGGGCGCAGGTCGACCAGCGAGCCGGGCAGGAACGCGCGGATGCCGTTCGCCATCACGGTGAGGCCGCCCTTCACCTTGCCGGTGATGACGCCCATGATCTTCTCGCCGCTCTCGAGCGCCTTCTCGAGGCCGATCCACGCGGCCATGCGCTTCGCCTTGTCGCGCGACAGGCGCGTGGCGCCATAGCCGTCCTCGAGCGCTTCGATGGAGACGCTGACGAAGTCGCCGACCTTGACTTCGACTTGGCCGGCGTCACTGCGGAATTCTTCGATTGCGATGATGCTTTCGGACTTCAGCCCCGCATTTACCACCACAAAGTTATCGTCGATGCTGAGCACTTCGGCGGTAATCACCTCGCCGATGCGCATCTCCTTGCGGGTCAGGCTTTCTTCGAAGAGCGCTGCGAAGGATTCGGGATCGGCAGGCTTGGGCGTCTTCTGGGATGCGGGAGCTGAGGAAATGCTGGCCATTTAATGAAAAACCTTTTCAAGCCGCGGGCTTAGGGCTCCGCGGGTTAAGTTGAACACGGGACGGAGCTCAGCTCCGTCCACCCAAACTCCTTTCACGGCACCAGGCAACGATCCGCTCGACCACCGCCTCGACCGAAAGCGCCGATGAATCCAGCACTTGCGAGTCGGGCGCGGGAACCAGGGGCGCGACCGGCCGGTTGGCGTCTCGCGCGTCCCGTTCCTCAAGATCCCGGGAAAGGGCGCGAAGATTAGCATTCATTCCTTTTTCTATCAACTGCTTATACCTACGTTCGGCACGGATTTTCGGGCTCGCTGTCAAGAACACCTTCAAGGCCGCATCCGGGAACACCACGGTGCCCATATCCCGGCCGTCGGCCACCAGCCCCGGCGGCTGGCGGAAAGCCCGCTGGCGGGCGAGGAGCGCCGTCCGGACCGAAGGGAGCTTGGCGACTTCGGAGGCGCGCTTGCTGCACTCCTCGGACCGTATCTGGTCACTAACATCCTGTTTTTCAAGAATAACTTCGTCCCCCCGGAACGAAACGTCCATCCCAGCCGCGATCTGCGCCAGCCCTTTTTCATCGGAAACGCCGCGCCGCTGAGCCGCCAACGCGATCAACCGGTACAGCGCCCCGCTCTCCAGGTAGTGGAAGCCGAGCAGCCAGGCGACCCGCTTGGCGATGGTGCCTTTGCCGGAGGCCGACGGTCCGTCGATGGCTATGACCGGCGCTTTATTCACCAGTTATTTTTTTGAATTCGTCAAAAAAGCGCGGAAAGGTCTTGGCGACGCAGCCCGGATCGTCGATGCGCACCGGCACGCCGCCGAGCGCGGCGAGCGAGAAGCTCATCGCCATGCGGTGATCGTCGTAGGTGTCCACCAGAACGTCTTTCTTGGGGGAAGCAGGCGGACTGATTTTCAGGAAATCAGCGCCCTCTTCCACTACCGCGCCCAACTTTCTCAGTTCGGTCGCCATCGCCGCGATCCGGTCGGTCTCCTTGACGCGCCAGCTGCCGATGTTGCGCAGGGTGCTGCGGCCGTCGGCGAAGAGCGCCATCACCGCCGCGGTCATCGCGGCGTCCGGAATATGGTTGAGGTCCATGTCGATGGCCTTCAGTCTCGCCCTTTTCCCTGCCCTTTCCCTGTTGCTTACCTCGATCGCGTTGTCGAAAAGCGAGACCTGCGCGCCCATGCGCTCCAGCACCTCGGTGAAGCGCACGTCGCCCTGGATGCTGTTGCGCCCGACGCCCTCGACCCGCACCGGCCCGCCGCCGAGCGCGCCCGCGGCGAGGAAATAGGAGGCCGAGGACGCGTCGCCTTCCACAAGAATTTTTCCAGGAGAAATATAAGAAGAACCGGGTAAAGCAAAAGACTGGAACCCGCTTTGTGTTACGTCGACGCCGAAGCGCCGCATCACGTTGAGCGTGATCTCGACGTAAGGCTTCGAGATCAGCTCGCCCTGCACCTCGATGCGCGCCTTCGCGCGCGCCAGGGGCAGCGCCATCAGGAGCGCCGTGAGGAACTGCGACGACACCTCGCCGCGGACTCTCACGGGCTTTTCCACGCCGATCTTTCCCGGATGAACCGCGAGCGGCGGATAGCCGTCTTTCTCCGCGTAGTCGATGCGCGCGCCCATGCCGCGCAGCGCGTCGACCAGATCGCGGATCGGCCGCTCGTGCATGCGCGGCACGCCGGCAAGGCGGTATTCGCCGCTCGCCATGGCGAGCGCGGCCGTCAGCGGACGGTAGGCCGTTCCCGCGTTGCCCAGGAACAGATCCGCTTTTTTTACGGGAAAACGGCCTCGGGCGCCTTCGACGAAGAGAACAGGGTCCTTTCTCGAAATGCGAACCCCGAGGGCCGAAAGCGCATCGAGCATCACTCGCGTGTCGTCGGCGTCGAGCAGGCCGCCGACCTCGGTCTCGCCGGAAGCGAGCGCGGCAAGCAGCAGCACGCGATTGGAAATGCTCTTCGACCCCGGAAGGCGCACCGTGCCCGCAGCGCGGTGCAACGGCCCGAGCTCGATGTACTCCGCCGCCATCAGGCTCCGGGCTTGCGGCCGGACCAGGTGCGCTGAAGCCAGTCGTCGCGCGCCGAGCGCGCCTCGGCGAAAAGCTTCTGCAGCGCCGCGGCGTCGCCGCTCTCGAGGAGCTTTTTCAGCTCGGCCAGCTTCTTCGAATATTTGGTGAGCTCGGTCGCCAGGACATCGGCGTTGGCGAGGCTGATGTCGCGCCACATCTCCGGGCTGGCCGAGGCGATGCGGGTGAAGTCGCGAAAGCCCCCGGCCGCATAGGAGAAGAGCTCCGCCGCGTTCTCGCGCTTCGTCACCTCGTGAACCAGCGCATAGGCGAGCAGGTGCGGCAGATGGCTCACCGCGGCGAACACCTCGTCGTGCTGCTCCGGGGTCATCCGGCTGGTGCGCGCCCCGCAGGTGGACCAGGCCTGGTTGAGCTTCTCGATCGACGCCTCGGAATTCTCCGGAAGCTGCGCGATCACCACGCGCTTGCCGCGGAAGAGCTCCGCGCTCGCCGCCGCCACGCCGCTTTTCTCGGCGCCCGCGATCGGGTGCGCCGGCACGAACTGGCCGATGCGCTTCTTGAGCGCCTTGCGCGCGGCCTCGATCACCTCGCGCTTGGTGCTGCCGGCGTCGGTGACGATCGCCTCGGGCTTCAGAGCGCCCGCGATTTTCTGGAATACCGACGCGAACTGGCCCACCGGCGTGGCGACCATCACGAGATCCGCCTCCTCGACCGCGCGCGCGGGGTCGCCTTCGATGGAGTCGATGACGCCGCGCTCGAGCGCGAGCTTCATGTTCGCCGGGCTGCGTCCCGCGCCGACGACGTGCGCGCAGGCTTTCGCCTGTTTCAGCGCGAGCGCGAACGAGCCGCCGATCAGACCGACGCCAATCACGGCGACTTTGCGGAAAAGCATTTTCAGTCCTTGATGCTAGCGGCGAGGGCGGACAGGAACTTCTGGTTCTCTTCCGCGGTGCCCACCGTCACGCGCAGATGCTCGGGAAGACCGTAGCCCGCGATCGGGCGCACGATCACGCTCCGGCGCAGCAGCCGCTTGTAGATTTCCGCCGCCTTGCCAACGCGGATGGTGACGAAGTTGCCGTGCGAGGGGATGAACTCCAGCTTGAGCGCGCGCGCGCCTTCCTCGAGCTGCTTCATGCCCTGCAGGTTGTCGGCGTAGCTGCGCGCCACGAATTCCATGTCGTCCAGCGCGGCCGCGGCGGCGCAAAGCGCGATGCTGTTGACGTTGAAGGGCTGGCGCACGCGGTTCATCACGTCGGCGACCGCCGGGTGCGCAAGCGCGTAGCCCACGCGCAGGCCGGCGAGCCCGTAGGCCTTGGAGAAGGTGCGCGTGATCACCAGGTTCGGATGGCGCTTGAGCCACTTGAGGCTGTCGGCCCTGAATTCCGGCGTCAGATACTCGTTGTAGGCCTCGTCGAGCACCACCAGCACGCGCTCGGGCACGCGGCGCAGGAACTGCTCCATCTCCGCCGCGCTCGCGAGGGTGCCGGTCGGGTTGTTGGGATTCGCCACCCAGGCGACGTAGGTCTCGTCGTCGATGGCTTTGGCCATCGCGTCCAGGTCGTGCCCGTAGTTCTTCGCGGCCACCACGATCTGGCGCGCGCCGCGCGCCTGCGTCGCGAGCGGGTACACGGCGAACGCGTGCTGCGAATACACGGCGGCGCGGCCGGGCCCCAGGAACGCGAGCGCGACCAGCTCGAGAACGTCGTTCGAGCCGTTGCCGAGCACGATCGAGGCCATGTCGACGCCGTAGCGGCGGGCGAGCGCGGACTTCAGCTCGAAGCCGTTGCCGTCGGGATAGCGCGCCACCTCGCCGATCGCCGACTCGATCGCGGCGCGGGTGCGCGGGCCGATGCCGCGCGGATTCTCGTTGGAGGCGAGCTTGATGATGCCCTCCTCCTTCAGCCCGAGCTCGCGCGCCAGCTCCGAGATCGGCTTGCCGGGCTGGTAGGGCGCGATCGAGCGCACGTAGGAGGGAGAAAGCTCGCAGGGGTCGATCAGCATGTTCAGCGTACCGCCACAGGATAGGAACCGAGAATTTTCAGAAACGAGGTCCTGGCTTTCAGCGCATCGAGCGCCCTGGAAACCGCCTCGTCCTTCTGATGCCCTTCGATATCGATGAAGAATACATATTCCCACAGCGCCGAGCGCGCCCGCGAAGGCCGCGATTCGATGCGCGTCATGCTCACGCGATGCTCGGCGAGAGGCGAAAGCAGCGCGTGCACCGCGCCGGGCTTGTTCTCCGCCGCCATGACGAGCGAGGTGCGGTCCTTCCCCGTCGGCGCCGCGTCGAGCCGGCCGAGGACGAGAAAGCGCGTGGTGTTGTTGGGATCGTCCTCGATGGAGCGCGCGAGCGCCGTGAGGCCGTAGCGCTCCGCGGCCGCCTCGCCGGCGATCGCGGCCGCGCCCTCTTCCTTGCTCGCGCGCTGCGCGGCCTCGGCGTTGGAGCCCACCGGGATGCGCTCGACCTTCGGCAGATTCTGGCCGAGCCAGGTGTTGCACTGGGCGAGCGACTGGGCATGGGAATAAACACGCTTTACCGCAGTCAATTTATTTTCTTTGGTCAAAAGATTCTGTTGGACCCGCAGCTCGATCTCGGCGCAGATGCGCAGCGGCGTGATGAGCAGCAGGTCGAGCGTGCGCCCCACCGCCCCTTCGGTCGAGTTCTCGACCGGCACCACCGTGAACTGCACCGCGCCCGATTCGCAGCGGCGAAACGCGTCGTCGACCGAGGCCGCCGCCACCGCCTCGACGGCGCGGCCGAAGTGCTTGCGCACCGCCTGCTCGCTGAACGTGCCCTCCGGCCCCAGATACGAGACGCCGATCGCCTCCTCCAGGCCGCGGCAGGCCGAGATGATCTCGCGGAACACGGCGCCGAGGCGCTCCGGGCCGAGGATGCTTTTCTTTCCCGTGATCCTTCTGAGAATCTCGGTCTCGCGCTCGGGCCGGTAGGCGGCGCCGCCTTCCTTCAAGGCTCCGATCTGCTTGGCGAGCTCGGCGCGCCTGTTCAGCGCCGCGGCGAGCTCGTCGTCGATCCGGTCGACGGCTTCCCTGAGTTTTTTTATTTCGTCAGACATCGACCGGGAGGTAGCGAACCGCGAGCACGCCGTCGAGCGCGCACAGCTCCTCGACCACGCCGGCCGGGACCGGCGTGTCGGCGTCGACGAGGGTGTAGGCCATGTCGCCCTTGGACTTGTTCAGCATGTTGTGGATGTTGATCTTACGCCGGCCGAGCGCGTGCGAGATGCGCCCCAGCATGTCGGGCACGTTGGCGTTGGCGATCGCGAGCCGATACGGCGCCTCGCGCGGCATCGAGGCCTCGGGGAAATTCACCGCGTTCTGCAGGTTGCCGTTCTCGAGGTACTCGCGCAGCTGGTCGACCACCATGACCGCGGAATTGTCCTCGGCTTCGCCGGTCGAGGCGCCCAGATGCGGCAGCGCAATGACGCGCGCGTTTCCGAGCAAAGCCGGGCTCGGGAAATCGGTGACGTACCACTTGAGGCGGCCGCTCTCCAGCCCCTTCGCCACCGCCTCGTCCGACACCACGCCCTCACGCGAGAAGTTGAGCAGCACTGCGCCCGTGTGGAAGTGATCGATGTTCTTCGCGTTCACCAGGTGCCGCGTCTTCTCGACCAGCGGCACATGCAGGCTGACGAAGTGGCTCGTCTTGAAGATCTCGTCGATCGAGGCGGCGCGCTTCACCTGCGAAGGCAGGCTCCACGCCGCCTCCACCGTGATGTGCGGGTCGTGGCCGAGCACGTTCATTCCCAGGCGGATCGCGGCGTCGGCGACGAGGCTGCCGATCTTGCCCAGGCCGATCACCCCGAGGGTATGGCCGGGCAGCTCCATGCCGGCGAACTGCTTCTTGCCGTCCTCGACGTGTTTCTCCAAATCTTCCATTTTTAATTTTTTTGTAAATTCGAGAGCGGGAGCGAGGTTGCGCGCAGCGATGAGCATGCCGGCGAGCACCAGCTCCTTCACCGCGTTGGCGTTCGCGCCAGGCGCGTTGAACACCGGAATGCCGCGCTTGGAAAGCGCCGCCACGGGAATGTTGTTGACCCCCGCCCCGGCGCGCCCCACGGCCTTGAGCGAGGGCCCGAACTCGAACTTATGCAGGTCCTGGGAGCGGACCAGGACCGCGAGCGGGTCCTTCGCTTCCTTCACCACCGCATAGCGCTCGGCGGGGAAACGCTTCAGGCCCACCTGGGCGATGCTGTTGATTACCAGTATTTCGCACTTCTTTCCCTTAACCATGTTTCTGCTCGAACTCGCGCATGTAATCCACGAGCGCGCGCACACCTTCGACCGGCATGGCGTTGTAGATGGAGGCGCGCATCCCGCCCACGGAACGGTGACCCTTCAACTGCACCATTCCCCTTGAAGAAGCGCCCTTGAGGAACGCTTCATCGAGGGAAGCGTCCTTGAGGGCGAACGGAACGTTCATCCGCGAGCGGTCTTCCCTCGCCACGGCGTTCCTGAAAAACGCGCTCGCGTCGAGGAAATCGTAGAGCAGCTTCGACTTCTCGACGTTGATCTTCTCGATGGCCGGGAGGCCGCCGAGCTGCTTCAGCCATTTGAACACCAGGCCGGCGACATACATCGAGTAGGTCGCGGGCGTGTTCAGCATCGAATCGGACTCGGCCTGCAGCTTGTAGTCCATGACGCTCGGCGTGCCTTTCAGCACCTGGCCGGTCAAGTCCTCGCGCACGATCACGAACGTCAGGCCCGCCGGGCCCGCGTTCTTCTGCGCGCCGGCGTAGATCAGGCCGAATCTCGAGACGTCGAGCGGCCGGGACAGGAAGTGGGACGATGCATCCGCAACAAGAGGCACGTTGCCGGTGGAGGGAACCGTGTGAAACTCGACCCCGCCGATCGTTTCATTCGAGCAATAGTGAACGTAGGCGGCGTCCGGCCTCACGTTCCATTTCTTCGGCGCATACGTGAAGTTCTTGTCCTCGGAGGTGGCTGCGATAGCCACGTCGCAGTAGCTCTTCGCCTCCTTCACGGCCTTCTTCGACCATTCGCCGGTGACGACGTAGTCGGCCTTCGTCTTGCCGCGCAGGAGGTTCATCGGGATCTGCGCGAACTGCAACGTCGCCCCGCCCTGCAGGAAGAGGATCCTGTAGTTTTTCGGGATCGCCAGAAGCTCGCGCAGGTCGCGCTCCGCCTCCTCGTAGATGGAGATGAACTCCTTGCCGCGGTGGCTCATCTCCATGACCGACATGCCCGAGCCGTGCCAGTCGAGCATTTCGTCGCCGGCGCGCGCCATGACTTCGGCGGGAAGCATCGCCGGACCCGCGCTGAAATTGAAGATCCTGGACATTGGAATTAATGAATACCGGACTTCGAGCTGGAAATAAAGCTTAGTGGACGGTCGGCGGCGGCGGCTCGATGGCGGGCTCGTCCGGGGCGTCGCCGTTGCCGTTGCCTTCCGCATGCGGGCCGCCGTTACCGCCGTTCCCGCCGTTGCCGTCGACGACGTCGCGCTCCTCGATGCGCTCGAGCCCGGCGAGCTTCTCGCCCTGGTCGAGCGAGATCAGCGTCACGCCCTGGGTGGAGCGGCCCTGCTCGCGGATCTGCGCGACCTTGGTCCGGATCAGCACCCCGCCGGTCGAGATCAGCATCACCTCGTCGTTGTCGTCGACCAGCGCGGCGCCCACCAGGGCGCCGTTGCGCTCGGAGGTCTGGATCGCGATCATGCCCAGGCCGCCGCGGCCGTGGCGCGTGTACTCGGCGATGGGCGTGCGCTTGCCGAAGCCGTTCTCGGTCGCGGTAAGCACGGATTTCGATGAGTCTGCATTTTCTTCCATCTTGGCCGCGAGCATGCCGATCACGCGCTGCCCCTCGCCCAGGCGCATGCCGCGCACGCCGGTGGCCTGGCGGCCCATCGGACGCACGTCGCCCTCCTCGAAGCGCACCGCCTTGCCCTCGGAGGAGAACAGCATCACGTCGAACTTGCCGTCGGTCAGCGCGACGCCGACGAGGTAGTCGCCCTCGTCCAGGCCGACCGCGATGATCCCGCTCGGCCGCGGACGCGAGAAGTCGGTGAGCGGCGTCTTCTTCACCGTGCCCTGCGCCGTCGCCATGAACACGAAGTGGTTCTCGTCGAACTCCTTCACCGGCACCACCGCGGTGATCTTCTCGCTCTCTTCGAGCGGGAACATGTTGACGATCGGCTTGCCGCGGCTCGAGCGGCTGCCGGCGGGCACCTCGTAGACCTTCAGCCAGTAGAGGCGGCCGCGGTTGGAGAAGCACAGCAGGTAGTCGTGCGAATGGGCGATGAACAGCCGCTCGATGAAGTCGTCCTCCTTCATCGCGGTGGCGGACTTGCCGCGGCCGCCGCGGCGCTGCGCGCGGTAGTCGGCGAGCGGCTGCGATTTGACGTAGCCGCCGTGCGAGAACGTCACCACCATGTCCTGCGGCGCGATCAGGTCCTCGAGCGCGATGTCCTCGGCCACCGTGACGATCTCGCTCTTCCGCTTGTCGCCGAACTCCTCCTTCAGCTTGCGCAGCTCGCCGCCGATGATGGCGATGATGCGGCTCGGCTTGGCGAGGATGTCCAGGAGATCGGCGATGGTCGCGATCACTTCGCGGTACTCGTCGCGGATCTTGTCCTGCTCGAGGCCGGTCAGGCGCTGCAGGCGCAGCTCGAGGATCGCCTGGGCCTGCGCGTCCGACAGATAGTAGCCGTCGTCTTTCAAGCCAAATTCTTCCGCCAGGCCTTCCGGACGATACTGCGCTGCCGGTGCCCTCCCAAGCATCTGCTTCACCAGGTCAGAGGGCCAGGCCTTCTTCATCAAACCGCTTTTTGCTTCGGCCGGAGACGGAGCTTTCTTGATCAGATCGATGACTTCATCGACATTCGAGAGCGCAACGGCGAGGCCTTCCAATATGTGGCCGCGCTCGCGGGCCTTCTTCAGCTCGTACACCGTGCGCCGCGTCACCACCTCGCGCCGGTGCGAGATGAACGCCTCGAGCATCGACTTCAGGTCGAGCAGGCGCGGCTGGTTGTCGACCAGCGCCACCATGTTGATGCCGAAGGTGTCCTGCAGCTGAGTCTGCTTGTAGAGGTTGTTGAGCGCCACTTCCGGGATCTCGCCGCGCTTGAGCTCGATCACGATGCGCATGCCGGTGCGGTCGGACTCGTCGCGCAGGTCGGAGATGCCCTCGATCTTCTTCTCGGTGACGTACTCGGCGATCTTCTCGAGCAGCGCCTTCTTGTTCACCTGGTAGGGCAGCTCGTCGACGATCACCGCCTGGCGGTCGCCCTTGCCGATCTCCTCGAAATGCGTGCGCGCGCGCATCACCACGCGGCCGCGCCCCGTGCGATAGCCCTCGTGCACGCCGGCGAGTCCGTAGATGATCCCCGAGGTCGGGAAATCGGGCGCCGGCATGAGCTTGATCAGCTCCTCGATCGCGCAGCTCGGGTTGGCGAGCAGGTGCAGGCAGGCGTCGACCACCTCGCCCAGGTTGTGCGGCGGGATGTTGGTCGCCATGCCGACGGCGATGCCGGAAGATCCGTTCACCAGCAGGTTGGGCGCGCGCGTCGGCAGCACCGCGGGCTCGAGCTCCTTGCCGTCGTAGTTCGGCACGAAGTCGACGGTTTCCTTGTCGATGTCCGCCAGCAGCTCGGAGGCGATCTTGTCGAGCCGGCACTCGGTGTAGCGGTAGGCCGCCGCCGCGTCGCCGTCCACCGAGCCGAAGTTGCCCTGGCCGTCGATCAGCGTGTAGCGCATGGAGAAGTCCTGCGCCATGCGCACCAGCGCCTCGTAGGTGGCGCTGTCGCCGTGCGGGTGGTACTTGCCGAGCACGTCTCCGACGATGCGGGCGCACTTCACGTAGGGGCGGTTCCAGACGTTGTTCGATTCATGCATCGCGAACAGCACCCGGCGGTGGACCGGCTTCAGGCCGTCGCGCACGTCGGGCAGCGCACGTCCCACGATCACGCTCATCGCGTAATCGAGGTAGGAGCGCCGCATCTCCTCCTCGAGGCTGATCGGGAGGATTTCTTTGGCGAAATTTTCCATGCGGAGAAGACCGAAATTTTATCATGCGGCCTCCTTCTTTCCCCTCTCAAAACAAAGGCCGCCCGCCAAACAAACGCCTTGTCTAGCGGCGTTTGGCTGTGCTTAAATCCGGGCGTCTAGAAAGATAAAAAGAGGGGGCTTCCATGAACGATTCCAAGAGCGTGAAGAGCGCCGTTTTCGCGGCCGCGTTGATTCTCGCCGGCTGCGCCACGCAAGAGCCGCCGAAGCCGGCGCCCGAGCCGGCGCCCGCCCCCGCGCCGGTCGCGGCCCCGGCGCCCGCCCCCGCGCCGGTCGTCGCGAAGCCCGAGCCGAAAAAGCCGGCGATCGTGAACCTCGCCTCGACGGAGCTGTTCGAGTTCAACAAGGCGGTCCTCACCCCCGATGCGCGCACCCGGCTCGACAGCGAAGTGATCGCGAAGCTGAAGGACGTCGGCGAGCTGCGCTATCTGAACGTGAACGGCCATGCCGACCGCCTGGGCTCCGCGCAATACAACCAGCAGCTCTCCGAGAAGCGGGCGGGCGCGGTGCGCGCCTACCTGGTCTCCAAGGGCGCCGATGCCTCGAAGATCGAGACCTTCGGCTTCGGCAAGACCACCCCGGTGAAATCCTGCCCCGACGGCAAGGACCGCAAGGCGCTGATCGAATGCCTCGCGCCCAATCGCCGCGTGGTGGTCGAAATCCAGGGCACACCAAGATAACGCTGGCGCGCCCTCCGCAGTCCGGCACCCTCATTCGCGCCCGCTGGGTGGTGCCGGTCGAGCCGGCGGGCAAGGTATTCGAGGATCACGCTGTCGCCATCCGGGGCGGCGCCATCGAAGCGCTGCTGCCCGTCGCGGAGGCGCGTGCGCGATTCCCAGACCACGAAGAGCTGGTTCTGGAAGACCACGTTCTGATTCCCGGCCTGGTCAACGCGCACACGCACGCGGCGATGTCGCTCATGCGCGGGCTCGCCGACGATCTCCCGCTCATGCGCTGGCTCGAGGAGCACATCTGGCCCGCCGAGGCGAAGCACGTCTCGCCGGAGTTCGTGCGCGACGGCACCCTGCTCGCCTGCGCCGAGATGCTCCGGGGCGGCATCACCTGCTTCAACGACATGTACTTCTTCCCGCAGGCGTCGCTCGAAGCGGCGCTCGCCAGCGGGATGCGCTCGGTGCACGGCCTGATCGTGATCGAGTTTCCCTCCGCCTATGCCTCGGATCCCGCCGACTACCTGAGCAAGGGTCTGGCGGTGCGCGATCGCTACAGGGACGAGCCGCTCGTCTCCTTTACGCTGGCGCCGCACGCTCCTTATACGGTGTCGGACGCGACCTTCCGCCAGATCGCGATCCTCTCCGCCGAGCTGGACGTGCCGGTGCACGTGCACCTTCACGAGACGCGCGAGGAGATCGATCGCTCGAAGGCCGAGCACGGCGTGCGTCCGATCGAGCGCCTCGGCCGGCTCGGCCTGCTCGGGCCGAACCTGATCGCCGTGCATTGCGTGCACCTCGACGCCGGCGAGATCCGCCTGCTCGCGCATCACGGCTGCTCGGTCGCGCACTGCCCCTCGTCCAACCTCAAGCTCGCGAGCGGCTTCGCGCCGATCGCCGCCCTGATGAAGGAGAAGGTCAACGTCGCGCTCGGCACGGACGGCGCGGCGAGCAACAACCGCCTCGATCTCCTCCAGGAGATGCGCACCGCGGCGCTGCTCGCGAAGGCCGTGGCCGGCGACGCCCAAGCCATGCCGGCGCACGAGGCGCTGCGGGCGGCGACGCTCAACGGCGCGCGCGCGTTGGGAATCGACGACAGGATCGGTTCGATCGCGCCCGGCAAGGCCGCGGATCTCGTAGCGATCGACCTGCGCGCCGCGGAGCTCGCTCCCTGCTACGACCCGGTCTCGCAGCTCGTGTACTCGGCGGGCCGCGAGCACGTGTCGTACGTATGGATCAACGGCGCGCTGCAACTGCGCGAGGGAATATTGCTGAATTCCGCGTTTTCCGCCTTGGACACTCGCTGGCAGTTATGGCAGAATGCCCTCAAGAATCACGCAGACGATTGATACCTAAGAAGTTTTCAGGGGAAGAAAATGATTAAAAACGCATCGATCCTGGTTGCTTTGGTTTTCGTCGCCGCTTGCGCGACGCAAGAGGCGCCCCAGCCCGCGCCGGCGCCCGCGCCCGCACCTGCCCCCGTAGCGGCCCCGGCGCCCGCGCCGAAACCGGAAGCGAAGCCCGAGGCGAAGCCCAAGCCCGTCGCCGAGAAGGTAACGTTCGCGGCCGACGTGCTGTTCGACTTCGACAAGTCGGTGGTCAAGCCCGAGGGCCGCTCGAAGCTCGACGACCTCGCGAACAAGGTGAAGAGCATCAACCTCGAGGTGGTGATCGCGATCGGCCACGCCGACTCGGTCGGCTCCGACGAGTACAACCAGAAGCTCTCGGTGCGCCGCGCCGAGGCGGTCAAGGCGTACCTGATCACCAAGGGCGTCGAGACCAACCGGGTCTACACCGAAGGCAAAGGCGAGAAGCAGCCGGTCGCCAGCAACAAGACCGCGGAAGGCCGGGCGAAGAACCGCCGCACGGAAATCGAGGTCATCGGCACGCGCAAGAACTGACCCTTCTCCCGCTCTTGAAAAACCCCGCTCCGGCGGGGTTTTTTATTGTCTTGTAGGTTTGCAAGCGACGGCACGTCAATTGCTGATCACTCCTAAGGCCGCCGACGCAGTGGCGTCAGGCGGGGCAGTTTTGTAATGCCTTCCTTAAAGGAGATGAGTAATGATCAGGCGATTGAAAAAAAGTACTTCGGCGCGCGACGTGATCGGGGCTGCGCTCGCAGTCTCGCTTGCGGCGCTCGCGGGAGCAGCGGGCGCAGTGCCGGGTTACGTGACCAGCATCGGCGAGACCCCCGTCATGAGCGGTTCGGGACTTTGCTGGCGCACCGGCGAATGGGCGCCGGACAAGGCACGCGATCCCTGCGACCCGGTGCCGCGCGCTGCGGCGCCCGCGGCTGCGCCGGTCGCCGAGGCGCCTCCCCCGGCTCCTATCGCGGCGGCGCCTGTCGAGCAGCCCAAGCCGCCGGTGATCCAGAAGCTCACGCTCTCGACCGACGTGCTGTTCCCGTTCGGCAAGGCGGATCTGGCGCCCTCGGGCCAGACCAAGCTCGATGAGCTCGCGCAGACCGCGCAGGGTGCCGAGGTGGACCGCGTGGTCATCGTCGGCAATGCCGATCGCATCGGCTCCGACAAGTACAACCAGGACCTCTCGGAGCGCCGCGCGCAGGCCGTGAAGGACTATCTCGCGGCAAAAGGCGTCGCGCAGGATCGGGTACAGGCCGAGGGCCGCGGCGAAAGCCAGCCGGTCACGGGCGACCAGTGCAAGGGAATGGGGCCCGAGCGCAAGGGCAACGCGAAGCTCATTTCCTGCCTGGCGCCGGACCGGCGCGTCGAGATCGAGGTGCTCGGGTCACGGGAAGTCGCCGCCGGCACGTCGGGCTCGCCTGCCTCTTCCGGCTCGAGCGCGCCTTCGGGCAGCAGCGGGTCCAGCTCGCAGAGCCGATAGCACCCCTTGCCTCCGGAGGCCCGGGCTCGGCGGGGTCTTCGGGACAACTGGAAAGCCCCGCTTCGGCGGGGCTTTTCTTTTGATGGACAATAGGCGGATGAACGCGGACCCGGCCGAGCTCGACAAATTCAGCCAGCTCGCCCACCGCTGGTGGGATCCGGCGGGCGAGTTCAAGCCGCTGCACGAGATCAACCCGCTGCGGCTCGACTGGATCGACCGGCACGCCGCGCTCGCGGGCAAGCGGGTGCTCGACGTCGGCTGCGGCGGCGGCATCCTCGCCGAGGCGATGGCGCAGCGCGGCGCGCAGGTCACCGGCATCGATCTGTCGGAGAAGGCGCTGAAGGTCGCCGCGCTGCATCTCGGCGAAAGCCGGCTCAGGGTCGACTATCAAAAAATCGCGGCCGAGGACTTCGCCGCCAGCCATCCGGCGAGCTTCGACGTCGTGACCTGCATGGAGCTGCTCGAGCACGTGCCCGAGCCCGCGAGCATGGTCGCCGCCTGCGCGAGCCTCGTGCGCCCCGGCGGCCAGGTGTTCTTCTCGACGCTCAACCGCAATCCCAAGTCCTATCTCTTCGCCGTGATCGGCGCCGAGTACCTGCTCGGCCTCCTGCCGAAGGGCACGCACGACTACCTGCGCTTCATCAAGCCCTCCGAGCTCGCGCGCTATGGCCGCGCGAGCGGGCTGCGGCCGGACGAGCTGATCGGCATGACCTACAACCCCGTCACCCGGCGCTACCGGCTCGGCCCGGACTGCGACGTCAACTACCTGCTGCGATGCATTCGTGAGGCGTAGCAAGTCGGGCCTGGCGGTCCTGTTCGACCTGGACGGCACGTTCGCCGACACGGCGCCCGATCTCGCGGCGGCCGTCAATCGCCTGCGCCTGGAGCAGGGCCTCGAGCCGATGCCGGTCGAGCGCCTGCGGCCTTTCGCTTCCGCCGGTGCGCGCGGCATGCTCGCCGCGAGCTTCGGCATGAAGCCCGAGCACGCCGAATACGAGGCGCTGCGCCTCGCCTTCCTCGAGTATTACGGGGAGCGCCCGTGCGCGGAAACGAAGCTCTTCCCCGGCACGGCCGACCTGCTGGACGAGCTCGAAGGGCGCCGCATCCCCTGGGGCATCGTCACCAACAAGGCGACGCGCTTCACGGATACGATTCTCGGCGCGCTCCGCGTGAACCCCGCCTGCGTCGTCTGCGGCGACACCACGCCGCACCTCAAGCCCCACCCCGCCTCGCTCCTTCACGCCGCGGCGAGCCTGGGTTTGCCTTGTGAGAGCTGCTTCTACCTCGGCGACGACCTGCGCGACATGAAAGCCGCGCGCGCCGCCGGCATGCGCCCGATCGCGGTCGAATGGGGCTATCACCACCCCGACAGCGGCCGCCCCGATGCCTGGGACGCCGAAGCGATCATCGCGCACCCGACCGATCTACTGCCGTTCCTGGCGAGGAAAGCAGGTACGCACGCAAAAGGAAAATAAGTACGGCAGGAAAGTAAGTACGGCACGTAAAATGCTACGCCAATGGCATGCTCGAGATCACTGGTGAACCCCCGGTACGCGGTGATCATCATCCCCTGCTGGAGGAGATCAGCGCCGTCGTCGCAAGCGCGCTCGGTCTGGGCGGCAGGTTCGAAGGAATGGACGCCTCCGCGCCGCTCCTCGGCGCCGTTCCGGAGCTCGACTCGATCGGCGTGCTGAGCCTCATCACCTCGCTCGAAGAGCGCTTCGGTATCCACATAGCGGACGACGACGTCGCCGCCGCGGACTTCGAGACGCTGGGAAGCCTCGCGAGCCTCGTCGAGCACAGGCTGCCCGTCTAAAGGTTCCACCCGCAGGTCCCACCCACAGCCTGACTGGCATCCGTCGTCAGGGTAGAAGTATTACGCGGCATGCGCTTTTATGCCGGATACCCATGGCCGATCTTGTCCACGAGCTGCTGTTCGACAGCGCCGCCCGCAATCCGCGGAACGAAGCCCTGGTCTTTCAGGGGAGCCGCCTGGACTACAGCGCGCTCGCCGAGGCGGCGTCCGCAGGCGCCGCGGCGCTTCTGCGTTTGGGCCTCGGTCGCGCAGAGCGCGTGGGGGTTTTCCTCGAGAAACGCCCCGAAACCGTCGTTGCGCTGTTCGCTGCCGCGGCCGCCGGGGCGGTTTTCGTTCCTATCAACCCGGTGCTGAAGCCCCCGCAGGTGGTCCATATCCTCAAGGACTGCAACGTGCGCATCCTGGTGACCTCCCAGGAGCGGCTCGCCTTTCTCGCCCCGGTCCTGAAAGGATGTCCGGATCTGCGCGCCGTCTTGCTGGTCGGCCGTTCCGGAGCGCCGGCCGCGCCCGAAGCCGTGGAGCTCGTCGACTGGAACGAAGCCTGCAGCCGCGGCCGCCCGCCGCGGGCGCATCGGGCCATCGATACCGACATGGCGGCGATCCTCTACACATCGGGCAGCACCGGCCTGCCGAAGGGCGTCGTGCTTTCCCACCGCAATATCGCAGCCGGCGCGAGGAGCGTCGCCGGATATCTCGGGAATCGCGAAAGCGACCGCATTCTTGCCGCGTTGCCGCTCAGCTTCGATGCCGGGTTCAGCCAGCTCACTACTGCGTTCCTCGTCGGGGCCAGCGTGACGCTGCATAACTACCTTCTGCCGCGCGACCTCCTGCGGACCGTCGAGCACGAACGGATCACCGGCCTGACGGCGGTGCCGCCGCTGTGGATCCAGCTCAGCCACCTGGACTGGACGCTAGGCGGCAAGCACTTGCGCTACATCGCCAACACGGGTGGCAGGATGCCGAAGGCGACTCTCGACACGCTGCATGGTGCGCTGCCGCATGCGAAGATTTTCCTGATGTACGGGCTGACCGAGGCGTTCCGCTCCACCTACCTCGCTCCGGAGGAGCTCGACCGGCGGCCCGATTCCATCGGCAAGGCGATCCCGAACGCCGAGGTCATGGTGGTGCGCGAAGACGGCAGCCGCTGCGCGCCCGGGGAGCCGGGCGAGCTCGTGCATCGCGGCGCTCTCGTGTCCCTCGGCTACTGGAACGATCCGCAGAAGACCGCCGAGCGGTTCAAGCCGGCGCCCGGGCAACCGGAAGGCCTCGTCCTGCCGGAGATCGCCGTCTGGTCGGGCGACACGGTCGCGATGGACGAGGAAGGCTTCCTCTACTTCATCGGGCGGCGCGACGAGATGATCAAGACCTCCGGCTACCGCGTGAGCCCGACGGAAGTCGAGGAGGCGCTCTATGCTACCGGCCTCGTGGCCGAGGCGGCGGCGTTCGGCCTTCCGCATCCCGAGATCGGCCAGGAAATCGTCGTCGTCGCGACGGCGCGCGACGGCGCGCCGCTCGATGCCGGCGCGCTCATCGCCGCATGCCGGCCGCGCTTGCCAGCCTTCATGCTGCCCGCGAGGATCATCGTGCGCGAGGGCTGCCTGCCGCGCAATCCGAACGGCAAGATCGACCGCCAGTCGCTTGCGCAGGAGATGGCGAGCGAGCTTGGAGCCGCCGCGTGAGCGCGGTGCGGCCGGCGCACGCCCCCGTCTCGCAGTTCCCGGTGGTCGGGGATTGCCTGCAGATCGGCGGCTTGCCCCTCACGGAGCTCGCGCAGCGCGTCGGCCGCACGCCTTTCTATGCCTACGATCGCAGCGCCATCTCCCGGCGCATCGAGCTCGTGCGCAAGCACCTGCCGGGATCCGTGCACCTGCACTACGCGATCAAGGCGAACCCGATGCCGGAGCTCGTGCGCCACGTCGCCGCGCAGGTCGACGGCCTCGACGTCGCCTCCGCCGGCGAGCTCGAGATCGCCCTCGCAAGCGGCGTCGAGCCCGCCGCCATCAGCTTCGCCGGGCCCGGCAAGACCGACGCCGAGCTTGCGCGCGCGGTTGCCGCGCGCATCGTCGTGAATCTCGAGTCGGAGGGCGAGATGGAGCGGCTCGCGCTCATCGGCGGGCGGGCCGGGGCGCGCCCCGCGGTATCGATCCGGATCAATCCCGATTTCGAGCTGAAGAGCTCGGGCATGCGCATGGGCGGAGGATCGAAGCCGTTCGGCGTCGATGCCGAGCGCGTTCCGGACATGCTCGCGCGGCTCGCCCGGCTGGCGCTCGACTTCCGGGGCTTTCACATTTTCAGCGGCTCGCAGAACCTTCGCGCCGCCGCGATCAGCGAGGCGCAGGAGCAGGCGATCGAGCTCGCGCTGCGCCTCGCAGCGCACGCGTCCGCGCCGGTGCGCAGCCTCAATATCGGCGGCGGCTTCGGCATCCCCTACTTTCCCGGCGACGAGCCGCTCGACCTCGGCGCGGTCGGAAGCCGGCTCGCGGCGCTCATGCCGCGGGTCGAGAAGCACCTGCCGCAGGCGCGCGTCATCATCGAGCTCGGACGCTATCTCGTCGGCGAGGCGGGTATCTACGTATGCAGGGTCATCGATCGCAAGCTTTCGCGCGGCCGGGTTTTCCTCGTTGCCGATGGCGGCCTGCACCACCATCTCGCGGCCTCCGGAAACTTCGGCCAGGTGGTGCGCAAGAACTATCCGGCGCTCGTGGGCAATCGCGTGCTCGGCACCGAACGGGAATGCGCTTCCGTGGTGGGCCCGCTATGCACGCCCCTCGACGTGCTCGCCGACAACCTGGAGATGGCGAAGGCGGACGTCGGCGACCTCATTGTCGTCCTGCAGTCCGGCGCCTACGGGCTCACCGCGAGCCCGACCGCGTTCCTCGGCCACCCGCCCCCCGGCGAAATCCTGGTGTAAGCGCGCCGACTTGCTGTAAAACAGGGCCATGAAAGCCATCGCCCATACGCGGGCGCTTCCCATCAGCGATCCCGCCTCGCTCGTCGACATCGAGCTGCCCAAGCCCGTTCCTTCCGGGCGCGATCTCCTCGTGAAGGTCGAAGCGGTGTCGGTGAATCCGGTGGACACAAAAAGAAGAATGGCCGAAAAAAAGGATTCCCAGCCGGCCGTGCTGGGCTGGGACGCCGCCGGCACCGTCGTCGCGGTGGGCGACCAGGTGTCCCTTTTTTCGAAAGGGGACGCTGTTTACTACGCCGGCGACGTCACGCGTCCCGGCAGCAACAGCGAGTTCCAGCTCATCGACGAGCGCATCGTCGGCCGCAAGCCGAAGAGCCTGGATTTCGCGCAGGCCGCGGCGATTCCGCTCACCGCGATCACCGCGTGGGAATGCTTCTTCGACCGCCTGAAGGTGCAGTCGAAGAAATCGATCTTCCTCATCGGCGGCGCCGGCGGCGTCGGCTCCATCGCCATCCAGATCGCGAAGATCGCCCAGCTCCAGGTCCTCGCCACCGCCTCGCGTCCGGACAGCATTGCCTGGGTGAAGTCGCTCGGCGCCGATCACGTCGTCGACCATCGCAAGCCGCTGCGGCCGCAGGTCGAGGCGCTCGGCATGAAATACGTCGACTACATCGCCTGCTTCAACGACCTCGACGGCCACTGGGCCGCGATCGGCGACCTGATCGCCCCGCAGGGCGGTATCGTCTCCATCGTCGGCAACCTGCAGCCGCTGCCGATGGACGCGGTGCGCGCCAAGAGCGCGAGCCTGTGCTGGGAGCTGATGTTCACCCGGCCGCGCTTCCAGACGCCCGACATGATCGCGCAGCACAAGCTCCTGAACCAGGTCGCCGACTGGCTCGACGCCGGCAAGCTGCGCGGCACCCTCAAGGAAACCCTCTCGCCCATCAACGCCGCCAACCTGCGCGCCGCGCACGCGAAGCTCGAATCCGGAACCATGATCGGCAAACTGGTTCTAAAGGGTTGGCAATAGAAGTAAACTACGTACTGCAGTACACAAAGATTCCGGGGGCGACCTGGTTTCGACGTGGGCATCGACGCAGCGCAGGGCATGCCGAGGACCAGATCACCTCGCAAATCCAGTCTGGGAAAACCACAAACGCCAACGACGAGCGTTTCGCTCTAGCCGCCTAATACCGGCTAGACGCTGCACTGGTCTGCTGATGGGCCAGGCTTCCGCGGTGAGGTAGGCGCAAGCCGAGCTTGCCAGGAAGTGCAGCGTCATTCACATCAGCCTCTCTTCCGGGTGTGGCCCCTTCGCCCGGCGGATCCGTCGAAGTGGCTAGCCGAGAGTCAGCCTGCCGGTCGGCGGGCTCGAGGCGAAACTCAAATGACCAGGCTAAGCATGTAGTCCTGACTGTATAGGGCTTACGGACGCGGGTTCGATCAGTAAGGTTGCCTTTGCCCGAGAGGGCAAAGTGAAAACGGGGCTCACATCGGCGAACCCTGTTGCCGCCAGAGAATGCGGCATGGCAACGCCGAGGGGTAGGTAGAGGGCCAACCTCAGGCCTGCCCTGTAGAGACTCATAGACGCGCTGAGCGGGCGACCGCGGAGCGCGCACTAGGATCCGCGCAAGCGGATAACACGCTCCGCATCCTGGCAACAGGATGAAGGCATAGTCCAGCCCACCCGAAAGGGATGGAACAGCTGTCCCGCCGCCTCCACCATTCGACGGCCACCCCAAAAGGTGGCCGTTTCTTTTTGCGCCACCGCGCGTGTTGGGCCAAACGGAAATTTCACGTCCTGGGATTCTCTTGCTCCCGCCGGATCTTCCGATAGCGGAAACAATCGACGACGTGATCGTTCACCATTCCAACCGCCTGCATGTACGCATAAACGACCGTCGGGCCAACGAAGCTGAATCCCCGGAGCTTGAGGTCCTTGCTGAATGCGTCGGATTCGGGCGAAGTCGCTGGAATCTGTCGCGCAGTCTTCCAGTGGTTAGGCTTGGGTCGGCCGCCGACGAAACGCCAGCAGTAGGAGTCGAAGTCCCCGAACCCTTCCTGGATCTTGAGAAATGCGCGCGCGTTGCGCACTGCGGCTTCGATCTTCATCCGGTTGCGAATGATCTCCGGATCGGATGCGAGGCCTTGGATTTTTCTCTCGGAGTAGCGCGCGACTTTCTCCGGATCAAATTTGTCGAACGCGCGGCGATACCCTTCCCGCTTTTTCAGCACGAGCGACCAGTTCAATCCGGCCTGTGCGCCTGAGAGCACGAGGACCTCGAAATGTTTGCGGTCGCTATGAACGGGGACACCCCATTCGCGATCGTGATATTGCAGGAGCAGCGGACCATCCACGCTGGCCCAGGCGCACCGTTTGTCAGTCGCAGTCGCACTGCGCATTAAGGCTAGGTGTCCATGAACATCACCCGCGGCTCGGCGAACCCTCGGT
>Ga0209131_1000278_pt1 | contig 37118 bp, 43 predicted proteins | sample GraSoi_2013_40cm_FD_185826 | JGI IMG/M metagenome (GOLD analysis project Ga0209131, IMG submission 185826) | Grasslands soil microbial communities from the Angelo Coastal Reserve, California, USA - Sample 9_17_2013_40cm (SPAdes) (version 2) | ecosystem: Environmental > Terrestrial > Soil >...
CGTTCCGTGGCAGCGGGTACGCCCATACGGTGAAGCCTGAGGCGTGGGCGCCGTTTCGCAAATACGTCCAGCTGGCGCGCAACAATCTGGAGAAATACAGGCCCGTTGCCGTCCACGATCCGCGATGGTACGAAACGATGCTCGAGATCGCGCGCTTGCAGGATTGGGAGCGCGACGCATTCGATCTCCTGGTGAAAGAGGCGCTCGATCGGGAGCCCCTCTTTTATCAGACGTACTTCATGGCTCTCGACTATCTGCTGCCAAAATGGCATGGCGATATCCTCGAGATCGAGAGGTTCGCGCAGGCGGCGACGAAGCGCACCTCGAAGGAGGAGGGCGCCGGGATGTACGCGAGAATCTACTGGTATGCATCGCAGACTCAGTTTGAAAATGATCTATTCAGGGACTCCATGGCGGTCTGGCCCCGGATGAAAGTGGGATTCGAAGACGTGATCGCGAAGTACCCCGACGCGTGGAACCTCAACAACTACGCAAAATTCGCCTGCCTGGCGCAGGACAAGCCGAAGACACGGCAGCTTCTGGCGCGCATCGGCTCCGCAACCCTGCCGGACGCGTGGGAGCCGGAGCCGTTGCTGGCGCAGTGCACCGCCTGGGCTTCCAGGCAATGACCGCCTCGAGACATAACTTCAGCTCCCGCTACCCGTGAAAGACGCGCTCGTCTCATCGGCAATTTCCCACTGGGCGCCGCGCTTCGTGTCGAACGGCGTGCTGCTCGCCGACTTCGAGGAAGTCACCGCCGCGCTCGAGCGCTGGGAGGACTGGTGCGCCGCGTGGTCGAAGCGCGCTGCAATGCATGAAGCTCTTGGTAGATCTGCATTAAAAGAAAAATACAACCTTACGGCCGGCGAGCACTTGGTTCGCGCGGCGATGTACTACCACTTCGCCAAGTTCGTTTTCGTGCAGGACGTGAAGCAGATGAAGGCGGCGCACATGAAGGCGGTGGAAACATACAGCGCTGCGCTTGCCTTCATGCGCCCGCCGGGGGAGCGAATCGAGATTCCCTTTGAAGGGAAAACCCTGAAGGGAATACTCAGAAAACCGTCGTCGGGAGGAAAACCTCCCGTGGTCGTCATGGCGCCGGGCCTGGATTCGACGAAGGAAGAGCTGCACGCCTACGAGGAGCCGTTCCTCGCGCGCGGCATGGCGGTGCTCGCGATCGACGGGCCGGGGCAGGGCGAGGCGGAGTACGACATTCCGATCTGCGGCGACTACGAGCGCGCGGGGACGGCGGCGGTGGACTGGATCGAGACGCGCGCCGACCTGGACCCGAATCGGGTTGCGGTCTGGGGCGTGAGCCTGGGCGGCTACTACGCGCCGCGCGCCGCGGCGTACGAGAAGCGCTTCAAGGCGTGCATCGCGCTCTCGGGGCCGTTCGACTGGGCGGAGATCTGGGATGGCGTGCCGGAGCTCACCCGGGCCACGTTCACGGCCAGAAGCCACTCGAAAAACGAAACTGAGGCGAAACGCGTTGCAGCGACGCTCACGCTGCGTGAAGCTGCAAAAAACATCACCTGCCCGCTGTTCGTCGTCGCGGGGCGCCAGGATCGCCTCGTGCCGGCGGCGCATGCCGAGCGCCTTGCGAGAAGCGTGTCCGGGCCGGTGGAGCTTCTGATGGTGGAAGATGGCGGGCACAATGCGAACAACCGGCCGTACCGTTACCGCAGCCGCTCCGCGGACTGGCTCGCGGGGCAGCTGGGACTGCCGAAAATATAACTAGGAGGATTTGCCGTGAAAAGAGTCTGCCTTTTGGTGTCGCTGGTGCTTTTCGCAGGAGGTGCGGCGGCGCAAAACTTCCCGACGAAGGCCGTGCGCTTCGTCTCGGGCGTCACGCCCGGCAGCGCTTCGGACACGATGGCGCGCATCCTGGCCGAGAAACTGCAGGCCAAATGGGGCCAGCCGGTGATCGTCGAGAACCGCCTGGGCGCGGGCGGTCTGGTCGGCGCCAAGTACGTCGCCGACTCGCAGCCCGACGGCTACCTGGTCATGATGTATGCCTCGGCCTACACCGTGTCGACGCTCCTCAACGCGAACGTGATGAAGCCCGAAGAGCTGCAGGCGGTGGCGACCGTGGCGACGATCCCGACGGTGCTCGTCACCCAGCCGGAGAAGTACAAGACCATCAAGGAGTTCATCGGCGCGGCGAAGGCCGACCCCGGCAAGATGGTGTGCGCCGACGCTGGCATCGGCAGCGCGACGCACATGGCCTTCGAGCGCTTTCGCTTCGCCGCGGGCATCGAGCGGGTGCTGAACGTGCACACCAAGGGCGTCGGCGAGGCGCTCACCGAAGTGATCAGCGGCCGCGCCGACTGCTACTTCGCCCTCGTCTTCCAGGCGAAGAAGATGGTCGATGCGGGCAAGATCGTCGCGCTCGCCACCAGCGCGCCCAAGCGCAGCGCGCTGATGCCGGAGATCCCGACCACCGAAGAGCTCGGCTACCCGAATTCCAGCTACAACTTCTGGGTCGGCGCGCTGGTGCCGGCGAAGACGCCGCGCGCGATCGTCGACAAGCTCCACGACGACATCACCGCGCTGGTCGAGTCGCCGGAGGTGAGCGAGCACATCAGGAAGCTCGGCTGCGATCCGCTGCCGATGTCGGTGAAGGAGTTCGAGGGCATGATCGCCAGGGAGCTGAAGGAGAACGCCGAGCTCATCAAGAAGGCCGACATCAAGGCGAACTGAGCGCGCTGACTGCAGTCGGTCAGCTAAACTAAACCCGTTCGTCGATCCCTGAGGAGGCGCGCGTGAAGATGCTACTGCTGGCGGTGTCGGCCATTTTCAGCGTTGCTGCGCACGCACAATCGTTCCCCTCCAAGCCGCTGCGCATCATCGTGCCGTTCCCGGCGGGCGGCACGACCGACATCGTCGCGAGGCTGGTGGCGCAGCGCATGCAGGAGACCCTCGGCCAGCCGGTGCTTGTGGAGAACCAGGGCGGCGCCGGCGGCACTATCGGGGCCGCCACGGTGGCGAAGGCCGCGCCCGACGGCTACACGCTGCTCATGCACAACGTGACCTTCCCGATGGCGTCGGTCGCCGCGCAGTTCGCGGGGCGCGCGACCTACAACGTCGACACCGACTTCGCCGGGGTATCGATCGCGGTGTATGTGCCCCTGGTGATCACCGCGCATCCGAGCCTCCCTTCTTCGAACCTGAAGGAATTGGTGGATTTCCTGAAGAAGAACAAAGACGCGCATTACACCTACGGCTCCACCGGGCCCGGCTCCTTCATGCACGTCATGGGTGAGGCCATTCGTGTGCGCACCGGCGTCGAAATGACCCACATACCCTTCAAGGGCGCGGCGCCGCTCAAGCAGGAACTGATCGCCGGCCGCATCAACGTCGGCGGCGACCAGCTTTCCTCGTCGCTCGCCGACATCAAGGCGGGCAAGATCAAGGCGCTCGCCACCAACGCCTCGCGCCGCGTGCCCGAGCTGCCGGACGTGCCGACGACGCGAGAGCTCGGCTTCGACTATCTCGAGGCCGACGGCTGGAATGGCCTGTTCGTGCCGGCGAAGACGCCGCGCGCGGTGATCGACCGGCTGCAGAAGGAGACCGCGGAGGCGGTGCGGCACCCCGAGACGGCGAAGCGTCTGAGCGACATCGGCGCGCAGCCGGCGGGCTCGTCGCCTGCCGAGCAGGACGCGATCCTGAAGCGCCAGGTCGAGCAGTTCCGCCCGATCATCCGGGAAATGAAAATAGAAAGCTAAGCGAGGAGGTTTTGTGAATAGATTTTTATTGCTTTTCCTGGGAGTGATTTTTCTTGGAACGGCAATGGCGCAACCCTATCCGACCAAGCCCGTGAGGCTGATCGTCACGTATCCGCCGGGCGGCAGCTCGGACCTGATGGCGCGCGTGTTCGGCGCGAAGCTCTCCGAGCTGTGGGGCCAGCAGGTGATCGTCGAGTCGAAGCCCGGCGCCGCCGGCTCGATCGGCATGGACTACGCCGCGAAGCAGCCCGCCGACGGCTACACCTTCGTGATCGGCAACAGCGGCCCGGTGGCGATCAATCCGCTGCTCTCGAACGTGCCTTACAACATCGAGAAGGATTTCATCCCGGTCTCGCTGATCTCGAACGGTCCCAACGTCCTCGTCGTGCGCACGGATTCGGAGTTCAAGTCGCTGGGCGAGATCATTTCGTTCGCGAAAGCGAACCCCGCCAAGCTCAACTACGGCACGAGCGGCCCCGGCAGCATCTCGCACATGTCGGCCGAGATGCTGAAGAACATCACCGGCGTCCAGGCGGTCGACGTGCCCTACAAGGGCGGCGTGCTCGGCGTGCAGGACCTGCTCGGCGGCCAGATCAACTTCATCTTCTCCGACTCGCTGCCCGCGATGGCGCACATCCGCTCGGGCAAGCTGCGCGCGCTGTGCGTGACCGGCGCCGCGAAGTACGCGCTCCTGCCGGAGCTGCCGACGTGCGCGGCCAACGGCAGCGTGCCGGGCCTCGTCGCGGTGAACTGGTGGGGCGTGCTGTTCCCGGCCGGCACGCCGCCGGCGCTGGTCGCCCGGCTGAACGCCGACACCGCGAGAACGCTCGCCGATCCCGACGTGAAGAAGCGCTTCGCCGACCTCGGCGTCGAGCCGCTGAGCAGCACGCCCGCCGAGTTCGTCGACTTCATCCGCGCCGAAATGCAGAAATATTCCAAACTTATCAAAGAAGCAAACATCAAGGTGAACCTATGAAACCCATCGAGGTCGCAGTCATCGGAACCGGCTGGTGCGGGGGTATTCGCGCCGAGACCCTCGCCGCGCACGCGCTCGTGAGCGAGCTTCATGTTGTGGATACGAATGAAACGAGGCTTGCTGAAATCTCAAAAAAGACTAGAGCAAAGACCGCGACCACCGATTACAAGGAACTTCTAAAGAGGGACGAAATAAAAGCGGTCTACATCTCCGCCACGCCGGAGAGCACGCACTACCCGATCGCGAAAGACAGCCTGATGGCGGGCAAGCACGTCTTCCTCGAGAAGCCGATCGCGATGACGCTCGAGGAAGCGGATGAATTGATCAATCTGGCCAAAAGCAGGAAGCTGAAATTCACCATCGGCTACTCGCAGCGCTTCAACCCGAAGTTCGCCTACGTGCGCAAATGCGTCCGCGACGCCACGATCGGCAAGCCGGTCACGGCGCTCGTCTCGCGCCACATCACGCGCATGCTCGGCACCAAGATCAGCGGGCGCAGCAAGCTCTCGCCGGCGGCGATGGAGGCGACGCACGACCTCGATTTCGTGTTCTGGTGCCTCGAGCCGGCCAGGCCGGTGCGCGTCTACTCGCAGGTGAACTACGGCGCGATGCGGGCGATGAGCGGCGCCGACGTGCCCGACCAGCAGTGGCTGATGGTGACGATGGACAGCGGCCTGTCGGTGGTCGTCGGCGGCGGCTGGAGCCTGCCGCTCGGCTATCCGAATTTCTCCACTACCTGGATCGAGATGATCGGCACCGAGGGCGCGATCATGGTCGACGACAGCCACAAGGACGTCGTGGTGAACACCGTGGCGAAGGGCATGCAGCTGCCGATGTCGACCATGCCCGGAGAATTCGTCGAGCACACCTACGCCGGACCCATGGCGCCCGAGACGGTGCATTTCCTCGAGGCCGTGGTCCACGACCGGGAGGTGATGGTGAAGCCCGAGCACGCGCGCATGGTGATGGAGGTGTACATCGCGGCCGACCTCTCGGCGGCGCGCAACGAGCCGGTCTCGCTGCCGCTGAAGAGCACGAAAGGCATCCGCGCCGCCGCCTGATGCCGAAGAAGAATCCGAAGCGCATCGGCCTGGCGATCGTCGGCGCCGGCCGGGTGGGGCTGTTTCGCGGCGAGGTCGCCGCGCGCCATCCCATGGTGGACTTTATTGGGATCGCGGACCTGAAAAAGGAAAGATTAAAAATCGTTGGTGAAAAAACCAATGCCGATTTCACCACTACCGATTTCAGGGAACTGCTAAACAGACCCGAAGTAACAGCGGCGATTATTTCTACCGACGAGCATCTGCACGTCGAGCCGATCCTTGCCGCCCTCGAAAGAAAGCATTCGCTGTTCATCGAGAAGCCGCTCGCTACGACGCTCGCCGACTCGCAACGGGTCTTGAACGAGATTCAGAAAGCGAAAGTCGACGCGGTGGTCGGCTACACGCAGCGCTTCCGCAGGAAGTGGCTCTCGGTGAAGGAGAAGGTGCGCACGGGCGCGCTCGGCGACGTGACGCTGGTGACTTCGCGCGCGTTCATGAACCGGCTGGTCGCGCTCGACAACTACAAGCGCACCAGCGATCCGTCGAAGATCTCGCCGATGGTGATCTCGGGCACGCACGCGCTCGACGTCGTCATGTGGATGATGGAGGCGAAAAAGCCGGTGGAGATCTACGCCCGCTCGGTCGACAAGGCGCTCGGGCCGATCTGCAAGGGCATCGACGCCACCGCGGGCGTGATCACGTTCGAGGACGGCAGCCTCTACCATTCGGCGATTTCCTGGGCGCTGCCGGTCGTATGGCCCGGCGCCGTCTACAGCCTGGAGGTCGGAATCACCGGGACCGAAGGCGTGCTCACGATCGACGACACGCACCGCGACATCGTTCTCGCGACAACCCGCTCGCAAAGCGAGGGATATGCTCCGGATTCCCAGAGAAGAGTCGATTTTCTCGGAAGCTATCCGCCGGGCGACATCGTGCTCGGCGAGCTGCGCGGCCCGATGCGCGAGGAGACCGAGCAGTGGCTCAACCGCCTCGCGATGGGGCTGCCGACCCAGCACGCGACCGCGGCGGAGGCGCACAACCGGTTGATGCTGACCAAGGCTTTCGACCTTTCGGCCCGATTGAAAAAGCCGCTGCCGCTGCCTATAACGTCGGAGGAATCATGATCGGAGAAATCATGAAGAGAGTTTTGGGGTTTATTGCAATTCTCATCCCCACCTTGGTTTTTTCTCAGAATTACCCCACAAAGCCGGTACGCATCATCGTGCCGTTCGCGCCCGGCGGCGCCTCCGACTTCGTCGCGCGGATCATGCAGCCGCGCCTGGGCGAGCTGCTCGGCCAGGCGATCGTGGTCGAGAACAAGCCGGGCGCGGCGGGCAACATCGGCGTCGATGCCGCGGCCAAGTCGGCGCCCGACGGCTACACCGTTTTCCTCGGCAACGTCGGCTCGATCGCGATCAATCCCGCGGTGTTCACCAACCTCCAGGTCAACCCGCTGCGCGACCTCGTCGCGGTGACGCAGGTCGTCGACGTGCCGAGCATGCTGATCGTTCATCCGTCGCTGCCGGTCAATTCGCTCAAGGAGCTCGTCGCCTACGCCAAAGCCAATCCGGGCAAGCTCAACTATGCCTCGCCCGGTAGCGGCAGCCTCGACCGCCTCGAGATGGAAGTGCTGCGCAAGCTCGAGAAGCTCGACATGGTGCACGTGCCGTACAAGGGCGGCGCCGGGCCGGCGGTGGCCGGCCTCATGGGCGGCGAGACGCAGCTCATGTTCGCGACCTCCGCGTCGGCCATGCCGGCCGTCAAAAGCGGCAGGGCGAAGCCGCTGGGCGTCACCGGCACCAAGCGCCTTGACCAGGTGCCCAGCGCGCCCACCATGAATGAGCAGGGCTTTCCGGATCTCACCGCCAGCTCCTGGCAGGGGTGGTTCGTTCCGGCGGGCACGCCGAAAGAGATCGTCGATCGCCTGCACGCCGTGGCGGCGCAGGTCATGGCGACGCCGGAGGTCGTGTCGCGGCTCGCCACCGGCGGCGGGGTGCCGCTCACCAGCCCGAGCCCGGCGGCGTTCGCCGAATACGTCGCCGCCGAGACCCAGCGCTGGGCGCGCATCGCCAAGGAATCCAATGCGACGCCGGATTAAGGCATGAGCCATCGCCTTTGCCCCCCTGAAAAGGGGGAAAGCGAGCATGGCGAGCGGGGGGTTAGCCGGTGAGCCGGCTCGGCGTAGCGGTGGTCGGCCTCGGGTGGTGGGGACGCACGATCCTGCCGCTGCTCAAGGACAACGCCAGGATTCAGGTCGTGCTCGGCGTCGATCCGCTGCCGGCGGGAGAGGAGTACGCGCGGCAGCAGGGTGTTCCGTATGAAAGTCAGTTCGACAAGGCGCTGAAGAATCCCGCGGTGCAGGCCGTGGTGCTTTGTACGCCGCACACCCTGCACACCGAGCAGATCGTCAAGGCCGCGGAGGCGAAGAAGCACGTCTTCTGCGAGAAGCCGCTGTCGATGTCGCGCGGCGACGTCCTCAAGGCCGTGAAGGCGTGCAACGACAACGGCGTCGCGCTCGCCGTCGGGCACGAGAAGCGCTTCGAGCCGCCGATCATGGAGCTGCTGCGCACCGCGCGCTCGGGCGAGCTCGGCTCGCTCCTGCAGATCGAGGCGAACTTCAGCCAGGACAAGTTCCTGGCCCTGGCCGACGACAACTGGCGCCTGTCCGGGAAGGAGGCGCCCGCCGGCCCGATGACCGCGACCGGCATCCACCTTCTCGACCTGGCGGTCGGCCTGCTGGGCCCGGCGGAGCAGGTCTTCGCCTCCGTGCGCCAGCTCGGCAGCCAGCTCTCCAACGGCGACACGCTGGCGGTGCTGGTGAACCACAACGCGGGCAGCCACTCGCTCATCAGCGCGATCCTCGCCACGCCCTTCGACGGCCGCTTCGCCGTCTATGGCAGCCTGGGCTGGATGGAGGTGCGCGACAAGGCGCACCCCGAGGCGCCGCAGGGCTGGACGCTGACGCGCAGCCGGCGCGGCGGGCAGCGCGAATCGAAGGACTTCAAGCCGGCCAAGGCGGTGCTCGCCAACCTCGAGGCGTTCGCCGACGCCGCGGCGGGCCGCGCGCCGTATCCTGTGCCGCAGGACCAGATGATCGCCAACGTCTGCGCGCTTGAGGCGGTGTTCCGTTCCGCCGCCAGCGGCAGGATCGAAGCGGTTCAAAATTGATGTTTTCTGCGTTTCTTTTTCCTGGGGATATTTCATTGTGAAGCTCGGTACTTTCATGATGCCTTTGCACCCGCCGGGCCGGCAGCCGTGGCAGACGTATGCCGAGGACCGCGAGGCGATCCTGCTCGCCGACAAGCTCGGCTACAGCGAGGCGCTGGTCGGCGAGCACGTCACCGATCTCGCCGAGAACGTGACCTCCTGCCTCATGTTCCTCGCGAGCCTCGTGCACGACACGAAGAACATCGTGCTCGGCAGCGGCACCGTGAACATGCCGAACTCGCATCCGGCGGCGATCGCGGCGCAGGTGGCGATGCTCGACCATCTGCTGAAGGGGCGCTTCATCTTCGGCATCAGCCCGGGCGGCCTCATGTCCGACGCCGAGGTGTTCGGCAACTTCAAGAAGGACCGCAACGCCATCTTCCTCGAGTCGATCAACATGGTGCTCGACATCTGGGCGAAGGACGCGCCGTACGACCTGAAGGGGAATTTCTTCGAGGTCACGACCGCGAACACCAAGATCCTGGAGATCGGGCAGGGCGCGATCATCAAACCCTACCAGAAGCCGCATCCGCCGATCGTGGTCACCGCCGTGGCGCCGCACTCCAAGGGCGTGACCGAGGCGGCGAAGCGCGGCTGGACGCCGATCTCCGCGAACTTCCTCCTGCCCGAGTGGGTGGCGAGCCACTGGCCGAAATACCAGGAGGGTTGCGTCGCGGTCGGTAAAAAGCCCGACGGCAAGGATTGGCGCGTCGCGAAATCCATCTTCGTCGCGGACGATGAAAAAACCGCGAAAGAGTACGGCCACGGCGCGAAGGGCCCGTACCACTTCTACTTCAAGCAGCTCATCCGCAAGCTGGTCGGCGCCGGCGGCCGGGCCAACCTCTTCAAGCTCGACCAGAACGAGCCCGACGCTTCGATCACCGCCGACACGATGACGCCGAAGCTGGTGCTCGCCGGCACCGTGAACAGCGTGGTCGAGCAGATCCTCGCCTTCCGCCGGAAAACGGGCCCCTTCGGCACGCTCTACTATCCCTGCCACGACTGGGTCGACCCGAAGCTCGCCAAGCGCTCGATGGAGCTGATGGCGGAGCAGGTGATGCCGAAGGTCAACGCCGCGCTGAAGGAGTGATGATTAGACAGCCGTACGCGACCGTGCCCACCCCTCGCGCCTGATGTATTTCGAGATCGTCGGGGACGTCGCGCATGTTGAAACCTTTGCGGTCGGCTCTTCGATTCGCGAAATCGAACGCCTGCGCAAGTTCTACGGGCGGGGACGCTGGAGAAAGCGCAAAGGAATCGCGAGAGTCCGGCTGGAGGACGGCGCCATCCGCCTGGCCGAGGTACACTGGTACGAGGCTCACGGAATTGGACGCAAAGAGTTAAAGATCAAGCGCTATATCGACTAAACCCATGAAAGCATCCGCTAAACGGTTTGCCGTCTGCCTCAAAAACAAAGGTTATGAGGTTTCACTCGAGCGCCGAAAGATTTATCAGGTTCTCCCCGATCCTGAGGCGGCCAAGCATCGGCAGGTTCGAATCGTCGACGAGTCAGGTGAAGACTATCTATACCCACAAAGCTTCTTCGCGCCGATCGAGCTCCCCCAGCCTATCCGACGGGCAGTTCTGGCTGCCGCCTGACGATCCGGCCAAGGGGCTCGATCCGCAACCTGAGGAGCTGATGGCCGAGCAGGTGATGCCCAAGGTGAACGCTGCGCTGAAGGAGTGACGAGGGAGCGAAGATGGGTCGGCTGATTTTTCTTCTGTTTGTTTTAATCAATTTCAATTTTATAAACCCGGCGAACGCCCAGGGCCGGTGGATAAAGCTGGCTCCTTTCCCCGAACCGGCGGAAGAGCTGCTCGGCGCCTCGGCGAACGGCAAGCTGTACGTTTTCTGTGGGCTCGCGCCGGCGTGGAAGCCGATGGGCCTGGTCTACGAATACGACCCGGCCACCGACAAGTGGGCGAAGAAGAAGCCGATGCCGCTTCCCTCGCACCACGTCTCCTTTACCGAGCACAAGGGAAAGATCTACGCCTTCGGCGGCTTCGTGCTGCCGCAGTCCGGACCGCCGGCCTGGGTGCCGATCGACAACGCCTGGGAATACGATCCCGCGAACGACAGCTGGCGCGCACTCGCGCCGCTGCCGACGAAGCGCGGCTCGCCGACAGCGGTAAGCGTGGGTGAGAAGATGTATGTGATCGGCGGCGCGGTCACCGGACCCGGGCAGAGCGCAGTGCATCCCGCGCGCCCGCACACCTCGGTCGGCACCGTCGAGGAATACGACCCGGCCGCGAACACCTGGCGCACGCGCGCCGCCATGCCCACGGCGCGCAACCACATGGTGGGCGGCGCGATCGGCGGCAAGATCTACGTCGCGAGCGGCCGCGTCGGCGGTGCGTTCATCTCAGGCGGCAGCAGCAATGTCGGCGTCATCGAGGCCTACGATCCGGCGGCCGACACCTGGAGCCAGGCGCTGGCGCGCATGACGAACGCGCGCAGCGCCGGCGCGGGCGCCGTCTACAACGGCAAGCTTTACATCACCGGCGGCGAGCTCCAGGAGCCCGGCATGATGGCCACCTTCCGCTCGCTCGAAGCCTACGATCCCGCCGCGAACGCCTGGCAGACGCTGCAGCCGATGCCCGTCTCGCGCCACGGCCTTGCCGGCGCCCTGGTCGGCAACCGCCTCCACATGGTGAGCGGCGACGTCCAGTCCGCCGGCAGCGGCGTCACCGTCCATTCCGATTCGCACGATGCGTACGACTTCGGAAGCGAAAAGAAATAGCGGCTGATGGAGCGCGTGAAGCTGCAAGTGAACGGCCGCGAGCACGAGGTCGCGGCGGAGGCGAAGACGCCGCTGCTCTACATCCTGCGCAACGACCTGGGGCTGAAGGGGACGCGGTTCGGCTGCGGCACGGGGCATTGCGGGGCGTGCACGGTGCTGATGGACGGCAAGGCGATCCAGTCGTGCGATACGCCGCTCTGGTCCGTCGAGGGCCGGGAGATCACGACGATCGAGGGCCTGGGCACGCGCGAGAAGCTGCATCCGCTGCAGGAAGCATTTCTCGACGAGCAGGCGGCGCAATGCGGCTACTGCATCAATGGAATCATCATGTCCGCCGCTGCTTTGCTGCAACGTTCGAAAAATCCCACTGAAGAAGAAGTAACAAAAGCCCTGGAACGCAACCTCTGCCGTTGCGGTACCCACGTGCGCATCCTTCGCGCGATCAGGAATGTTGCCGGCAAATCTTAAAGCGAATCCGCGCCTCGATCGCTGGGTGCGGATCGATCCGCGCGGCGCCGTGACGATCTTCTCCGGCAAGGTGGAGCTCGGCCAGGGGACGGTGACCGCGATCGCGCAGATCGCCGCCGAGGAGCTCGACGTCGAGCTCGGGCGCATCGCGATGGTGCCGGGCGACACGGCGGTCTCGCCGAACGAGTGGTACACCGCGGGCAGCCTGTCGATGGAAGCCGGCGGCAGCGCGATGCGCGCGGCATGCGCCGAGGTGCGCAAGCTCTTTGTCGACGCGGCCGCGCGCAAGCTCGAAGTGAGCGCGGCCGATCTCGAGGTGCGCGACGGCACGATCGGCGTTCCCGGCACCGATCTGAGCACGAGCTACTGGGCGCTCGCGGGCGAGGTGAGCCTCGCGCGCGAAGCGAGCGGCGGCGTTTCACCGAAGAATTTTTCGCGGTACAGGATCGTTGGAACGAGCCAGCCGCGCCTCGACCTGCCCGCGAAGCTCACCGGCGCGGCTTACGTTCAGGACATGGAGCTGCCGAACATGCTTCATGGCCGGGTGCTGCGGCCGCCTTCGTACGGCGCGCGGCTCGAGGCGTTCGACGCCGACAGCGTGCGCGCGTTGCCCGGCGTGGACGCGGTGGTGGTCGATGGCAGCTTCGTCGGCATCTGCGCCGCTCGCGAGGAGCGGGCGCTCAAGGCGCTCGACGCGGCGCGCGGCGCGGCGCGCTGGAGCGCCGGGACGCCGCTGCCGGCGTTCGCGGAGATCCACGAGCTGCTGCCGAAGCTGCGCCATGAGACCGCCGTCCTCGTCTCGAAGCAGGGCGGCGCGAAGGCCGAGAAGAAGCTCGAGGCGAGCTATTCCCGGCCCTACATCGCGCACGCGTCCATCGGTCCCTCGTGCGCGGTGGCCTGGCTGCGCGGCGGCAAGCTCACTGTCTGGTCCCATACGCAGGGCGTCTTTCAATTGCGCGGGCAGATCGCGCGCGTGATGGGAATGCGCGACGAGGACGTGAACGTCATCCACCGCGACGGCGCGGGCTGCTACGGCCACAACGGCGCGGACGACGCCGCCCTCGACGCGGCGCTGCTCGCGCGTGGCGCCGGGCGCCCGGTGCGGGTGCAGTGGAGCCGCGAGGACGAGCTCGCCTGGTCGCCTTTCGGCTCCGCGATCGCCGTGAAGATGAGCGGCGGCCTCGACGCCGCCGGCAAGGTCGCCGAGTGGCGCCATGAGACCTGGAGCCATCCGCACGTGCAGCGGCCCGGCACGGGCGACGGCGTGAATCTTCTCGCCGCCTGGCACCTCGAGAAGCCGCACGCCGCGTCGCGCGCGGCGGATCCGCCGTTTCCGCCGGGCGCCGGCGCGCGCAACGCGGCGCCGCTCTACGACTTCGCCTCTCAGGAAGTGATTTACCACCTCGTGACCGAGCAGCCTTTGCGGGTGTCGGCGCTGCGCGCGCTGGGCGCGTACACCAACGTATTCGCGATCGAATCGTTCATGGACGAGCTTGCCGGCGCGGCCGGCGCCGATCCGGTGGCCTTCCGGCTCGCGCATCTCGCGGACCCGCGCGCGAAAGCTGTGATCGAGGCCGCGGCGCGCGCAGCCGGATGGCAGTCCGGCGCGAAGAGCGACGGTAACTCGGGACGCGGCATCGCGTTCGCGCGCTACAAGAACGCGAGCGCGTACTGCGCGGTGGTCGCCGAGATCGAGGTCGCCGAGAAGATCCGCCTGCGCCGCGCGGTGGCCGCGGTCGACGCGGGGCAGGCGGTGAATCCCGACGGCATCCGCAACCAGATCGAAGGCGGCATCGTCCAGGCGGCGAGCTGGACCCTGAAGGAGCAGGTGCGCTGGGATGCGAGCGGCGTGCAGACGCGTTCGTGGGAGGACTATCCCATCTTGCGGTTCGACGAGGTACCGCAAATTGAAATTATTTTAATTAATAAAGAAGGCGAACCATCCCTCGGCACCGGCGAATGCGCCGCCGGGCCCACCGCGGGGGCGATCGCCAACGCGCTCTTCCACGCCCTGGGCGTGCGCGCCCGCCATCTTCCGCTCACGCCCGAGCGGATCGCGCAGTCCATGCTATAAAAAAACCGTGCGCATCGACTGGAACGTTCCGATAAAGATGGACGACGGCTTGGTGCTGCGCGCCGACGTGTTCAGGCCGGATGAGCTTCCTTCGGGCGAAGGCCGCTACCCGGTCATCCTCAGCTACGGGCCCTACGCGAAAGGTCTCGCCTTCCAGGAAGGCTATCCGAGCGCGTGGCAGCGCATGGTGGCCGAGCATCCCGACGTCGCGTACGGCTCGAGCAACAGGTACCAGAGCTGGGAGGTCGTCGATCCCGAGAAATGGGTGCCCGAAGGCTATGCCTGCGTGCGCGTCGACTCGCGCGGCGCCGGCGCCTCGCCGGGCTATATCGATCACTTCTCGCCGCGCGAGACCCGGGATTTCTACGAGTGCATCGAGTGGGCCGGCGTGCAGCCCTGGTCGAGCGGCCGCGTCGGCCTGAACGGCATCTCGTACTACGGCATCAACCAGTGGCACGTCGCCTCGCTGCAGCCGCCGCACCTCGCGGCGATGTGCATCTGGGAGGGCGCGGCCGACTGGTACCGCGACATGACGCACCACGGCGGCATCCTCTGCACCTTCTGGGCGAACTGGTACGACATGCAGGTGAAGACCGTGCAGCACGGCCTCGGCGAGCGCGGCGCGCGCAGCCGCGTCACGGGCGAGCTGGTGTGCGGCGACACGACCCTTCCGGACCGCGAGCTGCAGAAGAGCCGCTGCGATTTCGGCGACGAGATCCTCGCGCACCCGCTGGACGACGCCTATCACAAGGCGCGCTCGCCGGCCTGGGAGAAGGTGACCGTGCCGTTCCTCTCGGCCGCGAACTGGGGCGGGCAGGGGCTGCATCCGCGCGGCAACTTCGAAGGCTTCGTGCGCGCCGCGTCGAAGGACAAATGGCTGGAGGCGCACGGCATCGAGCACTGGACGCATTTCTATACGGACTATGGGAGAGAGCTCCAGTTAAAGTTTTTTGATTTTTATCTGAAAGATAAAAAGAATGGATGGAGCGAGCGGCCGCGCGTTCAGCTGCAGGTGCGCCATCCCGACAGGTTCGTCGAGCGCCAGGAAAACGAATGGCCCATCGCACGAACCCGCTGGACCAAGTTTTTTCTGCATCCGGATTTCATCCTGAAAGAAAAAACGGGCGGGGAGGGAACCGTTTCGTTCGATGCGCTCGGCGAAGGCCTGACGTTCATCTCCGAGCCCGTCGAGCAGGAAACCGAGATCACCGGGCCGCTCGCCGCCAGGCTCTTGGTATCGTCCAGCACGAGCGACGCGGACCTCTTCCTCGTGTTCCGTGTCTTCACGCCGGACCTGCGGGAGGTGGTGTTCCAGGGGGCGATCGATCCGCATACGCCGATCGCGCAGGGCTGGCTACGCGCCTCGCACCGCAAGCTGGATGCCAGGTTGTCGAAGGAATACCGGCCCTACCATTCGCACGACGAAAAGCAGCCCCTGAAGAAGGGCGAGGCGGTACCGCTCGAGATCGAGTTGTGGCCTACTTCCATCGCGGTGCCGGCCGGCCACCGCCTCGCGCTGACGGTGCGGGGCCGGGACTACGAGTGGCAGAAATCGACCGGCGCGAAGCTGTCGAACTTCAAGAACGAGCTGCGCGGCTGCGGGCCGTTCCTGCACGACGACCCGCGCGACCGGCCGGCGTCGATTTTCGGGGGAAGAACCACGCTGCACTTTACAACCGGCAATCCGAGCTATCTTCTCCTTCCCGTCATTCCGAGGTCCTCATGAAACTCTACGGCTTCTGGCGTTCCCTCGCGACCTACCGTGTGAAAGTCGCGCTCGGGCTCAAAGGCATCCAGGTCGAGGAAGTCTCCATCGATCTGCTGAAGGGCATGCAGCACGAGAAGGACTATCTCCGGGTGAACGCCCAGGCGCTGGTCCCATCGCTGGTGCTCGACGGCGGCGGGCCGGCGCTGTTCCAGTCGGTCGCGATCATGGAATACCTGGATGAGACCAAGCCGCAACCGCCGCTCCTGCCGAAGGACCCGCGCGGCCGGGCGCGCGTGCGCGGACTGGCCCTCATCGCTGCGGCGGATGGACATCCTCTCGTCGTTCCCAGGATAAGAAACTATATGGAGAAAGAGCTGAAGATCGATGAACCCGCCCGCAACAAGTGGTTGGCGCACTGGAGCCTGAAGGCGCTCGAGGCGATCGAAAGCCATCTGGGCGAGCGCGAGACCGGCAAGTTCTGCCACGGCGACACGCCGACCATCGCCGACATCTGCCTCGCGGGGCAGGTGATCGGCGCCACCGGCTACTTCAAGTGCGACGTTTCGAGCGTGCCGACGGTGATGCGCATCTACGGGGAGTGCATGAAGATCGAGGCGTTCTCGAGCGCGCATCCCCTGAAGCAGCCGGGCGCTGCGAGCCATTGAAATGAACAAGGTCGAACTGGTCGACCGGGCGAGCCTGGTCGGCGGCTTGTACCGCCAGTTGCTGCTGAAGCCGGAAAAGACCGCGATCGTGACGATCGACATGCATCGCGGCCACCTCGACATGGACGTCGCCACGATGCCCGCGAAGCCCGAGGACGCGAAGCGCGTCGTCGCCAACGCGCGCGCGGCGCTCGACTTCGCGAGGAGCCTGAAGGTCCCGGTCATCCATGTCGTCCTCGTCTACCGCCGCATCCCCGGCATCGGCAACGAGGGCATGGTGTCGCCGTTCTGGAAGGCGATCCATGCCCAGGGCGAGAAGGACCGGCTCACGCCGGGCCGCGCGAGCACGGTGCGCGAGCACAACGTCGAGGGATCGCCCGGCACGCAGATCATTCCCGAGCTCTATCGCGGCGGCGACTACGTCATCGACAACAAGAAGCGCCTCGACTGCTTCTACGGCACCGACCTGCGCTCCCTGCTGGACGTCCTGAACGTGGAAAACGTCGTGCTGATGGGCATCAACACCAACACCTGCGTGCTGAACACCGCGTTTACCGCGTTCAACTTCGACTACCGCGTCGTGGTGCTGTCCGATTGCGTCGCGAGCATGTACGGCGACGATCTTCACATCCTCGGGCTGCAGAACGTCGCGCGCTGCCTGGGCTGGGTCATTACCAACGAGCAGCTCTTCGAGAAACTAAAGGAGGAGGTTCGACATGAGCTTCAATCGTAGGAGGTTCGTACAGGCCGCAGGTTCTTCGGGCGTTGCTCTGGCTTTTTCAAAGAATATTTTTTCTCAGACAAATTCAAATGTAATACGTTTAGGTCTGATGACGGTGAAGACCGGCCCGCTAGCCTCGGGCGGCATCGACATGGAGCGCGCGCTGGTGCAGTACCTGCGCGAGCGCAACAACACGCTCGCCGGCCGCAAGGTGGAGCTGCTGGTCGGCGACAGCGGCGGGATTCCGGCGCAGGCCCGCACCAAGGTGCAGGAGCTGGTCGAGCGCGAGCGCATCCAGATCATGATCGGACCGCTCGCCACCGGCGAGGCGCTCGCCGCGGACGACTACATCCGCCAGGCGCAGCTCCTGACGCTCTCGGTGGCGGCGGCCGAGGACATGACGCAGAGGAAACCCAACCCCTGGTTCACGCGCGGCACCTCGACCTCGTCGCAGTGCGCGCATCCGCTCGCGGATTACTGCTACAAGACGCTCGGGTACCGCCGCATGGCGGTGATCGCCGACGACATTCCCTACGGCCACGAGATGTGCGCCGGCTTCCAGCGCGTGTTCGAGGACCTCGGCGGCAAGATCGTGCAGAAGATGTTCCCGCCGCTCACGGTGCCGGACTACGGCTCGTTCCTCGCGCAGCTCAACCCGAAGATCGACGGCGTGTTCCTCGGCTTCGCCGGCTCCAACGGCTTTCGCTACCTGCGCCAGTTCAACGAGTACGGCCTGCGCGGCAAGGTCGCGCCGGTCGGCGGCATGACCGCGCTCGACGAGGCGGTGCTGCGCAACATGGGCGACGAGGCGCTCGGCATCATCACGTCCTGCTGGTACTCGGCGGAGCTCGACAACCCCGCCAACCGCAAGTTCGCGGCGGAATTCCGCAAGGAATGGAAGTACGACCCGGGGTTCTACGCCGCCGCCACCTACACGGAGGCCGCCGTGCTCGAGGCGACGCTCGGCGCGATCAAGGGCAAGATCGAGGACAAGCAGGCGTTCATGAAGGCGGTGCGCGGCATCAAGGTCGACACCTGCCGCGGGCCGGTCCAGTTCGACCCGTACGGCAACGTGGTGGGCAACGTGTACCTGCGCAAGGTGGAGCGCAAGGACGGCCGGCTGGTGAACAGCGTCATCCAGACCTATCCCGACGTGAGCCAGTTCTGGACCTACAAGCCCGAGGAGTTCCTCAAGAACCCGGTCTACTCGCGCGACTGGCCGCCGGCCAAGAACCTGGAGTCCTAGCCGGCCGGTCGCCACCGTCATGAGCATGCAGTTCTGGGTGATCCAGACGCTGAACAGCCTGGCGCTGGGCGGGCTGCTGTTCCTGCTCGCGTCGGGCTTCTCGCTGATCTTCGGGCTGATGCGCATCGCCAACCTGACCCACGGCGGGCTGTTCATGCTCGGCGCGTACCTCGGCGTCACGATCCTCAAGGTCGTGCCCAACCTCTGGGTGGCGGCGCTGCTCGCCGGGTTGGCGGTGGCCTTGTTCGGAGGTCTTCTGGAAAAACTGATTTTGCGAAAACTCTCGGGAAATGTCCTGGGCCAGGTTCTCGTCACCCTGGGGGTCGCCTACATCATCGCCGACGCGTGCCTGCTGATCTGGGGCGGCGATCCGGTTCCGATCCAGACGCCGGCGTTCCTGCAGCAGCCGCTGCGCGTCGCCGGATTCGCCTTTCCTGCCTACCGCCTTGCAGTAGTTGTGCTTGCAGTTCTTGTCGGGGCCATTTTGTTTTTTATTATGGAAAAAACCCGGTTAGGCGCGATGATCCGCGCCGGCGTCGATGACATGCAGATGGCGCGCGCGGTGGGAATCCCGGTGTCGCGCCTGTTCACGATCGTGTTCTGCCTCGGCGCGGGCCTCGCCGGCGCGGGCGGGGTCATCGGCGGGCCGATCATGTCGGCCTATCCGGGGCTCGACGCGGACATGCTGCCGCTCGCGCTGATCGTGGTCATCCTGGGCGGGGTCGGGAGCCTGGTCGGCGCCTTCGTCGGCAGCTTCATCACCGGCTTCGTCTACACCTTCGGCGTGGCGCTGTTCCCGCAGCTCGCTTACGTGATCCTGTTCCTGCCGATGATTTTCGTGATCGCGTTCAGACCGCGCGGGTTGTTTGGAAGATTCGCGGCGTGAAGCGGAATATTTGTCTTTTTGGATTGCTGATTTTTTTAGTTGTACTGCCTTTTTTTTCAGGAGAGTTTTACGTCAACTTGGCGAGCCAGGTTTTCATCTTCGCGGTGTTCGCGGCGAGCATCAACCTGCTGCTGGGCTACGGCGGCCTCGCGACCCTCGGACACGCGTCGTATCTCGGCGTCGCCGCTTACGGCTCGGCGCTGATCGGCCTGAAGCTCGGCCTCGGCCATTGGATCGCGGCGCCGGCGGCGCTCGTCGGCACCACGCTGATGGCGGGCGCGTTCGGCCTGATCGCGCTGCGCGCGAGCGGCCTGGGATTTCTCATGCTGACGCTGGCGATGTCGCAGGTGCTGTGGGGGACGGCGTACCGCTGGGTCGGGCTCACCGACGGCGACAACGGCCTGCGCGGGCTCACGCGGCCGGCGCCCTTCGGCATCGACCTCGACAGCGCGAGCGCCTTCTACTGGTTCACGCTCGCGGTGACGGTGCTCTCGGTCTGGCTGATGGCGCGCTTCGTGCGCTCGCCCTTCGGCGCCGCGCTGCGCGGCACGCGCGACCAGCCGCGGCGCATGGCGGCGCTCGGGCACAACGTCTGGCTGATCCGCTGGATCACCTTCGTGTACGCCGGCTTCTGGGGCGCGGTGTCGGGGCTGCTGTTCGTCTACTACCACAAGTACATCCACCCGATCTCGCTCTCGCTCACCAACTCCGCCGAGGGGCTGCTGGCGGTGATCGCGGGCGGCTCGGGAACCCTCGGCGGGCCGCTCGCCGGCGCGACCATCGTGATGCTCCTCAAGAACTACGCCTCCGCCTACATCGAGCGCTGGAACATGCTGCTCGGCTTCGTCTTCGTGATCATCGTCGTCTTCATGCCCGAGGGCGTCGTGCCCGGCTCGAAGCGGATCTATCTCAAATGCCGACAGCGCTTCGCATCCAGGGCCTGAAAAAGTCGTTCGGCGGCCTGCCGGCCATCAACGACGTCTCGCTCGAGGTGGCGGCGGGCGAGCGGCGCCTGATCATCGGGCCGAACGGCGCCGGCAAGACGACGCTCTTCAACCTGATCACGGGGGACCTTGCGGGGGAAGGTGGAAAAATATCAATGTTTGAAAAAGATATTTCGAAATTGCCACCCCACCGCCGCGTGCATCGCGGGCTCGCGCGCACCTACCAGATCATCACGCTCTTTCCCAGGGATACCCTGGAGCACAATATAACGCTCTCGCTGCTCGGCCTGTCGCGGACGCGGTGGAACTCTTTTGCTTCTCTTCACAAAGCGATGTTTCGTGAAGAAGCGATGAGGATTCTCGCGCTCGTCGGGCTCGAATCCATGGCGCACCGCCTGCTGTCGGAGGTGAGCTACGGCGACAAGCGCCGGGTCGAGATCGCCATGGCGCTCGCGCAGAAGCCCCGGGTGCTGCTCCTCGACGAGCCGCTCGCCGGCCTGTCGCGCGAGGAGCGCGTCACGGTGAAGCAGCTGATCGGCGCCATTCCGCGCGAGACCACCGTGGTGATGATCGAGCACGACATGGACACCGCGCTCGATCTCGCGGAGCGCATCACCGTGCTGCACTACGGGCGCGTCATCGTCGAGGGCACGCGCGCCGAGGTGGTGGCGGATCCGAAGACGCGCGAGGTCTACCTTGGGAACTGAAGCGCTATCGCTTTCGGGGATCGACGCGCTCTACGGGGACAGCCACGTCCTCCACGAAGTGTCCTTTTCGCTGCCGGCCGGGAAGGTCCTCGCCCTGCTCGGGCGCAACGGCGCCGGCAAGACCACCTGCATGAGCGCCATCATCGGCTTCCTCGCGCCGCGCAATGGCGCCATCCGCCTCTTCGGCGAGCCGATCGCGGGGCTCGCGCCCGAGGCGATCGCGCGCCAGGGCGTGGGCTTCGTGCCGCAGGGGCGGCGGGTGTTCCCGACGCTGACCGTCGCCGAGAATCTCTCGGTCGCTTTTCAGAATAAAGAATCGAAGGCCTGGAATCTCGTCCGCGTGTTCGAGCTCTTTCCCCGCCTCAAGGAGCGCGCGCGCCAGCACGCGGGCTCCCTCTCGGGCGGCGAGCAGCAGATGCTCGCGATTGGGCGCGCGCTGATGGGCAATCCGCGCGTGCTGCTGATGGACGAGCCCTCCGAGGGCTTAGCGCCGATCATCGTCGCCGAGGTGGGCCGCACCATCGCGCGCCTGAAGGCGGAGGGCCAGTCGATCCTGCTCGTCGAGCAGAACATGAAGCTCGCGCTGGAGCTCGCCGACGAGGTCGTGATCCTCAACACCGGCCGCGTCGCCTATGCCGGCACCGCTGCCGAGGCGCGCGCGAGCGAGAGCGTCATCGCCCAGCAGCTTGGTGTTTTTTAATTATTTCTATTCCAGATTTTTCGCGGGCGGATAATCGCGCGAGTAGACCGGCGCGGCGAGGAACTTGGCCGGATCGAAGCTCCAGAACTGGCTCACGTCCTTGTAGGTGGCGACGATGGAGTTCACCAGGCGTCCGTCCTTGCGCTCGACCTTGCGCACGTAGATGTTGAGGATCGGCTTGCCGTATTCGTCGATGCGGATCGGCCCCACCGGGCTCGCGTCCAGGCGCACGTTGTGCAGCGCCTTCACGAAGGCGGGCTTGTCCTCGAAGCGCCCCTTGATGGAGTTGAGCGCCGACTCGAGGTACATGGCGGTGACGTAGGTGCCGGCGGTATAGAAGCCGGGGACCACCTTGTATTCGTTCTGGATCGCCTGCACGAAGCGCTGGTTCTCCGGCGTTTCGAGCGCGGCGGAGTACCAGCTCGCGGAGTAGACGCCGAGCGCCTCGTCCCCCATGTTGCGCAGCACCCCTTCATCGACACAGGTGGGATTGCCGAAGACCGGGATCTTCTTGTAACCGTACTCGCTGTATTGCTTGAGGAAGCGCAGGCCGTTGATGCCGGCGAAGCCTGCGTACACGCCGTTCACGTCCTGCTTGATCTGGCTCACATAGGCGCTGTACTCCGGGACGTTGAGCGGCGGCCAGAGCTTCTGCACCACCTTACCGCCGTTCGTCTCGAAGGCGCTCTGGAAGCCGGAGGTGCCCTCGTGGCCGTAGGTGAAGTCGTCGGCGATGGTGGCAAGGCGCTTGATGCCGAGCTGCTTCGCGGCGTACTCGCCCAGGACGTGCATCGGCTGGGCGGCGGTGCCCATGGCGTGGACCACGTAGTCGTTCAGCTTCTGCTGGGCGAGGTCCTTCTGCGCGGCCGAGGTGGGCGTGATGAGCGGCACCTGCGCCTGCTTGATGTAATCGTCGATGGCGAGCGCCTCGAAGGTCGCGAGCGGCCCGATGATGACGTGCACCCGGTTGCGCTCGATCAGCTCCTGCGCGCGGGTCTTCGCCTGCGCGGGGTTGCCGCCGGTGTCCGCGATGGTCAGCTCGACCTTGCGGCCGGCGATCATGTTGTTGCGCTCCTTCAGGAACAGCAGGATCCCTTGCTCCATCTGCGCCCCGCCCGCCGCGAGCGGCCCGGTGCGCACCGTGAGAAAGCCGAGGCGCAGCGGCTCCCCCTGCGCGGCGGCAGGCAGCGATGCCGCGGTTATCGCAGCTGCAGCAATGAGCGAAATGAAGCGCGAGATTTGCATGTGAGCTCCGGTTTTGCGGCAAGCTCTCATATCCCGAAGTTACGGTCAACAAGGAGATCACCCTCATGATGTACAGCTGCGCACCGGCCGGGCCGGGCTCGCGTTCGACCTCGGTGGTGAAGAAGAAGAACAAGAACCTGCGTATCGACATCCACTGCCATTACCTCAACCCCGAGGCGGCGGCGAAGGCGGCGCCGCTCAATCCGGCGCAGTACGAGGCGCAGATCAAGTTCGCGAACCCGTTCACGCGCGAGACCAACCTGAAGCAGATGAAGGACCGGGCGCCGCGGCTCTCGGACATCGCGTTGCGCCTGAAGGAGATGGACCGCGCGGGCATCGACATCCAGGCCGTCTCGCCGGCGCCGCCCCAGATGTTCCACTGGGCCGAGCCGGACATGGGCGCCGAGCTCGCGCGCATGGTGAACGATCGCCTGGTGGAGATCGTCGCGAAGCATCCGGACCGCTTCGTGGCCCTCGGCTCGGTGCCGCTGCAGAACGCCGATCTCGCGGTCGCGGAGCTGAACCGCTGCATGAAAATGGGAATGCGGGGGATCGAGATCGGCGGCAGCGTCAACGGCAAGAACCTCACCGATCCCGGCCTGGGGCTGGAGAAGGTCTTCGCCAGGGCCGAGGAGCTGGGGGCGCTCATCTTCATCCATCCGGGCGGCTATACGAATGCCGAGCGGCTGACCGAGCACTACTTCAACAACATCATAGGCAATCCGCTCGAGACCACCGTCGCGGCCAGCTACCTGATCTTCGACGGGGTGATCGACCGCCATCCGAAGCTCAAGATCGTCCTGCCGCACAGCGGCGGGTTCCTCGCCCACTACTGGGCGCGGATGGATCACGCTCACAAGGCCCGTCCCGACTGCCGGGTCTCCATCAAGAAGAAGCCCTCCAGCTACCTGGAGAAATTCTACTTCGACACCATCAGCTTCTCCCCGGACATGACGCGCCACCTCATCGACCGCTTCGGCGCCGACCACGTGCTCCTCGGCACCGACTACCCGTTCGACATGGGGGACGAGGACCCGGTGGGCACCATCGCGAAGATCCCCGGGATCACCGCGGCGGAAAAAAAGCAGATCGAGGGCATGAACGCGGCCAAGCTGCTGAAGATTGACTACAATAAGTCCACCTCAAGGAGGAGGTCATGAAAATCTTTTCTTTTTTACTGGGATTGATATTTAGTGCAGGCGCGCTGGCTCAGCAGCCGGTGAAGATCGGCATGAGCATGCCGCAGACCGGCTCGCTCGGCGCGGGCGGGCAGGCGGCGCTGGTCGCGCTGCGCATGTGGGTGGAGGACGTGAACGCCAAGGGCGGGCTGCTCGGCCGCAAGGTCGAGCTGATCGTGTACGACGACCAGACCAACGCCGCCAACACGCCGGGGATCTACACCAAGCTGCTGGACGTCGACAAGGTCGACCTGCTGTTCGCGCCCTATGGCACCGTGCCGACGGCGCCGATCATGCCGCTCGTCAAGCAGCGCGGGCTGCTCCTCATGGGCAACTTCTCGTTCCAGGTCAACCACACGGTCAAGCACGACATGTGGTTCAACAACGCTCCCTGGAACGACGCCTCGAGCTGGTTCGACGGCTGGATCGCCACCGGCCAGAAGCTCGGCGGCAAGACCATCGCCTTCCTCGCCGCCGACCAGGAGTTCGCGCAGAACCTGGCGAACGGCGCGCGCGAGCTGGCGAAGAAAGCCGGCCTGAAAACGGTGTACGACCAGAACTACCCGCCGACCACCACCGACTTCTCGTCGCTGGTGCGCGCCATCCGGCAGGCCAACGCCGACCTGGTGTTCGTCGCCTCCTATCCGAACGACTCGGTCGCGATCATCCGCTCGGTGAACGAGATCGGCATCGGCAACAACGTGAAGCTCTTCGGCGGCGGCATGGTCGGGCTGCAGTTCACCCCGAACATGGTCAACCTGGGCAGCCTGCTCAACGGCGTGATCAACTACAACACCTTCGTTCCGGGCATGAAGTACCCTGGAATCGACGAATACTTCGTCCGCTACCAGAAGAAGGCCGCGGAGGCGAAGGTCGACCCGCTCGGCTACTACATCACGCCCTACAACTACGCGATGGGCCAGATGATCGAGCAGGCGGTCAACGCCACCAAGAGCCTCGACCAGAAGAAGCTCGCCGACTACCTGCACAAGAACGAGATGAAGACCATCGTCGGGCCGATCCGCTACCGGGCGGACGGCGAATGGGCCAATCCGCGCGTGGTGCAGGCGCAGTTCCGCGACATCAAGGACAAGGACCTCGAGCAGTTCAAGCAGCCCGGCAAGCAGGTGGTGATCTCCCCCGAGGCGGTCAAGACCGGCGAGATCCTCGCGCCCTTCGAGAAGGCGCGGAAGTAGCATTCAGTTCTCCTTCGAACTGCTGCTGGAGGCGCTGCTTTTCGGCGCCTTGCTCGGCTGCTTCTATGCCGCGGTAAGCATCGGGCTGTCGGTCTCGTTCGGCCTGCTCGACGTGCCCCACGTCGCGCACCCGGCGATCATGGTGCTGGGCTCGTACTGCACCTGGATGCTGAGCGTGCGCGGCTGGGACCCGATCGTCGCGGGCGTGGTGCTGATGCCGCTGTTCTTCGTGCTGGGCGTGCTCATCTACCGCTTCTACTACGAGGTCTTCGAGAAGCGCGGCAGCGACGCGGGCGTGCGCGGCCTCGCCTTCTTCTTCGGCCTCGCCTTCATCATCGAGGTGGGCCTGATCCTGGTGTTCGGCGTCGACCAGCGCTCGGTCGAGGCGGCGTACATCGGCAAGAGCTTCTCGGTGGGGGATTTCCGCATCCCGATGCGCATGGTGGTGGCGTTCGGCGTTGCGCTGCTGCTGACCTTTTCATTGAGTATTTATCTATCAAAAACGTTTACCGGGCGAGCGATCAAAGCGGTCGCGCAGGACGAGCCGGCGCTGCGCCTGATGGGCGCGAATCCGGTGCGCATCAAGCAATGGGCCTTCGGCATCGCCACGGCGGTGTCGGCGCTGGCGGGCGCCATGCTCATCATCGTGAGTCCGGTGGAGCCGGCGATCGACCGGCTCTACATCGGCCGCACCTTCTGCGTGGTGGTGCTCGCCGGCCTGGGCAGCATGACCGGAACGCTCGCGGCGGGGCTGATCCTCGGGGTCGCGGAGTCGATCGTGCTGATGCAGCTTGGCGCCTCGTGGGCGCCTGCCGTCGCGTTTTCACTTTTACTGATTGTTCTGGGAATCAGGCCGCAAGGATTGTTCGGAAGATGAGTGTCCGATGAGCGGTCGTAATTTCTGGATCGGCGCGGTCGCGGTGCTCGTGCTGGGCGTCGGCTTGCCGCTCGCGCCGGTCATCAACGAGTACTTCTTCTACGCCGGCTACATGGTGCTGACCTTCGTGGTGCTGGCGACCGCGTGGAACATCCTCGGCGGCTACGCCGGCTACGTGAACTTCGGCCCGCCGGCGTTCTTCGGCGTCGGCGCGTACGCCGCGGTGCTGCTGTTCAAGTGGGTCCAGGCGCCGCTCGCCGCGCAGATCGCGGGCGGCGCGGCGATCGCCGGCCTGCTCGGCTTCGGCGTCGGCCTCCTCACCCTCAGGCTGCGCGGCATCTTCTTCGCCATCGCCACGGTCGCCGTGGTCTTCATCATGGAGACGCTGATGATCAACTGGCGCTACGTCGGCGGCGCCACCGGCCTGCAGCTCCTGCGCCCGCCGGTCGAGCTCTTCGACAGCTACACGCGCATGCTGTTCGCGGTGATGGCGCTCATGTCGGTCGCCGCGGTCTCGATCGCGCGCTACATCCAGGTGTCGTGGATCGGCCGCGGGCTGCGCGCGCTGCGCGACAGCGAGGAGGCCGCCGAGTCGAGCGGCGTGCCGACGCTGAAGCTCAAGCTCTTCGCCTGCACGGTCTCCGGCGCCCTGATGGGCGCGGCGGGCGCGCCGATGCCGATGTACCTCAGCTTCATCGAGCCGGCGTCGACCTTCAACCTGAGCTACACCATCGGCGCGCTGGGCAGCGCGATCATCGGCGGCATGTCGCACTGGCTCGGCCCGATCGTCGGCGCGATCCTGCTCGGCACCCTGCAGCAGGTCGTCACGGTGACGATCTCGAGCGAGATGAACGTGCTCGTGGTCGGCGTGCTACTGGTGCTGTTCGTCGTCGCCGCGCCGGAGGGGATTGTCGGGCTTTTCAAGAGGATTTTTAAAAAGTGAATCCCCTTTTGAAAATCCAGAACGTCTCGAAGACCTTCGGCGGCTTCGTGGCGCTCTCCAGCGTGAGCCTGGAGATCGCGCAGGGCGAGCGCTTCGGCCTGATCGGGCCCAACGGCTCGGGCAAGACCACGCTCATCAGCTGCGTGTCCGGGGCGCTGCGCAACGAGTCGGGCTCGATCGTGTTCGACGGCGAGGAGGTGAGCAGACTCGCCGCCTACCAGCGCACCCGGCGCGGCATCGCGAGGAGCTTCCAGATCCCGCGGCCGTTCCGCAGCATGAGCGTGCTCGAGAACCTGATGGTGCCGCTGGAATACGTAGTCCATAAAGGTTCCCTGCATGTATCGGATACGCGGTCGGAGGCGCTGGTTCTGCTCAAGCAAATGGGTTTGGGTGGAAAAGCGGAAACTCCTTCGCATCAGCTGTCGCAGGTCGAGCTGAGGAAGCTCGAGCTCGCGCGCGCGATGGCGGCGCGGCCGCGGCTGCTCATCTCCGACGAGGCGATGGCGGGCCTCTCGGGAAGCGAGGTGGAGGAGGTCCTGAAGATCCTGTTCGACCTGAACGCGCGCGGCATCACCATCATCATGATCGAGCACATCATGCAGGCGGTGATGCGCTTCTCCCAGCGCGTGGTCTGCCTCGACGCCGGCAAGATCATCTGCGAGGGCACGCCGGCCGAGATCATGAAGCACGCGGAAGTGCAGAGGGCCTACCTTGGCGCTTAGCCTCGAGATCCGCGACGTCGACGCCGGCTATGGGGCCGTCCGGGCTCTTCATGGGGTTTCTCTTTCTATAAAAGCAACTGAAACGGTCGCGCTGCTTGGCACCAACGGCAACGGCAAGAGCACGCTCATGAAGTGCGTGATGGGGATGGTTCGTCCCACCCGAGGCTCGGTTTTCCTTACTTTGGACAATCAGAAGCACGACCTGACGAAGCTCTCCACGGAGGAAATCGTCGACCTCGGGGTCGCGATGGTGCCGGAGGGCCGGCGGCTCTTCCCCAAGCTCACGGTCGAGGAGAACCTGCTGCTGGGCGCCTTCCGCTCCGCGGCGCGAAAGCAGATGGCGAGGAACAGCGCGTTCTGCTACGAGGTGTTTCCCGTGCTGGCGGAGCGCCGGCGGCAGCTCGCCGGGTCCATGTCCGGCGGCCAGCAGCAGATGCTCGCCATCGCGCGCGCGCTGATGTCGGCGCCGAAGCTCCTGCTCGTCGACGAGCCCTCGGTCGGGCTCGCGCCGATCCTGGTGTCGCACACCATCAGCACGATCAAGGAGCTCAAGGAGAAGTACGGCCTGACCGTCCTGATGGCCGAGCAGAATTTCCACCAGGCGATCCGCATTGCAAACCGCGGCTACATCATCGTGCACGGCGAGATCGTCTTCAACGGGGGAGTCAAGGAACTGGAACAGAATGCGCTGGTAAAGAACTACTATCTGGGCTCCGCCGCATGAAAAAAAGAATTTTTCAGGCTTCTTCTTTAAAACATCTTCACATCGGAATGTATGGGGCGGTGATGGGTCTCGCGGGCCTGGGCCTGAGCGCGCGCACGGCGGCGACTTTGTTTCCGGGCACCTTCCGCGCGCCCGCGTATTTCACCGAGCTCTGGGTGCTCCTCGGCGCCGTCGCCCTGCTTGTGCTGCTTCCGCTTTATTTTCTAAAAATAATTTTTCATTGGCAGGCGGTGAAGGAGGATTTCACCGATACCGGGCTGCTCGGCTTCTGCGGAGCGCTGCCGGTGGGAATGACGCTGGTGGCGGGCGGGATCGGGCCCTACGCGCCCGCGCTCGCCAGCGGATTGTGGTGGGCGGGCTGCGCGCTGCTCGGGTGCTTCATGGCGTGGGCGCTCGCGCGCTGGCTCGCCGGGACGATCGAGCTCGCGAAGCTGAACGCCGGCTGGCTGATCATCCTGGTGGGCGGCATCGTGGTGCCGGGCCCGGGGATCGCGCTCGGGCACGCGGAGGCATCGCGGTATTTCTTCGGCGTTTCCACGTGCGCCTGCGCGCTTCTGCTGCCGGTGCTCTTCTACCGCGCCGGAGCCATCGCGCCGCTGCCGGAGGGCCTGCGCCCGACCTGGTTCATCCTGCTCGTGCCGCCGTCGCTGATCTACGCGAACGGCGCGGCCCTCTTCGCGTTCGAGCCCTTCGAGATCCTGTACTTCTTCGGCACGATGCTCGCGGTCGCGCTCCTCGCCTGCTCGCGGAATTTCCTGCGCTGGCCGTTCGGGCCCGCGTGGTGGGCCTTCACCTTTCCGCTCGACGCCTTTGCGTACGCGGCCGCGCATTACGCGCAAGCCCACCCTTCGCTCCTGTGGAAGTCGGTCGCGGGGATCGCGATCCTGCTCGCGACCCTGTTCGTTTGTTTTGTCCTGTCGAGGAATCTTTTTCTTGCCGCTGCCAATCTTCGCAGCGCCGCATCGCGAGCGCCGTGAACTCGGCCTGCGGCCGGTCGCCGCCGATGATGAACATCAGGAGGTGCTCGCGGCGCGGCTCGTCGTAGGTCACGTTCATGAAGCGCCGCGCCACGCCCACCGGCAGCGAGATCACGTCGAGCGGTCCGAGGTCGACGTGCTCCAGCGCCGCGCCTTCGTTCCATTCGCAGCGCCAGCGCCCGGTGATCGCGATGAAGGTCTCGTTCGTATCGTGGTTGTGCATCAGCGGGCCCTTGCCGGGCTTCGCTTTGCAATAGCCCAGGTTGAAGCCCTCGGCGATCGGGATCGCGGGCATCGCCGAGGCGTCCTGGCCCACCGGCGAATTCACGGCGTCGCCGACCGAAGCGGGCGGCTGAAAGCCGATCACCGCGTAGAGCGTGCGCGTGCATTCCGGCAGGGGGCTGTCGGGCAGGCCGCCGTCGGAACCTTTCAGCTTGCTGAAGCGCGCGACGCGCTTCAGCATTTCCTCGCGGGACCAGTTGCGGATTTGCTTCCAGTCGTTCATGGTGCGCTCCTCAAGCTGGTATCGTAAGGCACGTGAAGCTCCGCTCACAACTGTATCTCATGGTCGCGGGCGCGCTGGCGCCGATGGTCGTCTTCGCGATTGTCGCGGCGCAGGTGCTGCAGCGCCACGAGCGCGAGACCTCGGACCGCGACGCGGTCGGCCGGGCGCGCGCGGCGATGAGCGCGGTAGACGCGCACCTCAGAAGCTCGATCGTCTCGCTCGAAACCCTCGCCGCCTCCCGCAACCTCGAGTCGGGCGACATCGCGGCGTTCCATGCGGAATCGCAGCGCGTGCTGCGCACCCAGCCCGGCTGGGTGAATATCGGCCTCGCGTCGAGCGCGAAGGTCCAGCTTTCCAACGCGGTCTATGCCTTCGGCAAGCCGGAGCCGCTCACGACCACTCCCGACGACGCATCCTTCGACGCCGTGGTGCGCTCCGGCAAGGCGGGAATCGGCAGCGTTTCGCCGGGCGCCGCGGTCCGCAGCCCGACGGTGCGGGTGCGGATTCCGGTCCGCTACGGCGGCGAAGTGCGATATGTGATGTCGGCGCCCCTGAACCTGAAGCACCTCGCCGAGCTGCTCGATGCGCCGCGCTCGCCCGACGGCCGGGCGACCGTCCTGGTCGATCGCGACAAGCAGACCATCGTCCGCGTCCCCGCCGCGCCGGCGGGCAGCCCGGCGCCGGATGACCTGCGCGAGGCGCTCGCGCGCTCGCCCGAGGGATTTTTCCAGGGCACCTCACCCGAGGGACAGCCCACATACACGTCCTATGTCACCTCGCCGCTGAGCGGCTGGGCGCTCGGCATCACGGTTCCGGGCGCTGCCGTGGACGGCGGCGCACGCCGCTCCCTCGCGCTCCTGGCCGCGGGCGTCCTGGCGGCGCTCGCCGCGGGAGGCCTGCTTGCCTGGCTGATCGCGAGACGCATACCTCAATGAGGAGAGAGCCGACCATGCGCGCGTTTTTTCTGAAGATCCTGGTTTTTCTATTCCTCGCCGGATGCGCGGCGCAGCCTCCGGCGCCGCCGAAGACAGTCAAGCTGATCGTTTTTCCCGGCGGCTTCAACTGGCCGGTATGGGTGGCGCAGGAGAAAGGCCTGTTCGCGAAGAACGGGATCGACGTGAAGGTCACGCCGACGCCGAGCTCCGTGTTCCAGCTCACCGGCCTGATCGAAGGCAAGTTCGACATCGCGATGACCGCCATCGACAACCTGATCGCCTACCGCGAAGGCCAGGGCGAGGAGCCGGTGCCGGGCCCCGACCTCTTCGCTTTCATGGGCAGCGACAACGGCTTCCTCCGGCTGGTTGCGGTCCCGGAAATCACCTCGTATTCCAAGATGAAAGGCAAAACCCTGTCGGTCGACGCGCGCACGACCGGCTACGCGTTCGTCGCATTCGAGATGCTGGAGCGTGGCGGGTTGCGGCTCGACAAGGACTACAGCGTGGTGCGCGCCGGCGGAGTGCTGCAACGCTTCCAGGCGCTGATGGAGAAGAAGCACGACGCCACGCTGCTGCTCTCGCCGTTCGAGCTGCAGGCCGAGGCGAAAGGCTTCAACCGCCTCGGCGATGCGACCGACGTGCTGGGCGCCTACCAGGGGCTGGTGGGCGGGGCGCGCAAGAGCTGGGCGGATGCCAACCGCGACGCCGTGGTCGGCTACATCCGGGCGTTCTCCACGGCCGTCGACTGGCTCTACGATCCGGCCAACCGGGACGAGGCGCTCGCCATCTTCCGCAAGAACCTGCCGAACGTGAGCGAGCAGGGCGCCGAAGCCGCTTACCGCGTGCTGCTCGCGCCGAGCGGCGGCTTCCAGAAGAAAGCACAGATCGACCTCGAAGGCGTGCGCACCGTGCTCGCGCTGCGCTCGAAGTACGCCGAGCCGAAGAAAACGCTCACCGACCCGGCGAAGTACTACGACCCGAGCTTCTACCGCGAAGCCTTGCGCTGACGGCGCACGCGCGCCATGTCCTCCAGCACCGCGCACACCGCGGCGGTGTCCTGCTTCGCATAGCCCTGCGCCATGGCGGCGTTGTAGATCACCGCGGAGGCGTTGAAGAGGGGCGCCGCGACGCCGAGCCGGGTCGCGTACTCGCCGATGATCTTCATGTCCTTCTGCCACACCTCGACCTTCATGGTGGCGTCGTCGTAGCGCCCGGCGACCATCTGCGGGCCGCGCACCTGGAACATGCGCGAGGTGCCGGCGCCGTCGCCGGCCACCCTGTAGATCATCTCCGCCGGCAGCCCCGCCTTCATGCCGAGCACGAAGGCCTCCGCCGCCGAGACGTTGTGGATCGCCACCATCAGGTTGGCGACGTACTTCATCTTGCTGCCGTTGCCGAACTCGCCGACGAAGTACTGGCCGCGCGAGAAGCCTTTCAGGACGGGGAGCGTCTTCCTGAAGGTCGCCTCGTCGCCGCTGCCGTACACGGTGAGATCGCCGGTCTTCGCCTGCGCGCCGGTGCCCGAGAGCGGGCAGTCGAGCAGGGCGATGCCTTTTCGCTTCAGCGTGTCGCGCGCGCGCACTTTGTCTTCGATGGGCAGGGTGCTGGTTTCGACCACGATTTTCTTCTTCTTCGCGGACAGCTCTGCGGCGACCCGATGCAATGCCTCTGCGCTTGGAAGCGAGGTGATAACGATAGAAGAACCGTCGAGAACCTCGGAAGCGGAACCGAGCGGAAATCCCCCGGCGCGCTTCAAGGCGGACCGCGCCCTGGCGTCGATGTCGTAGCCGTGGACCTTGAAGCCGGACTTCACCAGGTTCGCGGACATCGCCGAGCCCATGATGCCCAGCCCGACGATCCCTACGGAAGGCTTTCTCGTCACGCGACCGCGTCGCTCGCGGCGATTTTCTTGCGCGCCTTCTTCGCGCCTTCGGGCGCGAGCTTGAAGTCGAATTCCAGCTTGAGGGTCTTTTCCGGCATGCCGAGCTTCTTCGCCTCGGCGGTGCCGAGCTTGCCGTACCTGGCGACGAGCGAGTCCTTCACCGCGAATACTGCGTCGCCGTCGAGGTAAGGATCTCCCTCCACGAACACGTGCGTGATCACCTGCTGGTAGCCCGGGGCCGACACGATCGCGTGCATGTGCGCCGGGCGCATGTGGTGGTTCCCGGACTTGCGCACCAGCTCGCCGACCGGGCCGTCGACGGGAATGCTGTAGAACTTCGGCTTGTAGCTCTTGAAGGCGTACTCGCCCTTCGCGTTCGCCTTGACCCGGCCGCGCAGCTCGAACTCGCCGTCGGTCTGCAGATCATAGATGCCGTCGGCCTTCGCCTGCCAGATGTCGAGGATCGCGCCCGGGATCGGCTTGCCTGGAGACCCGCCTTTTTCCACCTCGACCACCTTCCCGCTGACCCAGACGTCCTCGCCCTTCATGGTCGCGCCCTCGCGCAGGTCGCCGCCGTAGCCGAATTCCTTCGCGCCGTGCGCGAAGAACGGCCCGAGCACGGTGGCCTCAGTGGCGCCGGGCTCGGTCTTGTGGTTGATCGCGACGGTCATCATCGACAGGCCGAGAACGTCGGAGAGCAGGATGAACTCCTGGCGCTTGCCGTCGCACTTCTGGCCGACCGCGGTGAGGAACTTGATCGCCTCGAACCATTCCTCCTCGGTGAGCTGCACGTCCTTCGCGTAGGCGTGCAGGTGCCGGATCAGGCTGGTCATCAGCTGCTTGAAGCGGACGTCCTTGACGTCCTTGAGGCGCGAAACCACCGCCTCGGTGAGCGTGTCTTCGGTGAACTGGCGCATGAGACCTCCTACTTGGAGCCGGCCCCAAGTTTAGTATCAAAACTTGTAGGCGACGCCGGCGCTCGCGTAGTGGTTCGAGGTTCGCTCGGCGAGCGGGCTGCGCGCCGCGTCACCCTGCAGCCGGCGGTGCTCCAGGCTGGCCACCAGCACCAGGTGCTGGCCGAGGTCCACCGAGCCCAGGGCGCCGAGGCTGACGAAGAGCAGTCCGCCTGCGGGATCGAAGCCCGGCTGGCCGTAGTAGGCGCGGTTCGACTGCCGGTTCGCCCACGTGGCCTGGGTGAAAACACCCGCCTGAACCCCGCCGCTGCCGTACACCCCGGCGGTGAGGCGCAGGTCGGCCTGCGCGCCGCGGTCGCGGTCGATGTTCTGGCGGAGACGCCCGAGCACGTTCAGCGGCGCCGGCCCGATCTTCGTGTCCCATTCGGCGTGGATCCCGGCGGAGGCGCCCCAATCGATGTCGGGGATGTTGTTGTTGCTCAGGAAATTGGACTCGCTGCGCTTGCGCCCCGCCTCGTAGGCGAGCTGCGCGCCCACCGCCAGGCCGGGCGACACCTCGGTCCGGATTCCCCCTTCGAGAATTCCCTGGGTGGTGCGCGCGAAAAGCGGCTTGCCGTAATAACGCAGCACGGGAATCACATCGGTGGTCTGGGAAGACGAGCCATCGTAGGCCGGCCGCGTGCGCACTCCGGCGCCGATGAGCGTGTAGTCCTCGGGCGGCGCGGTCTGCGCGATCGCCGCGAGCGGCGCAAGCAGCACCAGTATCGAGAGACGGGTCATTGAAATTTTCATAGTTAAAAAAAACTCGTCTACCCCGGCTTTCAACGTGACTTCTTCAGCCTGGGGTCGAGCCGGTCGATGTCGCCCTGCACCTGAGCCCGGCTGCGCTCGTAGACGATCTCACGGCCCATGATGGTGCCCGCGTAGGCCATCTCGTTGCGCGTCGGAGCGAGGGAGGCCCGCACGCTGTGCACCCCTTCGCCGAGCACCACCTCGATCCGGTTGGCGCTCTTGTTCAGCACCACGACCTCGATGGTCTGGCCGTTCTCGGTCTTGAGCTTGATTTTTTCGTTGACCATGTCAGCTGTCTCCCTTAAAGCCCGAGCTCCGAAAGCCCCGGGTGCTCGTCCGGGCGCCGGCCGAGCGGCCAGCGGTACTTGCGCTCGGTCTCCGCGATCGGCAGGTCGTTGATGCTGGCGATGCGCCTGCGCATCAGGCCATTCTCGTCGAATTCCCAGTTCTCGTTGCCATAATTGAACCACGATCTACTGCGGCGTTTTCATCAGGAAGTCGTAGGGCGGCACCGCGCCCAGCCGCAGCTCCCCGTCCATCACGATGTCCTTGAGCGGGACGGCGGAATATTTCGAGAAGGAGAGGGTCTCCGTGCCGACGCGCGCGTAGATGTGCAGCGGCCACTTGCCCTCGGGCAGGGGAAGCAGGATCTCGCTGACTGCGCGCGTTTCCCGGCTCTCGTTGTCGGCCGCCTTGAGGTAGACCTCGCGCGGCCGGGGAAAGCGGATGAGAACGAAAGAGTCGCCCGCGAGCTGCTGCGCCCAGGTGCCTTCCGCCACGGCGTTCTCGGTAGAGTTGACGGTGCACGCCTCGAGCATCGCCACCACGTTCGCCGCCAGCGTGTCCCCGTGCGAGATCACGACCTCCTGCCCGTGCCTGACCGCGCGCACCTGGACCGTATCCGCCCACGCCGCCGCCGCACCGAGCGCTGCCGCCGCGACGAGAAGGAACTGCGCGGATCGGAGGGTTCTCATGGCGTCGGCTGGATGCCCTCGGCCTGGTAGTGGAACTCGACTTCGAAGCCGAGCCGATCGCGATAGAAAGCGATGGAGCGGGCGAGATCGCCGATCCGCAGAACCGGCGCGATGTACGCGAGGTCCGGCCCAGGCGTTCTATCGCTGCTTCTTCTCCGATTCGGTTTGGCGCTTGTATGAGTCATAAGAGATATTCATCGGAGCAGGGACAACAGGGCGAACGTCGTTTTCATCCTCGCGCCTTCAGTTTGGCATGGCGCTCTTCGTAACGAATGCGGCACCTGACGAGAATTTCCCGCTTCTCCCTCTCGGTCGCCTGGCTCCAGCCGCAGATCTCCGCGATCGAGCGCGAGCAACCCAGGCAGACATTGTTCTCGTCCAGGCAGCAGTTGCGCACGCACGGCGACTCTACGCCGTCAGAACCATCAGCCATCGAAACCCGTCCGCTCGAGGTGTTAGAGGTCGCCACGATACTCCGGATGCTCACGCAGGCGCCCGACAACAAAGTCCACTATATCCCTAGGCATGCCCGTGGACAGGTCGATAAAACGGTTCACGACTTTTGTGGCATCAAATGCGCCATCCGGGTAGAGCAAAGGGGCTTCCTTTCCGACACCGCCGCTCTCGCCGTCGTCGACAACGTAGTGAGTGAACCCGCGGCCCGCTTTCCACCGGAGGGCATGCTCGTTGCGGTATTTGTCGTAAGCCAGCTCAAAGGCTGCCGGCATTCCATCCGGCCCGAGCCATACGAGAAGATCCTGCTCGTGGGAAAAGAACCATCTCCTCGGTAGCTCGCCTTCGATCTGCCTGGCGTTTTCAATCTCTCTTAGCATCCTCGGTCACAAACCTCTCGCAGCGACAACCAAAAAGCCTCCTGCAAAGGCTGCGGTAATTGCGCCTGAAAGCAATAAACTCCATTTGTCGCCGCGACCGAAAATTGCGTCCGCCCTCAGCAACGTCGCGCGAGCTTTCAGAGACACGACCGGAGCAATGGAGAAAACGGCGAGCACAGTAGCCATCAGCGCAAGTACGAGCGCCGCCCGCGGATCTGTGATGTGCTCGGAGTCGCCATTGATCACTCGCGCGACTAGACATGACGCGAGGAAGTACACCAGCAACCCGACAAAAATCGCGGGGCGCATTGGGGTCAGCCAGCGCAGAATCATCGCACTAGTCCTCTAACGTCCAATAGCCAAAACAAGTTCTGGCTATCATAGCGGCGAACCGGTGGTGGTCACAGGAGTGAATATGCGCGGTTGCTGGATAGTTCTTAGTTTGCTGCTCCCGCTCGTCGCGGGCGCGCAGGTGGTGCGCACCGAGGAGCATTCGTTTCGTGTGGTGAAAGTGGTCGAAGGGCTGGAGCATCCGTGGTCGGTGGCGTTTTTGCCGGACGGGCGGATGCTGGTGACGGAGAGGGCGGGGCGGCTGAGGGTGGTGAAGGAC
>Ga0209131_1000279_pt1 | contig 37109 bp, 31 predicted proteins | sample GraSoi_2013_40cm_FD_185826 | JGI IMG/M metagenome (GOLD analysis project Ga0209131, IMG submission 185826) | Grasslands soil microbial communities from the Angelo Coastal Reserve, California, USA - Sample 9_17_2013_40cm (SPAdes) (version 2) | ecosystem: Environmental > Terrestrial > Soil >...
CGTGTTGAACCTTGTGGGAGTTCACCCGCAGGCTAAATACGTTGTGTACACTTCAATGGAACCCGATACCTGGGACAGCATCGATATGGCCGATGCTCTGCATCCTCAGACTTTTCTCTGCTACGGCTTGAACGGCAATGAGCTTCCAGTGGTTCACGGTGGTCCGCTTCGCATGCGGCTCCCCCGGCAAGTGGGCTACAAGAACATCAAGTTCATCAATCGCCTGACGGTCACAGAGAGTTTGAAAGGGTTTGGCAAAGGCCTCGGCTCTGCGGCTCGAGAAGCCGGCTACGCCTGGTACGCCGGCATCTGACTCGCCCTGGACTGTCGAGGTTCGACAAGACTTAGATCGTCGGCAATCCGGAAGTTGCGTGCTGGAACGGCTAATTGCATTGCCGGGTTAGAGGGTAAAAGCCAGTGCTGACACCGATCCGTTGGGTCGGCGGCGGGAAAGATTTATTGGCCGGTTTGTTTGCCGTGTTCGTAGTGGCCTCGGAAAATCGCGCGATCGATGTCCGGCCAGAACTCTTTGAGGACGTTGAAAAGGCCGTCGAGGCCGATCTGGGTGAGCCATTTCTGTCCGGTCTTGGTCCAGGTGCGTTCCGGTCCGGGGTAATAAAGATTGGAGATCCCCGCTCCTGCCCCGTTGCCAATAATTTCAGAGAAATTGAAAGTGCGGCCTCCCGAATCGGGTCTGGTAACCAGAAGCCGGCTTACGGCATAGCCCGTGCGCTTGAAAAAACCGCCGTGTCCGAGCGTGTAGTATCGCGGGTCTTCATGGGTCACGGAAGGGACGATGGCTTCCGTCAGAAAGTTTCCGACCGCTTGATCGGCGAACGAATGCCAATAATAGCGGCCGTACCCCGCAGCCCCTTGACGGAATTGGGGAGTAGAATTTTTTGCCTGGGCGGTACCGGCGAGCGCTCCCGCGACAATAAATGAGGAATAATCAAAGCTGTCCTGTGTGGCGAGCCAAAACTTATCCTTTACCGTTAACGGAGGCAACTGCGTGTTGGCGCTGACACTGCGATAATTCGGAATGATCCAAAGGATGCGCTTGTGTTGTTTAGCCTGCGGATCGTCCTGTGGAGGGGCGGGAGGTGCCGGAGTGACCTCAGCGTGGTCTGGCGGCTGCTGTTCTTGTTGCGTCTGAGCAAACGCCGGCTTCGGGGCGTAAATCAGGGCAGCACCGATTAGCAGCGAGTGGACGACACACCTCAACGTCTTTGCCGTTCCGACCATTAACATAATTTCTCACACTCCCCTCAAGCTCAGATGCAAGTGACACTGGAAGAGAGGCCACACATGTGATTCCAGGGGAACGAGATAGGATAGCCGAGGAAGCTACTTCCCGATACTTCTCGACACCGAACCTGTAAGACTTTCGCTATGCGGTTATGCATGCCACCGATCAGTTGGGGCTGGTGTCGGTGCGCTTTTTCAGGATGGGGCGGTCGTTGCCTGCAGGAGCTTGAGGCGTGGCTGGGACTGCACCGGTGCCAGGAGTAGCGGCGGAGATGGTGCCTTCGACGTAAGCCTTCTTCAGGCACTGCTCGGCGACTTGTTGGGCGCCACCGGTGTCGTCGTTGGTTTGCTTGGCTTTGCTGTACTCATTGACGGCGCGAGCGCGCTGGCCGAGCAGATCGAAGATTTTGCCGAGATAGATGTGGCTCCACACTTCGGTCCACTTCTCAGAGGGCTCAGGAACGGTCTGGCCGGCGTCGCGGAAAGCGTTGGCGGCGGCCTGATAATTCTTTTGATAGAAAAAGGCTTCGCCCATGCGGAAGTTGGCGAGCGGGCGATTGGGCTGAATGGAAAGCGCGCGCTGATATTGGCCGATGGCGTCGTAGTAGCGACCCTGCTCGGCAAGCTCTTCGCCGCGAGCAATGGCGGCGCGGGTGCGCAACGTGGAGCTGCCCTTTAAGATCACGTTGCTGGGATCGACCTTGATGCCGCCTGGCTTCGGACGGCCGAAGGTTTCGACGGTGAATTCGGAATCCGTGCCGACGGCGTCGACGGTTTTAGTTTCAGGATTACCTTCGGTATCGATGCGCAGGTCGACGGGCATGTGGAAAGTGTCGAGGGGCTGCTTGATCTTGCCTACCACGCGAAAACCCTGATGCGTGCGATAGACCACATATTCGATGGTGAAGTCCGGAACGCCGGTGGAATTGAGCCACTGCGCGAAAAAGCTGTGCAGGTCGGGGGGCGGCTGGCCAGCTTTAGCAGAAGATTGCGCGTGCTGTTCCGCGAGGGCTTCGAAATTTTCGTTGGTGGCGCTGCCCTCGGCGTACTTGATGTAGAAATCGTGGAGCAAGGATTTGAAGGCGACATCGCCCATCTGCGCGCGGACCATGTGGAAGATCATGGCGCCTTTGTTCATTACGACGGAGCGGTAGTCCGCAGAGTACGGTGAGAGGCGGGCGGCTTGGGCGATCGGCGCGGCTTCTTCGTACATTAGCGCGCCGACGGCGAATTCGTCGACGGCTTTCAGGCCGGCTTCCTTGCCGGCATTTTGCTCGGCGTACAGAGCTTCGGAATAGCGCGCTAGGCCATCGCTGATCCAGACGTCGCCGCGCGTGGCGGGCAGCACCGCGTTACCCCACCATTGCGAAGCGACCAGGCGCGCGATGGTGCGGTCGGAGGCTCGGGGATCCCAGATGCGTTTGCTGAGGAGCAGCAAGCCTGGCGCAGCAAAATCGCGCAGGGTGCCATCAGGAAGCTGGGCGACGGTGAACTCCGGACGTGGCAAGGGGCCGAACATATCGGAGAACGCCACAGTGGCGCGCGCCACGCTGTCGGCGAACTTCTGGGCGTCGCCGCTGGCTTCGCGGGGAGCGTACACGTTGACGGTGATGCCCTCGGCTTGCTTGGGATTGAGCTGTAGATTGCCGGCGACGAACGTGCCATGCGGGGCAGGCGTATCGCACTGGAAGGTGTAGACGAGGCGATTGCCTTCGACGGTGTTTTTGCCGGGGGTCGGCGTGGGAGCGGCGGCTTTACCGGTGCCGGTTACCGCGAAAGCTTCGGGGACGTTGATGCGGAAGGTGGCGGTGTAGCGATTTGAAGGATAGTTGGTGAGCGGGAACCAACGCGCAGGTAGAAGCAGGAAAGCGCCGTCGCGAGTGATGGCCGCGGCGCGCACGCCGGGGACGGGACTATTCTCTTCGTTGGCGAGAGGGCCGGAGTACATGAAGGTGAGAGAAACTTTGGCGCCTGGCGCCACGGGAGAAGGCAGGTTGACGATTACGGTTAGCGGATTCTGATTATCGCGTTCAAAGCCGAGGGTCTTGCCTTCCGCGGACTTCACGTCCGACACGTTGAGATTTTGATGCAGCTCGACGCGGACGGCGCTGGTGACTTCCAGGGCTTTGAACTCGACTCTGGCCACGGCGGAGAGGGACTGCGTGATTGGATCGAGCGTGGCGGAGACGTCGTAATGGTCGGCGAGGAGGGCTGGCGGACGCGGGGCCTGAGCCTTGACGGGCACGGCGAAGCATATGGGCAGAAGAACTGCCAGCAGGGAAATGGATTTCATTTTTTTACTGCGGGACATCGGACCCCTTTCGTTTGTGACGCCGCCGGTAGGATTTCTACAGGCGATCGGTTGAGATCCTTCGGTCCGGCACTAGGCGCAGGGCCAAAGGATGACACTCGATTTTGGACCGGCTCCTTCGGTTCAGCAAGACGATATGGTTAGCAGGGCTTCAGCGGCCAAAGCCGACTGAGACGCGCCCGGTTACGTAGGCAGGCTAAAGCACAGCCTACCACTTTGAGTTCCGAAGAGCCCTGACGGATGCAAGGTTGCTGGGTGCCGTATATAGGATAGCAGAGACCTCACTTGGCGTTGCCACGCGGGGTGCTCGCTTGGGGATGCTCGGCGCCGAGCAGTTGGAGGATGGCGTCAGCGGCGCGCTCGACTGCGCCGGGTGGGCCGAGACGCCGGCGGACTTCGGCTAAGTCGTGGCGGAGAGATGCGCGGGCGCTTTGGTCGTCCAACAAACGAAGGATTTCGGCGGCTACCCGGGCAGGAGTGAAATCGTTTTGAATGAGCTCGGGTACCGCGCGCTTTCCGGCGATTAGATTGACCATGCTGAAGAAGGGTGTGCGCACGAGGGGCTTGGCCAACTGCGCGGTGAGAGGCGTGACGCGGTAGACGACGACCATGGGGACATCGAGGAGAGCGGCTTCGATGGTGGCGGTGCCGCTGGAGACGACGGCGGCGTCGGCAGCGGCGAGGGCGTTGTAGGTTTGGCCGAGAACAACGCGAACGGGAATTTCGGGGGGCCAGCCCTCTCGCAAAGAGGCGACATTGCTTCCTGGAGCGGCGGCGAGGACGAATTGCGCTGGCGATGCGCTGTGGATGCGCTGGCAAGCCTCACGCAGAACCGGGAGATGCTGGCGCAATTCCGCAGCGCGGCTGCCGGGCAGGATGGTGACGAGATTTTTTTGAGGATCGAGACCTTGCTCACGGCAAAAGGCTTGGCGATCGAGTGAGGCGTGCACGGCTCCTACCAGCGGATGGCCGATGAACTTCACGGGGACTCCGGCGTCGGCGTAAAACTTTTCTTCGAATGGAAATATGCAGAGTGCTTGCGCGAAGCGGCGGCGCACTACGCGCACGCGCCAGGGACGCCAGGCCCAGAATTGCGGGCAGATGTAGTAGATGTTTTTAATGCCACGGCCCTTGAGTTTACGGGCGAGACGCAAGTGGAAGCCTGGAAAATCGGTGAGGATGGCGAAGGCGGGCTTGCGACGTTCGGCTTCGGCAACGAGGCGACGCATGGCGCGAATGAGCGAAGGCAGGTGGCTGAGGATCTCGGTGATGCCTACGACGGAGACTTCGGAGTAGTCGGTGACGATATCGACGCCGGCAGCGCGCATTTGCGGGCCGCCCATGCCGAAGATTTGCAGATCGGCGCGCTGCTGCAGCGCAGTGGCCAGGCGGGCTGCGTACATGTCTCCGCTCGCTTCACCGGCGGAGAGGAGAAGAGACAATTGAGTCACGGCTACAAATCCTGCCGAGAAGGGGCGCAGCAGTGCTGCGCCCCTACGGGGATGAGGGCGGCGAATTTATTAGCGATGCGAGCTGGCATGCGGTGGGGAAGCGTTCAGTCGCTGGCAGGAAGCGGCATGGGCAGCGGCGAACCCGGCTGGGGGCGCGCGGCGCCGGAATCTTCGGGCAGGGGCAGCTCTTGCTCTTTGTACTGGAGCTGGTAGAGGCGGTAATAGATGCCGCGCTGGGCGAGAAGCTCCTGATGCGCGCCTTGCTCGCGGAGACGGCCTTTGTGGAAGACGAGGATGCGGTCGGCGTGCTGAATGGTGCTGAGGCGATGCGCGATGACGAGGGCGGTGCGGCCGCTGAGCAGGCGGTCGAGGGCATCGCGAATCAGCAGCTCGGTTTTCGTGTCCACGCTGGAAGTGGCTTCGTCGAGGATGAGGAAGTGCGGATTGTGCGCGAGGGCACGGGCGAAATTGATGAGCTGGCGCTGGCCGACGGAGAGAGTGGAGCCGCGCTCGTTGACGCTGGCGCCGACGCCCTCGGGGAGCGATTCGATGAAATCGGCGAGGCCGATTTCGCAGATGGCGTTTTCCACAGCGGAGCGGTCGATGTCCGGAGTGCCGAGGCGGACGTTGGATTCGATGGTGCCGGTGAAGAGGAAGGGATCCTGGAGGACGATGCCGAACTGGCGGCGCAGATCTTGCAGATTGATCTTGCGGATGTCGATGCCGTCGAGAAGGATTTGGCCGCGCTGGACATCGTAGAAGCGGAGGAGGAGAGAAATGAGCGTGGTTTTGCCTGCGCCGGTGTGGCCGACGATGGCGAGGGTTTGGCCCGGCTCGACGCGGAAAGAGACGTCGCGGAGGACCCAATCGTCTTCGCCCGGATTGGGAATGGGGCGGTAGCTGAACCAGACGTTGCGGAATTCGATTTCGCCGCGGGGATTCTCGAGGCGAATGGCGTCGGGCGGCGAAGAGACAGTGGCGGGCTCATCGAGCAGCTTGAAAATGCGCTCGGAGGCGGCCATGGCGGACTGTAAGATGTTGAATTTTTCGCTGAGGTCCTGGATGGGGCGGAAGAAGCGGGTGGCAAACATGGTGAACTCGGTCAGGACGCCCAAACTGAGGGCGCCAGCAAGCACACGATTACCGCCGGACCAGTAGATGAGGGCGATGGCAGCGACGCTCAAGATTTCAACGCCCGGGTAGAAAAGCGCGTACGAGAGAATGGCGGAGCGCCAGGCGACCATGTTCTCTTGATTGCGCTTGGCGAATTCGGCGCGGGCTTTTTGCTCGCGATTGAAGAGCTGCACGATGCCCATGCCGGAGATGTATTCCTGGAGGAAAGAATTGATTCTGGCGATGGCGGTGCGGATGTTGCGATTGGCGTCGCGTACGTAATGACGGAAGACGAAAGTGACGACCAGAATGCAAGGAAGCACCGCGAGAGTGTCCAGAGCGAGCCGCCAATCAATCTTGAAAAGCACGGCGGCCATGACCGCGAGAAGGAAGAAATCGTTGATCATGGTAACGACGCCAGCGGCGAAAAGATCGTTTAGGGCGTCGACGTCGGTGGTGACACGGGTGAGTAATCGTCCGACGGGATTGCGGTCGTAATAACTCATCGGCAAGCGCTGCAGGTGCGCAAAAATTCCGGCGCGCATGTCGTACATGGTTTGTTGGCCGACGCGTTGCATGATGCGAATCTGGATGTATTGGGCGAGAAAGTCGAAAATCAAAACCAGCAAATAGCCGATGCTGACGAATATGACACCGCGCCATGCGGTGCTCTCCGGCAAGGCACCTTTGAGAGCGGGCGAAAAATAATGGTCAATCGTCCAGCCAAAGATTATCGGTGGGCTCAACTCCAGCGGAGTGACGATGGCCACCAGGGACAGCGCCAGGATGACGCGCCATTTGTATGGCCGCATGTACTGCAGCAAGCGGCGCATCAGGCGCGCGTCGTAGGCTTTGCCGAGTGCTTCTTCTTCGTGCGGGTTGCTCATGCGCGTTCCAGCTCTTCTTCCAGCAACTGCTTCTGGTACAAATCCGCGTAATAGCCGCCGCGAGCGAGGAGTTCGTCGTGCGTGCCCCGCTCGATGATGCGGCCGTCGCGCAGGACGACGATCTGGTCGGCGTCTCGCACGGTGGAGGTGCGGTGCGAAATCAAAATGGTGGTGCGGCCGTGCATGATGCCGCGCAAGCGCGTGAGGATGCGCTCTTCGGTTTGCGTGTCGACGCTGGAGAGGGAATCGTCGAGGATGAGGATGCGCGGATCGCGGATGACGGCGCGGGCGATGGCAGTGCGCTGCTTTTGTCCGCCGGAAAGGGTGATACCGCGCTCGCCGACTACGGTTTCATATTTCTTGGCGAAGCCTTCGACATCGGAATCTAAGTTGGCGATTTCCGCGGCCTGGCGAACTTGATCGAGATCGTAGTTAGGAAGGCCGAAGGCGATGTTGCCGCCGACAGTTTCGCTGAAAAGATAGGTGTCTTGCGGAACGTAGCCGATGGAGCGGCGAAGAGTGTCAAGCGGCCATTCGCGAATAGGGCGGCCATCGATGAGGACTTCGCCCTCGGGAGCCTCCCAGAGGCGGGCGACTAGCGCGGCGAGAGTAGTCTTACCGCTGCCGGTGGGGCCGACGATGGCCAAGGTGGAGCCGGCGGGAATTTTTAGATTTATGTCGCGGAGAACGGGATGCGCACCGTTGCCATTGGAACTGGCAGCCGCGCCATTGCCAGAGATGTTGGTGGGGAAAGTGAACCTGAGATTGCGAAATTCGACCTCGCCGGCAACAGGCGTGCTGGGGGCGATGGCGGCGTTGCGGTCATCGATTTGCGGTTGGGCGCGCAGGATGTAATTCAAGCGGCCCATGGAAGCGGCGCCGCGCTGAAAAATATTGGTAACCCAGCCGAGGGCGATCATTGGCCAAACCAGCAGGCCGAGAAAGCTGTAGAAAGTGACCAAAGCCCCAAGTGAAATTTGGCCGCGAAGAAGTTGATGGCCGCCTTGCCAGAGGACGATGAGGAAGGAGGTGCCGATGAGCGCCTGGAGCGAGGGCATGAACATGCTCCAGGTGCGAATGAGTTTGATATTGCGAGCGACGTATTCGCGATTGGGCTCGTCGAAGCTGCGAATTTCGGCTTCTTCCTGGGCGTAAGCACGGATGACACGCACGCCAGAGAGATTCTCCTGAACTTTAGCGGAAAGCGTGGCTAGGGAAGCTTGAATCATTTCGTAGAGATCATGGATGACTTTGCCGAAATGGCGGACGGCTACCGCTACGACTGGCACGGGCAACAACACCCAAAGCGTCAGGGAAGGAGACAGGCGGGCCATGATGATGACGGCGAGAATCATGGTCACGAGCGTCTGGCCGGTGTACATGATGCCGGGGCCAAGAACCATGCGGACATTGTTGAGGTCGTTGGTGGCGCGAGACATCAGTTCACCAGTGCGATTGCGAACGTAGAATTCGGGCTCCATGAGCAGCAACCGATCGAGCAGGCCAGCACGCAAATCGAATTCGATATCGCGCGAGACGCCGATGAGAACCCAGCGCGTGGCGAAGGACATCGCACCTTTGAGCAGGACGCAGATAATCAGGATGAGGCAGTAGATGCCGAGCGCGTGACGGCTGTGCGGGGCGTAGAAGAGAATGCCGCGGCTGAGCCAGTCGCCAGCAAGCGCTTTTGCGTGCGTGTTGCTCTCGAAAGGTCGCGGGCTGCCGGCGAGGATATCGGTCATCACGCCAGTGGCGAGCGGGATGATGTTGCCGATAATGCTGGTCAGGGCAAGAACGATTAAACCTATCGCAATCGCAGGTTTGTAGCGAGCGAGATACGGCATCAAGCCGAGCAGGTTCCTCGCGGCGGAAGTATGCGGCTGCGATTTATTCGCGGCGGTTGCGGCCTGTCCGGTTTTGCTGGCGTTGCTCATCGCAAATTGGATCTCGCGGTGTTCAGGGACGGGGCCTCGTTCAGAAAATGCTCGTACGAGCGGTCGAGGGATTGATAGCGCTTAGTATCAGGATTCCAGCGGACTCCGATAGGGAGCGTGTGCGTATCCACGGCGCCTTTTAGCGGTGTGAAGTACAAGGCCAGGCCTTTTTCGGGATCTTGCTCGAATGCGAGGCGCCAGCCGGTGACACCTCCGATCGGAGTGCCGGGCAGGAAGCCTTTCTGATTCTTCAGGTGTTCGTCGCAGCGCAAGATTTCCATCCACTTGCCGTCTTCGTTTGCGGCCACCACGGCGCGGGTGACGATGGTGCCCGGCAAATTATTTTTGCTCGATTTAGGGACCACGTTAGCAGCGAGGAATTGCTGCTTGCCATTTTTTGCCAGGTCGCCGAAGAGCAGCACGGTCGTCTCTTTGCCGAGCAGCGAGTCTGCGGCGGATTGCGTGTCCTCTGGAACGGCCAGCGCGGCCGGCTTTGCTTCCGCCGCGGGTTTTTCCGCAGGCGCGTCTCCGCAGCCAATGAGAAAGCAGGCAGCTAGAACGCCCAAGGCTGCGCTCCCGTAAATGATGCGGCAAAGGGCCGCTCGTTTCTTAGTGATTTCACTCCCCGTCCCTGAAGGTAAGGACGGCGTTGCTGCGGGCTCGTTAGCACGCGTCGGGAAACAGTCGCTTTCCGTGAGATGTCCCATTGTAGAAGGTTCAGTACTCCTTTTAGTCCGGTGACCGGTAAAGTGAGAGCGTAATGTCACAATTTTAGCCGTTGCGTGCCCTCCACGGAAGAGTTCATCGGCTCAAGTTGCTTTTATGATGAGGTGACGTTTCGGCGTCCGCCGAAGCCCCAGATTACCGACGTGCGAGGATGGCGTCCAGCCGCGCCTCGAGATTTTCTTCCCCTTCTGAGGACAACTCGCTGCGCTCGACAGGAAGCGCCGCCTCGATGGCCTCCACCCAATGGAACAATTGTTGGATGTTCTCGCGGGTCTTGGCGTGATATTCCTTTAAGTTGCTGCTGGCGGACATCCACTGGCGGAAAGTGTGCTCGAGAGGGTGGTCGGAAGACCCGAACGGATTGGAAGCGGCGCCGGGTGCGAGAAGGCCCCCGTGACCGGTGAAGAAATGCTCGAATCCCAGGTCGGCGGCAAAATGGCCGGCGGTGGCGGCGACGCCGTCGTCGTAGAGGGGGGCGTGGCAGATGAGCGTCAGCGGCTGCGGCTCCTTGCGCCACTTCAGCGTTTCCATATCGAAGACCCACAGGTCCCAGTTCGCGCCGACAAAGTAGGCGGTGTCCGGATTCAGGTGCTGCACAGCCAGTGCGCCAATTTCCGGGGGGCCGTAGCCTTGATCGCGGAGGTCCCACTCGGCGACGGGGATTTCCGTGGGATCGACGGCTTGAATGCGCAAGTCAGTGAACGCGCTCTTCGAGGTGGAGAGCGGAGCGGAAGTGAGCAAGCGGGCGAATTCCGGGATCATCGTCGCCTCGGAGAAGTCACGCGTCCAGATGCGCAGATAAGCTCGATTGGCCATTTTGCTGACTCAATTATAGCGGCGGGTTGGATAAGAGGCGAATCGCGGGAGGGTTCAGTGGGGGATTGGTGGCGGTGCGATATTTAGGTTGGAGGCGATCTGGGTCAGGCGTTCGCGCAGGGAATCGCCTATTTCGGAGAAAACCCTGGTGCAGGTGTCGCGGAGCTTTTCTTCGGCAGTGGCGGCAATGCCGGAGACGACTTCGCGCGATTGGTGGTCGAGCGAAGCTACCGTGGCGAGCATCCACTGATTGGAGACGTTTTCGAGGCGGCCGCGGAAATTCTCGGCAGCTTGCTCGCCGACACGCGCGTACAAGCCGCGTATCTCCATTTGCTGAGCCTCGGTCATCGATCTCCAGGCCTCGAGCAGAGGGCCGAAACCGGCCTGCACTTTCTCATTGGCGTCAGCGACGCCGGCTTCCAAGGTGCCGCTCATGGCGGTTTGAAAGCGGCGGAGAAAGCTTTCCTGCTCGGCAGTAACCTTCTGAGTCAACTCCGCGTGCGCGGCTTCCATACGGGCTTTGGATTCGCTCACGGATTTTTGCGCTTCGGCTTCGAAGCCACGGAGTTCCTGGCGCGCCTGGCGCTGAATTTCATCGATGAAAGCCGCGGAAGTGGTTTCCGCAGCTTCACGGAATAGGGCGCGAGCGCGTTCGAAAGCATCGCGGACCATTTCTTCCATCTGGTTTTGCGTATGGCCAACAAAATTGCGGCTGGCATTATCGAGCTCGCCGGCAAACATGGCGGAGATTTCACCGGCGCGTTCGCGCAGGCGCGCTTCCGCCTGTTCTCCGGCGCGTTCCGCGAAATGTTGAATTTGCGTTTGCGCTTTTTTCTCGTACCACTCCGCGGATTGCTGCAAATCATTGACGACCTGGTGCTTGGTGGTCTCCGCTTTGCCTTCCAGGTCGGCGAGGCTGCGCGTCGTAACGGCATCCGCGGATTCGCGCAGCAATTGCTCGACTCCGCCCAAACTACCTCGGAAACTCGCCAACGCTTCCGCGAAAGCTTCGTCCGCCGTCACACGGATGCGTTCTTGCTGCAGGGAAGTGGCGGCGTCGAGCATGGAGCGCCCGCCGGCCATACGGTGGATGCCCTGCTCGACCTGCAAGAGGTGCGGCTGCACGAGCGATTCGACTTGCTGGCTGAATTGCGCGGCAGCGTGGCGGCTGGATTCGTCAAAGGTGTCGCGAATACGAGCGTTAAGCTCCTCGAAAAGCGATTCGGAGCGGCGATGAAGCTCGTTGCGGTGCAGGCTCAAGATGTCGTCCAACTGCGACTGAAAGCCAGCGAGGGCGTGCTGCTGTGCCGCTTCCACGCGCTCCGGGAAAAGCTCGAGCCGGCCCACGACTTCGTTGGCGCGCACCAGTGTTGCTTCAATGCGTCCGGCGTGAGCTTGCGTCACATCCTTTAGCGCAGCGAGACGCAAGTCTGATTCGGAAGCCGCGAGCGCAGCGGATTCACGGAATGCGGTTTGCAAGCGTTCGGCTTCCTGTTGAAATTGCGCCAGCACGGCGTTCGCATGGTCGTTCAGCGATTCCGCGGCTTGGACTTGCGCGGCTGCGATTGCGTTATCGACGGCAATCTGCACGCGACCGAGCGTAGCTTCCAGCTCGCCGGCAAGATGGTTCTGCCAGTTCTGTTGGGCGGTGGACAAGAAGGCGGAAGCCTGCTCCTGAACGTCGTTAGCCCTGGCGCGCAAGGATTCCGCCAGTGCCGCGGCAGTGGCATCGTGCTGGCGCGCACTTTCTTCGGCCGCGTGTGTGGCTGATTCCGCGGAGCTCGCAATGCGCGCTTCCGCGGCCCGGGCCTGCTCCTGAAGCCGCTCCGATAAATGGTCCGCCTGGGCGCAAGCAGCGCGCAGATTTTCTAGCGCAGTGCTGGTTTGCTCGGCATTCGCATGGCGCTGCGCCAGCGCTTCCTGCGAGAGCTGCGCGGTCAAGTCCCGCGTGAGCTCTTCGAGTCGGGGCGCCAGCCATCGAGGCAAGTCCCGCTGCAGCGCTTCCGCCGCGGCGGCCTGCGCCGCGCGATTGAGGCTGGCGGATTCTTCGCGGATTTTCTCCAGCGCCGCGGCCACTTCTCGCGAAAGGATGTCGCGGTCGGCCGCAATCTTCTGCTCCCAATGTTCGGCGGTAACACGATGTTCGGCGGAAACGGCTTGCGCCCCAGCTTCGCGCGCGGCGGCATAAATTTGCTGCCGCGCATCGGCGAGCAGGCGCGTGACCTGGCGAGCGAGCTGCATTGAGGCGTCCGTGGTGCTTGCAGGGGCAGGGAAGGCACGCAGGCGTTCGGAGTAATGCTCGGAGGAAGTGCCGGCGTCGGACAGCGGCAGGTTAAAATCCGCCTCCGCTGCTTGAGAATGAGATTCGTGAAGCTGTTCGGCAGCTTCTGTGGAATGCTCCCAATGCTCCGGCGAATGCACAGCAGCGGCTGCGTCAGCGGCGGGGCTCGCGGCGTCCGGAAAAGCGAACCAGTCTTCGGGCGGAAAGGCGATGCCCCACGCGTTCCCCGGAAGCTCCAGCTCAAGCGCCACCTGGAAGAGTTGGCGCACGGTGCGCGGCCGCTGAATCCAGGCGACGCGTCCGCGGACCGTGCGTGGCGGCTGGCCGGTTTCCGGGTGCGGCACCTCGAGCGTGACCCACATATTTTTCAAAACGTAGTGCTTCGATTGGTAGCGGCAGCCGTGGCAATTGATGATCAGTGTGGAAGTACGCTCGTTGAAGGGGCGACCGAGCGCGTCCACACCCGCAACGGTCAAGGGAACCGCCTGAACAATCCGCGTGCTGCGCCGCTTGCGCAACTCCGCGGTTGCGCTGGCTACGCCGGTTCCGGACACACCTTCTCCCATATCTTCGGCAAATTCCCGGCCAAGCTCGTCCATGAATGCAGGCCATCCATAAATTGTAAAATCGTATAAAGCGACAACTGCGATTACTTCGTCTGGGTATTTTCCGACGCAGGCGCGCGATGCTCTCCGGTCAAGAACGTCCACGCTTCCTTAGCTACCCAGATGGGTCCGACCAACAAATACACTAGTCCCTGGAAAAAAGCCGGACGATTGCCTTCGATCCGGTGTCCCAGGAATAAGAGGACCCAGCCGCCCACGAAGAACGTTCCAGCCCAGATCCATTTTGCGAAAAGGAACAGGATGAGTCCGGCAAAGATCATGGGGATACCAATGCCGTGCAGCAGTTTGTTCCAGCCGGAAGAGTGTTCGTGATCGTACTGCGTCATGTAGTGCGCGAGACCCAGAGCGCACCTCCTTGCGGGGGACAGTTACCGTAGAAGACCAACTCTATACCGAATCGCCACAAATGGCTAGGGTGCGCGATTAGAGGTCGCGACGGCCTTCCATAGCTTTCAGCATGGTGACCTCGTCGGCGTACTCGAGGTCCGCTCCGACGGGGATGCCCACGCCGATGCGGGTGACACGAACCCCTAGTGGTTTCAATAGCTTAGAGATGTAGACGGCGGTGGCTTCGCCTTCGGCGGTGGGATTGGTGGCGATGATAATCTCCTCGACTGCCCCGCCTTTGAGGCGCTCGATCAATGTTTTTATCTTGAGCTGTTCCGGGCCGCGCCCTTGCAAGGGCGAGAGCGCGCCGCCCAAGACGTGGTACATGCCAGTGTAGGTGCGCGTTTTCTCGATGGCCATGATGTTATGCGCTTCTTCGACTACGCAAATGGTTGCGCGGCTGCGCGTCGCGCCGGTGCAGTAAAGGCAGGGATCATTGTCGGTAATGTTGTGGCAGACGGAGCATTCACGGATTTTCTCTTTCGCGTCGCGAATGGCGTCGGCGAGCGCGAGGGCATCTTCAGGCGCGGCGCGCAGCAGAAAAAAAGCAAGGCGCTGCGCGGTTTTTTGGCCGATGCCGGGCAGGTGCTTTAGTTCGTCAATCAGGCGTTCGACAGGGGCGGCAAAATCAGGCATGCATGATGTGTAGCATAGGGGCGCGGGTTGCGCAAACGCGGGCGGACGCGTTTACTTTTGGGCGCGCATACGCAACGGGCGAAATCTTGACTGCAAAAAAATTAGAAGGGCGAACTCTTTGCTCCAGCGCAGTAAGAGCTCGCCCTTCCTGGTGATCGCATCGCTTACCGCGATACGAACTTATCGACTCGCGGATTTGGCAGACCGCCGGTCGTCTGCATCGGCGCGCGGCGTCATTGAGACCACGATGTACTCATGCTCCTTGCCATCGGACTCCGGCACGCGCAGGAGCATCTTGTCTTTGTGGATGCGGAACTCCGCGGATTCCCCCACGGGGAGAAGCGCGGGGTGCTTGTCGTCTTTCGGCCGGATGCGGTAAATCAGCCGGTCGCTCTTGAGGATGTATTCCTGGCACAGCACCTCTTGCGTGTTCTTGTGCTGGCCATCCGTGCCGAGGATTTCGCCTTTCAGCGTCTTGCCGTCTTTTTCGGCATAGCCGCAATGGGTGGAATCCATTTGCAGCAGTACGCCGCGCTCGTATGCGGGCTTATCTTTGGCTTGAGCGGGTGCGACGCTTTGAAGGCTCGCTGCGATCACCAAAAGCATGCCTGCCGTAGGTTTCTTCATTGCTGGGTCACTTGTCCTTTCTTGGAGCCTGCTCTTATCGTTCAGCTATTGCTTCGGGCTGTTATTCGAGCCTTGCGCCACGAACAGAAGCTGCGTGCCGCTGTCGAGGTGCACGTTCTTGCTGGTGGAAGTAATCAGCGAACCTTGCGTGCTGTTGGAGGCCGCGGTATTCAGGTTGAGCCCTTCGAGCCCGAACACGCCCTGGCTACTGGAGGTGAGCTGGCCAGCCGCGTTCAAGCCGCCGACCGCGCCGCGCACCACACCCGCCGTGTTCACGGTCGAGTTGACCGCTCCGCTGGCTACTCCGCCTGCGTTCGCTGCGGTGTTCGTCACTGCGCCCGTTGCAGCACCCGCGGTGGAACGCACGCCGCCGAGCGCTCCGCCGCCGCTGGCACGCGCGGAGCCCATCGCTCCACCACCGGCCGACAAATCATCGCCGCCGCCGGAACTTGCTGCGGCGGTCTGAGCGGCCGCGATCGCGCGAAGCGTGACGTTCAGCGGGATTTCCTCGCCATTCTTCAGAATTGCTTTGTCAAACACCATGCCCAGCGCTGATTCTTTTTCTTCCTTACCGCGCTGCTTGCATTCGGTCACATGCCCAACCAGCTTCGAGCCCTTCGGGATCACGACTTTTCCTTCGGACTTGGTGGCTTCCGTCGTTTTTGCGGTGACCGGATCGCCAGGCTTGTTTTTCTTGGCGTCTACGGGCTGCGAAAGCGCGGCGTTCATGGCCGTGCCGTTGGAAAGGGCGGCCGAACTCCGCCCGGCGTTCGCCGAAGTGGAAGCCGAGTTATTGCTGGAAGCCGTTGCGCCGGACTTGCTGGCTTCCACGGAAGTGCTGCTGCTGGCCGAAGAACCCGCCTGCGCGCCTCCCTGGGCGCACACCGCGGAGCCGGACCCCCAAAGCACCCCAGACAGGATGATCACAGTTGTGAGTCTCATGAGAAGTTGAACCTCCTCCTAACAGTTGAATTTGACGTGGTTCTACATCGCAAAAATGGAAGAGCTGGGGTTGCTTCCATTATATTTCAGGCGATTTGAACCGCGGAGGCGCGCTGTTTCCAAAAAGGCATGAGCCAAGCGGGGACTATAGCAGCGCATGCCGAGATTCTCCCCGCGCCTCAATATATAAGGGGAACCGGCAGGTCAAAAAATATAGGGGTCAAGGGCGGCGAAGAGTGGTTGGGGAAGACGACTAATTGGGCTACAAATAGGCCTAAAACAAACCGGGAATCTTCATGTTTGCCAGGCCGGGAATGCCACCGGAGAGATTCTTCATTTGGTTGGCGAGTTCTTCGTCGACGCGCCGGGACGCTTCGTTCACCGCCGCGCGTACCAGGTCCTGCAACATCTCCTGGTCTTTGCCGGCGAAGACTTCCGGCTCGATGCGCACGTCCACGATTTGCTTTTGGCCGTTCATTTTCACCGCGACCATGCCGCCGCCGGCGGAAGCCTCCACGGTCACGGAATTCACCTGCCGCTGCAGATCATCCTGCAGTTGCTTGAATCTCGAGAGCATTTGTTGGAGAGCGCTGACTTCCATCAGGTTTCCTCTGGACGATGTTTCACTTCGGCGATTTTTCCTCCGAAGCGTTGCAGCATCGACTTCACCATTGGATCGCGTTCAAACTGAGCGCGCAATTCTTGCGTGGCCGATCCGGCGCACGAAGCCGAGGCGGCCGCCGCTGCAACTGCTTCGAGTTTAGCACAGACTCGCACCGCGCGGCCGAGGACCTTGCTCGAAACGACACGGACCTTCTCGACCGACTCGCGTCCTTCCAGTAATTCGGCGAACGCACGATTGTTCGGCGAAAAATAAATTCGCAATTCGGCGCCGTCCAGCTCCCAACGGGTGCCGTGTTCGATAAGCTCGCCCAAGAATTTTTGCTGCGTCTGAATGGCTTGCTTGATTTGCGCAACCTGCTCTGCGCTGATGCCGCTGACCTGCGCGAGTGGCGCGGCCGCTTGCGGCTCCGCGTCCTGCGGTGGCTGTTGTGGAGCAGCGACTTCGCGCTGTGTGGCAGATTGGCGTTCTTCAGTGCGAACTGGCACAGCCGAAACCAGTTCCCTTGCCGGAATGTTTGGAGTTGCCGCAAGCGGAGCGGGCGGCGCTGTTGCCTCGCGCCTCGGCATTGCTGGAATCGAAGCGGCCGTTGCTGTTGTTGCCCGCGAACTTAGCGCGCCTGCCCCGCTCGCGGGCCCACCGCTGCGCACCTCGGCGAGCAATTCTTCCAGTGGCGCGAGCCGTGACGCATTGATCAAGCGCAAAAGCCCCATTTCGAGATGCACGCGCGGGTCTGGCTTGCGCCGCAGGTCATCGTCCGTCTGCAGCAGGATCTGAAAGAATCGCGTCAAGTCCTCTTCGCTGAATTGCGCCGCGGAGCGCTCCAGCGCCGGACGTTGATCGGGCGTCGCGGCAATCAAATCGGAATCCGCGCCGCACACTCTCGCAATCAAAAGATTTCTCATGTGGCGGATGGCTTCGCGGCAGAAATGCTGCAGGTTGCGCCCTTCCCTCTGAAACGAGTGCACGAGGCCAAGCGCGCGATCCGCCGAACCCGAAGCAATGGCGCCGACCAGTTCCTCGAGCGCGTCTTCAGGAACCACGCCGAGCAGTTCGCGTACTTCCTTGTCGGGGATGGCGTCGCCGCAAAACGCGCGCGCTTGCTCCAGCAAGGAGAGAGCGTCGCGCAGGCTGCCTTCGGCCATGCGCGCGATCACCGCCAGCGCCCCTGCTTCGATCTTCAGATTTTCCTTGGCGGCAATTTCTTGCAGGCGGCCGCTGATCTCCGCAAAGGTGAGCGCACGAAAGTGAAAGTGCTGCGAGCGCGAGCGGATGGTGTCCACAAGATTTTCAGGTTCCGTGGTGGCCATCACGAAGATGACGCGGTCGGGAGGCTCCTCGAGCGTTTTCAGCAGCGCGTTGGAGGCTTCGCCAGTAAGCATGTGCGCTTCGTCGAGGATCACCACTTTGCTGCGCGCGGCGGCCGGCGCGTAGCGCACCATCTCCCGCAATTCGCGGATTTGATCGATGCCGCGGTTGGAGGCCGCGTCGATCTCGATCACATCCAGGGAAGTTCCCGCGGTGATCTCTTTGCACGAGTCGCACACGCCGCAGGGCTCCGGCGTCGGCCCATTCACGCAGTTCAGCGCCTTCGCCAAAATCCGGGCGGCCGTGGTTTTTCCCACGCCGCGCGCGCCGGAAAAAATGTACGCGTGCGCCACGCGATTGTTGCGAATGGCGTTCTGCAGCGTTTCTGTGACGTGCGCCTGCCCGACAAGATCGCCAAAGGTTTGCGGCCGCCACTTGCGTGCTATGACTTGGTAGCTCATAAAAGCTTTCAGCTCTCAGTCATCAGTTCTCAGAAATCGAGCGCCGGAAAGAAAGTAATAGAGTGAATCCTTCGCTTTCGACTCCGCCTGAGCTGATGACGACGGCTGAAGACTCCAAAATGCGAGGAACTTCGGGTGAACTGCGGCACCCGAGGCGTTCCCGATACCGTTGCTCCCTTCCGGGCCTGGCGGGGTTCGCGGGACCTCGTTGCACAGAGCCCGAAGTTCCACGCTTCGGCAGTCGCGCTCATCGCGTGACTGCGAATTCAGTTTAACACAGCGCGTTGATGTGCTCGTGCGCAGTCGTCAGGATTTTGGTTTTGCCGCGGCTGCTGGCACGGCGTCCGGCGGCTGCACATCGGACGGATTCACCCAATTCACTTTGAATGGCCCGGCGCCGTGAACTTGCACGATGGTTTCGCCTTTGGCCATGCCGTAATGCCGCATTTCCTTGGGCATCGTTGCGAAATTGCCGACATTCATCGTTTGCAATTTCGCTTCATCGAAGCTATCGCCCATGCCCACCAGGAACGTTCCCTTGAGCACAGTTACATTTTCATCCGTGGGATGCCAGTGCGCCGGAATCCTGGAGCCATCCGTGCAGCGTAGGCGCACCACGAACGGCGTGCCTTCCGCGTTGGAATCTCCGGCCACCGACGCGAGGTCGCACCCTTTGATGATCGGGGTCCACTTCAAATCGCCGAAATGCACGATCTTGTGGGCCTCGCCAGAATCTTTCTTTTCCTGGCTATACATTCGTGCCGCGCCTGCGACGGCAAACGCCGCCACCAGCGCACAAACACAAGTCACGTGATCTTTTCTCATGAAGCTTCCTCCGTTTGGGGAACAGCGGATGCGGCGAAGATACCGCTCTTGCGCGGCAAGGGCAAGACCAGAAAAAAACGAATTTCCACCCGGTTGAAACGAAACGCCCTCGCGCCAAGAAAAAGGCGCCACTCTCGCAAGTGGCGCCTTGTTCTGTTTGGACTTTGTGTTTTCTGTTTGTCCCTAGTTCTTCGGGAAGTTAGGATCCGCCTTCACTTCCAGCATCTGCTTGGTGTGGCGTTCGCTGTGCGCGGCGATCAGCAGTACAAATTCATAGCCGTCCAGCTTGCCCATGGGGCTGTCGCCAAGATGCGCGCGTAGTCCGGTAGCATTTTTCAGATATTCCTCGGTGACGGCCCGGCTTTCCACAAAATGCTTCTGCGCCGCCACCGGAGAGCCGAAACGGTTTGTAGGTTGCAACGGTTCCGGCGCCTGAACCTTGTGCGAGCGATCTGGCACCATCGCCAACACGGCATCATCGGCTTTCTTGGTTTCTTCCACGTCCCTTACGGGCACCGCGGGCGTTTTCATCACTTGCTCTTGAGCCAATCCGCGGATCATATCTTCCGCGGCGGCCAGATGCTCCATCACTTGCGCTACGGACCAACGGTCCGGAGCGGGCCTGAAGTTCCACTGCGCGTCGGACAGCCCTTTTGTCGCGTCGAGCACACCCTTCTTGGTCGACTCCAGGTACTGCAGCGCACGCTCCTTCTCTGCCTGCGAAACGTCCTGTGCCTTTGCCGACGCCGCGCCTGCCAGCGCCAGCACCACAATCATCGCTACTGCGTAACATCGGTTCATACTTGTTTCCTCTCTCTCATAGATTGGGTAAAGGAACGGAAACGAAAAATTGAATCAGCCGTTCGGCCTGCTGGCCGTGCGGCGCAAAAATGCCCTCGGGAAAGGCTCTCCAGGATGTATGGCAATGTACCAGTGATTGTGCCAAGCGTCCACGGTCATCGTCCTTACCTCCCTATACGTCCGGGTAGGAAGGATTGTTTCATCCCGGCGTGCCGCGCTTACCTTCGGAGGTGCCGCTGGCGCGGAACCCCAATCCCGTGTATTTTCTGAGCCGGTTCATTCATCCAATTTGCCGAAGAGCGCCCCGTGGAACCTATCTCGCACTTCTTCTATTCCGATCGCCTCAAACTGCAATTCTGGGACTACGGGCAGGATGCCAAACCCGCGCTGGTCCTGGTGCACGGCGCGCTCGACCACGCCCGCAATTGGGACTGGGTCGCGCAAGCCTTGTGCGAGCACTATCACGTCTACGCCCTCGATTTGCGCGGGCACGGCAACAGCGCCTGGGCGCCCGGCGCCACCTACAGCGTCGCCGAACACGTTCTCGATCTTTCCGCGCTGCTCGATATCATCGACGAGTTCCCGATTCGGCTCGTTGGCCATTCCCTTGGTGGCGGCATCGTCCTGCACTATGCCGGCGTGTACCCTGGCCGCGTGCAGAAATCCGTCTCCATTGAGGGCCTTGGTTTCCCGCCCAGCCATCGCGTCCACGGGCCGGCCTCCGACCGCGTGCGCCACTGGATTGAAACCGTACGCGATATGGAAAAGCGCCTTCCCAAAAGCTACCCGAGCATCGACACCGCTATCGCGCGCATGAAGGAAGTCAACCCGCGGCTCTCCGATGAGGTCGCGCGTCACTTGACCCTGCACGGGACGAACTGGGAATCCGACGGCTCGCTGCTCTGGAAATTCGACAATTATGCTCGAGCCATTTCCCCATACGGTCACCATATGGCCGACGCCGTCGAACTCCTCGGCAACATTACTTGCCCTGTGCTCTTTTTCTGGGGGCTGGAGAGCTTTCTGCCCGTTCCCGAAGAGGATCCGCGCTACCAGGCCGTCGCTCATCGCCGCCTGATCAAGGTCCCGAGTGCCGGTCACTGGGTACACCATGATCAGCTAAGGCTATTCCTGCAAGAAACCGCCGCCTTCCTTGCAGACTGATTCCAAACGATTCTCCTGGTTCTAACGAACCAACAGCTTTCGTTCCGCCGTAGTGTTCGCGTGCAAAAGAAAGGAAAGAGCGCCGCGCAACTATTTCGAGTTACGCGGCGCTCAGGGGGTCTTGGCTGGTGGATAGTGGGTTCGCTGTGGATGTACTGCCGGTAGGAGCCTGCTTGCGGGGCGTCGCGCACGTCGCGCGCGTATCAGTCTCCGCAAAATCTTCTTCGAACCTCAGGAGCGTTCTCATTTGCTTGTCATTTCGCTGCCAAACTATGAGTGCAGGAGGCGTGCCAAATTCCGCGTCCGCATGCTGCTGATTTGCTTGGAATTGCAAAACGGCGGGCTACGCGCTTTGCTTTAACATGGAAAACTGTTCCTCTGCGGTACACACAAAATTCAAAGCGGGAATCGGGGGAGCTATGTGCGAGCGCCTGCGGAGGCCTGCCCAAATTTCGCGGCTTTGGGTTTCTCTTCCGCATCGCTTTTCAGGTACCGATACAAGCTCGTTCGCCCAATTCCCAAAACCTGCGCGGCCCGCAAGCGATTTCCCTGGCAGATGTTGAGAACCCGCTGGATGTGAATCTTGCGCATCTCTCCCAGGGACAGAGGACGCCACTCGTCGCCCTCCGCCGTGCGCGGCCCGCGGTGCTGCAGGCCTTCCGGTAAATCCGCCAGGTCGATGAAATCTCCGCCGGCGGTGATGCATGCACTGGAGATCACGTTCTCCAACTCGCGCACGTTGCCCGCCCAGGAATGCTGCAACAGCATCGCTTGCGCGCGCCGCGTCAGACCGGAAATTGTCTTTCCGTAGGCTTCGTTGTATTTCTTGAGGAAAAATTGCACCAGGAGTGGAATATCCTCCAGCCGCTCGGTCAGCGGAGGGATGCGAATCTGGATGGAGCTCAACCGGTAATACAAATCTTCGCGGAAGCGCCCGGCCAACACCTCCGCGCGCAGGTCGCGGTTGGTTGCGGCGATCAGCCGCACGTTGATCTGGCGGACCTCCGGCGAGCCAACGCGCTGGATTTCGCGGTTCTGGATCACCCGCAACAGCTTGGCCTGCATGGGCAGCGAGGTTTCCCCCACCTCATCGAGAAACACCGTTCCATTGTTGGCAAACTCAAACAATCCCAGCCGCGTATCAGTCGCGCCGGTAAACGACCCGCGCATGTGCCCGAACAGCTGGCTCTCGAGCAGGGTGTCCACCAGCGCCGAGCAGTTGCACACCGCCAACTTTTGCTGGCTCACGGGACTAATCTGATGGATGGCCCGCGCCACCAGTTCTTTCCCCGTGCCGGTGGCTCCAATCAGCAGAACGTTGGTATAGTGCCGCGCCACCTTGCGCGCGAAGTCAAATACTTCCAGCATGGCCGGGCTTTTTCCTACGATGCCGTGGAACTCCAAATCCTTCAGCAACTGCTCTTCCAGCTCGCGCACCCGCCGCCGCTGATCGTATAGGGTGGCCACATCATCGAGCGTGCGCTTCAGCCGCACGTGGTCGATTGGTTTCGGCAGGAAATCCGTCGCCCCGCGGCGCACGGCTTCCAGCGCCGACTCGAGGGTGTACTCGCCGGTCATAATCACGTGCAGGCCCGGGTCGCCGCGCAGTGCGCGGTCCAGGAACTCGTAGCCGTCCATTTCCGGCATGTGCACATCCACCAGCACGAGCCGGCAGCGTCCGTACTGCACCAGCTTCAAAGCCTCTTCCGCGCTCGAGGTGGTGATGGGCTCATAGCCCATCTCCGCGACCAGGGCCGCCAGCATCTCTAGTTGTCCGGGATCATCGTCCAGAATGCACGGGGTCAGCGAGCTTTTCGTCGCCGTGTTTTCGACAGCATTAGGGTGGGTCTGCGCCACATCCACTGCATCGCATCTTGGCTTCCACCCGCCGTCGCCATCCTCTTACAGTCTTGCGTCGGAAAGTGCCGCCAACCCAAGCGGTAAGTGATTGTTTTCAAAAGCAACTAACGTTCGCAGCGCCTCTCGACGGAATCGGTGGGTGGTTTTGCGCGGCCTCGCCGCACCGCCATTTCGGACCTCTGTGCCATTTCGGCACTTTCCCCGCTCCAAGTTCCCCGCTTCTATCGGAACAGGTCTGTCCGGCGCTCCGCCGCGGAAGACACCGGCCGGAGCTGAAATTCCCGCAGACCTTCGTCCGTCCGCGTCACCAACTCCGCTTCGTACGGCACCGGATGGGATCGGTCATTGCTAATGTGTTGGAGCAACCGCAGGAAGATAACCGCGTCGCTGTCAAGCCCGCGGTTCAGCGTTACCCGTTTGCCGGACTCTTCGGTCCACTCCAATTTGGAGTTCTCCACGAAAAATGCCTTGTTGTCGTCCCAGCCAGAAACCTCCACACGATATAGATTGGTGTCGGAGTGTTCAGCGGTCAAAGTCATTCTCGTCAGCACGCTTGCGAGTGGTGCAGGCGCGATGCCAGTCAGTCAATGGCTTGTAACTGCGAGAAGACCAAACTATTTATTCGGCTGGCGGCAGTTGACGCAACGGCAGAAGTGTGCGGAGAAGGGACACCCAAGCTAAACTTGTGTGAAATTGAACCACTCTCGAATCGTCAGAAGTGACTACGCAAGAGCAGGTTCGTGGCGAAATTCTCCACTGGACCGTAAAAGTACCGGAAAACCAGCAGGCCCACGAGCAGACCCACCATCGCGAAGCTGTTGCCGCGCAGCCAGTCCAGGTACCGCTGCGCCCGGTTTTCGCTCATAAACAGCATGATTCCCGCGCTGCCATCGAGCGGCGGCACCGGAAGCAAATTGAACGTGCCCAGCAGCAGGTTCAGCGAGAAGAATACGAACAGCGCCGTGCCCGCCAGGTTTGGGTGCCCGGTCTCCGGATTCGGATACAGCCAGCCCATACTCTGCCCGATCCGGAGACCCACCACCGCCAGCAGCATCAGCGTGTAGTTCGCTGCGGGCCCAGCCAGGGCCATCAACGCCGCCCGCCGCGGGTGCCGGCGCTCCCATTGCGGATCAAACGGCGCACTGGCCCAGCCAATCATTCCGTGCGTGAATATAAAGGATAGGATCGGGATCACCACCATGCCCCACGGCTCCCGCTGGATGTGCGGCACGGGATTCAACGTCACTTGCCCACCCAATGCCGCGGTGTCATCACCGCCCAGCTTGGCCACCAGTGCGTGCGCTGCCTCGTGGCACGTGGTCGAAAACAGAAATGCCACATACCACACAAATCCGTAAGCCAGCAGTTCCTGGAAAGATTCAGGCATGAAGATAAAGCCTAGAGGTTCCGCAAACCATTTGCAACTCCGCGGCTTTGTTGGCATGCGCTGTGTGCGCGACTGTTTCTTGCTCCGAGGAATGTGTGATTACGTCCTATTCCAACTCTCGACCGCCGCTTTTTCCGCGGCACTTAACTTCCGCGACTCTCCTTTGCCCAAATCACCAAGCTCCAGCGCCCCGATCGCCACGCGCACGAGCCGCAAAACTTCGATCCCCAGGCTCTCCAGCATCCTCCGGATGTGCCGGTTCTTGCCCTCATGCAACACAATTTCCAACCAGGAATTGCGCTCTCCGCGCCGCAATTCGCGCACGAGTTCCACGCGGAGAAAATCGCCCCCATCGCGAACGCCGCGGCGCAAAGCTTCGAGCAGAGCCTCATCTGCCAGCGCCGCCATCTGCGCGTGATATGTTTTTGCAACGTGCCGCGCAGGATCGAGCACCCGCGCCGCCCATTCCGAATCATTAGTCAGTAGCAAGAGCCCTTCGCTGGCCTTGTCCAGCCGACCCACCGGCGCCAGCCACCCCTCGCCCTCGCCGATGTAGTCGTATACCGTCTCGCGTCCCTTTTCATCCGAAGCGGTGGTCACCACGCCTCGCGGCTTGTTCAGCATCCAATAGGTTTTCTCCGCCGCGCGAATTTCCCGCCCGTCCACTTCGATCTTGTCCTGCCCGAGCAACACCGGCGCCTCCGCGTTCCGCCGCACCGCGCCATTCAGCCGGACTCGCCCCGCTGCGATCAGCTCCGCCGCTTGCGCCCGCGAGGCGTATCCCAACTTCGACAGGGCACGCGCCAGTCCGACGCTTCGAGTTTTTCCCGACGCTTCAGCGCGGGATTTGTATTTTGCCGTAGGATGCGTTCGCCGCTGCACGCGGAAAGTATAAGCCTTGCGGCGGACTTCAGGCCCGCGGCTTAAAGCATGCAGCGCACGGCACTTAAAGTGGTTATTCCGCCGACGCAGCCACACCTTATTTCATTTCTTGGGGAAATGTCCGCAGTGTGAATTGAGAAACGAGAGAGCGATTCGAAGCAAATCAGTAGAAGAAGAAGGAACGACGCGTCCCAGCCCTACCGCTTCGGTTCTCGAAGCGTACCACGTCGTCCCTCCCCCTTCAACTTCGCGGAACTTGTTAGCCCGCACTGGCATACTCTCAAACACACGCTGCTACATCCATACACCGAATCTTGTAATCGTTTTTCCCTTTTAATGTACGCTCCCCGGTCCCCTTTGGGACACGCGCAAGCGCCGATTTGGCTGGGCTTCGCACACTTTTTGGTTCGTACAGGCAATAACTGTCGGTTCTCCGACACTTCGCGTCCTTTGGTCTGTCCACTCTCTAGTAATTGCCCCCCCAACACCCGAGCGTCTTCCGGCGCGCACGGGTCGGAAGCTAGAAGAGAGGAGCCGTGAACGCAGCAACAGCAGCATTGGCCGTCCTACTATTGGTCGGCGCGGGGCCCCGCGCCGTTCCGCAGGAGCAAGACAACGAGTCGCAGCCCGTCGACCAAGTTGAAGTGACAAAAGCCACCGGCACCGTCAAGAAGGTGGATACGGACAGGCGCAAGCTTGTCGTTCACCTGGATGACGGCAGGACCAAAACCTACCGCGTCGACAAGAGCGTCAAGAACCTCGATCAGTTCCACCCCGGAGACCGCGTGCAGGTATCCTCCTTCCACCGAAGAAGTCATCATGATGGCCGACAAGTCGAACGACGGCGGAGCGACCGTGGCCAAATACGGCGCCGTCGCGGTTACGCCCGAAGGCGAGACTCCCGCGACCGTCAAGGTGGACACCACGAGATAACTGGAAGAATTGTTTCCTTGGATCCGCAAAAGCGCCGCATCACTTTTGAAGATCCGCAAGGCAAGAAGCGCACCCTCAAGCTCAGCCACAAAATCAAAAATCTGGATCAGCAAGCCTGGCGAGACGCTCAACATGGAGGTCACCGACGAGGCGGCCATCGAACTCGTAAAGTGATCTTGCGTTATTTAAAGGAAAACTGGCGCGCCCGGAGGGACTCGAACCCCCGACCCTCTGCTTCGAAGGCAGACGCTCTATCCAGCTGAGCTACGGGCGCGCTGAGGTCAGTATAACCATCGGAATCGGTTTCTGACTATTTCGCCGCAAATACCAACACGGCGGGTATCCCATATGCGGAAACAATGCTCGCACGCAACTAACGGTCACCTCCGGCTGCACCGCATCCAGCTGATATTCGATCCTGCCATTTTTCAACGGTATCGCGTACAGCCGTACCATCTGCACCGAGGCGAAAGCGTTTCCCAATCGCGGGTATGCCGCGCGCAACCGGACGGCCGCATAATCGCCCACATAAACGATCGTGCCCAGCGCAACGGCGAGCACCAGCGCGCGCTTCACGAAATTCCATAACTGGTTCAAGCGTTTGCTCTTTCGGCGCGCGCTGCCCGTGCTTCAGCGCGGCTCGGACTTGCCTTCCCGGCTCGCCGCTTCTTTCGATTCCAGCACTGCCGTTCTCACCAGGCTCTTGTCCGCTTCCGCCAGCACCGGATCGCGCCGCCGCTGCAGGTCCGCGACGCTGGGGACCACGATTTTGTCCGGGATAATCCCTGTGCCCTCCAGCTTCCGCCCCTTCGGGGAGAACCACAGCACTTCGCTCATTTCCAGCACGCCGCCGCCCTTCATCACCCGCGGTTTGGCGATTCCCAGCACACAACCGCAAGACTGGCTGCCGATGACTTTTGCTCGCAGCGTGTCTTGCATGCCCGCGGCAAACACTTCGGAGGAGCTCGCCGAATGCGCATCCACCAGAATCACCACCGGCCCGGAATAAATCTGCTCCCCGGGACGTCCCACATACAGCTGCAGCGGCAGCTTAAACAATCCGACATACGAAGAAAGCGGCTTCCCGGTCCTCGTCGAATCCTTGGCGAACAGCGTCTTCCTGCCAAAGAAATAGCCCGCGATGGGTAGCAACACGGCCAAGTCACCGCCGCCATTGCGCCGCAGGTCTACGATCAATCCCGGCGCGTCGCGAAATTTCTGCAGCGCCTGACGAAATTCCTTGGTAATCGGACGTTGAAAGCCGTCAAACCGGATGTAGACATTGCCGGACGGAAGTACGTGCGTGGTGACTTCCGGCGCCGCTGAATAGATCTGCCTTCGCACACTTACCTCGAATACCGACCCGTCCGCGCGCTGCAGCGCCACCTTCACCGGAGTGTCCGCCGGGCCTGCGAACACCCGGTTGTAGATGAACCAGCGGGTCGCGCGTTCAGAAGAAGACGGCAGCCGCTTCTTCTCAATTTCCGCGACGCGCTCCGCCACCGGCGTATCATTAACCCGCAGCACCACCATGCCCTGCTCGACTCCGGCGTGCGCCGCATCGGTCCCCGGAATGACATTGGTGACCACGGTTTTACCGTCGACGTCATCGACGCTGAAGCCCACCGTGACTCCTTGCTGCCGCCGAAAATTCTTCCACTGTTCCGGCGAGTTGAAGCGCGTGTGCGCGTCGTGCAACTCGCTGGTCATCTGGCTCATCAGCGCGTAGAACTCTTGATCGCTTTTGGTCGCTTCCACCAGGGGCGCGTAGCGCTGACGCACTTCTTTCCAGTCCACGCCGTTGTACGAAGGATCGTAGTAATGGTTGTAGATATCCTTCCAGATCTTCTCGAAGACTTCCTTGCGGTCCTTGGCCGTTAAGAGTTCCTTCGGCGCGGATTCGGACACGGCACCTGGAACTTGCGGCGTGGCGGGTGGATCTCGTCGTTCCTGAGGGAGTGCGGTGGTGGCAAAAATCGACAGCAGGAGGAATAAGGCCAGCCTACGAGGAATTCGCCGTGACTTATGGGGTGCTGGGCTCATCTGTTTATCCGCTCAGCTACGTTGGACTCGCATCGGACGGCTCGTTTGCAAACAGGCGCGCCAGCTCCGCGTGCTCCATCACCACCGCAGGGTCGCGCTGAATAGCGTCGAAATAGCGTTTCTGAAAGGCATCGCCCGATTCCGACGGCGCGAACATCTTGCGGGCCAGCATGATCGCGCTGTGCGTATCTTTCTCGGTCACCGGTTCCTCGCTGGACAGCGATTCGTCCAGGCGGACCACAAATTCCGAGAGATTATGCAGCCAGGCGAACTGCTCGTGATCGATCACCAGCCGGAAGAGCTCGCCCGTCGAGACGTGGCCATTGGCACGCTCATACTCGCGGCGTTCCATGTCCAGCAGCGTTTTGTGCAAGCGCAGGAGCGTCACGCGCAATGCCACCATTTTTTGCCGCGCGGGGTTTTGCGGTCCGCCGTTGTCGGCGGCATAGAGGTCGGGTGCGCTCATACCTGGCGCACCGCTCCGTGCGCCAAGTTTATTGTCCGACACAATGCCGCCAATTTCCAGAGTGTAAGAAGCTTCTTTACTCATGGTAGCGCTGCTCGCCCACCGGCAGCGGAATCGGCAGGCGGTTTTGCGGGGGAGGCAGTGGGCACGTGGCGTAGGGCGTATACGCGCACGGCGGATTCTCCAGCCGGTTGAAATCGAGCACTAATTCGCCAGGTTTGTCGAGTCCGTGGTCTGGGAATCCTGTGTACAGAAAGCGGCAAGCGCCATAAGTAGTCGTCGCGCTGGTCGTGTCGCGCAGCACGAAAAACAGCTTGGCCACTGCCGGATCCTCCAAAATCGGGTCTAGCCGGTACGTTTTTCCGTTTAGCGTGAATTCGGCAGAGCCTGGAACCTGCGCCGGATAGCTGGTGCCGATCAGCGTTGCGATGGTGAACGTCTTCTGCGGAGCGTAGGGAATCCAGTGCGCCGTCACGCGATATGCCTGGTTCCGTGCGTACCATTTCAGCCCGTGAAATCCCGTCAGCGCCGCGGACTTTGCATCCTTGATACGCAGCGCAAATCGCTCTCCCCGATGAATGACGTACATGTTCAGCGTTCCAATTGTTAGGCGCGGGTTATTTTTGTCGTGGTCCGGGTCAGTGTGCAGGTTCTGTGGCTGAACCGGCTTGCCATCGATTAGAAATCCCGCCGGAAAGCCACCTGCCGGAGGATTCAGCGTGATGGTCTCGCCGTCCAGATGCAGCACGCCGAGGTGCGCAGGGCCACTGGAGGGCAGATGGATCTTATTGTCCTTGGCGGAGCCCACGGAGTTGTCGCCCGGCTCCAGCCATTCGAGTCCCGCGAGCGCCAGCCATCCATCCGGCTTTTGCAATTCGGCGGCATGCTGCTCCCGCCATGAAGTGATTTCTCGTTGCCGGTCCGCGTCTCGCGCCAGTGCCGCTGAGGCGAGACGCGTCGAAAGTGGGACAGCCATTTCTGGCTGTCCGGTGGTGACCGCAAGCATCGCAAGTGCCAATGCAAATGCCATCCACGGCGCGATCACAGCTTTCTTTGGCAGCGTCGTCATCGCCATTGTCTCCGTTAGTTGCGCAACCAACGCAAAACGTTACGTCTCCTGCGTGCCGCAAATGCTATTTCGACACCTTCAAGAAAACGACTCCATGCTTCGGCACTTCCGCGGTGTAGGAATTTTGCACCGTGCCAAGGTCCTTGTGCGCCCACAAATCTCGCAGCCTGGCCGAGGCCGGCGCGCCGATGGCTTTGAAGTCCAGCGTGATCTTCAGCGCCGATTCGCCTCGATTGAACAACGCCGCGGCTTGCGAGCCATCCGCCAGCGGCTTCACCCAAATCTCGAGCGGCCCTTCATCCCATACTCGATGGCCCTGTACGCCCTTCGCGTCCTGGTCCACCGCGATCACTTCTGGGTTCGTCAGGATGGCTTTCGTTTGCTCGGACATGCTGCGGACGTCGTTCCCAGCCAGCAGCGGCGCGGCCAGAATGGCCCACAGCGCCATATGCGTCAGATACTCCTCGTGCTTCATCCCGCCGTTCCCGACTTCCAGCATATCGGGATCGTTCCAGTGTCCGGGTCCGGCGAATTTTCCCAGTCCATCTTGCGAGAAGCCGATTAACGACATGCTGTCATATTTATCGCTAATGTCTCCAGTCGTGCGCCAGAGATTTCCGGTGTGTGGTCCCCACGTCCATGGCGCTTTTACACCCCAATTGCAAATGCTGAAGACGATTGGCCGCCCGGCTTGCGCGATCGCATCGCGAAATTTTGGGTATTGCACGTCTGGCTCGAGCTCCTCGGCATAGCACCAATCGATTTTGACGTAATCGACGCCCCACGATGCGTAGGTCTTTATGTCTTGCGCTTCGTGTTCGAAGCTTCCCGGCCGTTTTTGGCAGGTCATGCGCCCCGCATCGGTGTACACGCCGAACTTCAAACCCTTCGAGTGCACGTAATCGGCGAGCGGCTTCATGCCGTTGGGAAAGCGCTCCGGGTCGACAACGATCGTGCCATCGGCGCCACGGCTCACCTGCCAGCAATCGTCGATGTTCACGAACTGGTAGCCCGCATCTTTCATCCCGCTGCTGACCACCGCGTCTGCCATTTCACGAATCAGCTTGTCGCTTACATCGCATCCGAACTTATTCCAACTGTTCCATCCCATCGGCGGCGTGGCTGCAACAGGCTTAGACTGCGCAGCGGTGCCCTGCGGCAACGCAAAGATGAGCAATAAGCCAAGCGTTGTGAGCAGAAGCAATGCGGCTCCGGGCCGCAGACACGACTCTCTCGCGGTTACGTTGTTCACGATCACCTCCGTTTTAGACGCGCAGATTATAAGGCCAGTGCTCGAGTCTCTCGACTCTTTCTTTGCAGCCCGTTCTGTCCATGCGGAATCAGGAAGCGCCCAAGAGCAGGCGGTCCACGCGGCGGCTTACGTCGCGCAGGTACGTCTCGTCGCCAGCCGGGAGTTCCACCGTGGCGCTGCCCGTGTAGTGGATTGCAGCGAAGGCTTCGCTCACGGCGGCCCAGTCAATGTCACCTTCTCCAAGGTTGACCCACGCGTAGCTGTCTTTGTTGCGCTTGAAATCCTTGAGGTGCACCTTGACGATGCGCGGACCGAGCGTACGAATCCAATCCTGCGGATACCCATACAACACGACATTGCCAACATCGAACCACGCCTTTACCCACGGGCTCTGAAACTCATCGATGTAGCTGGCCATCTCCAGTGGGCTGAGCAGAAACCGGTTCCAGACTTCTTCGATGGCGATTACAACCTTTAACTCTTCGGCGAGAGGGAGAAGCTTGCGGATCTCGCGTTGCGAGCGGGTCCACGCATCGCGGTAGGAAGTCTGCGGATCCAAAACCGCGGGAACGAGCAGTACAACGTCGGAGCCCCAGAGCTTCGCGTTGTGAAGAGACGTGCGTATGCCCACGAGACTCTTTTCCACAACGGCGGGGTCGTCGGAGGACAGCGGATATTTCCAGTGATCCATGTTCATGACGGAATCGATGCGAATTTCCGCTGCGTCCGCCGCCTTCTTTAGTTCTTCGGCTTTGTGCTCGTCGGGTTGCGTCGGAGCTTGCAGGACCTCGAAGCCGATTTCGCGAGCGAGTTTAAGCCGGTCAGCGTAAGACAGATTGGCCGGCAGCATGTCGAGGAGTATGCCCTTCTTGATCGGCAGCGCCGCTGGAGATGGAGTCGTTGCGAAGAGATTTTTGGCGAGCGCACTAGAGAGAGTTGCCGCGCAAGCAGCGCTCACCGAAGATTTCAAGAATTGCCTTCGCGATTCGTGATGCATTACCCCTCCAGATCGAGCCATTGCACGCGACGTTGTAGGGGCGCGCTTCAGTTCACCCTCAGGTACGAAGGGCGCGTCCCTGCACGGACTTTAGTCCGCTTCGCGCGAATCTCACCCCAACTTCTTCAAATCAATCCCCGGCTCCAACACCTCGGTAGACTTCATCATTTCGTCCCACGTAATCTGGCGACCCTTGTAAGCCGCCGTGCGCGCCAGAATGCACGAAATGGCCGACTCCGCGCCTTTATCCGCCTGATTGTGAAACTTGCCGCTGGTAATGCTGTCGATGAACGCTTTTTTCTTCTCGCGGTCGGCGAATTCCAGGTTGGAAGTGAAATTTCCCGTGACCGAGAAAGCCTGTGATTCGGGTTCATCTTTTGCAGGCGTCATCGGAGCTTGCCAGGGTTCGTCGCCCCAGATTCCGAGTTCTCCCGTGTAAGGAGACTGCGAAACGCCCTTGGTGCCGAAGAAACGTTCGGTGACGTCCCACCATCCCTTCGCGAATTGCGTCGAGCTGAATGTCACGTCGACGTTCTCGGGATAGTGAAACAGCACGTTGTAATTTCCGAACGCGTCCCCGTCAGAAGCGGGGCGGCCTTGACGGCCGCCGGTGGCGGACGCTTTGAGCGGATGCGCCTTGAGGATCCAGTTGCAGATGTCGATCACATGAATGTTTTGCTCCACGATGATGTCGCCCGAAAGCGCGCGATCGTACACCCAGTTGCGCAGACGCCGCTCGGTGGGTGAAGCGTTGGGCCACGCCGGCCGATCGATGTAGCCGGTGAGATAGTGCGCTTCGCCGCAGACGATGTTGCCGAGCGCGCCGTTGTGGATGCGGCGGACGAGCTCGACGAAGGGAGGACAGTCGCGAATCTGGAATCCGACATCCAGGCTGAGTTTGCCTTCGGCGCGCTTGCCGGTTTCGATGACGCGCAGCGCGCCGGGGACGTCCACCGCCACCGGCTTTTCGAGATAGACGTGCTTGCCGGCGGCTACGACGGTTTCAAGATGCTGCGGATGAAAGTACGGAGGCGTGGCGATGACGATGGCGTCAACTTCCTTCGAGTGCGCGATTTGCTGGTATGCGTTGGGGCCGAGAAAAAGTTGCGACGCGTCAATGTCCGTATAGTCTTTGACCCGCTGGAGCTGATCGAAATGCGCATGGGCCGCATCGAGTTGATCGCGGAAGAGGTCAGCGAGCGCGACCACGCGCGCGTTGCCGGTATCGATCAGGTTTGTAGCGTCTTCCGTTCCGCGTCCACCGCAGCCCAGCAGACCAACGCGCACTGCGGAGTTGGCCGCCGTGCCGTGAACGAGCGACGGCTTGATGAACATCACGCCTGCTGTGGTGGCGGCGGTTCTCAGAAATTTGCGTCGGTCAACTTTGTCTGAGGAGTGTTGCGGCATACGTCCTCCAGGTGATTGGGGAGGATTGTACGCGGGCTTGGCTCGGGGAAGAACTTAAAAAGCTAGCTTCGGTGAAACGACGGCCAGACTATACCGCGTAAAAGCGGTAGCCCTTCTGCGCCTGGGTAACTAAATTGGCGCACTCCATCGGCGATAGGCGGACGGTAACCAGATTCCACTGGAATATAAATGACGAACAGCTTATACTATTGAGCGTAGAAACCTACGTCTGGAAACCTCGCGGTAGCTCAGTTGAGCTTGCCGCGTTTTTGTTTTCCTTGAGGTCGTCTGCCTGCCAGATCCTTGGTTTCGTCTGAGATCCAACTCCCGAAAAAGGCCCTCGCATTTGCACAACTTTGGTGCAATTCCAAGTCCTTTAGAATCTGCACTTGCAGATGGCCCGCGGATCTGCGGCAAACAAAGGGCTTACAGGAAAGCTAAGCCCTTTAGAATGCGCAGTTACAAAAACAGGGGGGGAGGGGGGCGCACAAATTTAACGGCAGGCGAGAAAGTTAGGTCGCTTCCTCCGTGACCTCTGTGCTCCACTCTCAGTGAACTCTGTGTTAAGTCTTTGGTCCGTCTGACCGTGAGCTACTTTGGTTTGCGGCGCTTGATTAGGATTACGGTACGCTTGCGGCGCTTTATCACTTTTACTTTGGCGGGAAGGATTTTGTTGGTGGCGGCGTAACCGGCGCGCTCGAAGGCTCGCCACATGTACCAACTGGCGACGGTGCGGTAGGGGCGCCAGCGTTCGCCGAAGGCTAGGAGTTCTTTCGGCTTGGGCATATGTTTTTTGCCGTACGTCACCGACCAGCCTTTTTTTACACCGAGGTCGTGGATGGGAAGGACGTCCGGGCGGCCTAGATTGAAGATGAGAAACATCTCGACGGTCCAGGCGCCGATGCCGCGGACGGAGTCGAGGCGCTCGACGAGCTCTGCGTCCGACATTTTTTCGGCTTGCTCGCGGGTAGGAACGATGCCGTCGATGGTTTTGCGGGCGAGATCCTTCATGGCCAGGACTTTTGCTCCGGAGAGGCCGGCTTTGCGCAGCGCGGACGTGCGGAGCTTCAGCATTTGCTCGGGCGAGGGAGGCCGGTCGTTGCCGCTGAGGGCTTTAATGCGCGCGAAGATCGTAGCGGCAGCTTTGCCGGAGATGGATTGGTAAGCGATGGATTCGAGTAGGGCTTCATAGGGAGACTGCGCGGCGTCCATGTCGGTTTGGAACTGCGCAGTCTCGGCGATTAGCGCTGCGAGTTTTTCGTCGCAGGAGGAGAGGTGGCGCGTGGCTTCGGCCAGATCGAAGGGGAGGGACATGGGGAAAAAAGATAGCAGACGGACTAAGAAAAAGATAACGCAGAGACGCAGAGGGCGCTGAGATTCGCAGAGAAGAGGGAAAAAGATTTAACACAGAGGCCACTGAGGGAAGAGCACAGAGATCGCAGAGAAGTCAGGGTTTGGCGCAAGTTTTAGGTCGTTCACTCTGGTGTAAAGGTGGGCCATGGTTTCGCGGAATTGTTTTTCTTGGGCTTGCAGTTGCGCGCGCTTTGCGTTTCTGGAGGCGTCTACGGGCGTGTCCGAGTCTGGCAGTTCAGCGGGCAGTGGAGGGGATCAACCGGGGTCCTGGGCCGGGTTGTAAGCATCGGCGGTGAGGATTGAAGCAGTAGGAATGAGCTGGAGACTCCGGCTAGGTTTTTGAGGAAGGAGCGGCGGGTGTCGAGCATGATCACCTCCGATGGAGAACGTATCCGAAGAGATGATTTACTCTAACCGTTTCTGGTGACGCCAGGAAAGCAAGCTCCAGATCAAACAGGCTGAGGCCCCGCCTATCACTAGTGCGTAGAAGTAGATCGAGAAATCATCGACGCGATATCCGTTTTTCTCATAGTCCAAATGCCATCGCTGCTTTTTGATGGAAGTACCAATAGGCATGCTCCGCGGCAAGAAAGCGTCGGTGGGGCCGGCTGTGTAGACACTTTCACGGCCGTCCGCTCCGCGTAGCGTATATTCCGTGGCGTATCGTGGCGCACCGGTTGATGGAATATCTCGACTCGAAACGACAACTCCTTCCACCTGTGTCGTGAGGCGAACTCCGACCGTTTCGTATCCGAATCCCCAAAGTATAAAAAGCCCGAAGAATAGGAGGACCTTCGGGCTGGGACCCGTTTTGCCTCCTATCAAACTCACGGTCCTGGGATCTAGCTTCACGTGCGCAGTCTCATATCGATTAGTGTATGAGCTTTCTCAGGGAGAGCTACGATGTCGTAAGTGTCCGTTCCTTCGCTGATACTAGCGAAAAATCGGCGAACCACGACCGCTTGGCGCATTGGCAGGTGGAAATTGGAGGCTACCTCTGTCAGTCCGGGCGCGGGAGAGGGGTGTGGTACTATTTCGGGTTTATGCAGACGGGAATTATTGGACTGGGGCAGGTTGGGAAGACGACGCTGTTTCGGATTTTGACGAAGGCCAATGTCGAGGGCAAGGCTTCTTCGCAGGCTACGCATGTTGGCGTGGCGAAGGTGCCGGAGCCGCGGCTCGTGGAACTGGCCAAGCTGTACAACCCTAAGAAAATTACCTACGCCACGGTGCAGTATGTGGATTTGGGCGGGATGCAGAAGGAACGCACGCGGGATGCGCTGGCTTCGTTGCGCGATGTGGATACGATTGCGCATGTGATTCGCGTTTTTGACGATCCGAGCGTGCCGCATGCGGCGGGGAGCATCGACCCGTTGCGGGACGCGACGAATCTGGATTTGGAGTTGCTTCTTGCGGATCACGACCAAGTTGTGCGGCGGCTGGAGAAGCTGGAAAAGGATTTGAAGAAAAAGCGGGAGCCTGCGCTGGAACTGGAGAAGACCGCGCTGGATAAATGCAAAGCGCATCTGGAAGCGGAAAAGCCTTTGCGCGAATTGGAATTGACCACGGAGGAGCGGAAGTCGATCGGTGGGTTTCTGTTTTTGTCGCATCGGCCGATGCTGTATGTGCTGAATTTGGGAGACGATGAGGCGGCCGAGTTGGCGACGGCCGTGGAGCGGCACAAGCTGGGCGCGCTCGAAGGGCGGAAGAATACGGCGGTGGTGGCGGTTTGTGGGCGGCTCGAGGCGGAATTGGCGGAGATGGAGGAGAAGGAAGCGGCGGAGCTGCTGGCTTCGTATGGATTGAAGGAGCCGGGGCTGAACCGGCTGATTCGCGCGACGTATGACTTGATGGGATTGATTCAGTTTTTTACGGCGGGGGAGCCGGAAGTGCGGGCTTGGACGATTCGCAAGGGAGCTACGGCGTCGAAGGCGGCGGGAGAGATTCATAGCGATATTGAGAAGGGATTTATTCGGGCGGAAGTGGTGCGCTGGAATGATTTGCTGGCGGCGGGAAGCATTGCGGCGGCGCGGGAGAAGGCGCAGGTGCGGCTGGAGGGGCGAGAGTACGTGGTGCAGGAAGGCGATGTGATTTTGTTTAGACACTCGGGATAAGGCGAAGAAAAAGAATTAACACAGAGGGCACTGAGTTAGGACACAGAGGGCACAGAGTTAGAAGCAGAGGACTGGGAAGCGTATGGCGCCGGGCAATCGCTTCCCATTTGGGCGACAGGAACAGGGCCATCGTTGCACCGTTGAAGCGGCAGCAAGACAGCCGCACTCCAAATGAATCACGAA
>Ga0209131_1000280_pt1 | contig 37088 bp, 32 predicted proteins | sample GraSoi_2013_40cm_FD_185826 | JGI IMG/M metagenome (GOLD analysis project Ga0209131, IMG submission 185826) | Grasslands soil microbial communities from the Angelo Coastal Reserve, California, USA - Sample 9_17_2013_40cm (SPAdes) (version 2) | ecosystem: Environmental > Terrestrial > Soil >...
CCCGCCGCGTCAGGTGACCGCTGCGGATTTCAGCCGGGAATTCAAGGCGTTCTGTAACCCGGTCAGCCCGGTCGGGAACCCGCTGTACTACACGGCCACCATCGCGGGCCTGAAGCGGTACTGCGACGCCGAGGTCAAGTTCTTCGCAAGCAAGAAGAACGCGCCGACGGCGGCTAACATCGCGAACTTCCAGAACACGCATACCATCTCGGGCATTACCGCGGTGAGCCCATCGACCATCAAGTTCACCCTGATCCAGCCGGCCGGCGATTTCATCTACATGCTGGCGCTGCCGTTCACCTCCGCGAGGCCGGCGGAATACGACGGCTACGTGCCGAACAGCCTCCAGCTTGACCAGCACACGATCTCCGATGGCCCCTACCAGATCACCTCGTACGTACCGAGCCGGTCGATCACGATGTCGCGGAACCCGGCGTGGAAGCAGTCTACTGATCCCAACCGGCACCAGTACGTGAAGACGATCCAGGTCACGATTGGCGTCTCTGACGCGCAGACCCAGTTCAACGACATAAAGACCGGCCAGTATGACCTGGCGCTCGACACCAGCATCTTGGGGAGCGAGATCACGACTCTCGAGGCCACGCACGATCCCAAGTTCCGCTCCTGGCCGGGCAGCAACTTGCTGCCCTACATCGTGTTCAACTTGAGGAGCCCCGGCAACGGCGGCGCCATGGGCAAGCTCACGATCCGCCAGGCGATCGAGTACGGGGTGAATAAGGGTGCTGTCCAGAAGGTCGTCGGCGGGGCGACCGTCGCCAAGATCCTCAACACGGCGATCCCGCCAGGGAACGCGGGCTATCAGAACTACGATCTGTACCCGAGCACCAACCACCACGAGGGCGAGCCGGCCAGGTGCAAGTCGATGCTCGCCGCGGCCGGGCACAAGAATGGCCTGTCCCTGACGTACCTGTACCCGAACGACAGCGTCAGCCGGGCGATATTCGAGGCGGTCCGCGTGAGCCTGCGGGCATGCGGAGTCAACCTCAACGGCAAGCCGGAGTCAGGCTCGAGGTTCCTCATCGACCTCCGCAACGCGCCGGGCGACGCCAAGCCGGGCACGTGGGACATGGCCCAGCCGGGCTGGTTCCCTGACTGGCTCGGCGACAACGGCCGCACGATCCTGGCGCCGATGTTCCAGGCCAGTTGCGTGCAGAACACGACGAACTACGGCTGTTACCGCAGCTCTCAGCTGAACAGCCTGATCGAGCAGGCGGAGTCGGCGACCAGCACCAGCCGGGCGGGCACGCTCTGGGGCAAGGCTGACCACAACGTGATGAGCAACGCGGTCATCGTCCCGCTGCTGAGACAGCAACTGCTGATGTATTCGAGCGCGAACGTGGAGCAGGCCGGCACCTCGGCGGTCGTGTACCAGCCGAACATCGGCGGCCCGGATATCACGAACGTCTGGCTGAACAACGGCTAGGCCGAACTTAGGGCTAGGGCCAGGTGCCGCCTGCTACGCCGCGCCGCCGGGGTCAGGCCCGCGGAGCGCGCTCGCGGCTGGCCGGGATGAGCGCAACGGCCGCGGCGTCGGCCAGCCGCTGTCGCAGAGCGGCCTGGCGAGGGCGGTCGGTGCGCACCTCGACCAGGCTGATGCCATTTCCGTGGGAGGTGGCCGCGTGCAACGCGTCGGTCAGTTCAGCTGACCGCTCGATCCGTTGGTAGGGCAAGCCAGCCGCCGCTGCCAGGTCGGCCATCCTCGCCCCGTGTGGCGTGCCGAAAACCCGCTCGAACGGGCCGGGGAACGCGGCCTGCTCGAGCATCGAGAAGATCCCCCCGCCGTCGTTGTTCACCACGATCACGCAGAGGTCAGGACGCGGCTCACCGGTGCCGACCAGCAAGCCGGGCGCGTCATGCAGCAGCGCCAGGTCACCGAGCAGCGCGACGGCCTGGCCACCGCCAGCCGCCTGATGCGCGAGCGCGGCGCCTATCGCCGACGAGACCAGGCCGTCGATGCCGCTCGCTCCCCTGCTGGCCAGGATCCGCAGCCCGGACCTCGGGATCATCCGCTGGTCGAGGTCCCTGATCGGCAGGCTGGACGCGGCCCACAGCAGCGCGCCGTCGGGCAGCGCCGCGGCCAGGTCCCTGGCCAGCTTCGGCTCGCTCAGCAAATCATCGGTATCCAGGACCGCGTCCACGGCGGCGGCGGTCGCGCGGTCCGCCTCCAGCCACCCCGACAGCCATCCGGACGGCCGATCAGGCTCTGGCCCGGACAACCGCCCGGCCAGCCGGACGCTAGCCGCCACGGCAGTCGCGCTCCTGGCGGGATCGGACCACCGGCCAGGCCCCTGGGCGATGACCACATGGCGGCCGAGACCGGCCGATCGCAGCAGGCCGAGCTGGCCACGGGAGAGCCCAGGCCTGCCCGCCGAGACGATCACGTCCGGCTGGTGCGCCGCGACGAACCCTGGATCGGCGAGCAGGTACTGGTAGGCCCCGAGCGCGCACGGGCCGCACCGCGCGTTGGATGACGGCTCGGCGAGCACCGGCCAGCCAGCCTGCTCGGCCAGGCTCAGCAGCGGTGCTGGGTCGTAGTCGCCATCGCCGCACACGACGAGACCGCGTTCGGCCCACGGCAGCTCGGCAGCCGCGCCGAACGTGGTCCACGGTGCGCCATCTGGCCGCCCCCGGGGCTCATCGACGGCGGGCGGCGGTCCGTCCGCGAACGGGGCGTCCGGCACCAGCGGCTCGCGCATCGCGAGGTTCAGGTGCACCGGTCCCGGCACGCCGCCGGCGGATCCCGACGCCAGCCCCCAGGCGCGGCAGGCCGCGCTGCGCCAGTACCCGTCCTGCCCGGTCCGCTCTTCCGCGACGCCGACCTCGCAGAACCAGCGCACCGCGGGACCGTACAGCCGCAACTGGTCGATCGTCTGGTTGGCGCCGGTGCCGCGGAGCTCGGGCGGCCGGTCGGCGGTGAGCACCAGCAACGGAACCGCCGACTCGTCCGCCTCGATCACCGCCGCGTGAAAATGCGCGGCCGCCGTTCCCGAGGTGCAGAGCACGGCGGCCGGCGACCCGCTCGCCTTGGCCAGGCCCAGCGCGCAGAAGGCGGCGCTCCGCTCGTCGATCCGTACGCTCAGCCGCAGGTCGCCCGCCTGCGCCCGGCGATGAAACTCCATGGCCAGCGGCGCGCTCCGCGAACCAGGGGCGAGCACAACCTCATTCAGCCCGCACCTGATCAGCTCGTCGACGAGCGCGGCGGCCAGCGCGGCGGACGGGTTCACCCGAGGAACTCCGCGGCGGCCAGCACCCGCCGACGCCAGGGTGCCGGATCACATTCCCACGCGGCGATAGGTACAGGCTCAACCTCACGTGCACCCACTGCAAGCAGCCCGCCTTCCGGCAGCAGCGGCCGGCTCGTGACGTCCCCGGTCAGCAGCTGCATCGTCCCGAGCCCGCAGTCATAGCGCAGCTCGGGCAGTGCCGCGGCAAGCGCGACACCCGCGGCCAGGCCGACGGAGGACTCCAGCGCGCTGGAGACGACCACCGGCAGCCCGCATTCGGCTGCGACCCGCAGCGCCACTCGCACCCCGCCGAGCGGCGCGACCTTCAGCACCACGATGTCGGCGGCGCCCGCCGCGCGCACGGCGAGCGGATCCGATGCCTTGCGGATCGACTCATCAGCAGCGAGCGGCACGTCCACCAGCCGGCGCAGCCTGGCCAGCTCATCCAGGGTGGCGCACGGCTGCTCGGCGTACTCCAGGCCGTACCGGCTGAGCTGCCGCAGCATGCTGGCCGCCTGCTCGGTGTCCCAGCCGCCGTTGGCGTCGACCCTGATCCGCCCGTCATGACCGAGCGCGTCCCTGACGGCGGCCACCCGCTCGAGGTCGTCGCGCTCGCCCTGCCCGCGCTCGGCGACCTTCACCTTCGCGGTCCGGCAGCCCGATCTGGCGGCGATGTCGTAAGCGGCCTGCGGCCCGACTGCCGGAATCGTGGCGTTCACCCCGACGGCGCTCCTGACCGGCGCCGGCCAGCCGATCGCTGCCGACTCGATCGCGCTGGCCAGCCACCGGGAGCTCTCAGCCGCACCGTACTCGGCGAACGGCGAGAACTCCCCCCAGCCCGCCGGCCCATGCAGCACGGCACCCCGGCGAACGGTGATGCCGCGGAACGTGGTCCGCAGCGGGATCGCGAAGGCCTGCAGGGTGGGCAGCAGCCCGGCCAGAAGCTCCCGGTGCCCCCCGTTGACCTGACTGCCTTCGACCTGGGTCACGGGCGGCGCGGGAACCTGGAGAAGTCGGGAGCACGCCGGTTGACGTAGGCATCCCGGCCCTCCTGAGCCTCTTCGCTCATGTAGTACAGCAGCGTGGCGTCGCCGGCGAACTGCTGCAGCCCAGCCGCGCCGTCGGTGTAAGCGTTCAGAGCACCCTTCAGCATCCGTAGCGCGAGCGGCGACTTCGCCAGCAGCTCACGGGCCCATCTGACGGTCTCGGCTTCCAGGTCGGCCAGCGGCACGACGGTGTTGACCAGCCCCATCGCCAGTGCCTCCCGGGCGCTGTACTGCCGGCACAGGTACCAGATCTCGCGCGCCTTCTTCAGCCCGACCGTGGCGGCGAGCAGCGAGCTGCCGTATCCGCCGTCGAAAGAGCCGACCTTGGGGCCAGTCTGGCCGAACACCGCGTTGTCGGCCGCGATCGTCAGGTCGCAGCAGACGTGCAGCACATGGCCGCCGCCGATGGCATACCCAGCCACCATCGCGATGACGGGCTTGGGCGTGCGGCGGATCTGCACCTGGAGGTCGAGCACGTTCAGCCTGCCGATGCCATGGTCGTCGACGTAGCCGTCGTCGCCGCGGATCCGCTGGTCACCGCCTGAGCAGAAGGCCTTGTCGCCCGCACCGGTCAGGATGATCACGCCGATGCCCGGGTCGTCCCTGGCCACGGTGAACGCCTGCTGCAGCTCGAACAGCGTCGTCGGCCTGAACGCGTTGCGGACCTCAGGGCGGTTGATCGTGATCTTCGCGATCCCCTCGGCCGTGGCGTAGCAGATGTCGGTGTACTCCTGTCCTGGAGCCGGCCCAGACGACTGCCAGTCGATCACTTCTCCCCCTCGCTTCTGCCGGATGAATCCGCCGATTAACCTTACGTCCGTGACGTCCCGGCCGTTGCACGCGGTACTGCTGCCGCCCGGCACAGATGGCGGGCGGTTCCTCGAGGCTCTCGCAGCAGCGCTGGACGGCAGCGGTCCCGCGATCCTGCCGCTCGATCCTTCCCTGCCGCGGGCAAGGCTCGAAGAGCTGATCGCGGCGTTCGCTCCGGCCAAGGTGGAGACAGCCCAGGATTTTCGACGGCCCGCAGGGGCCGGTCGCCGCAGGCAGGCCAGCGCCGGCCGGAGCGCCCCCGAGGGCCCGGCATCGCCAGGGGTCGCCGATGACGTGGCCGTGGTCCTGGCCACCTCGGGCTCGACGGGGATACCCAAGGGCGCCGAGCTCACCGCCACCGCACTAACCGCCTCGGCCAGAGCGTCACTGGATAGGCTCGGCGCTGCTCAGGGCGAGAGGTGGCTCTGCTGCGTGCCGGCGCACCATATTTCCGGTCTTGGCATTTTCGTCCGCTCGCTGCTGGCCGGATCCACGCCCGTGGTCCGAGACCGCGTCGATGCCGGGATGCTCGCCAGCGATGCAGGTCAGGAGGGCGGTCGTTGCAGTTATGTCTCGCTTGTCCCGACTCAGCTGCGCAGGCTGCTCGACGCTGGCGCGCCGCTGGCCGGATTCCGCCGCATCCTGCTCGGCGGTGCCGCGGTACCGCACGGGATGCTGGCCGAAGCCGCTGCCGCCGGCGCGCGAGTAGTCACGACCTACGGCATGACCGAGACATGCGGCGGCTGCGTCTATGACGGCGTGCCGCTCGACGATGTCCAGGTGGCTAGCGACGCTGACGGCAGGATCAGGATCCGCGGGCCGGTGCTGTTCTCCCGGTACCGGCTGGCTCGCGAGCTGACCAGCGCCGCGCTCGACGGCGGCTGGTTCGTCACGTCGGATCTGGGCGGCTTCGACGCAGATGGCCGCCTGTCAGTGCGCGGCCGGGCAGATGACGTGATCAATTCTGGTGGCGAGAAGGTGGTGGCCAGCGAGGTCGAGCAGATCCTTCGCGGTTGCCCGTCCGTGCGCGACGCGGTCGTCGTGGGGACCCCCGATAACGACTGGGGCGAGCGGGTGACGGCCATGATTATCGCGGCGGATCCGACCCGGCCGCCGAGCCTGGACGAGCTCAGGACCTACGTCGCTGACCGCCTGCCTCGGTACGCCGCACCCCGGGCTGCGGTGGTCCTCGCGGAGCTGCCGATGCTGGCATCCGGTAAGCCCGACCGGCAGCTGATCAGGGACATCGCGAGCAAGGACGCCGACTGACGCGACCGCAACTTGGCGATGGACGCAACCTGGATATCCCGGCACGCTAGCGCCGCGCGGGAAACAAAAAGACCCGTCGCGCGTTATACGTAGCGCCCGCATTGCACAATACCAAGTGCTGAGCCTCTTGGGTACTGCCGATCGCGGGCCAGGAGTTTGCGTAATTGCTGCGCACATGAACGGAGGTGTCTCATGCCGAGGACTGCAACCGCGCTCCCTGCGCGTCGCGATGACGAGACCGCTGCGACGTATGTCGACGATCTCGTCCGGCGCGGACGCCGCCAGGGATACCTAATGCTTCCCGAACTGCGGAACGCATTCGAGCAGGCGAACGTTACCCCTGCAGAAGCTCGGGCGGTTTTGCGCGAGCTTGCCGATGAAGGAGTCCAGCTCGGCAACGAGGCGAGTGATCCTTCCGCCGCAGCGCCCGCCGGCTCGGCCGGCCAGGGACATTCTGAAGTGGAGCCTTCCGAAGTGACTCACGCCGTGCCGGACCTCGCCGAGATCGAGCTTGACGGGCCGGACCTTATCGTGGCCGAGCTCGACGACACCGACCTGCTTGGTGACGTCCGCGAGACAGGGCCCGACAGGGACGAACGCGGCCCGTCCAGCCGGCCTCGCGGCCGCAAGGACCGCCGGAAGACGACGACGACGGCCGAGCTCGCCGCGGTTGCTGACGACGACGCCGAAGTGGACCTTGACGACCAGACCTCCGTCATGGGCGACTCGGTGCACACGTACCTCAAGTCGATCGGCCGCACCAGCCTGCTGACGGCTGAGCAGGAGGTCGACCTCGCGAAGCGGATCGAGGCTGGCCTGTACGCCGAGCACAAGCTGGATACCGATGCAGACCTGCCGGACGACCTCAGTGCAGACCTTGAGGCGGTGGCGGCTGACGGCCGCAGGGCTAAGGCGCACATGCTGGAAGCCAACCTGCGGCTGGTTGTCTCGGTCGCGAAGAAGTACAGCGACCGCGGCCTGTCGCTGCTCGACGTCGTCCAGGAGGGCAACCTGGGCCTGATCAGGGCGGTCGAGAAGTTCGATTACACCAAGGGCTACAAGTTCTCCACGTACGCCATGTGGTGGATCAGGCAGGCGATCCAGCGCGGCTTCGCCGATTCCGCCAGGACGATCAGGCTGCCCGTACATGTACTCGAGATGCTGAGCAAGCTGAGCAGGGTCGAGCGGGATATGCACCAGCGGCTCGGCCGCGAGCCGACCCCGGAGGAGCTGGCGGTCGAGCTGGACCGCACGCCAGACCAGATCGAGGAGCTGCTCCGCACCAGCCGGCAGCCGATCAGCCTGGACTCCACGATCGGCGAAGACGGCGAGACCAGCATCGGCGACCTGATCGAGGACACTGACGCGCCGGAGGCGTCCGAGCTGGTGGACCGGCAGCTGATGGCAGACCAGCTGCGGCACGCGCTTGACGCGCTGACGCCGCGCGAGGCGACGATCATGGCCATGCGGTTCGGGCTGTATGACGGCAACCCGCACACGCTGGACGAGATCGGCAAGGCTCTGGGCCTGACGAGGGAACGGATCAGGCAGCTGGAGAAGCAGTCGCTGTCCAAGCTGCGGCACCCGAGCCGCGCGCAGCCGCTGCTCGAGTACGCCGTCTGATCAGGCGCTCGGTCTGATCAGGCGCACGGCCGCACCGGACCAGTCCTAACTGGCCGACCAGGCCGACTTGACGTCGTCGGCCACCAGTGCGGCCTGCGCGTACCCGGCGCGAGCGGAGTCGGCCCGGCGCGCCGGGTCGAGCACATTCCTTCCGATAGCTCGCAATGCGGCCTTGTCCGGCTTGACCAAGCTCACCCGTGCGCCCGACTCGGCCAGCTTCGCGGCCTGCTTGACCGGGCTCGCCATCGCACCGAAACCAGAGCCGAGTGGCGCGATGACGACCACGCTGCCGCATCCTTCGGCAAGGTCGGCGTTGGCCGCCGATGCAATGCCGCCGTCGATGTAACGGCGGCCGTTGATGGTCACGGCCGGCCAGATGCCGGGTACGGCACAGCTCGCGCCGACCGCGTCGAGCAGCCGCACGCCGCTGGCCGCGTCGAAGACGACAAGGTCCCCCGTCAGGGCGTCGACGGCGGTGATCTGCAACCTCCCGGCAGGCCACTCGGATATCGTCAGCCTGGACTCGATCACCCGCCGCCGCTCTTCCTCGGACTCGGTCCTGGCGCGCAGTGCCATGGCGCCGACGCGCGCCCGCGCGACGTCCGGTTTCCTGCTGAGGATCATCGCCCGGACATATTTAGCCAGCACGCCGAGGCCCATCCTGGCGTAGACGTCACCCGCTCCCAGTGGCCGTGTCTGCACCTTGTACAGCTCGGCCAGCCCCACGCCGGACCTAACGTCGACGCCGACGATGGAACCCGCCGATGTGCCGATGACGAGATCGGCATCGGTCAGGTCGATGCCGATGTCGGCCAGCCCGGCCAATATCCCGATCTCCCAGGCGACGCCGGTTATCCCGCCGCCGCCCAGTACAAGCGCTTTCTCCACGACCCGTCCCTTGTATCGTTACTGTCCAGCCAGCACGCCTCCCAGCGCCGATCTTGCACCATCCCCGGACATACTCTCAACTCATGACCGAACTCGCCCAGCCGGCCGACGCCGGGGAGCCCGGGGGGTCGCCCCCTCAGGCCAGCACAGCCGCGGAGGGTTCCGGGGGGTCGTCCCCCCGGGCCAGCACAGCCCCCAAGCCGGTCCGCGACGGCGTCCTGCTCGGCCTTGCCGTGGGAGTGTCCGGCCTCGCATTCGGCGCGGCGGCCGTCAGCGCTGGCCTGACCGTCTGGCAGACCTGCGCGCTCAGCTTGCTCGCCTATACCGGAGCCTCCCAGTTCGCCCTGGCAGGCACGATCGCCGCGGGCGGCAGCCTCGTCGCTGGCGCGGCCGGCGCCATCCTCCTCGGCAGTAGGAACTCGCTGTACAGCCTGCGGCTCTCCGGGCTGCTTCAGGTCCGCGGTGCCGCGCGCCTGCTGGCAGCGGTCGGCGTCACGGACGAATCGACAGCGCTCGCCCTGGCTCAGCCAGACAATGCGGCCGCGCGCACCGGGTTCTTCGCCACCTTCGCCAGCCTGTACCTGACCTGGAACGCCGCGACACTGGCCGGAGCCATCGGCGCCGGCAAGATCGGCTCGCCCCAGTCGTTCGGTCTCGACGTGATCGGGCCCGCGGCGTTTCTCGCACTGATCTGGCCAAGGCTGGCCGCCGGGTGGACCGAGCGAGGCGTCGCCGCCGGGGGCGCCGCCATCGCCATCGCGGCCACGCCGCTCCTGCCGCCCGGGGCGCCGATCATCCTGGCGGGCTCGGCCGCGCTGGCCGGAACTCTGGCCAGGCGGCCAGTCTCGGCGCCGTGACCGGCGCATGGATCGCGGTCCTGGTGACCGCGGCGGGCTGCTACGCGCTCAAGCTGGCCGGCCTGACGGTCCCTGAGCGGCTGCTACGCAATGCCCGGCTGCGGCGGTTCGCCGAGCTCGTTCCCGTGGCGCTGCTGGCGGCGCTGGTCGCAGTGCAAGCCGGGGCGAAGGGATCTTCGCTTGTGTTCGACCCAGCGAGGCTCGCCGGGCTGGCGGCAGCCGTGATTGCCCTGATGCTCAGGGCCCCGTTCCTGGTCGTTATCCTCGCTGCGGCTGGGACGGCGGCCGGGCTGCGGCTGGCCGGAATCGGGTAGGGACGGCGGGTCGGACATCGTGGGCCAGGCCGGGCAGGTAGATTGCGCCGGTGGACGTCGATATAGAGATTGTGAATGAAGTCACAAGCGACGTGGTCGAGGCATTCGGCCGGCTGCTGCCCCAGCTCTCTGCCAGCGCGTCCCAGCTCGACGCCGATGCGCTGTCGGTCATCGTCTCCGCGCCGGCCAGCACGTTGCTGATAGCCCGCGCGGGCGGCGAGATTGTCGGGACGCTGACGCTGGTGATCTTCCCGATCCCGACCGGAATCAGGGCATGGGTCGAGGACGTGGTCGTCGACGAGGCGGCGCGCGGCAAGCAGTTCGGCGGCAAGCGGGTCGCCGAAACGCTCACCACCGAGGCAATCAGAATCGCCAGGCAAGCCGGCGCTAAGACGGTGGACCTGACCACCAGGCCGTCGAGGGTGGCTGCCGGCAAGCTTTACGAGCGGCTGGGCTTCGAGCAGCGTGACTCGCGCGTGTACCGGTACTCCCTCACGTGATCGCTGCCCGCAGCCGCGACGCGTTCCTGCGGGCCGGCACTGGCCCAACTCAGCCCAGCTCCGCGACGGCTTCCAGCAGCAGGTTCACGTCCGATTCGTTGTTGTAGTGGACCAGGCCGGCCCGAACGGCACTGCCCGTTTCCCTGATGCCGAGCACGCCGGTCAATTCCCAGGCGTAATTGTGGCCGTCCCACACGTTGACCTTGCGGCTGGCCAGATGCTCGGCCACCTGCTGCGGACTCTTGCCGGCAACCGTGAAGAAGGCGGTCGCCGTCCGTCGCGCCGCCTTGCCGTAGGTCGTGACGTGGCGCATCGCGTCCAGGCCGCCGAGCAGCGCGCCGAAGAGCTGCTGCTCATGGGCTTCGGCCGCCGCCATAGCGGCCAGGACCCGCTGCCGCCTCGAGCCGACAGCCGCGTGATCGAGACCAGCCAGGTGATCGACCGCAGCTACGACACCCGCCAGGTCGGCGAACGGCGGCGTGCCGAGCTCGAACCGCTCAGGCACGCTGTCCGTCGAAGGAACGAGCTTGTCCGGCCAGAGAGTGTCCAGCAGGGCGGGGCTGGCGATCACGGCGCCAATGTGCGGGCCTGACCACTTGTACGCGCTGGTCGCGTAGAAGTCGGCACCGAGCGAGCTGATGTCCACCGGACCGTGCGGGGTCGCGTGCACGCCGTCCACGTAGCTAAGAGCTCCTGCCGCCCTCGCCATGCCGGTGATCGCAGCGACGTCCGGCCTGGTGCCGATGACGTTGCTCGCCGCCGTAACCGCCACCAGCCTGGTCCGGTCGCCGATCAGGCCCGCGTACTGGGCCGCTGGCAGCTCGCCCGTGGCCGGGTCCACCTCCGCCCAGCGCACGACGGCACCTGCCTGCTCCGCGGCCTGCATCCAGGGCCTGACGTTCGCGTCGTGGTCGAGCCTGGAAACGATCACCTCATCGCCTGGTCGCCAGGTCCGCGCGATGGCACCAGCCATCCGGTAGGTAAGCGTCGTCATATTCGGCCCGAGAACAACCCCGGCCGGGTCCCCGCCGACAAGATCGGCCACCGCCTCGCGGCAGCTCTGCGTGATCGCGTCGGCCCTGGCGCTGGCCGGGAACGCGCCGCCGGAATTGCCGATCCCTGCCTGGTAAGCGGCACTGATCGCCGCGATCACGGCGGCGGGCACCTGGGTTCCTGCCGCGCCGTCCAGGTACGCGTAGCCGTCGGCCAGAGCCGGATAAGCGGCACGGACCCTGGTCACGTCGAACGCCATCTGCCATCAGCCCCTTTTCGTTCCTGCCCGCTAGCATCCCAGGGCGACAACGGACAAGCGATCTGGGGCTAACCTGGCACCCGCCCGGAGGCGCGCAGGACAGCCAGCCACGGATCACGCTCCTGGCCTAGCGGCAGCTGCGGAATGCCAGTCAGCCAGGCTGACCGCACGGCCCTGGGATCGGCTGGACGATAGCCGATGCCCAGCGCGCTCGCCAGGTCCCAGGCGTGCAGATGCCATTCCACGCAGGCCGCGCCTGCCATTCCGGCGACGGTGATCACCTTGCCCTGATAGGTGTGATGCGGCAGCCGCAGCAGCGGGCCGATGCGGGCCGCGTAACGGGTCGCCGCACTGGCAAACGCGGCGATATGCTGTGCGGGCATGACATCGGGCAGGGCGGCGAGCTCGGCGGCGTTCTGCCTGGCCAGTTTCCTCGCAATCGACTGCGCGGACGGCCCGGTCGCCATCAGCCTGGAGAGCCTGCTGACGGGGGCATCGTCGAGGTACTCGTGGTAGTCGTCGGCGACGCAGCGTAGATGACCGGCCAGATCGGCGGCCCGCCATTCCGGGCACGGCGTCGGCGCATTCCAGGTGGCCGACGTGAACCGCGCCGCGATGGCCAGGACCGCGCGCACGCCGTCGTGGTAGGCGACGGGCGCATCGGTCTCAGCGTCAGCAAGCACCGCCGCGGCAAGCGGCACAGGCCTGTCCCAGGAATCGCCAAGTTCCAACGGGTACCTCCCTGACCGCGCCGCGACCCCCCGACCAAATCGACGCGCTTGGCCAGATTGCCAGAAAGAGCGCTTGCCACGCCAGCGGTGCGCGACGGGAAAACAAAGTGACAGTGAACGCGGGGCCCGGCTACCATCCGGCAAGTGGCTACCCCGGATGCTGACTCGCAGGCAGCCATCCGCAGGGAACACAGCTCGCAAACTCCCCGGGCGGCACTGTGGCGCGTCAGGCACTACCTGCGTCCGTACTACCGCCAGATCCTTGTCATGCTCATCGCCGCGCTGCTCAGCTCGGGCGCTGAGATCGTCATACCGCTGCTCACCAAGGCCGCTATCGACGGCCCGATCGCCACATCCGCCCGGTCGCCAGGCCACGGCCACGGCCTGCTCGTCCCCATCGGGCTGGCCGCTATCGGGCTCGGCATCGCCGAGGTAACGCTGAACCTGCTCAGGCGGTGGGCACAGGCCACGGCCGTGGCTGGGCTCGAGCAGTCGATGCGGGACGAGATTTACCAGCACCTGCAGCGGCTGGAACCCGCGTTCCACGATCAGTGGCAGTCCGGCCAGCTGCTCTCGCGCGCGACCACGGACCTGTCGGCGATCAGGCGGTTCTTTAGCTTCGGCATTGTCTTCATGATCACGAGCTTGGCCAGCTTTATCGCGATCGTGGTGCTGCTGATCAGGCTGAACCTGCTTCTCGGCCTGCTGACCGCCGCGGTGTTCGCGCCGGTCACCGCGCTCTGCCTGTGGTTCGAGCGCCGTTACAGCGTGCTCTCCAGGCGGGTTCAGGACCAGCAGGACGACCTGGCGACCTGCGTCGAGGAAGCCGCAGCCGGCATCCGGGTGATCAAGGCCCTCGGCCGGCGCGACCACTCGCTGGCCATCCACTCGCGCCTCGCGCGGGCCGTCTACGAGACCCAGCTGAGCAAGGCGAGACTGCGCGGCGCGTTCTGGGCGAGCCTCGACCTGGTGCCGAACGTCGCCATCGCGGCGATCCTGCTGATCGGCGCCCTGGCCGTGGCCAGCGGCAGCCTGACCACCGGCGGGCTGGTCGCGTTCGTTGCCCTGGTCCTGCAGCTGGTCTGGCCGATCGAGGCGATGGGGTACGTCCTCGCGCTCGGTCAGGAGGGTGCCACGGCAGCCCAGCGCGTCTACGAGATCCTCGACACGCAGCCCGCGATCACCAGCCTCGCACCGGCTGTCAGAGCAGCGCCAGCCCTACCGCGGCCGCGCTCGCCGGGGCAGGAGTCCGGCAGGCTGGTGCTGAGCCACGTCCAGTTCAGCTATCGGGGAGCGGAGCAGCCCGTGCTGCGCGATGTCTGCCTCGAGCTCTCCCCCGGCGAGACAGTCGCGCTGGTCGGCGGCACGGGTTCCGGCAAGACCACCCTGCTGTACCTCATCGCCAGGCTCGCCGACGCGACCGGCGGTTCGATCACGCTGGACGGCTCGGACATCAGGCAGCTGCCCCTCGCGACCCTGCGTACGCAGGTGGCCTGCGCCTTCGAGGACCCGACGCTGTTCTCGGTCAGTGTCAGGGAGAATGTGGCCCTCGGCGTGCCAGGCGCGTCCGACGACGCGATCAGGACCGCCCTTGCAGCCGCCCAGGCCGACTTCGTCGCGGACCTGCCGTGGGGCCTCGACACCAGGATCGGCGAGCAGGGCATGTCGCTGTCCGGCGGCCAGCGGCAGCGGATCGCCCTGGCTCGGGCCATCTTGGCCGGCCCGTCGGTGTTGCTGCTCGACGATCCGCTCTCCGCGCTCGACGTACACACCGAGGCCAAGGTCACGGCCGCGCTCGGCCAGGTTCTGGCCAGGTCGACCGCGCTAGTTGTCGCTCACCGCCCATCGACCGTCGCGCTCGCCGACCGGGTAGCGGTGCTCGACCATGGCGAGATCACTGCGGTGGGCACCCATCACGAGCTGATCGCCACCAACCGGCACTATCAGTTCCTGATGAGCACGGACGCTGAGACGGGAGCGATCCGGTGAGCCAGCCGGTCGCCCAGTCTTGGCGCGGCATCGCGAGCGAGGATGCGACCGAATTCTCCAAGGGGCTGTCGCTGCTGCTGCGCCGCCGCAGTCGGGCGCTCCTCGCCGATCTGCTGCGCCCGCATGGCCGAACGGTGGCCCTCATCGGCCTGCTCGTGCTGATCGCCAACCTCGCCGGCCTGGCCGGCCCGTGGTTGATTGGGATCGCCGTCGACCGGGTGCCTGCGCTGATCAGAACCCACGATTCGGTGCCGATTATCGTCGTGGTCGCCGGGTTCTGCGTGGCCATCGCGGTGCAGGCGACGGCGACTGCCTCGTTCATCTCTGTCCTCGGCAAGATGGGCAGCCAGGTGGTGCGCGAACTGCGCGCCAGGGTCTTCAGGCACTTCCAGTGGCTGTCCGTCGCGTTCCACGAGCGCTACACCTCCGGCAAGGTGATCTCCCGCCAGGTCTCCGACATGGACGCGCTGTCTGAGCTCTTCGACGAGGGCCTTGACTCGCTGCTCAACGCCGCCTTCTCGCTGATATTCGTGGGCACCGGCATGCTGCTGCTTGACTGGCCCCTGGCCCTTGTCGTGATGGCCGGGTTTGTCCCGCTGGCCTGGCTCAGCGCCTGGTTCCAGCGTGAGTCCGCCGTGGCCTACCGGCGAACCAGGGAGACCATCGCCCTGGTCATTGTTCAATTCGTGGAGACCTTCAACGGGATACGCGCCGTGCAGGCTTTCCGCAGAGAGCGGCGGAACGACGAGATCTTCGGCGAGCTCAACCAGGGATATGCGGACGCATCGCTGCGCTCCATGCGCCTGGTCGCTATCTACTTCCCCGGCGTGACGCTGATCGGCAACCTGGCCGTTGGCTCTGTCCTGCTGTATGGCGGCTTGCGGGTCATCGACCACGCCATGCCCGTGGGCGTGCTCGTCACGTTCCTGCTCTACCTGCGCAGGTTCTTCGAGCCGCTGCAGGACGTGTCGCAGTTCTACAGCACGTTCCAGTCCGCCGCCGCTGCGCTGGAGAAGCTCTCCGGGGTGCTGGACGAGGCGCCGTCCGTCCCAGAGCCGAAGGCGCCAGTCCGGCTCCCTGGCCGGACCAGGGAAGCCGGTCCTGGCCGGCAGCTCGAGCTCGCATCGATCCGGTTCGGTTACCGGGACGCGGTGGTACTGCCAGGGCTGGACCTGACTATCCAGACCGGGCAGACGGTCGCCCTGGTAGGAGCGACGGGGGCCGGCAAGACGACGGTCGCCAGGCTGCTCGCCAGGTTCTACGACCCCGACGAAGGCCACGTCCTGCTCGATGGCGTCGATCTGCGCGCGATCGCCGACGCCGACCTGCGCCGCGAGGTGGTGCTGATCACTCAGGAGAACTTCCTGTTCAGCGCGTCCGTAGCGGAAAACATCGCGCTCGGCAAGCCGGATGCGCCGCGGGCGGAGATCGAGGCGGCAGCCGAGGCAGTCGGTGCCCGCGAGTTCATCGCGGCGCTGCCGGACGGCTATGACACCCAAGTCGGCAAGCGGGGCGGGCGGCTGTCCGCCGGCCAGCGCCAGCTGATCTCGTTCGCGCGGGCTTTCCTCGCCGCGCCGAGCGTGCTGATCCTCGATGAGGCCACGTCCCTGCTCGACCTGCCCGGGGAGCGGATCGTCCAGCAAGCGCTGCAAACCGTCCTTTCCGGGCGGACCGCCGTCATCATCGCGCACCGGCTTTCGACGGTGCGGATCGCCGACCGCGTGCTTGTCATGGATCACGGCCAGGTGATCGAGGACGGCTCGCCGGCTGACCTGCTTGCCAGCGGCGGCGAGTACTCCGAGCTACACCAGAGCTGGCTGGACAGCCTGGCGTGAGCGCCCGCCGCTAGCCCGGCGGCGGGTGGCGCCGGCCAGTCGGGAACGACACCCCTCGCGCGTCCGCTAAGCTGACCGGCGTGATTGTGGCACGTAAGCAGCAGGCAAGCGACGAGGCGCAGGCCAAATACCTAGCGGACGTCGCGCTGGCTGCGAACTTCGACGATCTCCTCGCCGAGGCGCAGGCGGCCGAGAAACAGTACCGGAAGGCTCAGGCCAGCAACGCTCCGCTCGCCGAGCAGTACTGGCTCGCGAAGCGGCTCGATACAGTGCTCACCGATGTCGTGCGCTCCGCCTATGCGGCCGTACGGGCAGAGATCGGGCCGCGCGGTTATGACGACAGGATCTACCGGCGCAAGGCCATGGCAACTCCGGTCGTGCATGCGCTCAACGCGGAAGCCGAATGGCTCCTGACGCTGCGCGAAACGCATAGGCTGACAGGCATACCGCCCAGGCCGGAGCCTGTCGGGCTGCCGCCTGAACCACTGGCTACGCACGAGGTTCACTGACTACCGGTCGGCGATACGAAAAATCTTCGAACATGGGACTTCCGGGGGCTCAGACCAGCGTTATATGTGGTAGTGATGCCGCAGGGTCGACCACCTGGAAGGCACCAGGAAAGCTACAAAGACTTTGCCCGAAAACCATCACATTGTGCCATGTCGTCGCGAAGGATGACCTGGCAGGTTAGAAGTACTGATCACCCCACCCCCCCATAACTGATCAGGAGGCGCAGAGATGTGCCCGCATTCACCCCCGTGCCCGAGCGCTAGCGCCCCGGACCACGAGGCGGCTCGGACCGTGATATGCCACCCCGAACAAGGCTGGAGCCTGCTCTGCAACGGCATCGTCGTCTTCGAAGATACCGGTGAACTGCTGCCCGACGGCGACGCCATCGCTCCGCACCGCCCGACTGACCTGATTAACCGGCCCGTATCGGCCACGCCAGCCGCCTGAGCTGAAGACGGCCGGGCCGTTTCAGGTCCAGCCACGGCGGCCATCGAAGCCCGCCGACATGCCATCCCGCCCAGCCGAGCCAGCCGCAAGAATCCGCGGCGGTCACGCCGGCCACCTCGCCGGGATCGCAACAGCAGCAACCCGAAGAGTTCGCGGTAAGCCGAAGAGTTTGCCGCGCCAGCTGACGCAGACCTTACGTGTTGTCGGAGCCCGGATGAAAACCCTCACCTGCGCTGGTGTGCCGGGCTGATCACCTGGCCCAGCCACGAGGCGACCGCGTTGGTGATCTCCTGAGGGTGACGGGACAGGGCGTGCGTCTCCCCCGGCAGCACGATGAGCTTGCCGGCATCGGCCGGATCGGGAATCCCGAACGGATCGCGGTCCCCGTTGATGACCAGCACAGGAACGCCCGCCGCCCGAAGCTCGCCGACCCGGGATCGCTCGGGATCGTCGGCCTTCCCCGGCGGGTGCAGCGGGAAGGCTAGGGCGATGACCGCTTCGGCCCCGGCGTGCTGCGCCGTACGGCAGGCGAGCCTAGCACCGTTGCTGCGGCCCCCCTGGACGAGCGGCAGGCCGGGGTAGTCATCGCGCAGGGCGCTGATGATTTCTATCCACGCCGCATCCTGTCGCTGTGCCGACCCAGGGGCCCTCGCGCCGCCGACCCGGTAGGGCTGCGTGACCCTGACGACAACGGCGCCCGCCTCCAGTCCCGCCTTGCTGGCAGCCATGATGTCCTTGGTGGCGACTCCGCCGCCCGCGCCATGAGTCAGGACCAGCAGGAACTTAGGGTCCCCCGACGCACCGCCGCCCACGGGCGTCGCGTCGATCTCGGCCCTGGCCGGCCCGGACGCCGTCGAGATGTCCATACCAGCAGCGTATGGCCAGCCGGGCCGACGCAGGCCGGAAAGCCGTCCTGGCTTAGCGCGCGGTACGGTTCATGCCGTGCCAGAAGCGAGCGGCGGCCGGTGGGCCGATACCACGTTCCTGCGCGAAACTCAGTACGCGGATGACAGCAACCTTGCTGCCCGGCAGCACATCTACGCTTACTGTGCGCACCCGATGGACCTGCCCGCCGTAGTTATCGACTCCCTGGGCCTAGATGGCCAGGAGATCGTCGTCGACGTGGGCTGCGGCAACGGCCTGTACCTGGCCGAGCTAGCCAGGCGCGGCCACCGGGGGCAGCTCGCTGGCGTGGATCTGTCGGCAGGGATGCTCCGTGCCGCCCGCGCGCGGGCTCCGGCCGCGTGGTTGTTCGCGGGCGACGCCGCAAGGCTGCCATTGCGCGACGGAGCCGGGGACCTCACGCTCGCCATGCACATGCTGTATCACGTCGCCGAACCGACCGTCGCGGTGGTCGAGCTGCGCCGGGCAACCCGGCCCGGCGGCAGGGTGGTGGTCGGCCTCAACAGCGATGATCACCTGAGCGAACTACGTGCACTGGTCAACGCTGAGCTCTTCGCGGCCGGCCTGCACGCTAGCCACGTTGTCAGGGAGCGGATCAGGCTCGACGCGGGCGCGGAACTCCTGGCCGGTGTCTTCGACTCGGTGATCCGCCATGATGTGACGGGCGAACTCCGGCTGCCCGACCAGCGGCCGGTGGCCGACTACGTGCGCAGCATGAGCATCACCCAGAGCACTCCGGAGGGCGAGCAACTGGTCCAAGCCGTGACCGGGCGCCTGAATTTCGACGCCGACGGAATCTTCAGGGTCACCACGCATAGCGGCTGGCTGGTCTGTGCCTGAAGCGCCGCTTGTCCCTGACCTGCCGCGAAGATCACAGATCGGTCGGTTAAACCATCCGGGCCAGGAACTGCCCCGTGTAGGAGTCAGGCACCTTGGCGATCTGCTCGGGCGTGCCGGTCGCGATGACCCGGCCGCCACGCGACCCGCCTTCGGGACCGAGATCGATCACCCAGTCCGCCGTCTTGATCACGTCCAGGTTGTGCTCGATCACAATGACGGTGTTGCCGCCATCGACGAGCCTGCCGAGCACGCCGAGCAGCTTGCGGATGTCGTCGAAATGCAGCCCGGTCGTCGGCTCGTCCAGGACGTATATGGTGCGGCCGGTGGACCGCCGCTGCAGCTCGGACGACAGCTTGACCCGCTGCGCCTCGCCGCCAGACAGGGTAGGCGCCGGCTGGCCGAGCCTGACGTAGCCGAGACCGACGTCCACCAGGGTCTTCAGGTGCCGGTGGATGGCCGGGACTGGCTCGAAAAACTCCGCTGCCTCCTCGATCGGCATGTTCAGCACGTCCGCGATCGACTTGCCCTTGTAGTGGACCTGCAGCGTGTCGGTGTTGTACCGCGCGCCATGGCAGATCTCGCACGGCACGTAGACGTCGGGCAGGAACTGCATCTCGATCTTGATCGTGCCGTCGCCTGAGCATGCCTCGCAGCGGCCGCCCTTGATGTTGAACGAGAACCTGCCGGGCTGGTAGCCGCGGATCTTGGCTTCGGTCGTCTGCGCGAAGAGCCGCCTGATGTGGTCAAAGACCCCGGTGTAAGTCGCCGGGTTGGACCGTGGCGTCCTGCCGATCGGGCCCTGGTCGACATGCACCACCTTGTCGAGCTCGTGCATCCCGGTGACCTTGGCGTGCCTGCCAGGGACGATTCTCGTCCCGTGCAGTTCCCTCGCCAGCGCGGCGTACAGGATGTCGTTCACCAGGGTGGACTTGCCTGATCCCGAGACCCCCGTGACCGCGATGAAGGTGCCGAGCGGGAACGCCACGTCGACGCCCTGCAGGTTGTGCTCGGCCGCGCCCTTGACCACGACCTCCTTGCCCCTGGACACCTTGCGTCGCCGGGCCGGCAACGGAATCGACTCCCGGCCGGTCAGGTACGCGCCGGTCAGCGACTCCTCGCTGGCCAGCAACTCGGACAGCGGACCGGAGACGACGATCTGGCCGCCGTGCTCGCCCGCCCGCGGGCCGATGTCGACCACCCAGTCGGCGGCCCTGATGGTGTCCTCGTCGTGCTCGACCACGATCAGCGTGTTGCCGAGGTCGCGGAGCCGCAGCAGGGTGTCGAGCAGCCGGTGGTTGTCGCGCTGGTGCAGTCCGATGGACGGCTCGTCCAGCACGTAGAGCACGCCGACCAGCCCGGACCCGATCTGGGTCGCCAGCCTGATCCGCTGCGCCTCGCCGCCTGCCAGCGTGGCCGAGGCCCGGTCGAGCGTCAGGTAGTCCAGGCCGACGTCGAGCAGGAAGCCCAGCCTGGCGTTGATCTCCTTGAGCACCCGGCCGGCGATCACCTGGTCCCGCTCCGACAGCTCGAGCGTTCGCAGCTGCTTGGCCAGCTCGCCGATCGGCAGCGCACAGTACTCCGCGATCGACCGGCCGTCCATGGTGACGGCCAGCGTGAGCGGCTTCAGCCTGGTCCCGTGGCAGGACGGGCACGGCACCTGGCGCATGTACCCGGCGAACCGCTCCCGGCTCGAGTCGCTCTCGGCCTCGGAATGCCGCCGCGAGATGTAGGGAATCGCGCCCTCGAAGTTGGTGTAGTACGAGCGCTCCCTGCCGTACCTGTTCTTGTACCTGACGTGCACCTGGTCGCCGTAGCCGTGCAGCAGCGCGGTCTTGGCGGCCTCCGGCAACTTGGCCCACGGCGTGTTGACGCTGAACCCGAGCGACGCCCCGAGCGCCTCCATCAGCCGCAGGAAGTAGTCGCTGACGTGGCCGCCGCTCCACACCCCGATCGCGCCGTCGGCGAGCGACAAATCCTCGTCGGCGACCACAAGCTGGGGGTCGACCTCCATCCGGGTGCCGAGGCCGGTGCAGTCAGGGCAAGCTCCCCAGGGCGAGTTGAACGAGAACGACCGGGGCTCGAGTTCCTCGAAGGATAGGTCGTCATAGAGGCAGGCAAGGTGCTCGGAATACATCCGCTCCCGGTTCGGATCGGACTCGGGCAGGTCGACGAAGTCGAGCACCACGACGCCGCCGGACAGGCCGAGCGCGGTCTCCACCGAGTCGGTGAGCCGCCGCCGTGCGGACTCCTTGACCGACAGCCGGTCGACGATCACCTCGATGGTGTGCTTCTCGTACTTCTTCAGCGCCGGCAGGTTGCCCGCTCCGGTGGTCGTGTCGTCGAGCCTGATCGTCATTCCGTCGACCCTGGCCCGCGAATAGCCCTTAGTCTGCAGCTCCCTCAGCAGCTCGGTGTATTCGCCCTTCCGGCCCCTGATCACGGGTGCCAGGACCTGGAACCTGGCGTCCTCGGCGAACTCGAGCACCCGGTCCACGATCTGCTGCGGTGTCTGCCTGGCAATCGGCCGCCCGCAGACCGGGCAGTGCGGCTTGCCGATCCTGGCGAACAGCAGTCGCAGGTAGTCGTAGACCTCGGTGACCGTGCCGACCGTTGATCGCGGGTTGCGGCTGGCGGCCTTCTGGTCGATGGAGACGGCCGGGGACAGCCCGTCGATGAAGTCCACGTCGGGCTTGTCCATCTGGCCAAGGAACTGCCTGGCATAGGCCGACAGCGACTCGACATAGCGGCGCTGGCCCTCGGCGAAGATCGTGTCGAAGGCCAGGCTGGACTTACCGGAGCCGGACAGCCCGGTGAACACGATCATGGCGTCCCTGGGCAGGTCCAGCGAGACGTCCTTGAGATTGTGCTCGCGGGCACCGCGGACTACCAGTCGTTCTGCCACTATGCGCTCTGTTTCTCCTGGTCTGTGCTAGCTAACCGGGCGGTGAGATCGGGGGAGACAGGGGCCTGCAAAGACGCGCGCTCAATCGTATCCGGGCCCACTGACATTTTCCGGTGCTCTGCTTCCGGGCCCGGCCCCGGCCCCGGCCCCCGCCGCGGAGCCCTGAGGCGGCGCGGTCATAAACACGCGCGCCTGACGCCCGGATTGCGCTGCTCCCAACTACCCACTAGCTACGAAGCGCCGACCGCGGAACGTTATTCCCGACCTGCCAGGGGCGCCGCGGGAGATACGACTTTCGTGATGACGGCTCCGTGGTGGAAGATGGCCTGCGTGAGCCAGCCGCCTGGGCCCCTTTCAGTAGACCTGACCATCGCGCGGATCTCCGAGGCCACCGACCGCCTGATCGAGTCGGCCTCCGCCCTCACCGATGATCAGCTCCGGGAGCCCTCGCTGCTGCCCGGCTGGAGCCGTGGCCATCTCCTTAGCCATGTGGCCAGGAACGCCGACGGGCTGTCGAACCTGCTGACCTGGGCGCGGACCGGCGCGGAGACACCGCAGTACGCGAGCCGCGAGGACCGTGAGACGCAGATCGATGAGGGCTCGGGTCGTCCTGCGGCGGAGATCGTCGCTGACCTGTCTCGTTCAGCCGAGGCATTCATCAGCCAGGCCAGGGAGCTCCCTCCCGTGGCGTGGCTGGCCGAGGTCAGGGGGATGCGCGGACCGGCGCATCCGGGCTGGTACACGCTGAACCGGCGACTGAGCGAGGTCGAGATCCACCACGTGGACCTGGCAGCGGGCTATGCGCCGGCCGACTGGCCCGGGTGGTTCGTCACGGACATGCTCTACGAGGTGATCCATCAGATGGCCGTCAAGCCGGATGCGCCGTCTGCGGTGCTGACCGATGCCAGCACGGGCAGGCAGTTCCTGTTGCCCCCTGACGCGATGGCTGACCTGACGATTACCGGCCCTGGGCATGTGCTGCTGGCCTGGCTGCTCGGCCGGGAGAGCGGCGAGAGCCTGTCAGCTGACCCCGAAGGGCCGCTGCCGGCCATTCCGCCGTACTGATGACATGCTGTAGTTGACAGCCGATGCGAGAGGACTCTCATGAGCTATACCGGCAACGTAAGCGTGGGCGGCCCGGCGCAGACCAGGGAGCTTGTTGGCCTGACCATCACCAAGGTGGCGGTCGGCCCGATGGACAACAACGCCTACCTGCTCCGCTGCACGAACACGGGCGAGCTGCTGCTGATCGATGCCGCGAACGAGCCGGAAACGCTGCTGAACCTGATCGGCGGCCAGCCGCTGGCCACGATCGTGACCACGCACCGGCACGGCGACCACTGGCAGGCGCTCGAGGCGGTCGCCAAGGCAACAGGCGCCGAGACCGTCGCGCACGTAGAGGACGCTCCTGCCCTGCCGCTGGCGCCGTCCGAACTAGTCAGCCACGGTGACATGATCAAGGTCGGCGACGCACCGCTCACAGTTATTCACCTGCGCGGGCATACGCCTGGCAGCATCGCGCTGAGCTACGACGCGGGCGGCGCGCTAGCCGACCAGCCGCACCTGTTCACCGGCGACTCGCTGTTCCCCGGCGGTCCAGGGAACACCGAAAACGACCCGGTTAGATTCAGCTCGCTGATCACCGACCTCGAAGACCGGATCTTCGCCGGACTACCCGACGGCACCTGGGTCTACCCCGGTCACGGCGGCGACACGACGATCGGCGCTGAGCGCCCGCACGTGCCGGAGTGGCGCGCTCGCGGCTGGTGACGGCGCAGCCGCAACCTGCGGGATCGTCGCGGCCGGTCCTCAGTGCGGAGTTCCTGGTTATCGGCGGTGGCGTTACCGGCCTTGCGGCCGCGTGGTCGCTGACCCGTCGCGGGCGGGAGGTCGTAGTTCTCGACCAGGCGCCCGTCGGCCACAGCCGCGGCGGCTCGCACGGCAGCTGCCGGATCTTCAGGCTCGGCTACGACGATCCCGGCTACGTGACTCTGGCTGGGCAGGCGAGGGCGTTGTGGAGCGAGCTCGAGGACGCCTGCGGCGAGCGGCTGCTGCTCCCCACGCCCCAGCTGACGTTCGGCCCGCAGATGCCGCAGGTCCATGCCGCCATGCGGGCCGCTGGCGCGGCCTGCGAGATGCTGACGGCGGCCAGCGCGGCAGCCAGGTTCCCCGGTGTCCGCGTGGCTGGCGAGGTGCTGCTCGAGCCGGCGTCCGCCGTCATCGCGGCCGACCGAACGCTGGCTGGCCTGGCCGGCCTGGCCGGAGAGATCCGCACCGGCGTGCGGGTCACGGCACTGGCCGATGACGGGCGGAGGGTGCGGGTTAGCACCAGCGCCGGAGATGTCGAGGCTGGTCGGGTCATCGTCTGTGCCGGTCCCTGGACGTCAGGCCTGCTGGCCACGGCCGGGATCACCGTGCCAGCCTCGGCGACGCTCGAGCAGGTCGCTTACCTCGTTCCGGCCGGTAACGGCCCCCAGGCATTCCCCATGCCAATTTTCGTGCAATTTGGCAGCGACATACCGTACGGGCTGCCCATGCCAGGCACGCAACGCTACAAGATCGGAATCCATCACGGCGGTCCGCCGATTGAACCCGATCATCAAGAGCACCTTGCGGACCCGGGCCTGGTCCGGCGGATCGAGCAGGTGGCCAGAGAATTCTTGCCCAGGTTCGACCCGAGCCCGGCGGCCCTGGAACGGTGCGTCTACGACAACTCTCCCGACACGGACTTCATCGTCGACCGGACCGGCAACGTGGTGATCGGTGCCGGCACGTCCGGGCACGGGTTCAAATTCGGCCCGCTGCTCGGCGAGTGGCTGGCCGGGCTCGCGGACAACACTGCAGGCGACGGCCGCACCTGGTCCGGCGCGCTGGCGGCGACAGCTAACCGGTTCGCCCTGACCAGGTTCTAACGCGCTCGCTCTGCTCCGCTTAACCCGTAAGGTGCTCCGCTAGCCGGCCCCGCTATCGCGAAGGATCGTGGGTCGCCGGTGACCCCGGATCCTTCGCGATCACGGCCTGAGCCGCTGGTAGAGAGCGAGGGCGGCCTCGATCGCGTCGGTCTCGGTCGGCAGGGCCGCCGCCCGGCGGGCGGCGGCCGTGGCGAGCTTCGCCGCGAGTTCGGCATCATCGAGCAGGCTCAGGACGGCCGCGGCGAACGCCGCCGGATCACCGGGCGAGACCAGCAGCGCCGCGCTGTCGCCGGTCAGCTCGCGGACGCCGCCCACATCGGTGGCCACGATCGGACGGGCAGCTCGAAGGGCCTCCTGCAGGATCAGCGGCTGGCCCTCCCACTGACTTGGCAGCGCGAACACGTCAGCAGCGGCAAGGAGCCCGGTCATGTCGTCCTGCCAGCCGAGAAACCGGACGGCGACCCCGAGCTCGCGGGCCTGGCGGGCCAGGTCGCCGGCCAGCGGGCCGGTCCCGGCGATGGCAAGCAGCGGCTGAGGCCGCCGGTCCGGCCACCGAGCGGCCGCAGCGATCAGCGTGTCGAATCCCTTCTGCGCCGCCAGCCGGCCGGCGCCGAGAACGACCGGCCTGCCATCCGCGCCGAGGTCCGCCGGCCGCGCGTCGGCGGACGCCGGAGCCGGCGCGGCGACGACCGCCCGTCCGACCTCGCGCGGCCGGAGCCGCCGCATCCGCCGCATCCGTGCCGCCAGGTCGGGCGACACGCAGAGCACGACGTCGGCCCGCCGTGCGACAAGACGCTCGAGCAGACCGTAGATCCGGGCCGCCTGGGCCGCCAGCGGCGGCGCGTTATGCACGGTGACCACGAGCGCGGGCGGCCTGCCGCCCGGCGAGCGCGCACCCGGATAAGGCCCCACGGCCAGCGCAGCGACCGCGCCGGCCCGCATGCCATGCGCGTGCACGACATCTGCCGCCATCTCGACCAGCCGCCGCCGCAGCCGCAAGACGGCCACCGTGTCCCGGGCCGGGCTGAGGCGGTGACCGATCGACACGATCTCTGAGGCAACCTGGCCATCGGGGACGCCGCTACGCCGTCCGGCTTCCTGCAGCCCGAGGAGCGAAGCTGTCCCGGGTGGCCCGAATACCAGGACCCCGAGCCCGGCGGCGGCGCTTCCCCGCGCCAGCATGCCGACATGCCGCCCGGTCCCGCCCGCAGCGGTGCCGAGCACGTAGCCGACCCGCGGCGCGGTCACGACGGCCGTGCTCGGCGCCTGACCCGCGCCAGCACGCTGCGGAGGTCGGCACCGTCCAGCAACGCCACCACGGCGCCGAAGGCGGCCAGCCCGCACACTCCCGCCAGGACAACCAGGCCTGCGTTGGGCCAGCGTCCCGAGACATGCAGCAGCCATGTCAGGCCGAGGCCTGCGGCCGCTCCGGCCAGCGCTCCGGCCAGGCCGGCTCCCAGAGCCCGCCAGACGCCGCGCAGCGCCGCGGCCCCTCGCGCCCGGCTCACGGCGGCGAGCAGCGCGATGCCCGCGACGGTCATTCCTGCCGTGTTGGCCAGGCCGAGTACCGGCACGACCGCGCTGGCCCGCACCAGCGGGACGGCCACGACATCGACCACGATCACGACCAGCCAGCCCGCGACTATCGCCAGGCCCGCGATCCTGTTACGGCCGTCGGCTAGCAGCACCCGCGACAGGACAGCCAGCAGGCCGTAACCGGCCAGGCCAGGCGCGAACGCCAGGAGCGCCAGCGCGAACTGCCCGCTCACGTCGGGGCCGAGCGCCGGGAACGCGCGGGCGACGGGGAATGCGACGGCAGCGAGCAGCGCCGCACCGAGCCACGATGCGACCGCGGTCGCCCGCGTGGCCGACGCCGCAGCCTCGTCGAACGCGGCGCCCGCGCGAGCCGACAGCACGGGGAACGCGCTGATCGCGACGGGTATCGCGAGGACGGCATAGACGGACGCGAAGAACTGCCAGCCGTACTGGTAGACGGTGACCGCGGCGCCGTTGGCCGCGCTATGCGCGTTAGCCAGCCTGGTGACGACCAGCACAGAGGCGTTCTGCGCGATGAGCGCCGCGACGCCGACGCCGGCCAGGCCCGCGGCCCGCCGCGCGATTCCTGGTGGGAAACGGAGCGCAGGGCGAAGCTGTAGCCGCAGCCGCCAGGCTGGGACCACGGCGGTCACCGCTAGCGCGGCGACACCCAGCGTCGTGCCGATCGACAAGGTCAGCTCGGAGCCGAGCGGCAGACCGGCGACATTGGTCGTGTGCTGCCTGCCCAGCGGCACGAACAGCACATACGCCCCGATCACCACGACGCTGGACAGGATCGGGGCCAGTGCCGGGGCGGCGAACCTGCGATGCGCCTGCAAGATCCCGTACAGGACGACGGCCAGCCCGTACATCAGGATTTGCGGCGCGAACACGGCCAGCATCCCGGACGCGATCGGCAGCAGGTCGGCCCGCGGGCAGCCGGACGCGGGGTTGGCCGGCATGAGCAGCGAGATCACCGGGCCCGCGGCGACCGCGAGGACCAGGCTCGCCGGAGCGAGGATCACGACCGTCCAGGTCAGCAGCGCCGACGAGATCCGGCTGACCTCCGCCTTGGAGTCGACACCGGCCGGAGACGCCGAACGCTCGGCCGACCCCGCGAGGATCGGAATCACGATGGCCGTGAGCGCGCCGCCGAGAACGATGTCGTAGATGACGTTCGGGACCAGGTTGGCGGTGACGTATGCCGCGCTCAGACACGAGGTCTTCACGGTCCCGGCGAAGACCACGGTCCTGACGAAGCCCAGGATCCTGGCGATGATCGTCAGGCCGCCGATCAAGAGCGCTGCCCGGCCCACTCCGGCAGCAGCGCTTCTGCCAGCAGCGGAGGCTGACGTCGGCGCCGTCTGGTCGGGAGCAGGTTCCGCATTGGCCAGCCCGCCCGCCGCTGGCTCTCCTGCGGGGCTGGCCATGCCGGCCGAGCCGGCGTCAGCCGGTCCGCCCCGCGATGTCACAGTGGCCGCGACGTCTCGGCCGGCGCGGAAGCACTCCCAGTTTCGCTGCCCGGCAAGATCGGACCTTTCGGCCTGGCGCCGGGCGCGGCCGGCCCGGCGTCGGGAGCGACCGGCCTCGCAGCGGGCGCAGCCGGCCTCGCAGCGGGCGCCGACGCCCCAGCGGCGGCCTGGGCAGGGCGACGGCCCAGCATGTCCAGCCAGTTGAGCGCGGGGGTCCGCGCGATGACCTTAGTGAAACTGAACTTTTCGCTGGCCGCGGTCAGCGCCGCCACGGCGCCCAGAACGACAAGGCGAGAACGTCGTGGCAAGGAAGCCGCCGCCACACCGAGCATCGCGCCGAGCGCGTTGGCGCCGCTGTCGCCGAGCATCGCCCGCTCCCCCAAGTCCTCAGGTAGCAGGGCGGCTGCCGCGCCGGCGGGCGCGGCCGCCGCCGCCCGCGCCTGGGGGCCGCCGAGCCCGAGGGCCAGGCTGGCCAGCAGGGACACCTTGATCGCGCGACCCGGCCGCAAGTCGAACAAGTTGACCAGGTTCGCGCTGCCAGCCACGAGCCCGGTGTTGATGACAACGTCGGTCAGCCTGGCGAGCGCGGAGGACCGCTGGCCCGGCGCGCTAGGGGCGCCCACCGCCCTGCTGCCCGAGTTACGGCCGTCAAGCAGGATGCCGGCCGCCAGGGCTGCCGCGCCGATGCCGGCGATCTTGACGGCACCGGTCGTGACCTCGCCCCTGGCCAGCGCGCCGAGATGGCCACGGAAGCCGTGCCGGTCATTGCCTCCCGCCAGGTCGTCGTAGCAGCCGAGGGCGCCAGCCCCCGCTGCGGCGAGGCCCAATGCCAGACGCGAGCGCGCGTCGAGACCCGGCACGGCGAGCGCCGCGCCGGCGGCCGCGACGGTCACCGCAGGCCCCTCGAGCAGCGTGACTGGCTCGCCGCGATGGTTGGTCCTCGTCCAGGTCTGTTCCCCGCCGGGCTGGACGCGGGTCAGCGCGGCATACGCCAGCCGCGCGCCGGCCGCCGCTGCCAGCAGGCGCTGCGTCGCCCGCATGGTCGTCATCTTCGCGTCTTCTTCCTTGTAGGCTGCGACGAACTGGCCGAGGGAGTCGGGCTAGCGCTGGGCGCCGGACTCGGCACGGCGTTGGGAGGACGGACTCCATACGCGCTGGGCTTTTTGCCCGTGAGTAGCTCGTTCAGCGCCCAGGCGACGGTGATCTGGCCGACCACGGTCTCAGCATTGTCGACTGTCGTGAGCGGTACTACGGCAGCGCCGCCGATGACGGCGTCGATGGCACTGTGCGGACCTGACCCCTTGAGCGACCCTGCCAGCAAGGCGCCCTTGCTGGCCTGCTGAAGGTCTTGCGCCAGGGAAATCAGCGCGAGATTAAATGGCCCGCTTGTCGTCGCCGGCGGCAGGGTGGCCGGGAGCACGACTACAGCCATCGTCGCCTGCCCAGTCAGGACGGGTTTGCCGTTGCCGTCGTTGACCTGCAGGAAGCCGGCATTGCCGAACCCGGTCAGTACTTTCTGGCTTGCCTTCGCCGTTACGGTGCCGACACCGTTCTTGTTGACGATCGCGGCGGTGATGACCTGCGCCGCGGCCTGCTGCCCAGAAATCTGCGAGTCGGCGGCCGAGTTGGGCAGCGCGATCCCGGGTGGAGCAACTTTGGCTGCCGTGGACTTCAGCGCCTGCTGGCTCACGGATCCGGTGTCGAAGAACTGCTGGGACAGGACAACCTGTCCGGTGACAACGGCTCCGGACTTCCGCAGCGCAGTGGTCACGCCGTCCACGGTCGGGCTGTCCGCTCCCGGCGCGAGGACGAGCACGACGTGCTCGCCGACGAGCAACCCGCGCAGCAGGCTGTCCTCGGCGGCCTGGGCGAACGCCTGATCCGCGCCGATCTCATCCTTGAGCTGCTGGTTGTGCGCGTAGAGCACGTTGTTGGCCTTCGCCTCAGCCGACGTGGCGTTGTTGAGCCTGTTCGTGACACCGGGCTTGAGCGCGGTCGACCCGACCACGATGCCGATCGCGAGGGCCAGGAACACAGAGACGATAGATACGAGGTGATAGCGAAAATCAATCAATGGAAGAGTCCTGTTAGCCAGTGCCAGAAGGGGCTGAGCTCCAGTCCGATCAACCGGAGAGCGACCTGGCCGGCAGGCAGCACCGCCAGCGCTACCACGATTGCCACCGCCGCGGCAACCACCAGCAGGACCAGCCAGGAGGTCGAGATCCGGCTCTGATACAGCCGGCTCACGCCCTTGGGCTCGACGATCTTATCGCTGAGCCGCATCCTGGTCAGGAACGCGCTGGCCATTCCCGGCCGGCCTTTGTCCAGGAACTCTACCAGCGTGGTCCGCATGCCGACGGCCACGATCAGCCGCGCGCCAAGCTCGTCGGAGAGCAGCAGCGCGACGTCCTCGCTCGTACCCTTTGCCGGGCAGAGCACCGAGTCGAGCCCGAGAGCCCGGACCCGTTCCAGGCCGGGCGCCGCACCGTCCGCGTAGGCGTGAACGACGATTTCGGCTCCGCATGTCAGCGCCCGGTCGGAGACGGAGTCCATGTCGCCGACGACCAGCTGCGGCCGGTAGCCTGCCTCCAGCAGCGCGTCGGCTCCGCCATCCACGGCCACCAGGACCGGCTTGAACTCCCTGATGTAGGCGCGCAGGGTATGGAGATCCTCGCGGTGCCGGTACCCGCGCGCGATCACCAGAACGTGCCTGCCGTCCAGCTTCGTCCGCAGCTCGGGCACCCTGATGCCGTCGATGAGCTCTTCGAAGTCCCGGCTGATGTATTCGACGGTGTTAGCCATGAACGACCTGATCTGGGCGGCCAGGCCGGCCTTGGCCTTAATCATCGCCGTGCCGACTGACTCGGCCGTCTGTATGGTTCCCTTCGCGACAACCGTCTCGCCCACGTAGAGCGTGTCCCCGTCCAGGCGGACCATACAGCCCTCGCTGATCTTCTCGAACACGTCAGAGCCAACGTCGTCGATCAGCGGGACGCCGGCATCCAGCAGTAGCTGCGGCCCGAGGTTCGGGTACCTGCCCGACATGCTGGGCGCCGCGTTCACGACCGCGGCGACCTGGCAGTTCAGCAACGACTCAGCGCTGACTCTGTCCAGGTCGGCATGATCGATGATCGCGATGTCGCCGGGCTGAAGGCGCCCCTTGCGCCTCCTGTTACGGCGAGTGAATCGTCCTGCCTGACCGGTCGACCTGGTCAGGTTTTTGGTGCGCCGGTCGATCCTGGCGAACGCTACGAGACCCGGGAGATCGGTCGATCCGTTCCCGCGCCTCCCTGCGAACCTCCGCGAGTAGACCCACATTGCGTAACCAAGTGTGCCAGGTCGGCTACGTTGCGACGCCATCACGGCCTCGCTCATTACCGGCAGTCACACGGATCATTGTGGCCTCACCGACTCCGCCCGCTCGGCGGCTGCGGCCTCGAGCAGTTCGCCAGCGTGCGCCCGGCCGAACTCAGAGTCCTCGAGCCCGGCCAGCATCCTGGACAGCTCCCTGACCCGGCCCGAGTCGTCGAGCCTGGTGACACCGCTGGATACCACCAGGCCGTCCTCGGCCTTTTCCACCACGAGATGGGTGTCGGCGAAGGCGGCGACCTGCGGCAGGTGCGTCACCACGATGACCTGCGCGAGCCGGGCGAGCCTGGCGAGCCGGCGGCCGATCTCCACGGCGGCCTTGCCGCCGACCCCGGCGTCAACCTCGTCGAAGACGAAGGTCGGCACCGGGTCGGCACCGGCGAATACCACCTCGATCGCAAGCATTACCCGAGACAATTCACCACCTGAGGCGCCTTTATGCAGCGGGAGCGCCGGCGCTCCAGGGTGGGCGGCCAGGCGTATCTCCACGTCGTCGCCGCCATGCGGCCCGTACTCGCGCAGCGGACTCACCACGGCGTTCAGCCTGGCATGGGGCATCGCGAGCGCGGTGAGCTCAGCCGTCACAGCGGCGTCGAACCTCGCTGCCGCTTCCTGCCTGATCGCGGTCAGCTGGCCGCCGAGTTCCCTGACCCTGGCGGCCAGGTCGGCCTCCTGGCCCTGGAGGCTGGCGATCCTGTCGTCGTCGCCGTCCAGTTCAACCAGGCGGGCCGCAGCGCCTTTCGCCCAGGAGAGCACGGCGGCCAGGTCGGGTACCTGGGGCACCGGCGGTGTGGCGGTGGCGTCGGCGCCGTCCGCAGCGGCTGTCCGGGCAGCGCCGGGCAGCAGCGGGCCGTCGCCGGCTCCGGCGAGGTCCCCGGACGGCAGCCGGCTGCCGACGGCACCGGCCGCGGGCGTTCCGTTATCGCCGGAAGATGGGGTGTCGCGATCGCCGCCAGCGACCTGGGGGACGGGAGCCGCGCCGTACGTGCGGATCAGCCTGGTCAGCTCGGCCCGGCGGTCCTGGACGACGGCCAGCCGGACCGGGTCAGCGTCGATCGAGTCGGCGTAGGACGCCAGTTCGGCCCCGATATCCGAGACGAGGTAAGACGCCTCGGTCAGCTGGGCGGCTAGCTCGCCGAGCGCCTGGTCATGCTGCGCCGCGCCCTCCAGCGCGTGCCTGGCCGTGCCGAGCAGGGTCAGCGCGTCGGCCGCCTCGTAGGAAGCGCTCGACGGATCGGAGATCAGCGCCTCGTGCGCGGTCGTTGCCGCGGTGTGCAGGGTGTCAGCGTTCGACAGCCGCTCGGCCTCGGCATGCAGCTCCATGTCCTCGCCGTCAATGGGCTCGAGCCGCTCGACCTCGGCCAGCCCGCGCCGCAGGTCCTCGGCCTCTGCGGCGCGTTCGCGCGCGAGCGCGGTGAGCTCGGCTAGCTCCTCGGCGACCTTCAGGTGCTGGGAGTACGCCCGCTGGTAGTCGCCGAGCACGCGGTTGAGCTCGGTCCCGGCGAAGCGGTCGAGTGCCTGGCGCTGCCTGCCCGGCTTCAGCAGCTGCTGCTGGTCAGCCTGGCCGTGCACGGCAACCAGGTCGTCGGACAGGTAAGTCAGCAGCGACACGGGTACCGACCGGCCGCCAGCGTAGGCCCGCGAGCGGCCCTCGGCCGAGACCGACCGGACTAGCACCAGCGTCCCGCCGTCGTCGTCCAGGTCGCCGCCGGCGTTGTTGACCTGCCTCGCGACCTCTCCGTCCGGGTCGGTCCGCAGGCGGCCCTCGACCATCGCCCGATCGGCGCCCGGCCGGATTCTGCTCGGGTCGGCGCGGCCGCCGAAAAGCAGGCCGAGCCCGGAAACCACCATGGTCTTGCCGGCGCCGGTCTCGCCGGTGACGACGTTGAAGCCAGGGGACAGTTCGAGCACGGCCTCATCGATGACGCCGAGGCCGGTGATTCGCACTTCCTCAAGCATCGCCTGCCGGCTCCTCGTCTCGCATCTGCGCGGCAGCGTCCTGCCGCGCACCGCCACGGCCTCGCCAGCCGGTGACCGGGAGGCCGAACTTGGCCACCAGCCGGTCGGTGAAGGACGCCCCGATGTCGGCGCCGTGCAGCCGAGCCAGAAGCACCGGCTTCGCGCCCCGGCGCACCTCGACCCGCGCGCCAGGTGGCAGGTCAACCTTGCGGCGGCCGTCACACCACAGGACGGCCCCTGACGTCTCGCCGTGATCGCCGGTGGTGCCGATGACCTCCGCTGCCAGCACCGATTCCGGTGATACCACCATAGGGCCTGCGAAAAGGGCGTGGGCGCTAATCGGCACCAGCAGCAGCGCCTCCACGTCGGGCCAGACAACAGGCCCGCCTGCGGAGAAGGAATAAGCCGTCGACCCAGTCGGGGTCGCGAACACCATGCCGTCGCACCCCCAGCGGGCCAACGGCCTGCCGTCGACCTCGGTCACCAGGTCGAGCATCCGCTCCCTGGCGGCCTTCTCGACGGTCGCCTCGTTCAGCGCCCAGGCCGTTGCCGATACCGAGCCATTGTGCAGGATGGCGGCGTCAATGGTCATCCGCGGCTCGACACAGTACCGGCCGGCCAGGACATGATCGACGGCGTCGCGCAGAACATCTGGCTCGGCTTCGGCGAGGAAGCCGACATGGCCGAGGTTGACGCCGAGCAACGGCGTCCCGGCCGGGCGGGCGAGTTCTGCAGCGCGGAGCAGCGTGCCGTCGCCGCCGATCACGAGCACCATCTCGGCGCCCTCGGATGCCTGCGGTGAGGGCGGCACCACAGTCACATCCTGGCAGCCCAGGTCGTCGGCCTCGGATTTGAGCACCCGCACGGTCACGCCGGCTGAGCGGAGACTCTGGGCAACGACTCGCGCGGTCTGGACGGCCTCCGGTCGGCCCGTGTGCACGACCAGCAGCATGCCGCGGTTCGCCGCGCGGTTCATTGCGGTCCCTCGGCGATCGCGGCTCGCAAGTCAGCGTCGTCCAGCTGCGGCGCGCCGCGGTGTAGCCAGAGGAAGTACTCCACGTTGCCGGACGGGCCGGGCAGCGGGCTCGCGACGACGCCGCACACGCCAAGGCCGATGTCCAGCGCTGCCTGCGCGACGGCCGCGACAGCCTCGGCCCGCTGGTCAGGGTCCCTGACTACTCCTTTCGCACCGACCCTTCCCTTGCCCACCTCGAACTGGGGCTTGGTCAGGAGTACGAAGTCGGCATCTGGTGCGGCGCAGACCGCCAGCGCGGGCAGCACCTGAGTGAGCGAGATGAACGACAGGTCAGCCGTGACAAGCTCGGGCGGCGGGCTGACCTGATCGGGCCTGAGGCTCCGCACGTTCACCCGATCAAGGACGGTCACCCGTGGATCGGCCCGCAGGCTCCAGGCGAGCTGGCCGTAGCCGACATCGGCAGCGACGACATGGGCCGCTCCCGCCCTGAGCAGCACGTCGGTGAAACCGCCCGTTGACGCTCCGGCGTCCAGGCAGCGGCGACCGGCCACCTGCAGCCCGCCGAACGCGGCGAGGGCACCGGCCAGCTTGTGCCCGCCGCGCGACACGTAGTCAGGGCCGCTGTCCTGGCGCTGAATCGTGATCGCCGCGTCCTGGGCGACCTGGGTCGCCGCCTTGCCCGCGGCCTGACCGGACACCCGGACCTGCCCGGCGGCGATCAGGTCCGCCGCCTGCACCCGCGACCGCGCGAGGCCGCGGCGCACCAGTTCCGCGTCCAGTCGTGTCCTCTTTGTCATCAGCCGATGACCTCGCGTCCTCGTGACCCTTGTCCTTGCGTCCTCGTGTGTTTCCTAGCGTGTTCGTACTTACCTTGCGTGTTTCCTCGCGTCCCCGTGTTTACCCCACGACCTGCTCGGCCGATCCCTGGCCCGCCGGGGTCTGGGCGGAGTGCAGCTCGCCGAGCACCTCGACTAGCTGCTCATGGATGCGGTCGTATACGCCAGGATGCTCCGACACCGGGAGCTCATCGAGCTCGCCGAGCGGGCTGAGCGCCGCGTCGACCCGTGGCTCGCCAGTCGCTGGCGGCCCCGCGGTCTCTGGCGGCCCCGCGGTCTCTGGCGGCCCCGCGGTCTCTGGCGGCTCCGCGGTTTCAGCCGGCCCTGCGGCTCCGGTGTCGTGCTCCATCGCGATCTGCTCCTCGTGCCACGGTCCGCGGGCCGGTGGGTGGCCGTCGCGGGCTCGGCTGAGCATGCCAGCCCGTGCGTCGGCTTTCTCATCCTGCGTCCTGTCTGGAACGCTACCGTCCTGGACGTGAAGCTGGCGCCATTGGAGTGTCGGCTCGCACCCCGGTGTCCGAATTCCCGGTGGCTGGCAGAGAATGACCGTGAAGGCGGGTGATGATGGCGACTGCGAGTGAGTGTCGCGTGGCCCTGGAGAGCCTCACGGGCCGCATCTCGGAGATGAACGCAGCGGCACGGCAGGCGAAGCTGATCGACCGGACGCTGAGCTGCCATGTCTCCGATCTGGGCGTTACGTTTCTGACCAGGCTCGGACCGCACGGCGCCGATCCGATCAAGGAAGCGCTGGACGGCTACCCGGCGGCGCAGATCCGTTTCACGGCCAGGAGCGATGATGTCGTAGCCGTCGCCAAGGACCCCGGCAGCTTCGCCCGGGCCTGGCTGTCCGGGCGGCTCAAGGTCGAGGGCAGCATCTTCGACCTGCTGTACCTGAGACGGCTGCTCTAGCCGGCCGTCGTATCAGATCAAAACGTGCTCAGACCGCCGATACGGCACGGATCGGAAGCGGCGGCCGACGGCGCCCGACTTCCAGCGCGGCCCTGATCTCGGCGACGATGACCCGTGGTTCGGCGTGCAGCCTACGCGGCGGGTAATGCAGAACCGTGATGCCTAGGGCGCTCATCCTCGAGTGGCGCGCCATAGTGCGTTCCCAGTCGGCCGGGGACAAATGCCACTGCCTGGAATCGACCTCGACCGCTACGCCAGCCTCCGGCCACCACGCATCCGGCTTCGCGATGAACTCCTCGCCCACGAAAAGCCGCGGGTTGTAGAGCGGATCTGGCAAGCCCGAGCGCTTGATCAGCTTGCGGAGGTCGGCCTCGGCGGACGACCTGATGCCGTCTGCGACCTCCGCCAGCGCAACTCGGAACTGGGCCGAGCCAGCTGTCGGTCCCTGCTCAAGCTCAGCCGTTAACTCGGCAACCGAGACCCTATGGCACTGGACAGCAGCCGCGACAACGGTCCGCACGTCGCGGATGTCACGCAACTGCCTGGCCGCGTCGGCCACCGCCCGGGCAGGCGGCACATATCGACGTTCGCCGAGGTTGTAGACGATCTTTGGCACACGCCAGGTTCGCAGCACGTGCACGAAGCCGTGATCGCGGCGCTGATATCTCGCGGGAATGAGAACATCCACCACCGTCCGGCCGAGAGCATTGATGCCATGCGCCGCCATCGCGGTCTGACCTGTGATCGCGCTGCTCGGGCCCGCATAGAGAAGAGCGGCGACCTCCTTTTGCCCGAGCGTTGCCTCGCCGGTGAAGGTCGCATATACGCCGGGAACGAGTACCTGCCAGGGACCGTCGGAGCGAATGCGACTCCGGATCGCCTGTTCGGTCAGCCCACATGCCAGCGCCTGACCCCGGGTGATGAGGCCGCTCTGCTGGGCGATGAGGACATCGGCGCCTGGTCTGTCATATAACAATCTGCGTCCCACGGGGGACAACCTGCCAGATGCCGCCGACAGTTTCACGGCCGCCCACGCGAACGTTCAACAGCTATGGCCCATGGACGTTCAAAGAAGACGGTTGATGGGTCATAGCTGTTGAATCGCGGCGGGTGGGACCGGACGGCGAGGCGGCGTGCCAGAAGCGTGGCGGCGTGCCG
>Ga0209131_1000281_pt1 | contig 37072 bp, 31 predicted proteins | sample GraSoi_2013_40cm_FD_185826 | JGI IMG/M metagenome (GOLD analysis project Ga0209131, IMG submission 185826) | Grasslands soil microbial communities from the Angelo Coastal Reserve, California, USA - Sample 9_17_2013_40cm (SPAdes) (version 2) | ecosystem: Environmental > Terrestrial > Soil >...
TCAGCCAGATCACCCTTGACCGTCGCGGTGCCATGTGTGTTGATAGCACCGACTTCCCGAGGACTGATACCGCTGCCCTGAAGGGCACTTCGCATGCACTTCGCGGCGTATATGCCGGCTGGCTCCGGCATCACCATATCGAAACCATCCGAGTTTGTCCCAAACCCAATTATCTCGGCCCTCACGCGAGCTCCCCGCGCCAAGGCCTGGTCGAGGGCTTCGAGAACGACGATCCCCGCACCACCACCAACCACGAACCCGTCACGCGCGACATCATAAGGCCGCGACGCCCGTTCGGGGTGGTCGTTGTGCTTCGAAGCCAGTGCGAATCGAAGAGCCTGGAACCCCGCGGCGATAAGGGGGTGCACTTCTTCTCCGCCTCCCGCGATGGCGCGGTCTACAACGCCATAACGGATAAGCTCATAGGCCGTGCCGATGCTGTGGGCGGAAGTGGCACAGGCGGAGCTGATCGAATAGCTGCGCCCGTGGCTCTTGAGCAAATTGGCCACCGCTGCGCTCGACGAACTGGCCATGCCCTTGAGCACCACAAGTGGGCTGAGCTTGGCAATCTCTCCGGAATGGACTTGCCGACCTCCGGCATAGATCGATTCCACGCTCCCAATTCCCGTACCGACGATGCAGGCGGTCCTGTCAGACTGCACGTCTGCCTCGGGAAGCCCGGAATCGTTTACCGCGTCGAGCGACGCGATGCAACAGTATTTGGATGCTTCCGACAATGCGAGACGCAACTTTTTGGGGATGGAGGTGCGTTTCAGCTTGGCCTCGATATCCACTATCGCGCCCGCCACTCGGCTCTTCAGACCCAAGCTCTCCCACTCGGGCATAGCGCGAAGCCCGCTTGCGCCGCTTTGCAGCGCCCTCACGACTTGAGCATAGTCGTGCCCAAGGCATGAGACGAGGCCGACTCCCGTGATCGCTACGCGTCGGGGAGTCATCGACTCAGACTGAGTCACACCGGTGGGTTCCGCCGTTGGCTGTTCTTGATCGCCTTGAAGAGATCGCCGATCGTCTGTATGCGACTAAGTTCGTCATCGTTGATATTGATTCCCAGCTCGTCCTCAAGCTCCGCGGCCAATGTGACCAGAATCAGTGAACTCATGTCCAGGTCTTGTCGAAAAGACGTCGCGTCGTTGACATCGGCCGCAGTAAGTTTTGCATCGGACGCGGCGAGAATACGCTGGATTACTTCGTCACGTAGTGCTAAGTCAGCCATCGTTTTTACACCGCTGCGTATTCCTGTTTCGTCACTCGGTAAGCTCAAGGCTGGCGCCTAACAAAACGACGGGCTAGCCCCTGCTCCACTGGTTGGAACGACGCTAGCGCGCCGCGCTCTGGCTTTTCTTGAGGTAATCGAGGAGGGAAGCGCGTACCTGTTGGAACTGCTCCCGCACCACCTTCAAGACGCGCGTTCCGCTCGTCTCCAGTTCTGAGAGCGTCTGGTTGCTGAGACCGACACAGGTCTTGCACAGCTGCTCGGCGCCCAGCGTGACGGCCGAGCCCTTCATTGCGTGCACAAGGTCCCTCAGCATCTCGAATTCCGCCGAGGCAACCGCGGCCTCCATCTGCCGCAGCAGCGCTTCGCCGTCCTGGATGAACCCGTTGATGAGCTCGGGCATGAAGGTGTTGCCCGTGCTGATGAGCTCCAACTCCGCGAGAGCTGCGGGATTGACGACCGTCGGGGTTCCATCGGCATCGTCTTTGGCCAGAGCCGGCGCGGTCGCGCGCTTGGCGATCAGGCTTACTATGGTGTCGATCAAGCGGCGCGCCTCGACGGGTTTGGGGAGGAATGCGTCGATTCCTGCGTCCTCGCATTCCTTCATGGCCTCGGGGGTAACATCGGCTGATAGGATGATGATCGGAACTTGTGTTGCTTCCGGGTCCATGAAGCGGTACGCCCGCGCCGCGTCAAGCCCACCGAGTTCCGGCATATTGAGGTCCATGATGATCACGTCAAACCGCTCATTCTCCAGCGCATCGAGCGCCTGCTCGCCATCACCGACGACTCGGACCTTGTGACCCGCGCGCTCCAGTATCCCGACGATGACACGCTGGTTGACCGCGTTGTCCTCCGCCACCAGAACCTGGTAACGGCGCCGATTGGCGTCACGGGCAGCGTAGTAATCGCTGAGAGAAATGACACCTTCCTGGCTCCCCTGGACCGCAGTAGCGGAATGAATCGCGTTGAACAGAAGCCGCTTCTTGAACGGCATTTCCAGCACCGACGCAAAACCGCCCGCAAGCGCCTCGGCGCTGCGAATCTGCGATACTCCCGATGTGCACAGCACCGTCGGGGGTACCCTTTGGCTGCGGTTGTTGCGGAGCCTTGCCAGAATTCGGCCCGGCTCGGTCTGAGCATCTTCGCAGACGAGAACCAAGTGGTAAGGATGCCCGAGCGACTGCGCCTCGGCCAGACGCGCGGCAGCCGCTTCGACGCCTGCGGCGCGTCCGGTACGTGCCCCCCAGGTGGCGAGATCCTGCTCCAGCGCACGCAGCTCCGATTCGGCAAAGCCGAGCAGCATGATCCGGACGTCGTTTAGGCGGAACGAAGCGTCTGAAACCTGGCCCTCCGCCTGTTTTTTCAGAGGCACCTCGAACCAGAACGTACTTCCCTTGCCCAAAGTGCTCTCGAGCCCTATCTGCCCGCCCATCATCTCCACGAGCTGCTTCGAGATGGTAGTGCCGAGCCCGGTGCCTCCGTAGCGGCGCGTGGTCGAGTCGTCCGCCTGCACGAAGCTTTCGAAAATGCGTTCTCGCGCCCCCGACGCTATACCGATCCCCGTGTCTTGAATGGCAAAACGCAGGCGCACCGCGTGGTCGCCCTCGCCCAGGTTCGTCACGGTAAGGGCGACGCCGCCCGATTCGGTGAATTTGATTCCGTTGCCGATGAGGTTGTAGAGCACCTGCCTCAGGTGATAGGGGTCGCCGCGCAGCGCATGCGGAACTTCCGGCATGACGTGGGCGTGAAGGTAGAGCCCGCGGATCTCCGCTTGATGCGTGAGGACCCCGGTCGTGCCGTTGATGAGGCCGTGCAGGTCGAAATCAATTTCCTCGATGTTGACTTTGCCGGCTTCGATTTTGGATATGTCGAGCACATCCTCGATCAGCTTGAGCATGGATCGCGAGGCTTCGTGCATCGCCTTCAGCATCTCGGCCTGTTCCGTGCTCAGTACGGTGTCGCGCAGCAGGTCGTTCATGCCGATGATGGCATTGAGCGGCGTGCGCATCTCGTGACTCACCGTGGAGAGGAACCTGCGCTTCGCCTGGTTCGCGGCCTCTTCGCGGTGAAGCGAATCGAACAGCTGCGTCACCAGCTTTCCGCCATACAACGAGAACACGATCATCCCCACCAGCAAGCCGACACCGAGAACACGGTTTTGCACCCAATAATCGTTCGCCGCGACGACGAAGGCGAAGCCGGCGATGCTGAGCGCGAGAGAGTTGTACAGGTAAGGCTTTCCGTAGCGGAAACCGTTTCCAAAAATCGTCCAAAGGTAAATGATGTATAGGGGCGTCCCGTACTCGCCCAGCTGGTACATGGTGAACGTGAGCGTGCTGATGTCGAGGAAAGAGCCGGCGACGCGGCGTGCAGGCGAAGGGGCCGGGAGGAAGCAGATCCAGCCGAACAACGCGCCTGCCAGCACCATGAAGCAGCCCACGGCCATCGCCGCGAAAAGCAGTAGGTTTGTTTCGCCTTTGAAGGCGAGCAGCGGCAAGTAAAGGAGCAGCACTGCCCCGATCAGGAGCCGGATGATCGCCTGCTCGTGCTCGCTGTCCGGGCGCGCGCGGAGGCGGCCTCGAAGGCCGGCCAAGATCGATTTCAGCGCCATCCGGCCCGGTCCCGGGTCACTGCGCCAATCGATCGGCAAACCGTTCGCCGATGGAGAGCACTTCTTCCCGGTTCCGAGCCAGGATTTCCACGAGCTGCGGATCAAAATGCCTGCCGGCGTGCTCCTCCATGTACACGAGCGCTTCTGCGACGGGCCACGCCGGTTTATAGGGGCGGACCGAGGTGAGCGCGTCGTAGACGTCCGCGATGGCGACGATTCGCGCTTCGAGCGGGATATGTTCGCCCCTGAGCCCGGTCGGGTAGCCGCTGCCGTCGTACTTCTCGTGATGCCCGAGCGCGATTACAGCGGCCATTTGCAGGTATCCGGAAGAGCTGTCCTTCAGCATGTCGTAGCCGATGCGAGCGTGGGACTGCATGACTCGCAGGTCCTCGCCGTCGAGCCTTCCGGGATTCTGCAGAATCCGGTCCGGTATGCCGATTTTTCCGATATCGTGCATCGGCGCGGCCAGCTCGATCGCATCCTGCTCAGCCGAGGACAGCCCGATGCCCTTGGCGATCAGAGAGGAGTACTTGGCCATCCGCACAAGGTGCATCCCGGTCACCTTGTCGCGCTGCTCGGCGGCCTTCGCCAGCCGAAACAGAGTCTCGACTTCGCGCCGCCGCAACTCGCGGGTAGCCTCGTCGATCTTCTGCTCGAGAATCCGGGTCCTGTTTTTCTTGAGAATTTCGTGCCGGCGCAGGCTCAAGAGATTGCGGCAGCGCGCCCCGCATTCGAGCCGGTCGATCGGGCGAATCAGGAAATCGGTCGCCCCGGCTTCCAGGGCGCGGTAGCGGACTTCGCGATCGTTGACCACCGTGATACAGACGATCGGAACGTCCTCGTAGCCGAAAATGCGGCGCAACCGCCGGATGACTTCGATTCCATCCAGGCTGGGCATCTTGTAATCGGTGAGCACCATGTCCACCGGATGCTTGCGCGCGTATTCGATGGCCTCCAGGGGGTCGGCGAACGTGGCGACCTCCAGACTCGCGTCAAGGCTCCTCATAATCTCGGAGAGCACGATACGCCCGGTAGACTGGTCGTCGATGACCAGGATCTTGAGCGGCGCGAGCTTGGCTTCGATCGAGTCGTGAACCAGCGTAAGCGGTCTAGACGACGTGGTGGTTTTCATTGGAAAATCTCCCTCCCCGGACCCCATCGAGAGGCTGCCCCACCCGCCCTCCAGAGTCCAGGCCCAATTACACTATATTTGGCCGGAAATTGCGAGAAATCCCAATTTCCTGCATTTCGGGGTCAGCCCTCCCCCCCTTTAGGCCGCGCGCTGTCTCGGGGAGAAGAACATCGACTCCATTTCGCGGCGCACCCGCACCGCCTCGGCCCCGGCGTCGTAGGCGACGTCGGCCCAGCGCACGGGCTGGCCGGCTTTGACGGGATTGACCAGCTTAAGTTGGTTTGCCAGACCGAGCGGCAGCCCGCCGAGCGCAAGCGAATCTGCGGCGGGCATGAGCCTGCCCACGACCATGTATCCGCCTTCGCCGTCGAGAATCTCGCCAGCCCTGAGGTCGCGCTTGGCGCTCGCTACTGCATCGGCGCGAAAGCCGGTCGCGCAGCCGGTCGGCTCTCCGCGCAACCCGACCGAGGCCACCGAAATTCCGACCTCCAGCCCGATCAGGTGCCAGCGCTTGTACATAGCCGCATAGCGGCCGGACGGGTCGGTTCGCACGCCATATTCCATGAAGCAACGCCGGATGTAATCGGAATCGCCCTCGAACACCACCCACACGCCGAAGCGGATGTCGTAGGGAATCGCCCGCCCGTCGCGATCGAGCGAGGACACGACTTCGACCTGTCCCTTGTGATGCAGCCGCCCGCCTTCGGCCTTCGGCCGCATCACCAGCGGCAGGTCTTCTATGGACGCCGGCGGATACGCGAGCCCCTCCGGCGCGGGCGTCAGCCCGGTCGCGTTGCACACCGCGGTGGCCTCGATCGCCGGCTTCGAGCCGTCGAGAAACGAATTGAACATCTTCGGGTTGAGTCCGCCCACGCGGGCCTGCTCGGGCGTGAGGCCGTAGTAGCCCCACACGGTTTCCGGCGTGGATTGCGCGAAATGCGGCAGCCATTTGTGGCCGCGTCCGGCCGCGACCACCGGGAACCCCGCCGCGCGCGCCCAATCGACGAGGTCGCAGATGATCGCGGGCTGATCGCCGTAGGCGAGGCTGTACACGACGCCTGCTTCCTTGGCTTTTTTCGCGAGCAGCGGCCCGCAGAAAGCATCCGCCTCGACCGTTACCATCACCACATGCTTGCCGTTTCGAAAGGCAGCGAGCGCGTGCTCGACTGCCGCGATCGGATTGCCGGTGGCTTCGACGACGATTTCCACTGCAGGGTGCGCGACGAGCGCTCGCCAGTCCTCCGAGACGTGCGTGCGCCGTTCCTTCAGCGCCGCATCCAGCGACGCGCTAGCGTAGTGTTCCGGCTTCCAGCCCACGCGCTCGAGGCTGGCCCGCGCATTCGCCGGAGAAAGGTCCGCGATACCGACCAGATGCACGCCCGGCGTCTTCGGCACCTGCGCGATATACATGGCGCCGAATTTGCCTGCGCCTATCATGCCGACCCGCAGCGGCTTGCCCTGCGCTTCGCGATCCTGGAGCTTTGAGTACAGATTCATGCTGCCTTGAGCGCGCCCTGCAGCTCCTCCGGCGGAGTTCCGTCCCTCCACGGAAGCGGTACCTCGTAGTGCCTGAGCAGGCAATCGTCGGGAAGGCACTTCAGCGGTGCAAAGTCGCGGTGCGCGATGTACCCCGGACGCTTGAAGCGCCGAATGTGGTTCGACACCGCGCACAGGCTCAAATAGACGCTGACCCGATTCCAGGGTGAGAGGTTGGAACTGGAGGCGTGCACCAGACAGGAGTGAAACAGAATCATCGACCCGGGTGGACCTTTTGGAGCCACGATCCCGCCGCGCTCGACGAGTTTTCTGATGGTGTCGTGGTTGATCGTCCACAAGGGATAGCTCGTCGTCGAGGTGTCGTGATCGGCTTCGATCACGCCGAGCTTGTGGCTGCCGGGTAGGAACATCAGAGGCCCGTTGAACTCGTTGACCTCGTCCAGGAAGATCGCCACGTTCATGGCGCGAGCCTCGGGCATCAGGTCGTCGTTCTTCCAGGTGCCGTAGTCCTGGTGCCATTGCCAGAGGTCGCCGTCGAAAGCCGTCTTGCCGTTGATTTTGAACTGGTGCATGTACAACTCTTCGCCGAAGAGCTGCATGATCGGCTCGACCATGCGCGGATGGCGCGCGAGCTTCGCGAAAGGGTAGCTGTACATGTGTGCGGCGAAATTGGTGCGCACGGCGTCGCTGCCCTTCTCGCGCACGTTCTCCGGGCGGCGCTGCGCGTACAGCCGCGGCACCTCGTCGACAAGAACCTTGATCTCGTTCCGCGTGAACAGGCCGGGAAAAAAGAGGTAGCCATCGCTCTCGAAGCGCCGGATCTGTTCCTGACCGAGTTTCATGCTGCGTTCCTATTGGGCGGGCGTTCTTCGACGCCAATGCCGACTATTCCACATTATAGGGTTCCGAAATCTCCCCGCAGAGGGTAAACCTTACATTCCGCAGAGGAGGACCCTGGCATCCATATTGCTTAACCCTTATCAGGCTCTTCGGAGTCAGGGGATTTCGGAGCTGGATGCGCACGGAATTGGACACAATTGAAGGAGTGACCATGTTAACTCTAGCCCAACGGTGCCTCGTCATAGGGATGACCGCCCTTCTGCTCGGTCACGCGACTGCCGCTTCGGCAGCGTCCGTGCCCGATGCGGACAAGCAACTCTCGGACACCCTTGAGCAAGCCATGCCGTCCGTCCTGTCGTCCGAAGACTATTGGTCCGCGAGCAAGCTGTACTTTCAGCTGGCCGCGGCACGCAGCCGCATGAACGAAACCGCGGCAGCTTGTACCGCGCTGGTTCAGTCCCTCGCCTATTATCGCAAGGCGCTCGCAAAAGCCACAAGCGCCCCGATGGGCGAGGCGGTAAAAGTCAGCCGCAACGACGAAGGCATGGCGGAAGTGCGCTCCAAATTCGGGTGCACGAACGCACCGGCCGAATTGTCTGCCGGGCTCGAAACCTCGCGTCACTGAAGTCTGATTATCGCTTGATGCCGTATTAGCGGACCTGAAGCGGCGCGCGCGTCGGCCGCGCGCCGCTCCGCCAAGTTCCACTGCCTCGCCCGACGCGGCGCCTGTCGCCCTCCCGACCCGCAAGCCAACGGGAATACCTGACACCAATTGTAACGAATGCCCGACGGGACTTACTCGGGACACTTGGATAGTCTCGTTCCCGGGTTCACTCCGTTGGGTGGACTTCCTCATGACAGTGCGGGACATGCATCCACTTCGACAGCGAGGATCAATGCGGACCCTTTTATCCGGGAGCCTGAGATTTGCGCGCTTGGCGATTTTCACCTTGGCTCTTGCGGAGAGTACGAACGCTTTTTGTCAAAACGCAGCTGCAAGAGCGCCCGGTCCGCAGGCCCGGCTCTTGCTGGCGATCGATGAAGGCGGCGCGGCCAGCGCGGACTCCTCCGAGACTTTTCGCCGCCACGAGGAGTTCAGTCGAATAGTCGGCAAAGTGCTCGGTTCGCCCGTGACCATCGTCGCCGTGCACGATCGCAGTTTGTTACTGGACGCCCTGAAAAAACAGTCGTATGCGCTGCTGCTCGCACGCCCGAACGACGTCCCGGCCGAGGCCATTCGCGACTACGGCTACCGGCCGGTGGTGACGGAAAAGGAACCTGCGCGGGCGCTCTTCATCGTAAAAAAGGATTCGCCGCTCAAATCGATCGCCGACGTCAAAGGCAACAGCATCTTGACGCCGGACCGATATTCCAGCATCTGGCGAGTAGCCAATGCCATGCTGCGTGACAACAAGATCTCCATGGCCAACGAAAAAGTTCGCACCATGCATGATGACGCTGCGATTGGCTGGTCCTTGGAGAGCGGATTTTTCGACGTGGGTGTGATCAACTCCATCTCCGCCGTGGGGCGCACGTGGGAGAAGAACGGCGGACGAGTCATCGCAAGAAGCCCGGACTTGCCCAATATGCCGCTGATCGCCTCGCCCGAGCTCACCGCCGCCCAGGTCGCAAAGCTCCGTGCGGCACTCCTCGCGCTCAACTCAAACGAGAGCGGGCAAGCAGTGCTGAAAAGGATCGGACTTACCGGCTTCAGGGAAACGTCCTCACAGGAGTTCCTCGATTTCCTCAAGTGGCTCGGGGATCTCGAAGTCAAGCGCTAGCGTGCCGGTGGACGTATCCAGCAGGAAATGACGGGGTAACGCTTTCCGCGGTTTCTCGCGGAGTTCCTTCCCTTCCGGGGCCGCCGCCGGGGTTTTCCCGCTGCGACTTTTTTGGCCGTCATCCCTTTCACGAACGCCAAAATTCATGGTCTCGCCGCATTTGTAGGGAATACCTGACATGAATTGTCAGGTGATACCCCATGGGACTCGATCGTTTGCGTGGTTAAATTCTGAGACGGGGTTTGGCGCGGACATATTGCGCGCATGTACTGCGCGGCTCTGCGCTACGCTATACGCTAGGGTAAGGGCGCGGGCGGGGGCGCTGATAGCCGCATGCCGCAGCATGTCGACCGCCAGGGAGAGTTTCGCGACGCATTCGCAATTTTGATAACCCGAAGCTTACAGTGGCTTTACAACCGGCATGATTTCTGAACATGTCTCTGTCGAGGGACGCGTACAACGGGAGTAAAAATGAAAAAAGCGATCTTCAGCACGACCTGCGAATTCTCCCGCTTGGCGATTCTCTCCCTGGTCCTAGCTGTCAGTACAAACGCCTTCGCCCAGAAGCAGGCGGCAAAAGGGGCGGAGCGGCAGAGCCGGGTCGTGCTTGCGATCAACGAGGGCGCTTCCGGCAGCCTGACCGCCGTGGACGTTCTCTTTCGCTATGAGGAATTCAACAAGCAAATCCTGGAAAAAGCCCTGGGGGCACCAATCACTCTGGTTGCCGTGCGTAGCACCAAGGAGCTTCGCAACGCCGTGGCGACGGGCGCTTACACTCTGGTGATGTCCCGGCCGGCGGATGTATTGGCCGAAGCGATACGGGACCACGGCTATCAGGCCGTCGTATCCGCGAAGGAACCGGCCTATGCGCTTTTCATCGTGAACAAGGATTCTCCTCTCAAGGCCATCGCCGACCTCAAGGGAAAAAGGATCGTCACGCCTGATCGCTATGCATATATGTGGCGGATCGCAAATGCAATGATGCGCGATAACAGCATTTCCCTGGAAAAAGAGCAGGTACGCTTCATGGGTGATCAGGCTGCCATCGGCTGGTCGATGGAGGGTCGTTTCTTCGATGTCGGTGTCGTATCCTCTACTTCAGGTGTCGGGCGCACCTGGGAAAAGAACGGAGGCCGCGTGCTCGCGCGCAGCCGGGAAGTGCCCAACACACCGATCATTGCGTCGCGAAAGATTTCGGGGGCCCAGATTCAAAGGCTTCGTGCCACGCTAGTGGCTCTCGAATCGACCGAAAACGGTGCGGCCATCCTGAAAAAAATAGGAGTCAACGGTTTCAGGGAAGCGTCGTCGCAGACATTTCTCGACCTGCTCAAATGGCTCGGCGACCTTGAGGCGAGTAAAGAGTAAAAAAGCGCCTGCTTTCATGGATGGCCCTTCTCTGTGGTCTCTGTTCTTGAGTTTCCTTAAGATCGGCAGCACTGCGTTCGGCGGATTCATGGCTCTTATTTCGGTGGTGCAAAACGAAATAGTCGAGCGCAAGAAACTCCTGACGCACAGCGACATGGTCGATGGAATCTCGCTTGCCACCATACTCCCTGGACCGGTGGCGGTAAACGTTGTCGCCTATGTAGGCTATAAACTGCGTGGAGGCCTGGGTGCCCTAGTCAGCGCGGTCGGCGTTATTCTCCCCGCTTTCATACTGATAGTAGCTCTAAGCGCCGTTTATTTTCGCTGGGGACAGATCCCGACGGTCAATAAGCTATTCCTCGGATTCATTCCGGCTGTGACTGCTGTGATCGTCCATGCCGCCTGGGGGATGGCCCGCAAAGCCATCCGCGGCCCGGCCGAATTCGCTATCGCCCTCATGGCCTGCCTGCTGCTGCTGTACAAGGGTGGGTTCTATATCACCTTGATTATCATCGTCAGCGCTGGTTTGATCGGCTGGCTGTTGTTTGCTCGGTTCTCCAGCTTTTCAGAGGGAACCGCTGAAACCAAGCCGACACAAAAAAGAAATGGAGTAAAACTGCTGGCCCTCAATGCCCCGCTCGCCGTTGCTCCTTTTCTGGCTTTGGATGCCGGCTTGGCAGTGAAATTATTTCTGACATTTTCCGGAATGAGCGTGCTGCTGTTCGGGGGAGGCTTCGTTTTTATTCCTTTGATCGAGCAAATCGTAGTGCAGCAACAGGCTTGGCTCACGCGCCAGGAGTTTATCGACGCCATCGCTATGGGCCAAATCACTCCAGGCCCGATTCTGATCAGCGCCGCATTTATCGGGTACAAAGTCATGGGATTGCTGGGGGCGGTGATAGCGACTGTCGCCATTTTCCTTCCTCCCGCAGTGCTGATGCTAGTCAGCGCGCATTTCCTGATGCGAGTGCGAGAATCAAGGGTCGTGCAGGCTGTATTGCGCGGCATACGCCCCGCTGTCATCGGCATGATTGCGGCCGCCGCCTGGAGCATCGGAACCACCGCCGTTCCGAACTGGCTATCCGCAGTCATTTTCCTGGCGGCGCTGACCGCCCTACTGCGTTTTCGCCTCGATGTCGCCTGGATTATTCCACCGGCAGGCCTAGCGGGACTGCTGCTCTACTGAGATTCTACCGGTTGGCCCCCCGGGCATACTGCGGGCAATTGACGAAATCCTTGTCGCCGAAGCGAGTCGGGTAAACCCGATCGGGTAAACCCTTCAGGGACTCCCCTAGGAACCTAAGGCATTTTGAAGACGAATTTAGGAGATTGCCTAATTTTCGTCAGGCCTTGCGTGGAGGAATATGTCCTTGTCATTTTATGTCCTTGTCATTAGTTTGAGACCTCGCTTATGCCTATTTTCATGATCGGGATCCAGCGCTCGGGTTCCAATTTATTGCGCCTGATGCTCAATGAATTGCCGGACCTCGCAGCCCCGCATCCACCTCATATCCTGCAGCGCATGATGCCGCTTGTGCCGCGTTACGGTCACCTTGACCGAAAGAAAGCATTTTCCCAGCTGGTGGACGATGTCTGCCGCTTAGTGGAATCCAATCCGGTGCCGTGGGAAGGAGTGGTTCTCAACCGGGAAAATGTCGCCGCGCGCTGCAGAAAACCGAGCCTAGTCGCGGTGTTTGGAGCGGTGTATGACGTGATGGCAGAAGCATGGGGGGCGAAAAGCTGGTGTTGCAAGAGTCTCGCCAATATCTATTACCTCCCGGAGATCGAAGAATATTTTTCAGAGGCGAAATATATTTACCTCTATCGGGATGGTCGTGACGTCGCCACCTCGTTCAGCAAGGCAGTAGTGGGGGAAAAGCATTTCTACCACATTGCCAAAGAGTGGAATGAGGCGCAACAGCTGGCTCTGGACTTCCGCAAGCGGATCCCCGCGAAGCGCTTCTTTAACCTCAGTTATGAGGATCTGACGACAGAAACGGAAAAGGCGGTGCGGGCTCTATGCGGGTTTCTCGGTGTGGACTACAAGCCCTCCATCCTTGAATTCTATAAGTCCGGCGAAGCGAAGCGCGCTGCTTCCGCAAGCAACTTGTGGGAAAACGTCACCAACCCGGTCATGAAGCAAAACAGCCGGAAGTTTCTCAAAGAGGCGCGTGAAGAGGACATCCGCATTTTTGAATCGGTCGCCGGCACCTCGATGGACAGCCTCGGCTACGAACGCCTGTTCGCCAAGAAAGGCGAGGAACTGAATTTCGGTCCGGATGATATCCGCCGGTTCGACATCGAAAACAAAAGATTGAAGGATGAAATCCGCAAACGCGTTGACCCCGCTGACCTGGAACGGCGTAGTCGCCAAGAGAGCGTCATCAAGGAAATCGCGGCGCGTGTTTAAAAAACGGCCCTTCCAGGATAAACGGAGATTGAAAGTGAGTTTCGGTATGCGCTCTATACAAAACTATATTTTCGGGGAGATTGGCTCGTGTTCTATGAATCCCAAGAACTCCTAAGGGCACGCCAGCAACCGGACGGACTTGCGGGTGAACCCGCGCGCGGTCAATCGCAGCACGTTCAACCCGAACGAGCAGAACCCTCACAAATTCTTCGAATTGTCGCGCGTAGCGGCGTCGATGACAGCATTCTTCGATTCATCACGTGTGGCAGCGTCGATGACGGCAAGAGCACGCTCATCGGCCGCATGCTGAAAGACCTGGACCTGGTGCCCGAGGACACGTGGGAGAGCGTATTGGCCGAGAGCGAGCGTCGCAGTTTCACGCGCGACAAGCCCGACTATTCACTCTTGCTCGACGGATTGCTCATCGAGCGCGAGCAAGGCATTACCGTGGACATCGCCTGGCGCTATTTCACCACATCGAAACGCAAGTTCATCGTTGCCGACTGTCCGGGCCATGAGGACTACACCCGCAACATGGTTACGGGCGCCTCGAATTGCGACGCAGCGCTTGTTCTGGTGGATGCACGAAAAGGCCTTTCACCGCAGACACGGCGCCACCTGGCGGTGGTGGCCATGATGCGGGTGCGCTCGGTGCTTGTAGTGGTCAACAAGATGGACTTGGTGCAATGGGACCGCGCCCGTTTCGACGCGATTCGAAGCGACCTGGTCGAATGTGCTTCACAATTAGGCTTGGCCGAAGTCATCGTCGTCCCGGTCAGCGCCGCCGATGGCGGCAACGTGGTGCGCGATGCGCCCGACGCCCCTTGGTACAAGGGGTGCACCGTTTTGCAAGCGCTGGAGACACTACCCGGGCGCCGCCACCAAGGTGTGCCCTTTCGGCTGGTCGCTCAGTGGATTAACCGTCCGAATCAGGACTTCCGCGGTATCGCCGGAGAGGTCGTCGGCGCACCTCTGAACGTGGGGGATAACATCCGGGTCCTGCCGTCCAATGCGCAGGCGCGAGTCCAGCGGATCTGCACCTTCGACGGCGATTTGCAGCAGGCGCGTCCGGGTCAGGCGGTGACTGTGGTCCTCGACAGTGAGCTCGACGTGGCCCGGGGCGACTGGCTGGTGAAAACCGTCGATGCCCCTCCGCCAGTGACCAACCTCTTGGAAGCCAACATAGTTTGGATGTCGGAAACGCCGCTGCTCCCTGGGCGCCGTTACGATATGCAGATCGGCTGCGCCACGGTGCCTGGATCCGTACGGCTGATTCAGCATCTGGACGTGAACTCCCTCAAAACGCACGAAGCCGCGCGCCTGCACTGCAACGACGTGGGACGCTGCGAAATCGTCCTCGAGCGGCCCGTACCGATAGATTCATACGCCGACTGCATCGAAACCGGTGGTCTGATTTTTGTCGATCGCAATACGTTTCGCACCGAAGGCGCCGGCATGGCAACACCGGCTGCTGGGCGGGAGGTGGTGTGGCACGAAACGACCGTGGACCGCAATGCGCGCGCCGCGATCAAGGGTCACTCGGCCCAAGTGGTTTGGCTGACCGGCCTCAGCGGGGTGGGAAAGTCGACGATTGCCAACGCGCTGGAGACGCGCCTCAACGCAGTGGGCGTGCATACGATGTTGCTGGATGGCGATAACGTTCGGCATGGTCTCAACCGAGACCTGGGATTCTCGGAGGCCGACCGGATAGAGAATATTCGTCGCATCGGCGAAACGGCGAACCTGATGCTGAACGCGGGGCTCGTGGTGATCACCGCGTTTATTTCGCCATTCCGTGACGACCGGCAGCTCGTTCGCGGGCTGGTGCGCGAGGGGGAATTCCTGGAGGTGTTCGTGGATGCCCCGCTCGCCGTCTGCGAAGCGCGCGACCCTAAAGGCCTCTACAAGCGTGCGCGAGCCGGTCAGATTCCCGATTTTACCGGCGTTTCGCATCCCTACGAGCCGCCGCTGCAGCCGGAGCTCCGAATCGATACGTCGCTGACGTCCGTGGCCGAGAGCGTACAGGCGATCTTGGCCGCATTGAAGGCGAAGGGGTTCCATGTCTGACCGAGGCTACCAATACCTGGACGAACTCGAGGCGGAAGCCATTTACATCCTGCGGGATGCGGTGGCGCAGGCAACGCGGCCGTTGATGCTTTTTTCGATCGGCAAGGATTCCTGCGCCATGCTGCATTTGGCCCGCAAAGCGTTCCATCCGGCGCCGTTTCCTTTCCCGGTGCTGCACGTGGATACGAAATGGAAATTCAGGGAAATGATCGAGTTTCGCGATTCCGAAGCGAAGCGCCTTGGATTCCGCCTCACCGTCCACACCAATCCGGAAGGCCTCAAGGAGGGCATCAATCCGATCACGCACGGCAGCAGGGTTCACACGGAGATCATGAAGACACTGGCCTTGCGCCAAGCGCTGGATGCGGGAGCCTACGACTGCGTTTTCGGCGGCGCACGCCGCGACGAGGAATCCAGCCGGGCGAAGGAGCGTATTTTTTCGTATCGCAACGCTTTCCATCAGTGGGAGCCCCGTTACCAACGTCCTGAGCTATGGAAGCTGTACAACGGCCGGGTTTCCAAAGGCGAAAGCATGCGGGTGTTCCCGTTGAGCAACTGGACGGAGCTTGACGTATGGAGGTACGTGCGCCGTGAGCGGATTCCCGTAGTGGGCCTGTACTTTGCCAAGCCGCGCCCGACGGTGATCCGGGACGGAATGCTGATCATGGTGGACGACGATCGCTTGCCATTGGCGCAGGGAGAAAAGCCCCGGGAACGAATGATCCGCTTTCGCACCCTGGGCTGTTACCCGCTGAGCGGCGCGGTCGAATCGCGGGCGTCGACGCTAGAGGAAGTCATCGCCGAGATAGAGGATTCGCCGGCGTCGGAGCGTCAAGGCAGACTCATCGACAAGGACCAAAGCGGCGCCATGGAACAGAAGAAGCGAGAGGGATATTTTTAACTATGGACCTGTCCTACACACTGCTCGGAATTGTCGTCGGTATCCTAGTGGGAATCACCGGCGTGGGCGGCGGCTCCCTTGTCACGCCCGCGCTCACGCTATTCGGCATTCACCCCGCAGTCGCCGTCGGCACCGATCTTGCGTTTGCGGGTATTACGAAGACCTTCGGCACGATTGTCCATCGCTCCCAGGATTCGGTCGAATGGCGGATCGCGCGCTTGCTTGTCCTCGGAAGCTGCCCCGCGGCGCTGATCACGATCGCGATGCTTGCCGCAACCGGCTCGCATGTCAAAGGTGGGTTGATCAATACAGTACTGGCGGTGGCAGTGATTCTGACCGCGGTCGTGTTGCTAATGGGCCGCGGTGCGGTCGTAAGAATCGCCAAGCGCTACGAGAAATACATTGCCAATCACCGCGTGCCGTTGACTATCGCGGCCGGAGTTCTGTTGGGCGTCCTTGTGACGCTTTCATCGATCGGCGCCGGAGCGCTCGGCGCAACGTTCCTGGTGCTGTTGTATCCGCACCTTCCGGCTACCCGTATTGCCGGAACGGACATCGCGCACGCCGTTCCCCTCACTACGATCGCGGGCTTGGGCCATTTTTGGCTCGGTAACGTTGATGTATTGCTGCTAGCCAGCCTTCTCATGGGCTCCGTGCCCGGCATCGTCCTGGGAAGTTATGCGTCGGGACGGTTTCCTGACCGCATCGTCCGCAGGCTGCTAGCCACGGTACTGATCATGGTGGGCGTTCGCATCGTTGTGTTCGTCTGAGCGAGCCGAATGGCGGCCAGCACCTACTCAAAATTCTCGAACTCGGCCCGGTGAGGACGATATGACTCGCTACTACGCGTTCAACGGCGACGCCGATGGCTTGTGCGCCCTACAGCAGCTTCGTCTCGTTGAAACGCAGCGAGGAACGCTCGTCACCGGCGTAAAGCGCGACATTACATTGCTGCGTCGCATTCAGGGGCGGGCCGGCGACGACGTTACGGTGCTCGACGTTTCGCTCCATCAGAACCGCGACGATCTGATCCGATTGCTCGAATCCGGGACATCCGTGCGCTATTTCGATCATCACCACGCCGGTCCGCTGCCCCCGCATCCGCTTCTAGAAGCTCACATCGACGAGGCGGCCGACGTGTGCACCAGCATCTTGGTGGACCGCCACATAGGCGGCCGGTACCGGGCTTGGGCGGTAGTAGCGGCATTTGGAGACAACCTGGTCGAACCGGCACGAGCAATGGCGCTCGAAGCCGGCTTGAACGCACAGGCTACGGCGACGCTGGAGAAGCTCGGGATCTGCCTCAACTACAACGCCTACGGAGAATCGATCGAAGATCTGCACTACCATCCCGCCGAGTTGGCCGAGCTGATGATGGCTTTCCGCGACCCGGCGAGCTTTATCGAGCAGAGCGAGATTTGTGCGCGGCTTCACGCCGGCTACGAAGACGACATGGCAAAGGCGCGCCGCGCGGCGACTCGACGCGGTTGCGGGGGAATTCTCGTGTTGCCGAACGAGTCCTGGGCCAGACGCGCAGTGGGTGTCTTGACCAACGAGCTCGCGCAAAGGCGCCCCGACACCGCCCTTGCAATCCTGTCGCCAAAGGCCTCGGGCGGATTTACGGTGAGCGTGCGCGTGCCGGCCGATAGTGCGGTCAGCGCCGCGGAGTTTTGCGGCGGATTCGAAACCGGCGGCGGCAGAAAATCTGCTGGCGGCATCAATTACCTGCCGGAAGTCGATCTAGATCGTTTTGCGGCGAGCTTTGAAGCGCGTTGGGGGACGCGATAACTATCGCTTCGCCGCCTCGTCCTGCAGCGGTGCGGGAACGACCTGGAAGAAAATCTCGTCCTGCTTGATCATCCCAAGCTCGTAACGGGCGCGCTCCTCGATCGCGTCGGAGCCCTGCTTCAGGTCGCGCACTTCGGCATCGAGCGCGCCGTTGCGCTGGCGCAGCCTGGCGTTCGCGTCTCTCTCCTCCTGCACCTGCTGGTCGAGGCTCCATACTCGAAGCCATCCACCCTTCCCGAGCCACAAGGGATACTGCAGCAGAACGATGAAAGCGGCGAGAGTAAGAGCGAGTATTCTCATCTCAGCTGATAGAAAGCTTCCCGCCCCGGGTAGCTGACCGCGTCGCCGAGGTCTTCCTCGATACGCAGCAGTTGGTTGTATTTCGCGACGCGATCGGAGCGCGACAGCGACCCGGTCTTGATCTGCAGCACGTTCATGCCGACGGCGATGTCGGCTATCGTCGTGTCCTCGGTCTCTCCCGACCGGTGCGAAATCACCGCGGTATAACCCGAGCGCTTCGCGAGCTCGATCGCCGCGAAAGTCTCGGTGAGGGTCCCGATCTGGTTCACCTTGATGAGGATCGAGTTGGCGATGCCGAGCTGGATTCCCTCGCGCAAGATCTTGGTATTGGTGACAAAGACATCGTCACCCACCAGCTGCACCTTTTTGCCGAGCCTCTCGGTCAGCGCGCGCCACCCGTCCCAGTCCGACTCGGCCATCCCGTCTTCGATGCTGAGGATCGGATACTTTTCCACCCACGAAGCGAGCAGGTCTCCGAACTCCGGGGAGCCGAGTTTTTGCTTTTTCGAGTCGAGAACGTATTTGCCGTCCTGGTAGAACTCGGAGCTGGCGCAATCGAGCGCGAGCGCGACGTTCGTGCCCGCGTGATATCCCGCGCGCTCGATTGCCTCGAGCACCAGCTGCAGCGCCGCTTCGTTGCTCGGCAGGTTCGGCGCGAACCCGCCCTCGTCGCCGACGGTCGTCGACAAGCGCTTGCTCTCGAGAAGACCCTTCAGCGCATGGAAGACCTCGGCGCCGCAGCGCAGAGCTTCGCGAAAGCTAGCCGCACCGACCGGCACGATCATGAATTCCTGGATATCCAGGTTGTTGCTCGCGTGAGCCCCGCCGTTGATGACGTTCATCATCGGTACGGGCATCTGCATCGCGCCCGAGCCTCCGAAGTAACGGTACAGCGGCAGGCCCGACTCCTCCGCCGCCGCTTTGGCCACCGCCATCGAGACTGCGAGCACGGCGTTCGCGCCGAGCCGCGACTTGTTCTCGGTGCCGTCGAGCTCGACCAGGGTCTTGTCGATGAAGCTCTGCTCCTGCGCGTCCAGACCCATGATCGCCTCGGAGATCTCGGTGTTGATGTGCTCGACCGCCTTCAGGACGCCCTTTCCCCCGTAGCGCCCCTTGTCCTTGTCGCGCAGTTCCAGCGCCTCGCGCTTGCCGGTCGAGGCGCCCGAGGGTACCGCAGCGCGGCCCATCACGCCCGACTCGATCAGCACATCCGCTTCCACGGTCGGATTGCCCCGCGAGTCCAGAATTTCCCTTGCGACGACGTCGACGATCGAGCTCATTTATCTACCCTTATTCCGCGTTTTAAGGTTCTGCTCCGCGAAGCGCCCGCGCTTCACCAGCGCGTCGAGCTCTTTCAAGGTGGCCAGCAACTCCTTCATCCGGTCGAGCGGCCAGGCGTTGGGGCCGTCCGAGAGCGCCTTGTCCGGGTCCGGATGGGTCTCCATGAATACTCCGGCGATGCCGCTCGCCACCGCCGCGCGGGCCAGCACGGGCACGAACTCGCGCTGTCCTCCGGAAGAAATTCCCTGTCCGCCCGGGAGCTGCACCGAATGGGTGGCGTCGAACACCACTGGACAACCGGTCTCGCGCATGATCGCGAGCGAGCGCATGTCCGAGACCAAGTTGTTGTAGCCGAACGAGGCGCCGCGCTCGCACACCAGGATGTTGTCCTTTCCGCTCGCCTCGCGCGCCTTCTCCACCACGTTCTTCATTTCGGCCGGCGACAGAAACTGGCCCTTCTTGATGTTGACCGGCCTTCCCGCGGCGGCGACGAGGTGGATGAAATCGGTCTGGCGGCAGAGAAACGCGGGCGTCTGCAGCACGTCTACCGCCGCCGCGACTTCCGCGACATCTTCCTTATCGTGGACGTCCGTCAGCACCGGTACGCCGACTTTCCTCTTCACTTCGGCGAGAATCTCCAAACCCTTGTCCATCCCGAGACCGCGGTACGACTTGCCCGAGCTGCGGTTGGCCTTGTCATAGGAGGACTTGTAGATGAAGGGAATGCCGAGTGATGCGGTGATTTCCTTGAGGGATTCCGCGGTGTCGATCGCCATCTGGCGCGATTCGACGACGCAGGGACCGGCGATGAGAAATAACGGTTGGTCGAGACCAGCGTCAAAGCCACAAAGTTTCATCGCTCAAGCCGCGATGGCGGTCTTCGTCTTTCCAGCCTGATACTGGAGCGCCGCTTCGACGAAGGCCGCGAACAGCGGATGGCCGGAGCGCGGCGTCGAGGTGAATTCCGGGTGGAACTGGCAGCCGATCAGCCAGGGATGGGAAGGCAGCTCGATCATCTCGCACAGCTGCTCGCCCTGGGTGAGACCCGAAACGCGCAAGCCCTTGTCCTTCAATCGCTGGACGTACTGGTTGTTGACCTCGTAGCGGTGGCGGTGGCGCTCGTTGACCACGTCCGCGCCGTAGACCTTGCGCGCGAGGCTCCCGGGCTCGAGCGCGGCGCTTTGAGCGCCCAGGCGCATCGTCCCGCCGAGATCGGATTTTTCATCGCGGCGCTCGATGCGGCCGTCGCTATCCTGCCACTCGGTCACGAGCGCGATCACCGGGTGCGGCGTATCGCGGTCGAACTCGGTCGAATTGGCGCCCGCAAGGCCGACGACGTTGCGCGCGAACTCGATCACCGCGAGCTGCATGCCAAGGCATATGCCGAGATACGGGATCTTGTTCTCGCGCGCGTACTGGATCGCCTTCATCATCCCTTCCACGCCGCGCTTGCCGAAGCCTCCGGGAACAAGTATCGCGTCCACGCCTTTCAGGAGCACGCCGATGCCTTCCTTTTCCATCGTTTCCGAATCCACGTAGCGGATGTTGACCCTGCTGCGCGCATGGATCCCGGCGTGGACGAGCGCCTCATTGAGCGACTTGTAGGAATCGGTGAGGTCGACATATTTGCCGACCATGGCGACCGTAATCTCGTGTTGGGGATGCTCCAGCGCCTCGACCAGCTTTTTCCATACCCTGAGATCGGCGGGCTTGGCGATGATGCCGAGCTTGTGGCAGACGATCTCATCCAGCATCTGCTGGTGCAGCATCCAGGGAATCCGGTAGATCGAGTCTGCGTCCCAGACCGAGATGACGGCGTTGGCCTGGACGTTGGTAAACAGCGCGATCTTTTTCTTTTCGTCCTCGGGGATAGGGCGGTCGGAGCGGCACAAGAGTGCATCGGGCTGGATGCCGATCCCGCGCAACTCCTTTATCGAGTGCTGCGTCGGCTTGGTCTTGATCTCGCCTGCGCTCTTGATGAAAGGCACGAGCGTCAGGTGAACGTAGCAGGTGTTGTGCGTGCCGAGTTCAAGCCCCATCTGCCGCACCGCTTCGAGGAACGGCAGCGACTCGATGTCCCCGACGGTGCCGCCGATCTCGACGATCGCCACTTCCGCTTCGCCCGCGCCGCGCGCGATGAACGCCTTGATCTCGTCGGTGACATGCGGGATCACCTGCACGGTGCGACCGAGGTAGTCGCCGCGTCGCTCTTTTCTTATCACCGAATCGTAGATCTGGCCGGTGGTGAAGTTGTTGTTCCGGTGCATCCGGGCCGACTGGAAGCGCTCGTAGTGGCCCAGATCGAGATCGGTCTCGGCGCCGTCCTCGGTGACGAACACCTCTCCGTGCTGGAAAGGGCTCATCGTGCCGGGATCGACGTTGATGTACGGGTCGAGCTTGAGAAGGGTGACTTTGATGCCGCGCGATTCGAGGATCGCGGCGAGGGAGGCGGCGGCTATCCCCTTCCCCAAAGAGGAAACCACACCGCCCGACACGAACACGTACTTTGCCATCTAAAACCAGGGGGATGGGATGGAGAATGATACATGAAAACGCCTCCCCGCTCAATCCGCGCGCGGCTTCGCTATCATATCCGCATGACCGGCAAGCGCCGATGAAAAGAATCTCCGCATCCGAGGCGATGCTGCCCGACGGCTGGGGCAGGGACGTCGTCATCGAGATCGACGACGAGGGCAACATCGCCGCGGCGCGCGGCCGCCAGAATGCCGTCGGGGCCGAGCCGGCAGGCGGGCCGCTGATCCCAGGAATGGCGAACGTGCATTCGCACGCTTTCCAGCGTGCCATGGCCGGACTCGCCGAGCGCATGGGCTCGCCCGAAGACAGCTTCTGGACCTGGCGCGAGGTGATGTATTCCTTCCTGAAGCAGCTCGGGCCCGATCACGTGAGCGCGATCGCGTCCCAGCTCTACTGCGAAATGCTCAAAAACGGCTATACCGCGGTGGCCGAGTTCCACTACCTGCACAACGCGCCGGACGGAAAGCCCTACGCAAACCGCGTCGAAATGGCGCAGCAGCATCTGCTCGCCGCGCAGCGCACCGGCATCGCGATGACCCTGCTGCCTTCGCTCTACGCTTACGGGAATTTCGGCGAGGCGCCGCTTGCGCCGGCACAAAAGCGCTTCGCGACGACGCCCCTTGCGGTCCTCGGGATGGTCTCGGCCCTGAAAAAACAGATCGGCGACAACCCGGACATGCGTTTCGGCGTAGCGCCGCATAGCCTGCGCGCAGTGAGCCCGGCGATGCTGAAGGACCTCGTAGACGGTCTCGCCGCCGTCGACCGCAAGGCGCCGATCCACATCCACCTCGCCGAACAGGTGAAGGAGGTGAACGACTGCCTCACCTGGAGCGAGCAGCGCCCGGTGGAATGGCTGCTCTCCAACATGCCGGTCGATTCGCGCTGGTGTCTCGCGCATTGCACCAACATTTCCCAAAGCGAGGCGGAGAAGCTCTCCGCGAGCGGCGCCGCGGTCGGCCTGTGCCCGACCACGGAAGGGAATCTCGGCGACGGCATCTTCCCCTTCTCCCGCTTTCGGGAAAAGCGCGGGCGCTGGGGCATCGGCGGCGACTGCCACGTCTCCCAGACCCCGGTCGAGGAGCTGCGCTGGCTGGAATACGTGCAGCGTCTCGCGGGACGCCGCCGCAACATCGCTGCCTCGCCCGCGCAGCCCTCGGTGGGTGCGACGCTGTGGCGCGAAGCCGCGGCGGGCGGCGCCCAGGCGCTCGCGCGCCCCATGGGAGCGATCGCACCGGGCATGCGCGCGGATCTGGTCGTTCTCAATCCCGAGCACATCAACCTAGTCACCCGAAACGGCGACGGTCTTCTCGACGCATTTCTTTTTGCAGGCGGCGAACAGATGGTCAAGCATGTGATGGTCGGGGGCAAATGGATCGTGCGCGACGGCCGCCATCCCGACGAGACGGCGATCGCCGAGCGCTACCGTCAGGTGCAGAAGCAACTCTACTCCGCCCTCTAGGCCTCTCCGAGCTCCGGCCGATTCCGGAAATGCGCGAGCGCCTCGGGATTCGCGAGCGCCTCGAGGTTCTTGACCGGCTGCCCGTGCACCACGTCGCGCACGGCGAGCTCGACGATCTTGTTCGACTTGGTGCGCGGAATATCGGACACCTGCACCACTTTCGCGGGAACGTGACGCGGCGTGGTGTTGACGCGGATCTGCTGCTTGATCCGGGCGATGAGTCCATCGTCCAGAGCCAGGCCCTCGCGCAGCTTCACGAACAGGACCACGCGCACGTCGCCGATCTCGCCCGGCGGCCAGGTCTGGCCGATGACGAGCGACTCCACCACTTCGTCCAGCTGCTCGACCTGGCGGTAGATCTCGGCCGTTCCGATGCGCACGCCGCCGGGGTTGAGCACCGCGTCCGATCTGCCGTAGATGATCATCCCCTCGTGAGCTGTGATCTCGCACCAGTCCCCGTGGGTCCAGACCCCGGGAAACCTTTCGAAGTAGGCGGCTCGGTATTTCATTCCGTCGGGGTCGTTCCAGAAACCGACCGGCAGCGAGGGAAACGGCCGCGTGCAGACCAGCTCGCCCTTTTGCTCCTTCACCGAGCGGGCGTTTTCGTCGAATACCTCGACTTTGAGGCCGAGCGCCCGGCACTGGATTTCGCCGCGCCACACCGGCAGGATCGGATTGCCTAGAACGAAACATCCGCAGATGTCGGTGCCGCCCGAGATCGAGGAGAGGCACACGTCGCGCTTGATCGCCCTGTAAACGTAGTCGAAACCCTCGGGGGCGAGCGGGGAGCCGGTCGAGAGCACGATGCGCAGATGCTCGAACCGGTGCGTTTTCGCCGGCTCCACTCCCGCCTTGGAGATGGCGTCGATGAACTTCGCGGAAGTGCCCAGATGCGTCATCCCCTCGGCATCGGCGTAGTCGAAAAGGATATTGCCCTTCCCTACGAAGGGCGAGCCGTCATAGAGCAGCAGCGTCGAGCCCGAAGCGAGTGCCGAGGCGAGCCAGTTCCACATCATCCAGCCGAGCGTGGTGAAGTAAAACAGGCGATCGCCGGGCTTCAAGTCGCAGTGCAGCTGCTGCTCGCAGAGGTGCTTGAGCAGCGCGCCGCCGGCTCCGTGCACGATACACTTGGGCACCCCAGTCGTGCCGGAGGAGAACAGGATGTACAGCGGATGGTCGAAGGGCAGCTGCTCGAAGCGGATGTCGGTGGCGGACTGACCCGCGATGAAATCCTCGAGGCGCTGCGCGAGCGCAATGGCGGAAACGTCCGGCCGATCGCTCACGTAGGGAACGACGACGACGCGCTTCAGGCTCGGCAGGCTCGCCGCGATGTAGCGCACCTTCTGGAGCGAGTCGATTTCCTTTCCGTTGTAGAAGTAGCCGTCCGCCGCGAAGAGCACCGCGGGCGCGATCTGACCGAAGCGGTCGAGCACGCCCTGCACCCCGAAATCGGGGGAGCACGTCGAGAAGGTCGCGCCGATGCTCGTTGCGGCAAGCATCGCCGACATCGCCTCGGGCAGGTTGGGCAGATAAGCGGCCACCCGATCTCCGGGTTTGACGCCCAGAGAGCGCAGTCCCTGCGCGATGCGCGACACTTGCTCGTAGAGCTCGCGATGCGTGAGGCGGCGCTTTACCCTGTCTTCTCCCCAGAACACCATCGCCGTGGACGCGTCGCGCCGCCGCAGCAGGTTCTCGGCGAAGTTGAGCCGCGCCGCCGGATACCAGCGCGCGCCCGGCATCCGGTCGCCGTCTACCAGGACCCGCGCGCCCTTCGCGCTCGCGCGCACGCTCGCGAACTTCCACAGCGAGTCCCAAAACTGCTCGGGGTGCTCGATCGTCCAGCGGTAGAAGGCCTGATAGTCGTTGAATCCGAGCTTCCAGTCGCGGATCGCCTGGCGCGCGAAACGCGTGAGGTTCGCTTCTTCTATGCGCTCAGGACTCGGCTTCCAGAGCGGTGTTTCGGGCATGACGGTCTCCTCTCGCTTTGGACATTATAATTTGCGGCGGATCGCGTTTGATCCGGATCGGGAGAAGCATGGCACGCGAATCGATGCAGTTCGACGTGGTCGTAGTCGGCGGGGGGCCGGCCGGACTTGCCAGCGCGATCCGGCTGAAGCAGCTCGCGGCGCAGAAGGCAGTCGAACTCGGTGTGTGCGTGATCGAAAAAGGCTCGGAGATCGGCGCGCACATACTCTCCGGTGCCGTGATGGATCCGCGCGCACTCGAGGAGCTCTTCCCCGATTGGAAGGCGCTCGGGGCCCCGCTCAAGACCCAGGTGAGCGAAGACCGGTTCCTTTTCCTCACCCAATCGGGCTCGTTCAAAGTGCCCGGTTTCCTCCTGCCCGAATGCTTCAGGAACCACGGCAATCACGTCGTCAGCCTAGGCAACGTGTGCCGCTGGCTCGGAAAGCAGGCCGAGAGCCTTGGCGTCGAGATCTACCCCGGCTTCGCTGCCGCCGAAGTCCTCTACGACGAGAAGGGCGCGGTCAAAGGCGTGGCCACCGGCGACATGGGCGTAGGACGCGACGGCAAGCCGACCGACCAGTATCAGCCGGGGATCGAGCTGCACGGCAAATACGTTTTTTTCGCCGAAGGCTGCCGCGGGCATCTGGGGAGGCAGCTGATGGAGCGTTATCGCCTGAACGCGAACTCCGATCCCCAGGTGTACGGAATCGGTCTCAAGGAACTCTGGGAGATCAAACCGGAAAAACACCGGGCGGGACTGGTCATTCACTCGGCCGGTTGGCCCCTGGACGCGGACACATACGGCGGCTCGTTCCTCTATCACATGGAAGACAATCTCGTTTCGGTGGGCTTCGTCGTCGGGCTCGCCTACGCCAATCCCTACCTCGATCCGTACGAAGAATTCCAGCGCTACAAGACCCATCCGGACATCCGCACGTTCTTCGACGGGGGCAAGCGCATCGCCTACGGCGCGCGCGCCATCGCCGCGGGCGGCCTCGTGTCCTTGCCCAAGCTCGCGTTTCCCGGCGGGTGCCTGGTCGGCGACGAAGCGGGATTCCTCAACGCCTCGCGAATAAAGGGCAGCCACGCGGCGATCAAGTCGGGCATGCTCGCGGCGGAGGCAGCGTACGCCGCGTTGCGGGCGGGACGATCCGGAGACGAGCTCGACGCTTATGGCGCCGCGTTCCAAGGCTCGTGGCTCTTCGAGGAGCTTTACCGCGCGCGCAATTTCAAGCAGTGGATGTCGAAAGGCCTCTACTCGGGTACGCTGATGGTCGGCGTGGAGCAATACTTGCTCGGCGGAAAATTCCCCTGGACGCTGCACCACGGCCACGCGGACCACGAATGTCTCCGGCCCGCATCGGAGTGCAAGCCCATCGACTATCCGAAAGCCGACGGCAGGCTTACGTTCGACCGTCTCTCCTCGGTGTTCATGTCCAATACAAACCACGAGGAAAACCAGCCCTGCCATCTGACCCTCAAGGACGCGACCGTCCCTGTCGCCTTGAATCTCGCGAAGTACGCCGGCCCCGAAAGCCGCTACTGTCCCGCGGGGGTGTACGAATTCGTGAAGAGCGGCGGCACCGACCGGCTCCAGATCAACGCGCAGAACTGCGTCCACTGCAAGACCTGTGATATCAAGGACCCGACACAGAACATCGTCTGGGTTGCTCCGCAGGGCGGAGGCGGGCCGAACTACCCGAACATGTAAATACTTGCGTATAACGAACGTTCGTACTATTATCTATCGGTGAAAAAAGGCGAACAGACGCGGACATTGATCCTCAACGAGGCCCTCGCTCTCGCAAGTCAAGTCGGCCTGGAGGGATTGAGCATCGGCTCGCTCGCCGGACGGGTGGCCATGTCCAAGAGCGGGCTCTTCGCTCACTTCGGTTCCAAGGAAGAACTGCAGCTCCTGACTCTCAAGCAGGCGCAGACGCTGTTCTTCGAGGAGGTTTTCTCGCCCGCATTGAAACACGCCCGAGGCCTGCCGCGGCTCAGGGCCCTGTTCTCGAACTGGCTCGCGTGGGTGAAGCGCAACGACGATCTCCCGGGCGGCTGCCTTATGCTCGCCGCCTCCGTCGAATATGACGATCGCCCCGGAGCGGTGCGCGACTTGCTCGTAGCCGGGCAGCGCGAACTGCGCGGCGCAATCGCCAAAGCGATTCGCCTTGCGATCGACGAGGGACATCTCGAACCCCACACCGATTCCTGGCAGCTCACCTTCGAGCTCTTCGGGATCGTCCTCGCCACCCATCACGACTTCAGGCTGCTCGGCGACTCGCGTGCGCTCGAGCGAGCCGGCGACGCCCTGGAACGGCTGATCGACGCGCATCGCGCCGCAGCGCCAACCGCCTGAAGGCCGGCATGCGCTCTACGAACGCCATGGCGCCGGGGTTTTCCGCGGATTATCCCGCGCACCTGGTTGCGTCCTGGCCCCTGGGCCTGCTGCCGCACTCGATCACGGTTCGCCCGATCCGACCCGAGGACATCGACCTTGAGACCGAGTTCGCGCGCAAGCTCTCGAAGGAAACGCGCTATAACCGCTTCCTCGGCGGCGGGGTCGGACTCACACCTGAGCTGCTGGAAAAGTTCACCCGCATCGATTTCAGCCGCGATATGGCGCTGATCGCAACGGCGACTATCGAGGGAGCCGAAACCGTGGTCGGCGTCGCGCGCTACGCGCGCCTCGCGGACGACGTCACCTGCGAATTCGCGATCACCGTCGCCGATGCCTGGCAAGGCCGCGGCATCGGCAGGAAACTCCTGGGCATGCTCGTCGATTCAGCCCGTGGGCATGGCATACGGCGGATCGTCGGTGACGTGCTCGCCACGAACACGCCGGTGCTGCGCCTCGCCCGTTCGCAAGGGTTTCGAGTCGATTGGCATCCCGAGGGCGCAGAGCTGCGCCGCGTGGTGCTCGAGCTCGGTTGACCTTCTCCCCGCTGCGCTCGCGCGCCGGAGGAGCACTCAGAACTGATCCTCCGCCAGCGCCATCACCCCCGCCGCGCCGTGCACGATCGTGTTTCGCAGCGCCGGCGCCTGGGTCAGCAGGTGATCGGCGTAGAACCGCGCGGTCTTGATCTTCGCCTCGTAGAAGGACTTGTCTCCCTTGCCTTCCGAGAGCCGCTGCCGCGCGACGAGCGCAGCGCGCGCCATCTGCCAGCCGCCGCAGACGATGCCCATGAGCTTCAGGAAGGGCACCGCGCCGGCGTGCGCCGCCTTGATGTCGCTGCCGTAGGTGATGACCATCCAGGAGACGCACTCCTCGGCCGCGGTCAGCGCCGCGGAAAAGGCCTCCCGGGTCGCCGCCATGTCCTCCCCCGCCGCCTTGCCGAGCTCGGCTTCGACAGCCCGCATCACCGTGATGACCTCCTTTGCGGTCGCGCCGCCTTCGCGCGCGATCTTGCGGCCGATGAGGTCGTTCGCCTGGATGCCGGTCGTGCCTTCGTAGATCGTCGTGATCCTCGCGTCGCGCAGGTGCTGGGCCGCACCGGTCTCCTCGATGAAGCCCATGCCGCCGTGCACCTGGATGCCCGTGGACGCCACCTCGATGCCGGTCTCGGTGAACCAGCCCTTCACGATCGGGATCATGAGATCGACGAAAGCCTGGTTGCGCGCGCGCTCTTCCTTGTCCGGGTGCCTCAGCGACTTGTCCACGGCGGCCGCGACCACGTAGCCCAGCGCCCGCATCGCCTCGGTCTGCGATTTCATGCTCATCAGCATGCGACGCACGTCGGGGTGGTGGATGATAGTCACCGCCTTGCCGCCGCCCGCGACGTCGCGGCTCTGGACGCGCTCTTTGGCGTACGCAAGCGCCTGCTGGTAGGCGCGCTCGGAGATCGACAGGCCTTCCAGGCCCACCGCGAACCGCGCGAGATTCATCATGATGAACATGTACTCGAGGCCGCGGTTCTCCTCGCCGACCAGGTAACCGACTGCGTTTTCGTATACGAGCACGGCGGTCGGGCTCGCGTGAATGCCGAGCTTGTGCTCGATGGAGGCGCACTGCACCTCGTTCCTCTGCCCCGGTGAGCCGTCGGCGTTCACCATGAACTTCGGCACGAGGAACATCGAGATGCCGCGAACGCCCTCGGGCGCCCCCTCGACGCGCGCGAGCACGAGGTGGATGATGTTCTCGGCGAGATCGTGCTCGCCGTAGGTTATGAAGATCTTCTGCCCCGAGACGCGGTAATGATCTCCTTCGCGGACCGCCTTGGTGCGAACGAGCGACAGATCGGAGCCCGCCTGCGGCTCGGTGAGGTTCATCGTGCCGGTCCAGCTGCCCGCTATCATCTTCGGCAGGTATTGCTTTTTCTGTTCTTCGGTGCCGCGCAGGATCAAGGCCTCGACCGCGCCCGCGGTGAGCATCGTGACGAGCGAGAAAGAGAGATTCGCCGATTTCCACATCTCGACGACCGGCGTGGAGACGATTTTCGGCAATCCCTGCCCGCCGTGCTCGGCGGGCGCCTGCAGCGCGTTCCAGCCCGCCTCGACGAACAGCCGGTACGCCTCCTTGAAGCCCTTGGGAGTGGTGACCTTGCCCTTGTCCCAGTTCGAGCCCTCCTTGTCGGCAGGTTTGTTGAGGGGCGAAAGGACCTCGTTTGCGAACTTAGCGCTCTCCTCGAGTATCTGGTCGACGAGCTCGGCGTTGATCTCCTCGCAGCCAGGCAGCTTTGCGATCTCGGCCAGTCCAGCCAATTCCTGCAGCACGAAGTGCATGTCGCGCAGCGGTGCTTTGTATTCGCTCATAGGTGCCTCTGCAAAAGCCGATTATCCCAGCTCTTTCACCAATTCCGGAACGATTTGGAACAGGTCTCCGACGATCCCATAGTCCGCTACCTGGAATATCGGCGCTTCCTCGTCCTTGTTGATGGCGACGATGACGCGGCTGTCCTTCATGCCCGCGAGGTGCTGGATCGCGCCGGAGATGCCCACGGCGATGTAGAGCTCCGGCGCGACGATCTTGCCCGTCTGCCCGACCTGCCAGTCGTTCGGCACGAATCCGGCGTCAACCGCCGCGCGCGAAGCGCCCATCGCTGCACCCAGCTTGTCGGCGAGCGGTTCCAGGATCTTGAAGTTGTCCCCGGACCCCATGCCGCGTCCTCCGGAGACCACCACGCGCGCGGACGTCAGCTCGGGGCGCTCGGACTTGGTGAGCGCGCGGCCGACGAGCGAGGACAGGCCCGAATCCGCGCCGGCGTGAAGAGCTTCGACGACGCTGGAGCCCCCGTTTGCGGAAACCGCGTCGAAACCTGTCGTTCGCACGGTGACGATCTTGGTCTTGTCCTTCGATTGCACGGTCGCAAGAGCATTGCCGGCATAGATCGGGCGAACGAAAGTGTCGGCGCTCACGACCGAGACGATGTCGGAGATCTGCGCCGCGTCAAGCAGCGCCGCGACGCGCGGCGCGAGATTCTTGCCGAAGGAATTCGCGGGCAGAAGGACGTGCGTGTACGCGCCTGCAAGGCCCACGACCAGCGGGGCGAGGTTCTCCGCAAGCTGGTCCTTGTAGTGCGGTGCGTCGGCCGCCAGGACTTTCCTGACGCCGGCGATCGCGGCGGCGGCCTTGGCTGCCGGGCCACAGTTCGAGCCGGCAACAAGCACAACGATATCGCCCCCGATCTTCACTGCGGCGGCGACGGTATTGAGCGTCGCCGATTTGACCGACTGGTTGTCGTGCTCGGCGATGACGAGGACGCTCATGCGATCACCTTCGCCTCGTTGCGCAGCTTCGCAACCAGGGTCCTCGCGTCGGGAACCTTGGCTCCCGCCTTGCGCCTGGGCGGTTCCTCGACCTTGAGCGTCGCAAGGCGTGGAGCGACGTCCACGCCGAGCGCGTCGGGTTTCAGCGCCTCCAGCGGCTTCTTCTTCGCCTTCATGATATTGGGCAGCGTGACGTAGCGCGGCTCGTTCAAGCGCAGGTCGGTGGTCACCACCGCGGGCAGCTTGATCGAGATCGTTTCGAGGCCTCCGTCCACCTCGCGCGTCACCTCGGCCCTGCCATGGGAAATTTTCACCTTCGAGGCGAAGGTCGCCTGCGGCCAGCCGAGCAGCGCCGCGAGCATCTGGCCCGTCTGGTTGCAGTCGTCGTCGATCGCCTGCTTGCCGAGGATGACGAGCTGCGGGCTTTCCTTCTGCGCGATCGCGCGCAGGAGCTTCGCCACCGCGAGCGGCTGGAGCTCCGCGTCGGTCTCGACGAGGATCGCCCGGTCGGCGCCTAGCGCAAGCGCCGTGCGCAAGGTCTCCTGGCAGGCCTGCGCCCCGCAGGAGACCGCGATGATCTCGGTCGCAGTCCCGGCTTCCTTCAGGCGTATCGCTTCCTCGACCGCGATCTCGTCGAAGGGATTCATCGACATCTTGACGTTGGCGGTCTCGACGCCGGAGCCATCGGCCTTGACGCGCACCTTGACGTTGAAATCGACGACGCGCTTGACCGCAACCAGGATTTTCATTCACCGCCTCTCGTGAAAATACAGGCGGATTATAAGCCATGGTGCGCGCCGCCCCGGCTCTCCGCCCTGCCGATATAATCCGCCGGTCCTCGATCGCTCCGGCCATGCCGCGCCCGCTCTCTCACATCCGCGTTCTCGATCTCTCGCGCGTCCTCGCCGGGCCGTGGGCGTCGCAGAACCTCGCCGACCTCGGCGCGGAGGTCATCAAAATAGAGCGGCCGGGCTCGGGCGACGACACGCGCAGCTGGGGTCCTCCCTTCCTCAAGGACAAGGATGGCAGGGAGACGCGCGAGTCGGCGTACTTCCTTTCGGTGAACCGCGGCAAGAAGTCGGTGACCCTCGACATCGCGAAGCCCGAAGGTCAGCGCATCGCGCGCGAGCTCGCGGCGAAGTGCGACGTGCTGCTCGAGAACTACAAGGTCGGCGGGCTCGCGAAATACGGACTCGCTTACGAAGACCTCGGGAAAATCAATCCGCGCATCATCTACTGCTCGATCACCGGGTTCGGCCAGTCCGGCCCGAGCGCGCACCGCCCCGGCTACGACTTCATCTTCCAGGGCATGGGCGGCCTCATGAGCATCACCGGCGAGCGCGACGGCGAGCCGGGCGGCGGCCCGCAGAAAGTCGGCATCGCCGTCACCGACGTCCTCGCCGGGATGTACGCGAGCCTCGCCATCACCGCGGCCGTCGCGCACCGCGAGCGCACCGGCATCGGACAGCACATCGACCTCGCCCTGCTCGACGCTATCGTCGCCTTCGGCGCGAACCAGATCCTGAACTACTTCACCTCGGGGAAAATCCCGGGCCGCTACGGCAATGCGCACGCGAACGTGGTGCCCTACGAAGTGTTCGCGACCGCCGACGGCCACGTGATACTTGCGGTCGGCAACGACAGCCAGTTCGCGAGCTTCTGCAAGCTCGCGGAACGCTCCGAGCTTGCGGGCGACGCGCGCTTTCGCACTATGCCCGATCGCATCCGCAACCGCGGCGAGCTGATCCCGCTCGTCCGCGAAATCATGAAGCGGCGCGGGAGCAAGGACTGGATCGAGCGGCTCGAAGCAGCCAACGTGCCCTGCGGACCGATCAACACCTACGAGGAAGTGTTCGACGATCCCCAGGTACGGCACCGCGGACTGAAAATGGAGATCCCGCACCCGGCCGGCGTGCCCTGCCCCACGGTCGCCAGCCCGATGCGATTTTCCGAAACGCCCGTCGAATACAAGCTGCCCCCGCCGCTCCTCGGCGAGCATACGCGTGAAGTGCTGGGCTCTCTCCTGGGACTCGACGACGGCGAGCTCGACCGGCTCGCGGCGCAGAAAATTATCTGACAGGCCGGCACAAAAAATCGGGGCGCCGGCATTGCCGTGATTGATGGACGACAAGGGAGCAGAATGGCGTCTTGCCCAATAGTACGCACCGTTGAATTTCCGGTAACGCCATGGCCGATACATTCCAGGAATGGATAGGCAGGCAGCAGCAGGCAAGCGACGAAGTGTCGCTCGCCGCGATCAAGCGCCTGGCCGCCCTGCTCGATGTCCCGCCCAGGCCGTACAGGCGCGGCGATCCGATCCCCAAAGGCTGGTACGTCGTGCTGTTCACGCCGGAGGAGCGACAGTCCCTGCTGGGGCCCGACGGCCATCCCGACAAGGGGCAGTTCATGCCGCCCGTCGCGCTGCCCAGACGCATGTTCGCGGGCAGGCGCGCGTGGTTCCACGATGTGCTGCGCATCGGCGACGACGTCAACCGGCTCTCGTGCATCGCGCGCATCGAGCCCAAGCAGGGACGCTCCGGCAAGATGTGCTTCGTGACCGTGCGCCACGAGATATCCGGGCCGCGGGGGCTTGCGGTGGTCGAGGAGCACGACATCGTCTATCGCGAGGAGCCGAAGCCGGGCGCGCCGAAAATGGCGACGGCGCCCGCGCCCGCCGCGGGCTCGGCCGAATGGACGCATTCGATCGTCCCGGACAGCGTCCTGCTGTTTCGCTATTCCGCGGTGACGTTCAATTCTCACCGCATCCACTACGACGCCGATTACGTGCGCGACAAGGAAGGCTATCCGGACCTGGTCGTGAACGGCGGCCTGATGACGCTGCTCTTGTGGGAGTTCGCGACTTCGAAAACCGCCAGGGAGCTGAAGTCGTCTTCGTCCAGAAACCTCAAGGCGCTCTTCGTCAACCGCCCGATCACGGTCTGCGGCCAGCCGGGCGCGTCGGAAAACAAGGCGCGCGTGTGGGCGCTGGATGCCGGGGGCGATCTGGCGATCGAGGCCGAGCTGGAGTTCGAGCCCAGATGAGCGGCGGGCCGCTGCATGGAATCCGGGTCCTTGACCTGACTTCGGTGGTCGTGGGTCCGGTGGCGACGCAGTTCTTCGCCGACTACGGGGCGGACGTCGTCAAGATCGAACCGCCCGAGGGCGACCTGCTGCGCACGCTGGGCGGGAAATCGGTGACGCCGAAGATGGCCTCCAAGTTCCTCCACATGAACCGCAACAAGCGCTCGGTCGTGCTCGACCTGAAGCAGCCCGCCGCGCGCGGGGCGTTGAAGCGCCTGTGCGCCGGCGCCGACGTGCTGGTCGTCAACATGCGCGCCGCAGCTCTCAAGCGCCTCGGGCTCGGCTACGACGGGCTTCGCGCGGCGAACGGGAAGCTCATCTACTGCAGCCTCGTCGGCTTCGGTCAGTCCGGGCGCTACGCGGCGAAGCCCGCCTACGACACCATCATCCAGGGCTCGGCCGGGGTCGCGGCCTGCCACGCGCGTTCCACCGGCACACCGCGCTACACGCCGATGGTCATGGCCGACCACATCGTCGGGCTGATTGCAGTTCAGATGGTCCTGCTCGCCCTGGTTCACCGCCAGACCACCGGCGCGGGCCAGCACATCGAGGTCCCCATGTTCGAGAACATGGCGGCATTCGTCATGGCTGAGCACATGTACCTGCGCACCTTCGATCCGCCGCTCGGGGGCACCGGCGATCCGCGCGTGCTCGAACCGGAAGCGCGCCCGCTGCCGACCGCGGACGGTTTTATCTGCGTGTCGGCCAATACCGACAAGCAGGCCTTTGCGTTCTTCGACGCCGTGGGCCGGCCCGAGCTTAAGGCCGATCGGCGCTTCGACTCGGTGGTCGCTCGGTTCGCGAACGTCAGGGACTATTTCGAAGTCCGCGCGCAGTCGCTCCGCTCGAAGACCACGGCCGATTGGCTGGAGCTGCTCGAGCGCGCGGACGTGCCTTGCATGCCTTACCACAGCTTCGAGTCCCTGCTCGATGATCCGCACCTGCGCGAGGTCGGAATGTTCGAGCGCGTCGTGCATCCGACCGAAGGCGCGATCTGGAACATCGCCCTGGCGAACAGGCTCGCCTCCGGTGCAAGAAGCGATTACCTGCCTGCGCCCAAGCTCGGGCAGCATACGCGCGAGGTGCTGAGCGAGGCAGGCCTGAGCGAGAAAGAGATTGAAGACCTGGCGACCGGATCCCCGCCCGCCGGGAAGATTTCCAGGGAGGCCGGCTGATGCGGCTCTTGCATCGTTCGTGCCTTGCAGCGTTGTGTCTTGCCGGGCTCGCGGCGGCAGGCAACGCGCTCGCGCAGAATTACCCGGCCAAACCCGTCCGCATGATCGTTCCGTTCCCGCCGGGCGGCTCGAACGATATTCTCGGACGCACGCTCGCGCTGAAGCTCGCCGAGGCGCTGAAGCAGCCGGTCATCGTCGAGAACCGCGGCGGCGCGGGCGGCTCGATCGGCGCGGAGGTCGCCGCAAAATCGCCCGCCGACGGCTACACGATTCTGATCGGGCACGTCGGCACGCTCGCGGTCAACGCCGGGCTTTACCCTAAGCTCGGCTATGACCCGGTCCGAAGCTTCGCACCGATAACGCTCATAGCGAACGTGCCGAATGTCCTCGTCGTGCACCCTTCCGTGCCCGCAAACACTGCCGCGGAGCTCGTCGCCTACGCGCGAGCAAACCCCGGGAAGCTCTATTACAGCTCGGGAGGAAACGGCAGCGCGGCCCACGTCACCATGGAGTATTTCAAGCTCCAGACTCAGGCCGACATCGTTCACGTGCCCTACAAGGGCACCGGCCCTTCGGTCACCGACCTGATTGCCGGTCAAGTTTCGATGACGATCACTGGCATCCCGCCGGTAATCTCCCATATCCGAGCCGGAAAGCTTCGCGCGCTGGGCGTGTCCAGCCTACAGCGCGTCGACGCGTTGCCGCAGACTCCAACCATCTCCGAATCGGGGGTTAAGGGGTTCGACGCGGTGCAGTGGTACGGTATCGTCGCCCCAACGGGAACACCGCGCGAGATCGTGATGAAGCTGAACGTCGACATCCGGGGAATCATGCAGTCGCCGGAAATGCGCGAGCGCCTCAATACCGAGGGCGCGATCGCGACGACGAGCACGCCGGAGGAATTCGCCGCGCACATCCGCTCGGAGATCGCGCGCTGGGGCGCCGTCATCAAGAGAGCCGGCATCCAGGCCGACTGACCGGCCGGAATCGATATGCCGCTTAGAAAGCGGGAGAAGCTTGATTCCTACAGCGGCTTCCCGATTACCCGGCCCAGCTCGCCGATGACGCCACGGCGGAAAGTAAGAACGCAGATCACGAAGATCGCGCCCTGGACGACCGTCACCCAGGACCCGATCTGCGCGAGGTAGTTCTCCATCGAGATGATGATCAGGGCGCCCACGACGGGCCCGAACACGGTCCCGAGCCCTCCGAGCAGCACCATCAGCACCACCTCGCCCGACATGGTCCAGTGCACGTCGGTGAGCGAGGCGAGCTCGAACACCAGCACCTTGGTCGCTCCGGCGAGGCCCGCGAGCGTCGCCGAGAGGACGTAAGCGAGCAGCTTGTAGCGGTTGACGTCGTAGCCCAGCGAAAGCGCCCTCGCCTCGTTCTCGCGGATCGCCTTCAGCACCTGTCCGAACGGAGAGTGCACCGCCCGGTGGATGAGGAGAAATCCGCTGACGAACACCGCGAACACCAGCGCATACATCCCCCACACGTTGTTGAGATCGAGCACGCCGAAGAGCTTCCCGCGCGGCACCGCCTGGATGCCGTCCTCGCCGCCCGTAAACGGCGCCTGCAAGTAGAAGAAATACATCATCTGCGCGAGCGCCAGCGTGATCATCGCGAAGTAGATGCCCTGGCGCCGGATCGCCAGGAGCCCGGTGACGAGGCCGAGCAGCGCGGAACACGCCGTGCCGAAGAGAATCGCGAGCTCGGGCGGGAATCCCCACACCTTGGCCGCGTGCGCCGAGGCGTAGCCGGCGGTGCCGAGAAACATCGCGTGCCCGAAGGACAAGAGGCCGCCGTAGCCGATCAGGAGGTTGAAGGCGCAGGCGAAGAGTGCGAAGCACATCACCTTCATGAGGAACACCGGGTAGGCGACCAACGGCGCGAGCGCGAAGAACGCGATCATCACGGCGGTGGCGATGCGCTGGTGCG
>Ga0209131_1000282_pt1 | contig 36930 bp, 36 predicted proteins | sample GraSoi_2013_40cm_FD_185826 | JGI IMG/M metagenome (GOLD analysis project Ga0209131, IMG submission 185826) | Grasslands soil microbial communities from the Angelo Coastal Reserve, California, USA - Sample 9_17_2013_40cm (SPAdes) (version 2) | ecosystem: Environmental > Terrestrial > Soil >...
GCGGCTGACCGCGGCACGCTCTTTCTGGACGAGATCGGAGACATCCCGCTCGAACTGCAACCCAAGCTGCTGCGCGTCCTTCAAGAGGGGGAGTTCGAGAGATTGGGCAGTACGCAAACCCAACGGGCGAACGTTCGGCTCGTCGCCGCGACAAATAAGGACCTCGCCAAGCTAGTTGCCCAGAATCAGTTCCGTAGCGATCTGTACTACCGGTTGAATGTGTTTCCCATACTTGTTCCCCCGCTGCGCGATCGGCGCAGAGACATTCCGTCGCTCGTGAGGCACTTTGTAGGAATCTACGCGGAACGCATGAACAAGCAGATCGAGCGGATTCCGACAGATGTGATGGAGGCGCTGGTAGACCATTCTTGGCCGGGAAACATCCGTGAGCTGCAGAACTTTATCGAACGGAGCGTCATCCTGGCCGATGGGAACACACTGCGTCCTCCACTTGAAGGATTGAGGCAAACTGCAGGAATTGAATCTCTGGAGCCCATCACGCTGGAAGAAGCTGAGCGAGTTCACATCCGCAAGATGCTGGAGCAAGCCAACTGGGTTGTCGCTGGTCCGAGGGGCGCCGCTGTCCGCTTGGGAATGAAGCGGTCCACAGTCTATTTTCGCATGCGAAGACTGGGAATTTTCAGGGCGCAGCGAGCCAGCCCGACCAGAGTATGAAATGTAAAAAGACTGAACGTGAGTCCGGAGAAAAAGAATATGAGCAATTCACCGTCAAAAGGCACCGCCCCGGTGACAGGCGCGTCTAGGGGCATCGGGGCTGGCTATGCGGACCTTCTCGCAAAGCGTGGATACGATCTCATTCTCGTAGCGCGCAGCGACGGGCCCCTCAAAGCGCTTACTGCGAGCCTCGCGCGCGCGAGCGGACGCCACATCACTCCGATCTTGGCGGACCTCAACGACAAGGCGGGGCTCGCGAAAGTGGAAACAGAGCTGAAGAACGATCCCAGCATCACTATGCTCGTCAACAATGCTGGCACTGGCTCCGTCGCACCGATGCTTGATGCCAACATTGAAAAGATGGAGCAGATGATTGCTCGCAACATCACCGCACTCACGCGCCTGACTTATGCCGCCGCTCCCGCATTCGTCGGGCGTGGCACAGGTACCATCATCAACATCGGATCCGTGCTGGGCATCTCGCCCGAAAGACTAGGAGTAGGCGACAGTTTCAACACAGTTGTCGGTCATGAATCTCGCATCTCCGACAAGCAATCGCCAACACGTCTCGCGCCGTCATTCGCCGCACCACTTCCAGCGCCAGACACTCCCGCGTGAATTCATCCATCACCGAAAACCACTTCAGCCTTCTTCCTTCCGAAGTCTCGTCCATCGTGAAATCCCAGCACCACACGTGATTCTTGTGCTCCGCCTTTTTCATCGCGCAACTGTTCCCGCTGTGGCCCCGTGCGCGTTTCCGCCGCTTCCTAGCTGGGTTCCGCAGCCCTTCCTCCCGCCATAGCCGCTGCACCCGCTTCTTGTTGATCTTCATCCCTTCTCTCCGCAACAGCCTGGTCATCCGCCGATAGCCTGAGCCCGGATGCTTCTTCGCCAGTTCGCGCAGCCGCTTGCGAATCCGGCGCTCTTCGTAATCGATGCGTGCTTCGTATCGCTGCGTCGCGCGTGGCTGCTTCACCAATCGGCAAGCGTTCCGCTCCGTGTAGCGCCACGCCTCCCGTAAATGCTCCACCGCCCGTCGCTTGCCCGCCGGGCTTACCAGTTTTTTCGGCTAAGATCCTTCAGCGCGTCGATGTCCATGGCCTGCTGCGCCACGATTTTCTTCAACCGCGCATTTTCCTTTTCCAGTTCTTTCATCCGCGCCATCTCCGGCCCCTTCATCCCGCCGTAGAGACGCCGCCAGCGATGACAACTGTGGCGATTTCGGCCGTCGGCTTTGGATTCGTCGAGGGCATCGAACGTTTGCATGGTTCGCTGCTCCCCTCTGGCCCGTCTATGAAAGCGCATTTTACTTCGGCGCCTTGATAGTTCTGATTTTCGCGCTTTGGGTTTTGTTGATTTTATTTCTACGACGCTGGCTCTCGCCAGATTCACTGATTCTCTCTTCGGGGCTGCTCCTGTTGATCGCTAGCGTCGCTCTTGCCTGGTGGCTGCCCGGCGCAAGCCTTGTCACTGTCTGGCCGGCGCTGGCCCTCGCGCTTGCGCCGTTCTTGATCCAAGATGGTTCTGCGGAGAAGATCCCGCTTCGCCGTGTTCTACTGATCCTGCTGATTTCACTCCCGGCCCTGCTGATTTTCGTCAGCATGATCGGCAACTTTTTCGAAGCGCTCGGCCTTACGGTGTCAGGCGGCTCTGCCACTGGACTCACACTTGCTTTATTTCTTGTGTCGATCACTCCGGCCGTAGAAGAAGTTCGCCGTACCTGGCTGACTCAACTCCTGACCATCAGCTCCGTCTCGGCATTGCTTTTGTTCCTCGTTGGTGCCGCGGTCACACGCCATTCCTCTGTGCATCCCATGCCCAGCAGCATGTTGTACGCTTTGGATTCTGATCGCAAACTAGCCCTTTGGGCCAATGATGCTGCCCAAGCCGATACCTGGTCTTCGCAATATGTCGGTTCGCGTCCGGGCCAGGGCAAACTCTCTTCGTTCGCACCTTGGGATTCCTTTTCGTATCTGCAAGGACCTGCACCCATTCTTTCCCTGCGCCCCCCGGAGATCGCATTGCTGCGCGAAACGCGCGATGCAGGCGTGCGTACCTTGCATTTACGCGTGACTTCCCCTCGCGGCGCCCCGGAAATCGTGCTCTCCGCGCCGCTGGACCGGATTGCTTCCGCGCAAGTCGATGGAAAACCTTACGGCGACACACGTGAAGCGCGTCGCAAGCCTCATGAATGGGTGCTGAACTACTGCAATCTGCCTTCGGAAGGAATGGCACTGCAACTCACACTGCAGTCCACCGGTCCTCTGCAGCTAACTGTAATCGATCTTTCGCGCGGCCTTCCGTCGCTGTCTGGAACCGCACCCTTCCCGCGTCCGCCAGATCAGGTACAGCGCCATTCTGGCGACCAGACGCTCGTCCGCCGCGATGTTGTCTTTTAGCGCCGCAAAGTTTGCATCATCAAACTGTCTCACTCTAGGGGCTCACAGTGGCCTATACCGATATCAGGTTGGTTCGACCGGGCTATCGTTCTTTCATCGGAAAAACCTGGTGTTGTAAGTTTAGGATCCCATCTGTAGCGACAAAAGCTCCGGCCATAATGCTAGAAGCGTGTACCTTATGACCAGGCCGGCACACAGGGCAACCAAGACGCTGCATAAGGAGCCCACCAGGAAGTATTCCGCAAATTCCCGCTCCTGGAGTTCCTCTGACCGAATTAGGCCCTTTGCTGCGACGAGAAAGCCCAACGCCGCATAACTCCCCGCAACCACGACCAGGGTTAGAACCAAGCGCTCCAAATTTCCAATCAGACGGCCGCGGTTCATCTCCACTAGATCAAATCTCTTCGTTCCGGTATCGCTATCTGCTTCCGTGCCGCGCAATGAAAGTTGCGGAAGGGTCTCGGTTTTGCGGAGACATCCGCGGACGATGTATGTTCCACCTCGAATGACGAATAGCAGGACACCGCTCACAATGGAAATTGCCGATATTTGTTCGCGAGAGATGGGCAACGAAAGATGGGCGTGCATGTGTAGATCGAAGTGTCTTATGAAGGCAAAGCCAAAAAGTAGATTTAGAACCACTACTACTGTCTCGAGTTCGGCCGTCCACTTCTTGGGACTTCGGAATCGGAACCACGGTTGAATGGCGATCAACGTAGCCAGCCAAGCGCTGACAATGACGGAGTGGCAGATCCAATAGGAGAAAACTGCTGCGACCACGACCCTCAAAAGCAGAGCCCAGCGCCAAATTTGCCATTTGAACGTGACTCCGTCCACATCCTCGGGCAGGGGATCGGCCGTGATTCCGTAAGACACGATGGACCACAGCGCGAACAATTCGGACCACATCAAAAACTGATCGCTAATGATGATTCTTGGCACGTTTTTTCTCTAATGCTGGATTTACCCATTTTTCGATAAAGACTCGCCAAGCTTGTTCTGCTTCGGCATATGCTTTCCAGCCCATCGACTTTACCTGTTTGCTAACCGCTTGTCGGCTGATCTTCAGGTGCTCCGCGGCTTCCAGTTGAGTGCGTCCTTCGCGCATAAGTTCAGCGATGCGAAGCTGTTGTTGGGTAAGCTCGGAACGGTGGAAGGACAGAAGGTGAGCGATGCCATTCATCACTTGATCGGCCTCGCCGAACCCAAAAAAGACCCCACCCAAGGATCTTTTGCGCCTTGCGTTCTCTATTGCCGCCCGCGCGTTATAGAGCGCGGGTCCGTCGACATTTATGGCCTCTTCTTGGATGGGTGTAGTCAAGACCCCGAATCCGACACCCACTCTCAGGTCGCGATCGGAGAATCGCTGGTCAATGTCCCACATCAAGTCGGGAACAGGTGTTGCTGACAAGAGCAGGCCTTGAAATTCGTCGCCGAGGGTAATGACGAACTTCGCCAAGATGTCTTTCGCGTACTTCTTATTGAGATATTGAATAAATTCTCTGAACCTTTCTTGTATCTTTGGGCGTCGGCTGGGAAGCAATTCACGCGAGCCCACCATGTCTCCGATGAGAGCAAGGCAAGGCGCGCTACGAAGTGCCTCTTTTTTCCTGGTCGGCGCCATGCTCATATCATACGGGCATTCGAAGCTATGTCAACCTAATAAGGTTGCCTAAAGCTAGAGCAACCTATTCTGGTTGCTAAATACATATACAACCTAATTTGGTTGCCACACTAATTTGGTTGCCACACATACTCCCGATGATGTGCACAGTGGGGGAAAAAATGAGAGGTTCGGGTAGAGACGAATCTCGCAAGTCTTTTGGAATCCGAAAGAATTGCTGGACGTGGCCGGGATCGAACCGGCGACCCCCTGCTTGCAAAGATTGGTCGCACGAAGAATCAATAACTTACACTGAGTGGGATGAAATGCGACGGATTGCTACAAATGCAACGATTCCTGGCACTTAGCGAAGCGGTACCGACACCCGGTAGGGTTTGGTGGTGGGCACAAAATTGGGCACAAATTCTGGCTTCTCCGAAAGCGTGGAGAGTCGAATGAGTGATGTTGCGCCGGAAATCCGTCGCCGTGGTAGTTCCGCGCGAGCGTATGCTCCTGATATCCTCGGATAGGATCAGAGTCACGACGGTTTTAGCTACACCAAGTCAGGGCAAAAATGCGCGACGACGACCTCGTTTTGAAGATACAGCAATCGTCGGTCAAGGTGGAGGCAAAGCAGATTCAACAAGAAACCCGCCATGAGGCAGGTTCAAAGAAGACCTTGACGGGGCGGGGTGGTCGCTACAATGCGGGACAAGCGAGGAGCAGTTGGTTTTCGAGCGGTGTGTGTAACGCGCAGAATTCGGGGCTTCAGGACTCGAATTCTCGAAGAAGAAACCCAGATGTTGGCCATTCTTCCCGAGCCGGCCGCTACGGTCGTCGCAATGGCGGCATTCACGGGAGCCCGCACGGGGGAACTACGAGGACTGACGTGGGAGAACTACGATGGGTCCGAAATACGAGTTATGAAGTCCGTATGGCGGAGCCACGTGGATGATCCGAAGCGTCCAAAGAGCAAGGCCGCTAAACCGGTCATCGCTCCCTTGAAAGTTCTTGTTGAGCGGCATCGGGCCAGATGTGGGAACGTTCAGCGCGGGTTTATTTTCGCAAATGAACAATGCAAACCGATGAACTTGGAAGCACTCGCCGCGGATGTCATACGGCCAGCCCTGGAGAAGGCAAAGTTACCATGGTACGGCTGGCACGCATTTCGGCGTGGGCTCGCCACGAACCTGCACAGATTGGGGGTTTCCGACAAGGTCATTCAACAGATCCTTCGACACGCGAACGTCACCACGACGATGAATATCTACGTGAAGACGGTAAGTGTGGACGCGGCAAATGCAATGAAGACCTTGGAAACAATGTGTGCAACTACTGTGCAACCAGAGAGGCTCGGGAGTTCGCAGCTGATGTAAAAGTTGTTGGGAACTGCAGTCGGCAAGTCTCGACGCTAGATGCAGTTAGGGGAAATCTGGCCGAGAGGGGGGGATTATATTGACGCGGTTTTCGCAACTCCGTTTGTTTCTATCACTTCACTCGTAATACCTGCATTTTCTGTCGCTTAAGGCCGAGTCTCAGCAGTCTTATCCGTCTCAGCAATGCCCTCCAGTCTCTCCTAGGGACATCGAAAGTGCTCAAAAAAAGTAACATGAGTAACAAACCCAGAACTCCTTTTGTCCCAGCCTCGGACAAAGTTTTTCGAGCGCCAGGGAAGTGACGGCATACTACGGCTCGTCGTCTTGATCCTCGGTCGAGTGGAGTTCGGGCAGCCTGCCCTGATGCAAGATTCGAGAAACTAGAATGCCACCGCGCTCCTGGCGGTAAAACACGACGTGCTGGCCATGCTCCAGAGGAAGCAAGCCAGGGCGAACCTCATCACAGAGTCGGCCTAACGCCGGATTGTCGGACAGCGTCTGGCAACAAACCTCAAGCTCCCGGAGGTAACGGGCGGCTTGGGCTTTGCCCCATGTGCGAAGGGTGTAATCGCCGATGCTCAGCAAGTCGGCCTCAGCACGACGCGAAAAACGAAACGCAGCCACGGTTAGCGCGGCGACACAGGAAGCTTAAGGGCCCTACGGACACGCCCAAATACGTTGCCCTCGGCGATACCGCTGGCGTCGCCAGCGTCAATAGCCGCTTTCAGCGCGGCAATTTTCGCTTCGTATTGCTGTTCCTCGCGCTCCAAAGTCCGCAACCCAGCGCGCACGACCTCACTGGCGTTTTCGTAACGGCCGGTCTTAACTTTTTTAGCGACGAAACGATCAAGCTCGTCGGTCAAATTGACGTTTCGTGTAGGCATGACCGAGGCCCTCCCCAGGGATGTAGATTTCGAGTTCACTGTAGCACGGCTGGCAAAGATTGCCAATAATAACAGTTTTGTTGGTTTGTTGGGGAACTCTGGTCCGCCTCGGCGAATTCGTCAGAGACAACCCTTTTCCTGCCTGTGCTTTTTCGACATTGAATGCAGTTAGTCGCTCAAGCCGGCAAAAAGGGCACAAGAGGGACATCAGATGTGCGGAGCCTGTCGCGCACCAACTCTTGTTGAGCTCATCGAACCGCCAGCACCGGCAAGTGCCAACGCGTTAAACACACCACACTAGATTTCAGGGCTCGATCTGTGCAGTTCTGCATCGTCGAAGAGTGCTTGTCGGAACAACTTGTCTCCGGCGACCACGAATACACAAGCTCGCGGGAGCCGAAGCGTCAGTGCACAAGCGGGGAGCGCACGTCTCACCAAGGACATGAGTGAGGTCGTCGCCCACTGCTGCGGGCTTTTGTCTAATAGCCACCACAGAATAATCGCCAGGTGTACTAGATAAAGGAGTCGACCCAATGCTGCCGCAACCTCTGGCCGAGGCGCGTCGGTCGCGCCGACCACGGCATCTTGGAAGACCTTGTGCACTCGCTGTCGCGAGAACGCTGTGGCCGGCGTAAACAGCCCCTCATTCGCGTCGCCGATCAGCACCGGAACCAGAGCGGCGAGGGCGCTCCGATGAGGACTCAGAACCTGCAAACTCGTGGTGAGTGCGAACATGAACCGGTCGCGCCACTTGCCGATCTTAATTTCCGCCGCGCGAGTGGCGTATTTGGCGGAGAGTTCGTCGTATAGCGCAAGGATCACCGCACGCTTGCTCGGAAAGTAGCGGTAGAGAAGGCCGACGCTGACGCCCGCTCGGTCCGCCACGTCTCGTAGTGTCGTCGCCTCGTAGCCACGCTCGGCAATCAGTGCGATGGCCGTGTTGTAAAGACTGAGCCTTGCCGCAACGCCCTGCGGTGTTCGCCCTCGTGGCCGGCCCCGCCCACGCCGACTCGGGGTTGCTTCCGAGTTATATGGCTCCTTGTTATTTTCAGTAAACATGTTTACTATATTAAAGCATGTCAGCGTCAGCTTGGCAAACGTCGATCTCACCCGGAGGCGAACACTTGGTTCTTTACGATGGGGTGTGCGGACTGTGCAATCGTCTGAATAATTTCGTGCTACCGCGTGACACCCGAGCCGTCTTCGATTTCGCATCTCTCCAGAGTGCGGTTGGTCGGTCTACTTTGGCAGGCTTCGGGAGAAATCCGGAGGATTTGAACACCTTTTATCTCGTGACGAACTACCGCTCCGAATCACCGGCACTCCTCTCCAAGGCCAGCGCGGCGCTGTTCGTGATGAAGAAGCTTGGCGACCCCTGGCGTTGGTTGGGGCTCTTCGGAATCTTTCCAAATGCGTTGCTGGATCGGGCCTACGACCTGACTGCCCGATACCGCTATCGGCTCTTCGGGCGATACGAGAGTTGTTTGATGCCGAGCGCCGAATATCGGAAGCGTTTCATCGACCTATGAAGCTCACCGCTGAAACTCTCATCAAGTCGGATCGAGACACCGTTTGGCGTCTATCGCAGACGCCGCACCTTCACGCGAGATGGGATCTCCGGTTCACCGACATCGAGTACCTACCTCGCGAGTCGGCGGCCGAGCCCCAAGGCTTTCGCTACGCGACCCGCATCGGATTTGGCTTTGCAGTGAAGGGATGGGGTGAAACGGTCGGCGAGCCTGAGAGCTCGACATCAGCGCTCAGGTTCGGTTCAACGGACGCCAAGTCCATCATCCGGGAAGGCACGGGTTCGTGGACATACAGCGACCGAGCCGGGACAGTTCGCTTCAGCACCGTCTACGACTATGCAGTCCGCCACGGTTGGTTCGGGCGTGTGCTCGATCTGTTGTTTCGCCCACTCATGATTTGGGCGACCCGATGGAGCTTCGATCGACTACGCATCTGGATCGAAGAGGGCGTTCAACCCGAGACGTCTTTCCGGCTATGGCTCCTCAAGGTGGTCGCGCGCTGGGCGTTGGCGCTGACTTGGATTTACGAAGGGCTGATTCCGAAAATCCTGATTCAGCGAGCGAACGAGATTGCTCTCGTTCAGCAGGCGGGTCTGTATTGGCGCACACCTGGTCATACGCTCGCCGCGTTGGGCCTTGCAGAAATCGCGTTCGGACTCTGGCTTCTCTTGGGCCGCTTCGAAAAACTTGCCGCCATCCTCTCTACTGTCGGCATCGTTTCGCTCGCCACTCTCGTCACGTCGCTGCGCCCGGCAGTTCTAGCCGATCCGCTTGGTGGGATTTCCAAGAATCTGGGGCTTCTAGCTTGCGGGCTAATCGTCTGGGGCCTGTCTGATATTTCGCCCTTGGCTTCTCGCGCGAAACCTCGACAGAGTCACGAGACAGGGGATGAAGTGCGGTCGCCTTTTGCCGAAGCCCTGCGCGAAGACCTTCATCTCGCGGCGCCGCTTGTGCGCGCACATCTGACGCCAGAGCTGGGAGTCCGCACGTTCCAAGGCACTATGAAAAGCGTGTGGCGCATCGAAGGGCTCCGCCGATGGCTCAGCGCTCCGTTTCTGTGGGTGGGGAGCTGGACGCAAACCCTGTTTCCCGAGACTGGAGACGGAATCCCATTCCAGGTCGTGAATCGGTTCTTCATCGGAACAGACGGTATCGCCCGCATGACGTTCGAACGCAGGTTTCATTTTCCGGGCGTCGAGCGGTGCTTTGAAGCGACAATGCGATATGACGAAAAAGCTGATGTGATCCTGGACGCTCTCGGCCACCGACGTCACCTTCTGGTCGAGCTCGTTCCGACGATCGAAGATGGCGCCATCACGCTCCGATCGCGTCGACAGTGGCTCACGCCATTTGGGTTGCCAATTCGAATCCGTTTACCGCGGTTCCTCGCCGGTGAAGCCACGATTCACGAGTGGCAGAAGAGTGAAACATCGTTGGGCATCCGCGTGACCATTTCTAATCGACTGTTCGGCGCGTTCTTCGGCTATGAAGGATCATTCGAACGAACCGACGGTGTCGCCGAGAGTGTTCCACGGGTAGTCGCCACTTCGACCGCGGATCGGTCTCTTTCAGTCGCGGCGCGAGTCACGCTGATTCTGGTTGCGCTCATTGGAACCGCAGCCTACGGGACGAGCTTTGGGGTTGGCACCATTTCGAATTGGGCGAGAGTCTGGGGCACTCGTGTCGCCTTAGCCGCTGGACTTTCGTGGCCCCTGTTCGGGCTTGCGTTGCTTTTAGCGCGTCGAGCTGGTAGCGCCTGGGAGTGGTTTGATACCTGTCTGCGCACGATGGCTCTAGGGATCGCGGTGTTGAGTTTTGCGAGTGTAGTCAACCTAGCCGTGGCTACTACCGCGTCGCGTAGGGGAAGCACCGCTTTCGTCGCTGTGCATCTCGGGCTCCTGCTAGTATCGGATTTATCGATGGCGGTCTACTTCACGCGCAAGGCGCTCCGCCTGGGGATGCCACTGAGCATAGCGGTGGTTCTGTGGGTTGGAGTATTGAATGGCGCGTTTGCGCTCTTGCTGGTCCTGCCATGAAATTCGAGATGGTCGGTAGGATCGACGAGTGTTTTCTCTTGTCGTACGGAATTGATCCCGAACAGGCAGCGGGGCTTGTGCCAGCGGGGCTCGAGCTGATTACCTGTCGTCGGGCGGCGTTCTTCAACATCGTCATCTGTCACGTGGATCGGATGAGGGCGCGTTTCACGCCACGCGCGCTCGGTGTGACGTACTGGCACATCGCGTATCGAATTCAGGTTCGAGCAACTCTCGCCGATGATCGGCCGATTGAAGGGCTATATTTTCTGCGCAGCGATATTGATCGTCCGTTGTTCGGCGTCATTGGGAACAGGCTCACCGACTTTCACTTCCACGCCGCGAGGGTTCGATTCTCGAACGACGACGCAGCAGCTTGGAGGCTCCGCGTGGAGCCAACGGCGGGCGACGCACTGGCGTCCCTTACGGTTCGACGCGCCGCGAGCAATTCGTTAGCGCCAGGTTCACCGTTTGCGTCATTGGAAGAGCGCGAGCGAGTGCTGAAGTACGCGCCGTTTGGGCTATCGGTTTCCAACTCGGGGCAATGCCTGCGCGTTGCTGAGGTGATTCGCGACGAGGCGCTGTGGAGAGAAGAGCCCGTCGAGGTGGAAGCTGCGGATTGGTCCTACCCGCGCAGCTTGGGCTTGCGCGACCTGCGGCTCGTGCGGGCGACCCGCGTGGCGTCGATTGACTACCGATGGCGAATCGGACGAACCGAACGGCTCGGGTCCATGTGAGATCGATTCGCATCCAATTAGGTCGCGCCGTTCAGCTTGTCCGGAGTCGAAGATTTTCGTTCATGCGCTTGTGTGTAGTTCGGTTTAATAAAGATGCGTGTCTCTTTCGCACGATGCGAAAACTGACCCGGCGATTGGCGCGAGATAAACTCATGGTTTCTTCGCCATTTCTGTTCTGATCATGCGGAGAAGGGTGGCTTCGAACCCCCAGATGCAAACGACGGGGCCGGCCGAAGCGCACCTGACCATCATGGCCTGTACTAGATTACTGGAGAGAGAACCAGTTGAAATTGCCTACCGTGTTGTAGTAGCCGCCGCTATCCATGACGAGTTGCAAGGTGTGCAGACCTTGCGGAAGTTTGACGGCAGGAACCTCGAGCGTCTGCCAGGTCTGCCATCCCTCGGTCTCCGGAACTGAGACCAAGGGTGTCACCCTGTGGCCGTCGACGGCGAGATGGAAGACACCGCCGCCAACTGCTGTCGCGACGCGCACCCGCAACGTATAGGAACCGGACGACGCAATATTGACCGTGTAATTCAGCCAATCACCCGGGTTGGTCTGGCCAACGTCGTACCCGCCGCCTGCGTCGGAGCAATTCTCGATGTACACCGTTTCGCCTGGCCGATAATTGGCGCCGCCGCCGTTGCTCGTCGCCCCATTCCAGTAGGCGATGCCCTTCCCGCCCGCGTCGAAGTCTTCTGCCTGAATCAGACCAGGCACCATTGCCGGAGAACCCGGGGACGCGGTTCCTAGCGTAACGGGCTGGACAGCGAACCAGTTAAAATTGCCCATCCCGCCGCTTGGACCATTCCCATCGAACGTGACCTGCATAATGTGTTTTCCTGGCTCGAGCATGAATGCAGGTGACACCTGGGTTGTCCAGTTCTGCCACCAACCCGTTGCCGGAACGAACAGGTTGCCGGTCGCGCTCTTGCCGTCGAACGAAACGTGATAGTACCCACCCTGACCCAAGGAAGCGACACGCGACTGCAGGTTCATAATGCCTCCCTGAGTTACGTTCACCGTGTACCGTAACCACTCGCCTTCCTTGGTGTACCCAACATCGTATCCTCCGCCGATATCAGTGGTTGGTTCGACCCCAACCGATGCGGGGGCTCGATAGGTATTACCGCTTGGGTCCGATGGATCCAGGTTGAAATAGCCGATGTAGTTGCCGCCGTTGTCGAAATTCTCTGCCTGGACCTGACCAGGCAACGTCCACGGTGTTCCCCCGAAGGACGCCTCCGGTTCGCCGACGTTCAGTTGCACTGTTGAAGTCTGATCGGCTGTACCTTGCGTCCCCAGGATAGTGATTGGGTACGCACCGCTGGTCAGGTTCGGCTCCGAGTTGATGGCGAGGGCCCATTCGGTCGTAAACGGGATGCGCTCTAGGCCTCCATCTGCCCCCGCAGGCAGGCCCCGCACTTGCAGCGCGACGGGAGCATGATTTGATCCATAGTGATCGACGCCGACCTCGAAGGCCGTCGAACCTCCCGGAGCGATCGTTCGCGACCCGGGCCCGGCGGTTACGTCGAATGTGTTGCCGGTGTAGCCAGCCCACTTTAGTGTTGCCACCGCCCCCGCGGGCAGCGTGTAACTCACGGTCTTGCCCTTCCAGTTCAGCGAGAAATCACTTGGCGTGGTGGCCGCGTTGTAAACGAGGACAGCAATAGAGCCGTCCGGATTCTTGAATGCGACGTCCTCAATGCTGCCGCTCCCGAAGCTGTTCGAATCAATCCGGTAGGCTCCCGTTTCGACAAATTTGGCAAGATGACCAAGCGCGTAGTACTCGACATTGCGCGAAACGGTCGCGGGAGTCGTGCTGGTGTCGATGGTCACGATACCGCGGCAATTGCCGCAACCGTGCTGCACCGTCGGGCCACCAGTGGGATCGAGCGCCATGTTCCACATCACGACGGTCTTTCCCCAGTTGCGCAGCACGTTGATCATTTGTCCCTCGATGTCGTTGCCGAGGTTCGTCGCAAAATCGGGAGCCCAGTAGCCCCCTGTGCATTCGGTGAAATAGATCGGGGTTCCGGGATCGAGGTCGTGAACGGCGTTTTGTGCATCAGCTACGTTGCCTGCGTAGCAATGAAATGAGACGCCGGCGAGATACGGACCAACCTCCGGGTTCTGCAGAAGGAATTCCGGATAGCGAGGATTATCCCAGTTGTGTTCATAGCCCAGGATTCCGGGCGTGGCGTCGCCAGGGTCCTCGTTCTGCTCGCTGAAGTTCCAGTTTTGGTTGCGAAAGTGACTGTTTCGAAGTTCCGGTCCGAGGTACTCGGCGATGAACCGGCCCTCATCAAGAGGATTCATAAACATGGTGGGATAACCGCCTGTCTCGTAGAGCGGTTCATTTTGCACTGCGACGTAATTAATGGGGACGCCGTTCGCCTCGTAGGCGGCAATGAATTTCGCAAAGTACTTGGCAAGAGCTGGAAAGTTCGCGGTGTTGAATCCTCCCCCTCCCAGAGCGTCATTTGTCTTCATCCATGCTGGAGGTGACCAGGGCAGCGCCATAACCTTGATATCGGGATTGGCACCCATGGCTGCGCGAATGGTAGGCAGGATGTACGCCCGATCGTGAGCGATTGAGAACTGCTCCTGATCCGGATCAGTCTCGCCGGGTGCCAGGTCATCGTAGGTGTAACTGCTCAGTGCAAGATCGCTGGCGCCCATCGGCTGCCGCAGAAAACTCAAATGAATGCCTTGTCGATTAAAGAGATCGTTCATCAACTGATAGCGCTGCGCAGGCGCGAGCTTGGTCCACACCAGGTATGCAGATGAGTCGGTGAACGAACCGCCTACACCTTCGAGCTTCTGATAGCGAATCGTGTCATTGATGTTGATCGATAATTGTGCCGCGGTTCCGGAAGCAAAGGTCAGCGGCGCCTGCGGGGCAAGCAGCGATGTTTGATCGGGAGTCGTCAAAACCACGTTGACCGATTGCGCGAAAGAGGGCGTGATACCTTCTGCGAACAACAAGAAAGACATCACAAGTATTGGGAAACTGACAATCGCCTTGTATCGGGGGAAGAGGGAAGTCACCGGTGTCCTCCTGGAAGGGGCCTTCAGAGGCGACGTATTTTTTACCACCGGCGCAGTTGGAGTGTCAAACACGGTCATTCGACCGAAATGGGAGTTCCGGGAGGATCGTGGCCGATCCGTCAGGGAGGATGATGGCCGATCCGGACATAATCCCGATTTTGCGCCGTCGCCCCGTTTTCTTTGTTGACAACAAAGAGGGTTAAGATTTACCAATATCAATGGAAATTTCTTAGGCTAGCTGGGCTCCAATGCCACCCTCTCCGCCAGAGTTTCCTAATCGTTTCGATTCGAGTGATACTAAAGCGTTCGGGTGTTAACGCACTGATTCGGAGGACGCGCCCCGTGAAACCCTGTGGGAAACATTCTCCAGCAGTGCGCAAGAAGGTGCCGCCCTTGTGCTTGTGGCTTGGCCTACGATTTGTGGCTATCGCCCCAAAGCCTTCAGGCACTATCAGATAGGGATTCTTACTCTTCAAGTTTTACATGGCCAGGGGATTGCTTCATTTCATGGATAGATTTGTTTCACGGGTATTTAAGAGTTCACGAACCGGAGAGAGACCATGGCTGAAGCTCCCTACACAGGAAGGCGCGCCAATCCGCGCTTCTCGTTTTTCGCAGATGCCGAAGTTACGCTTCGCGACGGAGTGGGGGTTCGCGCACAGCTTAGCGAATTGAGCTCGCGTGGTTGCTATATCGATACGCTCGAACCCATACCCGTTCGTACGAAATTACGTCTCTGCATCTGCGATGGCATGAGCACATGTGAACTGCACGGCAAAGTGCTCTACATGCATTCTGGCGGTGGCTTCGGAATTTTCGGCATGGGCGTGCTGTTTGAAGAGATGAGTGCCGAGCAGCACTCCACAATCGACGCTTGGCTGCGCGTACTCGCCGGGCGGGCTGGGAAAGATCTCGGAAAGACCTTCTTCTCTCAGTGCAGTCACATTTCAGGCTAGCTCACGTTGGAGTGAACTCCGTAAGCTGAGACAGTTTATAATACGCTAATAAATCCTTTATTAGCATATACTAAGTAATTAGTATGCAGGCATTCGCAGGGCAGTATTGGGATGAAAACAGACCCGCTGAGTTAGCTCCCAGTGGCAGTCTGAGCAGTGCGGAGAAGGAAAACTTCGAACCCCCAAATATGAGAATCGGAGGTCCTGCTTTTTCCTATGTTTAGAGTTTCGCTTCAGTGAACAGAACGGTGAAATTCAGCCGGAAAAAGTAACACGGAAAATCGCCCGAAAAAAAGTCTGCATTATCAACCACTTATATTTCTGGCGGAGAGGGGGGATTGAAACCTCCGTTGGTGAGCGGTCGGCGAGGGGTTGGTAAGCGTTGGTATGTCTCTTGTTATCAACACCACTTTTCCATTTGAAAGAAACGCCAGCGTTTATGCGGGTTCCGAAAGAGATCAAATTGACCGGAAGTAGCAGCAAGAGTAGTAGCAAAACAGACTGTTGCTGGGGGACCTTTTTCAAGACCGTGGAGCTTCAATATCGTCCTCCACGTCATCCGACGGCCGGAAAATGAGAGGCAAGCTTGCGCAGAGCTCGCTCCAGCATTCCACTGCCTTTTCTGGACCTGCGTTGAGCAATGGCGCTTCACTTGGCCTACGAAGAAAGCGAATCGGCGAAGGACCGAATGCCATCGAAGCGCACTCGTAGGTCTCCATAGCTGCGGGTGAAGGCACGCTCCACATCGTGAGCGAGGACGAGGTTGTCGCCTTCCGGATGTTGGTACCGGAATGCAATAAGATTTGTGGGATCGAAATTGTTCGCGGACCATTTGCACTCGATGGCTGCTGGTCTCTTTCGCTGGGTCGCGATGACAAAGTCCACCTCGTGCCCGCGCTTGTCGCGCCAATAGAACACTTCCCGGCTCTGCGAGCGCGCCATAATTTCATTCAGTACGAAATGCTCCCACAACGTCCCAAGGTCATCATCACGCAAGTCCTGCCAGCCTCGGTAGTAGCAAATGAAGCCGGTATCGAAGCCATAGACTTTAGGCGCAGCGACTATCTCAGTGGGCCGACGAGTGCTGAAGGGGCGAATGACATGAGCGACGAAGGTTGCCTCAAGCACGCGGAGGTAGTTTGTGATGGTTGGCCGGCTTACCTCGCAAGGGCGGGCAAATCGAGTTGCGTCAAAGATGCCGCCGCTTTGTGCCATGACCAGCTCAGTGAATCGCTGGAACGAATCTCGCCGCTCCAGACGGAAGAGTTCCTGGATATCCTTAGCCCAGTAAGCGTCCATCCATTCCTGAAAGTCGCGTTCCGGGTGTTTCTCCGGCAGAAAGAAGGGAGGAAGGCCGCCCCGCAGAAAACGGTGCTTTAGATCGGTCTGCTTCGCGTCGTCCATGTCGAGAAGGCACATCGGCGCCAGCCAGAGGTCCCTCTTCCGTCCCGCCAACGTGTCTCTGAATTTTTTCGAAGCTCCCAGAGTCGAAGAACCAGTCGCCACAATGTTTGTGCGTGAATGATGGTCGGCTGCAATTTTGAGCAATTCTGACGGGTTCTGCAGCCTGTGGATTTCATCCAACACGATGCGCTTGCCGACCAGACCGTCGAGAAAGCTCTCCGGATCAAGCATCATGCGGCGAACCCGAGGGAGTTCACAGTCGAAATATTCAACTTCGGGGAGATCCTGACAAAGGCAGGTTTTTCCAACCCGCCGCACGCCAGCGAGCCAGACGACGGATCGCTCCTTCCATGCGCGCTCGAGCAGTTTCAGCCAGAATCGCCTGTGTACCATACGAAACTATAGTTACACATAGTAGCACCAAACGCAACTGCATTTGCGGCGCGTCGTGAGAAAGATTGTATCGATAGGTACTAGCGGCATCGAAGGTGCTTGCGTCTTGGAATTGTCGTGCATGATCGGATAACGGGGTCGACCTGCCGGAAGTATGCCCTGATAGTCGAGATCGGGAAACTAGGACATCATTTTTCCGCGCGCTAACAAATTTCGCGAACCGTGCCCGCAGTAGCCCGAGCGATAAATTAAGAGACTTGGCCTTCTCAACGTTGGCCACGCGTCTTCGATTTGGTTTTCGATGTGGGCAGCCAAACACATTGTGTGCAGGCATACACGAACCGGGAAGAGGAGGCTTGTGAAAATTCCCGTTATTTCTGAGAAAAAAGATTGGCGCCCCATCTGCACCGTAGTCGCGCAACGTTCTCCGGGTTATAGCGACTTTCGATCGAAGGTAACCCATGGGTTAATCACGGAAAGTTCCAGTGCGGTGGATTGCAGTTGGAGCATTTGTCCTTCTTGCGCTTGCAGCCGCCACGGTCGGCTGGCGGGCTTCGCGGGCTCTGCGACTCTCCAAGGAAGTCCATTCGGAGCGTGAGATCCGTTTTCTGGTTCGCCCGCTAGCGCTCCCCGGAAACGTGAATTTTGCATCGATTACGGTCACTGCGGAGTGGCTCCCAGTACGAATGCGACCATGCTACTTCTCGGGGTTGCAGACGCCAGCAAGGCGGCGAAAGTTCTGGAGCAGGCCGCCGCCAGCGCGACCTGTAAATGAAACAGCGAATCTTTGCCACAAAAAATGGAAAGGGGCGATTGCCAAGAGCAGTCGCCCCTCATTTGCGGTAGGGGTTCTACCTGATGTCCGCCGATCTTAAAAAGAAACTGGAAGAGCAGGGACGCATCGAAAATCGTCTACGTCGTGAGGAGCGAAAGCTCGCCAACTTGAGAAGGGCGATGAAGGAGCAACTCCTTGCCGGAGCGTCCATCGAATCCGGAGACGTTTACGCTGAGCTGCGCCTTCTGCCCGGTCGAGATCCCTCAAGCACAAATCCGGACGATTACGACCTGATCCTATCGTACGTTTCCTAAGCGCCGGCCATCACAATTATTCAACAGCGATGTGGGTGTTCGTGTTTCTGACCCCTGCCAGCCTCTGGACCTTATCCATCACTAGTTTGTTGAGCTCGTGGGATTCTTTAACTTCGATCACTGTGAATATGTCGTGCGAGCCCCAACACGCATCGGCCATCTTGACTCCAACCAGACTAGCGATCTGCCGAGCCAGCTCGCGCGCCTTGCCAGGTTCGGCTGTGATGACGACGTAGGCTCTCATCGAACTTGAAGCTCTCTTTTGGAAGATGGTGCAGATTCACTTGAAAACGTTTCAGCGAGGACAGAGAGCCTGCCAACACGGAATTTGCGCTGCACCTTGCGTCGCGTGACCGCCACTTAAAAAGGTGCAAGTGCTCAACCGTTTTTGAGGCTAGGGCGGGGTCTAGGGTGCAGGCTACTTGCTCTTGTTGCGAGCGATGATTTCTTTCAGTGTCAAACTACGGGTAGCTGGCGTAAGCACGGCCACGGGTACCGGGACCGGCTCTGGCTCCGGCTGCCCATCAGGCAAACTCATAAAATATTCCTCCACCGTCTGGTCACGCACGAGTTCGGGATGTTCGAGCGTAGCTAACCTATTCCCAGTGAGACCAGGCGTTACCCTGCTCTTCGTGTTTCTTTCTAGCGAGGGCTTCCATGCGAAGGCGCTCCGAGCACTCGTCGCAGATGGTGATTTCCGAAGGCTTGCCGCACATATTGCAAACGTGGTGTGCGTGTTCGGGCTGGGGGTCGGATGGCAGGGGTATCTTCATGCTTCGCCTCCTTTCTAACTTATCCATCGAAGCAGCAACCTTGCTCCGCACGGGCAATTCACCACTCTCTGCTCCGGAGTTGGCATCAGCTACGATTCGCGGCTCAAAGCCGAAAGGCAGATGAGCTTGCTCGTAATGGTCACTCCCTTCTGGCGTCGACCCAGAAACCTAATCGGCCGACAGCAATGTCATTGTGGGTGCCTTGGTCGAACACAACGTACTCGCCCGGAGATAGTGTAGTCAGCTCCTTAATGCGAATGTTCGCAGACGCAAGGTCGCTCACCGGCTCAAATCTGCGGAAACTTCCCTCGGGTTCTTTCTTCAGGATCTCAAACGGAGAATGCATGGACGCCTCCCGCTTTGCATAGTGTTGTAAAGCAAATTGAAGGAGGGGAAAAGGTGGTCACGCTAAGGTAAGGACTTGGCGCCGGAGACCAGCAACTAATCCTAGTGGCTCCGACAATTTGCTGACTGAAGTATGGCCGCTGGTTTTGCGAAAGTACAGTCTATTCGGATTTCAGCGCAGCTCGGATCCATGCGGCAGATCGACGCACGCTAGTCGGACAACGCGGTGCCGGGCGAGTCGTAACGGGTCAGTGAAACGCCAGGACAGCCCTTCGCGTGTCTCCGCTCTTCATTGAAAGCGTGCAAGAGCTTGACTTCATCATGGTCGCTTTGAACAAATCGTCAGGCAGGGTCACTTCTATGTGAATCTCCGGCCCGCTGGAAACGTAGCAGAGCACTGCATTCTTGGATCGCGCAACGCGCGCGGTCTCGCGCTTTCTCTTTGGCACATCGGGAATCCCCATAGAGCCTCCAAACAATGGTCCGTTGAAGAGTGAACATCAACCGGCAAGGCTAGTCAACAATGAGGTAAAATCACTTCCCCACCTCTGCCCGCAGTCAAACCACATTGTGGGTGCCCTCATGGACGTACAACGGAAGTACGCCATTCTCTTCGCCGCAACAATCCTTTGCGCGCGTAAGCTCATCGAGATGGAACCCGAACCTAACATAGGAAACGAACCGTGCGAAGACTCCGCTGGTTTGCGCTGCCCATTCTCGCTGGGCGTGGCAAAACCCTGTCCGTTTCGATGTCTGCAAGTACTTCAGAATCAGCAAGTACGTTAAGAGTGTCGCGGGCGGGGCGAATCCACCAGGTTTTGCCGCGCTGGGGCCGCAGGATTGTCGATGAAGCTATACCACCGGACGACTGCGGCCAGTGCCGAATCTATTCTGCGTGACGGGTTCAAAGACGGCACCGGCCACTATTTGACGGGCCAATTGCACTCAGTCGTGTGGCTGTCGAACCCACGCCCCCGCACGACATCTTGGACAATTGCACGAGACTCGGACTCTGAGACATAGACGCGGTCTATTCATCATCAGTTTCGCCACGATGCATGTCGTCGTGGCAGCGGCGCCAGCTGTGGATCCGGAGGCGGCTGCTTTCCAAATCCGCGAAGGTCCCGCTGAAATAGCTGCTGCTCCAATAGGCCTTCTTGGCGATTTCGGAGGCAACTTTCTTTGCGAGGTGCGGATCATCAGCAAAGACAACAACGCGCGCGCCCTTGTCCCAGAGCGGCAGCCGGCCATCGTCATTCGCTGCAGTGGCTTCGCTTGGCTGGATGTTTACGGCGCACGCGACGGAGTCGGCCAGAAAGTCCTGCGGCGGGCGGGCATCGACGAATACGGCGGTGCGGTCACGGCTAAAGATATAGGCGAAGCCCTCGAAGTCGGTTTGCACCGTGTTGCCCAGTGCGCGCCACACCGGTAAGCCGAGCTGATATCGATAAAAACTGTCATAGCCCGCGTTGGCTAATCCGGCAGCCACACGTTTGCTCTTGCCGCAGAACGGGCCATTGCACGTGAGGACGAACTCCGCGTGTGGATTGTTGGGGAAAAGAGCGGAGATCTGGCTTACTTCCCGCTCCGCGGAGGTATTGTTAAGGGGAGGGATGTTGATGGCGCCGGGGATGTGCGATATCGCGTATTCCAACTCGAAGCGCACGTCGAAGACCGGCATGCTGCCGGAAGCCAGGATCTGCTGAAGCTGTTCGGTGCTTAGCTCTTTTCCGGGCTGGGGCGGTTCGAGCAAGCTGGTTTGAAAGATGTTTGGGGTTGCCGGACATTGCGCCTGGACCGGCAGCAAGAGGCTGATGCAGATAGCTATCAACGCGCCAAGGATCAGGGTGGGCCGTTCAAGGTGACTCTGGATGTTACGCATGGTGTCCTCCTAGGCGGTTACGGTGCACCGAGGCCTTCCGCGACGCAATGGTCAGGCGATGCTTTATGAGTGATGTAGACGTGATGAGGTAAGCCATACGAGCGAAAGGGACTTTTGGGCTATAATCCCGGGTCAGCGTGGCATCCCATGCGTCTGCGGACGCAAAATCCGAGCGTCATCCGTTTCGAGAACTACGAACTCGACCTCGCTGCCGAGGAATTACGGAAACAAGGCTCCTCTCTAAAACTGCAGCCTCAGCCGTTCAAAATCCTGGCATATCTCGCCAGTCGTCCTGGCGAGCTGATCACCCGGCAGGAGCTGCGCGACCACGTTTGGCCGGGCGACACTTTCGTCGATTTCGATCTGGCCATCAACCAGGCCATTAAGCAGATCCGGGCAGTTCTCAACGATGACGCAGAGCGTCCGCGGGTCATCGCAACCCTGCCACGCCGCGGATATCGGTTCATTGCGAAGGCTATGCCAGGGGCAGTTGCGGAAGCCTCGTTACCCCAGGTTTCAAGCGAAGGACCCGAAGAAAGCACCAAGGATTCGACGATAAGTGGGCTTTCGATTCCTCGCACGTCGCGTACACGACGATGGATGGCGCTGGGCGCCGTTGCGCTGTTGATCGCCGCGGTGATCACCTATCGCTTTGTGGCACCAAAGCGTCCGGCGGCACAGATGCGCATTGTCGTGCTGCCGTTCCAGAACCTGACTGGCGATCCGAACCAGGAATTTTTCGCTGATGGCATGACCGAAGAGATGATTTCACAGCTCGGCGCGATGAATCCAAACCGGCTTGGAGTTATCGCGCGCACGTCGGCGGTGAAATACAAGAACAGCGGCAAGGGCATCGATCAGATCGGGCACGAGCTGGGTGTCGACTATGTGCTGGAAGGTAGCGTGCGCGAGGCGAGCTCGCGTGTGCGCGTCACCGCGCAGCTTATCCGCGTGAGCGACCAGATGCATGTCTGGTCGGAGAGTTTCGACCGCGGCTTGAAAGATGTGGTCGAACTGCAATCGGACGTGGCCCAGGCGATCGCGCGGCGTATCGACGTTGGGCTGGGCCCACGCCGCGCAGCGCCTCAGCCTGCCACGCAAGCCGGCTGGGAGGCCTACTCCGCTTATCTCAAGGGGCGCCACCTGCTGCTTGACAACAAGACCGAGGCCACCATTGCAGTGGCCCTGCAGTACTTTCAGCGTGCCATCGAACTCGACCCGAATTTCGCGCTAGGCTACGCCGGCCAGGCGGACGCGTACGCCGAACAGGCCGACGCTGATCTGGCTCCTGAAATGGCCTTCGCCCTGTCGAAGCAGGCTGCGTTGCGGGCACTCAGCATCAATCCGGATTTGGCGGAAGCCCACGTCTCCTTGGCCAACGTGCTGTTCTATAGCGAGTGGAAGTGGGCCGACGCGGGTCGCGAATATAAACGCGCACTCGAGCGCAAGCCCACGTATGAGGAAGCCCATCACTCTTATTCTCATTACCTCACGCTGGCCGGGCGCCACGCGGAAGCGATTGAGGAGTCCCAACTCTTATTGCGACTGGATCCGCTTTCGTCGCACATGAACTCACACCTGGGCTTAGCATATTTGAAGGCGGGGCGTTTCGACGAAGCACTCGCTCAGCTCAAGAAGACCATCGCTCTCGATCCGAACTATATGCGTGTCTACGTGCACCTGGGCTTCGCGTATGAGTGGCGCAAAATGTTTCCGGAGGCGGTTACCACATACAAAAAGGGCGTGAGCCTCGCAGGCGAAACGCTGGAAGGACAAGCAGAGCTTGCTCGGGCACTCATAGAAGACGGCGGTAAGAAAGAAGGACTTTTGATTCTGCGCCGCTTGGAAGGCGAAGCCAAGCGGCGTCATGTTTCGCCCGTGGATTTGGCTGGCATCTACACTGTGCTCGGCGATCATGAAAAAGCTCTGGCTTTGCTGGAGAGTGCTTTGGAGCAGCACAATGGAAGGTTGCTGTTCATCCATCAGTATCACGAATTCGATCCGCTGCGAGATTCGCCGCGTTTTACGCGCATCTTGCAGGCGGTAGGAGCGCCGGCCGCCCCATAGCTTGGGCTTGAGTTCCAAACCGGGACGCTTCCTTCCCTACATGGGACGCGTTTCTATCCAACGAATTCTCCTTTCCAATAAGTAACAAGGCCGAGTAAAGCGGGACGAAGGTTCTCTTGTGGGAAGCTGAAAGCACTGTTCGAACCTTGCCGCAGATCGCGGGCGGATGACGGGCAACCCTGAAGTAAAGCCGACAGACCCGATTCGCTCCATTACTTGCGGTTGGCCGACTACCAGGGAGTAATCCTTTGTTCCGTCCGGGTAGTAGGAAAGAGGCGGTTCACGAGAAACTCTGTCCCCATCAACTGCGACTCAAATCTGCCAAGAACAGGACTTTCGGAACATTACTCGCAGAGACGGCGCCTGGGTTTCAGGTGTGCTGAGGGTAATCGCAGAGATTAATATAACGTTTAAGCGGATCGCTCAGGCACTGAATCGGACCGGCCAACCTAGTGTGCCGACGCGATCCACGGGGAGGCAGAAACAGCCGCTGGGTTGCAAACGAAGCCGTTCTGTATCATCCCGTTAGAGATCATAGAACACCGCCGTTAGAGCCGGCGGTCGCAAACGTTACCCGACACGTGAATCCGACGAGACGGTTCCATTAAACGCACGTGTGCGTCATACCGGTGCATGCGGCGCTTTCTGACCTTCAACACTAGTGTGGAGAAAAATGATTTCATTTCTCTGATCCATCGAAAACATTCGTTTGACTCGCAGTGACATTGAGGCTAGAAGGGCAACAGTTGGCAGGCTGACGAAAGTTCGACTGCCGGACGATGCGATGGTGGATCCGGCAGGTATGCGGTACGGCATGCACGCAGTGTTGTACGTGAGTGCCAACGCCGCAGAGGACTTGTGGTGGTGTCTTGTGATGAAACTTGAAACACTTGCTGTCCCAAAGGGATACCGATTTTCCAGGAGAAGCTTTGTAAGGATAGCCTCGGCGGCTTCGGCCGTGGGTTTGGTGCATATCACAACGGAAGTGGACTTGGCCTACGGGCAGAGACGAATCGCAAGAGACATTCCCGCCGACGCGGTTCTGATCAATGCAAACGAAAATCCCCTCGGGCCTTGTGCGCAAGCCTGCTCTGCGATGGCTGATCTTGGCGCCAAAGGCGGCCGATACGAATTCGGGCTGACGCAGGAACTTGTGAAGACGTTCGCTGAAATCGAAGGGCTCAAGCCGGAGTATGTGCGCGCATACGCAGGCTCAAGCGAACCTCTGCATTACGCGGTGCTGGCGTTCACATCTCCCGAGAAGAGTCTGGTTATGGGAGATCCGGCGTACGAGGCTCCGATGCGGGCGGCGTCGTATAGCAAAGCAAGGGTTTTCAAGGTTCCTCTGGCCAAGAATTATGCGCATGATGTCAAGGCCATGGTGGGCGCCGACCCGAATGCCGGTTTGCTCTACATCTGCAATCCCAACAATCCCACGGGCACGACAACGACCCGCGAAGACATTGAATACGCCCTGGTGAACAAGCCGAAAGGCTCGACTCTGCTGATCGATGAGGCTTACATCCATTTTTCGGATGCCAAGCCAGTGCTGGATTTGGCCGCTGCCGATAAGGAAGTCGTGGTTCTGCGGACATTTTCGAAGATTTACGGCATGGCTGGATTGCGCTGCGGGTTTGCGATTGCGCGGCCGGACCTGCTTGCCAGGCTCGAACCTTATGGCTGGAACTCCATGCCCGTGACGGCAGTGGTGGCAGGCACGGCCAGCTTAAAGCATAAGGGCCTGGTTCTCGAAAGGAAGAAGATCAATGCGGACATACGAAACGACCTCTTTTCGTGGCTCGCAGCAGACAAATATTCCTTCGTTCCTTCGGAAAGTAACTGTTTCATGGTGGATGTGAAGCGGCCAGGTAAGCAGTTCATTGAAGCTATGGAAGCCAAGAAAGTGTACATCGGAAGGGTGTGGCCAGCCTGGCCGACACACGTGAGAGTAACAGTAGGCACAGGGCCCGAGATGGAAGTATTCAAGAAGGCGTTTAAGGAAGCGATGGAGACTCCAGCACTGGCGGTACAGGGACCGCCGAAGGGTGCGGAGTCATGGCGAACGGATCGCCCATACGCGAGTCTTTCTTGAGCGGCTTTCAGAACTAGCGCACCGCTACTTCCCGTCAGGCAGGTCGGAGCCGGAGTTAGTCATTCGGCCAACACGGGATGGGTGTGCTCGGACGGAGGAAAAGCGATGAGAGTCAGAATCATGGCAGTTGCGTTGTTGGCGCTCGTTTCGGGAGTGCTGTGCGTTGCGCAGACGTACTACGGCGGTTTGCGCGGCACGGTGACCGATCCGACGGGCCAGGCCATCGCAGGTGGCACAGTGAAGTTGAAGAATGAGGCCACCAACGTGGAACGATCCGTGGTTACGAATGGCGGCGGCGAATATGTAATCAGTTCGGTAGATCCTGCTTCGTACACCGTTACCGTGATGGCCAGCGGTTTCAAGGCATTGGTTCGCACTGGAGTAGTGGTTTCGACGCAGGAGTTTCTGACGCTGGACTTCAGCGTCCAATTGGGATCGACCACTGATGCAATTCAGGTCACTGAGGTACTGCCCATTGTGGAAAGCTCGAATGCCTCGAACGGTCAGGTGATTGATACGCAGAAACTCTCTGACCTGCCGATTCTCGGGCGCAACCCATTCCTTTTCTCGAAGCTGAATAATAACGTCGCGGCTGTCGGCGATCCGCGATTTAACCGCTTCCAGGATCAAAGCGGGTCATCGCAAATCAGCATCGCTGGCGGACCGATTAGAGGAAACAACTACTTCATTGACAACGTTCCGATCACCGACAGCATGAACCGCGCGGTCATCATTCCTTCCATCGAAGCCACACAAGAAGTGAAGGTTCAGGCCAACACTTACGACGCGGAGATGGGCCGCACCGGTGGCGGCGTGTTTAATACCACTCTGAGGTCCGGAAGCAACGAATTGCACGGTTCGCTTGTCGGCTATACGCGGCAGACCGATTGGCTAGCGAATGGCTTCTTCCAGAACGCCAGTGGAACGCCTCGGGCAGAAACTCCTTTTTACAACTACGGTGGATCGATCGGCGGGCCGGTGATCGTTCCAAAATTGTACAACGGGCGGAACAAGACGTTTTTCTGGGTGACGGAAGAAGGTTATCGGCAGAGTTCCCCTTTTAGCGACAGTTATGCAGTCCCCACGGACCTTGAACGAAAAGGCGACTTTTCAAAAAGCATCGGCCCCGACGGCAACCCCCTTCAGGTTTTCGACCCTGTGACGCATCAACAGTATCAGGGCAACGTGATTCCGCAAACGAGCCTGAACCCGATTGGCTTGGCCATCGCTGCCGTGTATCCGCATCCAAACTTAGCGGCGGCGAGTTTCGGAACGAACAACTACAACGGAACCGACGTTCTCAAGGACCGCGCAGACGAATCCATCTATAAGCTGGACCATCAGTTTTTCTCCTGGTGGAGGACGAACGTATCGTATCTCCATTACGCCAGCAAGGAACCCGGGGGAAATCCTTTGCACACCATCGCCGGCACGGGTGGCGTCGACTATTTGTTGTACCGCAAAGTAGACGCAGTCAATTGGAACAATACGTTCTTGCCGAGTCCTACGATGGTGGTGACCGTGGGCTACGGTTTCAACCGCTTTCCGAACAACTCGCTCGATAGTTCAGCCGGTTTTGATCAGACCACGCTTGGGTTTCCATCGTCGTACGTCAGCCAACTGCAGAAGAAGTCGTTTCCCGTGGTCAATATGACAAACTTTGCATCGCTGGGAGGTTCGAACTCCGGCCCTTCTGTCTTTTATTCTCGAAGTATCGTGCTTGGTGTTTCAAAGTATCTTGGCAAACATAATCTCAAGTCTGGTTTTGTCTTTCGGTCCATCAGCGTGGACTTCACGGACTTATCTAACGGCAATGGGTCGTTTAGCTTCGCGAACGATTTCGTGTCACCAAATGATCCGCTGGGAAAGAAAGCGAAGACGGACCTGGTCAACCTGCTGACCGGATATGCTTCCACCGGTTCTTCCGTTACCCAGACTATCCACTTGGCAACCAATGTTCCCTACTACGCTGGTTATTTCCAGGATGACTACCGCCTCACCAACAAACTGACCTTGAACCTGGGACTGCGCTACGAATGGGAGGCAGGACTGAGCGAGCGAAGCAACCACTACGCTGTAGGGTTCGATCAAAACGTCACCAACCCGTTGCAGACGACCTCTGGTGTTACAACCAAGGGCGGTATTGAATTCGCCGGTCAAAACGGATATCCCACAACGTGCTGTGATTTCAGTAGAAAGAAATTTGGCCCGCGGATCGGAGCCGCCTACGCTCTGAATCCCAAGACAACGATACGGCTCGGCTACGGTACGTTCTACGCCCCGAGCGCTTTTACCAGCAGCTCTGCCTTTGCTCCCGGCTACTCCCAAGCCACCACGTACGTCTACTCCAACGACGGAGGCAAAACTCCGGCCGGTAGTCTCAGCAATCCCTATCCCGGGGGTATCCTTCAGCCGTCAGGAAATGCCAACGGTTATCTGACTGGAGTTGGAAGCAGCGTTACGACCTGGTCTCAAAACTCCAAATCACCCATCGTCCATCAATACTCGTTCGACATTCAGCGCGAACTACCTGCTCAGATCGGACTCCAGATCGGCTACGTGGGCTCTCGCTCGAGGCACCTTATGCCCGGAAATGGGATGAATACGGCGAACATAAATCAATTGCCCGACCAATATCTCGCTTTAGGATTGGGAGCCACGGACCAATTGACTGCTCTAGTAAACAACCCGTATTTTGGAAGGGGCGGAACTGGTGTGATCGGCGGTCAACGGGTAGCCTACAATCAGCTCCTCCGGCCCTTCCCCGAGTTTGCTTCCGTCAATCTAAACGATTACACGGCGCATGCGAAATATGATGCGCTCATCGTAAAAGCTCAAAAACGCTTTAGTCACGGCCTGACCTTCCTCTCCACTTATACGTGGTCAAAAAATGAAGACTCCTCTTGGGCCGCTTCTAACTTCCTCAATGCTTCGAAAAGTGCTCCGCAAGATGTCTACAATCTCGGTGCCGAATGGAGCCGCTCGGTTGTCGACCTTCCACACCGTCTTACAACCTCGGCTACTTATGACTTGCCGGTTGGGAAAAACAAGTTGCTGCCCGTCAACAACTCCTTGTTGAACTTCTTTGTGGGCAACTGGAGCGTCAACGCCATCACCGTTATTCAGACCGGATTCCCGTTGGCGATCTCTCAGAACAGTAACAATAATCGGGCGATCGGCACGGGCGTTCAGCGCCCGAATATAGTCGCTGGCGTTAGTGCGTGCATCGGCGGATCACCGGAAGATCATGCCGGTGCTATTCCTAAAAGCTCTTACCTCAATCCCGCTGCGTTCACGACGGCGCCCGCATACACTTTTGGCAATGCCCCGCGCACCATCGGTTGCCTTTCGCCCGGCTATGAGAATTGGGACATTTCGGTTTTCAAATCGTTCCCAGTTCGTGAACGCATCACGTTTCAATTTCGTGCCGAGGCCCTCAACGCCTTCAATACGCCGCAGTTCCGCGCCCCGAATACCGCAGTTGGCAATTCAAACTTCGGCGCCATCACGCAACAGGCAAACTTTCCGCGGTATCTCCAGCTCGGGGGACGGATAAGTTTTTGATTCTTTATGCAGATTTGAAGATGCGGAGAGTCGACCTTCGGGACGCTGACGTTAGCAATAGGTTACGAATATGACGACGAGACGCGCATTCTTGATGCAAGTGGGCCAGGTGGGCGGCTTCGGTGCAGCTTACGTCATGATGCAGTCCTTGGGTCTGCTGCCTCTTCCAGAGGCAGCAGCAAGTAAGGTCCGTCTTGCAGAAGGTTCCGGCCGAGGGAAACGTGTTGTAATTCTCGGCGCCGGAATCGCGGGCATGGTGGCGGCCTGGGAGCTGCAGAAGGCGGGTTACAGCTTCACGATCTTGGAGGCGCGCGGCCGCGCTGGGGGCCGCAATTGGACGATTCGGAACGGTACGCGGGTCGAAATGACCGACGGCACAACGCAAACCTGCACCTTTGAGGACGGCCACTACTTTAACGCCGGCCCTGCGCGGTTGCCGTCACAGCATGTGACGATGCTCGGCTACTGTCGCGAGTTCGGTGTACAGCTTGAAGTGGAGGTCAACAGCTCACGCAGTTCGCTGTTGCAGAACGACAAATTCAACGATGGCAAAGCCGTGCAGCAACGGCAGGTGATCAATGACACGCGTGGTCACGTTGCCGAGCTTTTGGCCAAGTCTATCAAGCGCGGTGCGCTTGATGAAGACCTGACCAGCGATGACCAGGAGCGTATGCTGGTGTTCCTTCGTAAATATGGTGACTTATCCCCGGATCACTTTTACAAGGGGTCTGCACGGTCGGGCTACAAGGTTTTACCTGGCGCGGGCAACCAACGCGGCGTGCCGCGTGATCCTCTGGACATGCGTGCGCTGCTGGACGCCAATCTTTGGGACGGCATGCTTTTTGAAGACATGTTTGACATGCAGGCAACGATGTTCCAGCCTGTGGGCGGAATGGACCGAATCGCAGCGGCGTTCGAAAAGAAGCTTTCCCACGGCATTCGCTTTGACGCAAGTGTCGAGCAGATCCGAAAAACACCGAAGGGCGTGCGTATCGGCTATCGGGACCGAAAAACGGGGATGGCCGCCGCGATGGAGGCGGATTGTTGCATCTGCGCGATGCCACTCTCGATTCTAAAGACCATCGATACGGATTTTTCCCCGGAATTCAAGCAAGCCATCGACGCCGCAAGTTACGACTCCGCATACAAGATAGCGTGGGAATCTCGCCGATTTTGGGAGCGAGATTACCGCATCTATGGAGGTATCTCTTTCCCAAAACAGATTGTTGGCGTGGTGTGGTATCCGAGCGCGGACCTGTTTGCCGAAAAAGGAATCATCGTGGCAGGGTATTCCATCGAGAACGGAACAGAATTTGCAAACCTTGACCTAGCCGGGAAGCTTGCGGCGTCCCGGCAAGCGGTCGAGCACCTTCATCCGGGATGCTCGAGCGACCTAGCCAAGCCAGTGTATATTTCCTGGGGGCATATCCCGTACAACTTGGGGTCTTGGATCAGCCATGGCGGACCAAAGGGCTCGGCCGTCGGTTTTGATCGGCTACGCGAACCCGATGGTCCGATCTATATGGCTGGGGACCACGTGAGCCATATCGTCGGATGGCAAGAAGGCGCGGCCTTATCGGCGCATCGCGCCGTATCACAAATCAATCAGATCAGCGGGGTATAAGAGCGCACTTCACGGACTGTGTCCGAAACTGTGTCCAAGATTATTTTCGATGTTGCCTCCGGACTCTCTGTGAAGATCCCGGACTTGCGGATCTGTTGAGACGAATGAGATGCCTCATTAGACGCGAAGCTCCACCAGTATAGGCCCTGCCATCCAAGTGAGCCTTAAGTCGGGAACCTACGAGTGCGCCCACTCCCGACAACCTGGCGATTGTTCCCCAGTCACGGGCAACCCTGAAGTAAAGCCGACAGACCCGATTCGCTCCATCACTTCCGGTTTGCCGTTCCATCCAACCACGAGCGCATGAGTGCCCGTCTGCGTTGGCATTCCGATGGGGCCACTCGTGCGCGCCATCTTTTCCCCTTGTCAAACTAGGAGAGCATCCGCTAGACTCCTAGTTAGACTAGGAGGCCATACCACTGTGACGAAAACCGCGGAACTGCTCCCGGGCACACTCGATATGCTGATTCTTAAAGCGGTGTCCTTGAAACCGCTGCATGGATACGGTGTGTTGGTACGCATCCGGCAGATCTCAGGAGATGCGCTCGAGATTCCACAGGGATCTTTATATCCGGCGCTCTACCGGTTGGAGCACCACGCTCTCATCGCCGCCGAATGGGGGCAGAGCGAGAACAACCGCCGGGCGAAGTACTACACGTTAACAGCCGGGGGGCGTCGCCGCCTGCGCGACGAAACGGCCGGCTGGAACCGGCTAGCGTCTGCGATTGCCGCGGCCTTGAATACGACGTCGGAGGAGGTGTGACATGTTCAAGCGCCTGCGTTCTCTGTTTCGTGTGCTCACTCGGCGGCGTGAATTTGAAGACGGTATAACCGAAGAGCTTCGCTTCCATATCGACCAATACGCCGATGAGCTGGTGCGTTCCGGCATGTCACCGGGAAAAGCGGCCCGCCTCGCGCGGGTAGAGCTTGGGAGCCTTACCAATATCAAAGGGGATTGCCGCGAGGCGTTCGGAGTTCACTTGTTTGATGAATTTCAGAGGGAGCTGAGTTACGCCGCCCGATTGCTGCGAAAGACGCCCGGATTCACAGCTACGGCTCTTCTGACACTCGCCGTTTGTTTCGGCGCCAATCTGACGATTTTTGCCGTGATCGACTCGGTGCTGCTCCGTCCGCTGCCATTTCCTGAGCCCGGCCGGCTCATGACAATATTCAATACCTATCCGAAAGCTGGCGTCGATCGCGACGGCGCCTCGCTAACCAACTACTACGAACGCCGCGGCCATCTTCCCGCCTTGGCCTCCCTCGCGATCTATAACTATGGCACGGAGATTATCGGTGAGCCTGGCTCAACGGAACGCGACCCTACCATGCGAGTATCTCCGGATTTTTTCTCTACTCTTGGGCTCGGCCCGGCGATCGGACGCACTTTCACAGAAGAGGAAACCACTTCTGAAACCAATCATGTTGCCATTCTTTCCGACGCATTTTGGCGGCAACGATATAACGCCGATCCCAATGTGATCGGAAGGCTGATTCGTGTAAACAGTGTTCCCAGAACTGTGATTGGAGTCTTGCCTCCCACCTTCCGCTTTCTCTCTTCGGATGCCCGGGTGTTCCTCCCCCTTGCATCGCGCCCTGAAGATCGCTTGCCGTCACGGCGGCACGCTGGGGGAAATGTTATCCAAATGATTGCCCGGCTCAGATCGGACGCCACGCCCGCGCAAGCTCAGTCTCAGATCGACGCGCAGGATGCGGCGTTGGAAGTCGACGATCCCCAGGCCAAGATGATTGCCGATGCGGGCTTTCGTTCCCTGGTGGTGCCGTTGCATGCGGACCACGTCGCAGCCATTCGCCCCACGCTATTATTGCTGGAAGCAGGCGTACTCGTCCTTCTCTTAATTGGCACAGTCAACCTGGTGAACCTGCTTCTCATCCGTGCCAGCGGTCGAGTCAAAGAAATCGCCGTGCGGCAGGCTCTCGGCGCGAGCCAGGGATGCGTCGTCAGTGAAACGCTGGTGGAAACGACCTTGCTGACGCTCGTCGGAGGATTGCTTGGACTCGGCGTCGGTGCCGGCGGAATCCGGCTCCTGGACGCGCTGGGTTATGATCGCTTACCGTTGGGTGGGCGCATCGCCTTCGATGTACGATTGGCAATGGTCGCCCTAGTCGCCGCCGTTGCCTTGGGCGTCGTATTGGCGGCGCCCATCGTCTGGTTCAATCTTCGACGGCATCTAGGTAACGCGCTTCAATCGCAGAGTCGGGGTGGAACGAGCGGGCGCACTGCTCAAATCCTGCGTCAAAGTTTCATTGTCGCTCAGATTGCCTTGGCATTCGTTCTGTTGGCTGGAGCCGGCCTGCTCGGGCTTAGTCTACAACGAGTGATGGCCGTTTCACCGGGCTTCCAGTCCGACCACATCCTCACCGGACAAATCTTGCTTCCGTGGGCAGACTACTCGGAGGCAGCCCGTCTGACATTTGTTGAGAGCTTGATGGACAAACTCGACCACCTACCGGGAGTGTTGTCCGCGGGCGTGGCCAACAATGTGCCTTTCAGTGGCAACATCGGCAAAAGCGCCGCCACGGTAGCGGGTCACGTTCGCCGCCCTGGCGAATCCGCGCGAGGGCACTATTCTTACGGAGTCGCCGGCGACTACTTTCGCGCGATGGGTTTCTCCCTGCGGGCAGGACGATTCCTAACCGTCGACGATTCACGCCGCCCCGAGCGAGTCTGCGTTGTGGATGAAGACTTCGCGCGATACTACTGGCCGCACGCCAGCGCGATTGGCCAACGATTGTGGGACGGCTCCGGAGCGGGAAAGGATGCCGAAGCATTCACCATCGTCGGCGTTGTTGGTGGGGTGAAACAAGCGGGGCTCACGGAAAACGAAGCCCAGGGCGCGATTTATTATCCCTATGCCTTCCGTATCGGTGACAGCATCTTCGTCGCCGTCCGCACGAGCCTGCCGCCGGAATCGCTCGGGTTGGCGCTCCAAAAGGTAGTTCGGCAAATCGACGCCGACATACCGGTCAATGACCTGCGGTCGATGGACACACGTATTACCGATAGTCTTGTCGCCCGTCGCTCGCCGGCACTGCTGGCCGGCCTCTTCTCTGGGATCGCGCTGCTGCTCACCGCCGTCGGAACCTATGGCGTGTTGAGTTACGCCGTGTCACAGCGCCGCCGCGAGATCGGTGTGCGCATGGCCTTGGGGGCGCAACCGTCGCGGATCCGCAGCCAGTTTCTTTCTCTTTCGTTACGCCTGCTCGCTGGCGGAACGCTATTAGGTTTGATCGGAGCATGGCAGGCCGGCCGAGCCATGCGAACGGTGCTCTTCCACGTACTGCCGCTTGACCTGCCCATCCTCGCCGGTGCGGCCTGCGTGACGGGAGTAGTGTGTCTCGCCGCCTGCCTGGTGCCATCTCAACGAGCCGCGCGGATATCCCCTATGGAGGCTCTCACCGAGGAGTAGAGAATGTGCTCAACCGTGAGACTAAGGTGCAGGGTCTTTGGTCGCAGTGTGGAATTCAGACCGAGTCACGGGCAACCCTGAAATAATCCCAAGGTAAGGGTTGCCGACCACCCTCCCGGAAACCACTGTCAAGAAGCACGTGTTTCGATTTTCTCGACGATCTGAGGAATAATGCGACGCGCTTTGCCCGCCGAATGACCGCCCTATCGAATCTTCGACCAACGCCCGCGTCATGGACCCGCTCGACCAATCTTCCCGCTGGCAGCGGAAGGTTCTTCCCCAAAATGGGTTATGGCGCGCCGCTTCAAGGGCAGACGTCGTAACCTAGAGATTCTGTCCGTATCCCAAAGGCGACTAGCTGCGTACAGATAGATATGGATCATCCACGCGACATGGAAGCCCATGGTCCCTTCGAGGCACGCTATCTGGCGTTCCTTGAAACCATCACTCAACTCCGGCCGCGCCTGCACCGGTACTGCTCGCGGATGACCGGATCGGTGATGGACGGCGAGGACGTGGTTCAAGACGCGTTATTTGAGGCTTATCGGAAGGTGGATCAATACGACGATAGCCGTCCTCTTGCCCCGTGGTTGTTCCGGATTGCGCACAATCGATGCATCGACTTCCTGCAGAGGCGTGGTGTCCGGGTTGAGGCCGAAACTGCTGCTATGAGTCCAGATTCCGTAATGCCTGCCAATGGTTCTGTCCTTGGAGTCGGTCGAGCGGTTGAACAGCTAGTAATGAGTCTGCCTCCCAAGGAACGCGCTTGCGTGCTGCTCAAGGATGTAATAAATTTCGTTCCAGGTCCGACAGAATGACAGAAACCTTCCGTAAATTTAATCCAGTTACATTTGCGATGCCGAGTGGCGAGATCGGGCTCCGTTGCCGCGGCATCTCACGAACGACGAAGTCACGGATATGCCCGAACACTTGAAACGTCGAGTTGCCGTTCACGTTTGACGAAGTCCCACTGGCCTGTACGGTTGCGCCGATTACATTGCTGTAGCCGTCCGTATTGTCCGTTGACGATCCGGCTGGAGAGATGGAAAGGGACGTGGTAAGTCCGGTCTGGAGTGAACTTCCGGTCGCGGTGATTCCAAAATTCGAGTCCTGCGTGACCTGAATTGTTATCTGGTCTGGTCCCTTGCTACCTCCGGTTAGCGTCCCGGCGAAGGTGCCATTGAGGGGAGTCACGACATAACCCGTGAATGTTCCAGTGGTCCTGGCGGGCTCGAACCCACAGAAAGTGCCGTTATCTGTATAGGTCCCGCCAGAAACAGATTGGGCGTTGCTGGCGATAGTCGCAGAAAAATTAGCTTCTACACCGCTGGAACCAGGGGAAAACAATGTTCCCCCTGAGATGCCGGACGGCAGCGATCCGCCCAAAACGCCGTTCGCAACTATCGCGTCCGTGGTCCAATTTCCACAAAAAAAGAACTGTCCCCCGATTGCAATCCGGTCGACTCCGATCGAGAGTACGTCGACGAGACTGCGGTGTTTCGTCTATTCGCCAACACCGGAGTCAACACGCTTGAGACAATTTTGCCAAGCTGGAAAGATCACCGACAATTCGGCAGCACGGTGCGTGTCTTTTGCGACTCCGTTGCCCCTCGTACAGGGTGCCGAGATTTTTACAGCTGCGGGCGTCATTCGCTTCGCAAGCCCCTTGGTAAAATTCAGCGGCGCGCTTTTCGTTTTTCGTCACGCCGTTGCCGTTCAGATACAGATCGCCTGAATAGCTGCAGCCGCTGCCGTCGCCGTCCTTGCACGCTCGCTCGTAGAGTTCAGCGGCGCGCTTCGGGTCTCTTGTCACGCCATTACCACCTTCGCTTACACCCGCGAGGGATGCCACCATCGCAGGCGCGTTGGTACAGCTTGACGGCAAGCTTTTCGTCCTTCGACACTCCGGTGCCATTCGAGTAGATCGCGCCGAGATTGCTGCAGCTGAGAAGGCTGCCTTTGTCACATCCCCGCTGGTAGAGCCTCGAAGCGAGCGTGACGTCCTTCGCCGCACCGTCTCCACGCTCGTGCATTAGGCCAAGGTTTGGGCAAGCATCAGCATAACCTCCGTCACAGGCGCGCTTATAAAGCTCTGCGGCGCGCCGCCCATCCTTTGCTACACCGTCACCGTCGTCAAAGATCACGCCGAGGCTGAAGCAGCTTTGATACTTCCCTTTTTCGCATTCCCCGTTTACGCTCCCGATCCGATTGGATAGCTTTTGCGGCAACGCGACTCCCGTGCACCGAGGCGGAGCAATCTTGGAAACAGGCGACGAAGGTGTCAACGCGCAAAGTGCAAGGGCAGGCTTCTCCATTTGTAGCATGCCGAATTTGTCGCTGGAGGAACGAGGGCCTGCGCTTTGCCCTAAGTAGAAACCATCTGCGAGCGAATACGGTTGTGAGTGTTCAAGAGGGTCTGAACGGACGCGTTCTATTCGCGCTGCGCCGCTCGAAGGATTTGAGATTTCTCTTCCATAAGGTCTGACTGGCAGAGGCGAACCGGGAATAACATTCGAATCGAGTCTCAAGCGAGCCAAGAGGAGCACGCCAGATGACCTAGCTAGCTCCACGGAATGGCAGCAGGCAGATGGGCCAAATCCTGGCAAGTCAGAAGTGGTATTTGGTGGAAACTTGCACCTGGCGTGGCGGATTCGCTGCGTTGGCACGCCCAGAGAATGGTGAGGTTAGTATGCCGACGTAGTTCTTGAAATTGGTATGGTTGAAGGCGTTGAAAGCATCAATCGCAATTTCCAAGCTACTTCCCGCGGTTCGGGCGTTGCTGCTCCCGCCTTCGGTTCTGCGGAAGTTGATCCGCTTTGCAAAATGAAAGTCGACACTGGCGTAACCCGGCCCTGCTCCCGTATTGCGTCCGACTCCCGCGGGGCGGGCGGTAGGCATCCAATCGCCGTTGTTAAGATAGCCGGTGGTGATATTGAAGGGGATTCCGGAACTCAGATTAACAACTGTTCCAGCCCTGAAGCCCCAGTGTAAACGGTAGGTACCGATCAGGTTGAAACGGTGG
>Ga0209131_1000283_pt1 | contig 36916 bp, 35 predicted proteins | sample GraSoi_2013_40cm_FD_185826 | JGI IMG/M metagenome (GOLD analysis project Ga0209131, IMG submission 185826) | Grasslands soil microbial communities from the Angelo Coastal Reserve, California, USA - Sample 9_17_2013_40cm (SPAdes) (version 2) | ecosystem: Environmental > Terrestrial > Soil >...
CTCTGGCCGCCACATCGTTACCATGGCAAGCGGAAACACGCTCCCTGATCGCCGCGCAGACCTCCTGCGCGTCCTCGGGGGTGGCAACCTGGCCGGTGCCAATCGCCCAGACCGGCTCGTAGGCGATCACCATGCCGGCGACCTGCTCACCGGTCAGCCCGGCCAGCCCGGCGTCCACCTGGAGGATGCAGTGCTGGACGTGGTCCCCAGCCTGCCGAACGACCAGCGGTTCGCCGAGGCACAGCACCGGCGCCATGTCGTGCCTGAGGATGGCCTGTACCTTGGCGTTGACGAGTGCGTCATCTTCGTGGTGGTACTGCCTGCGCTCGGAGTGGCCAGCGAGCACGTAGCGACAGCCGAGCTTATCCAGCATCCGGCCGCTGATGTCGCCCGTGTAGGCGCCGTCGTCGTTTGGTGAAACGTCCTGCGCGCCGTATTGCAGCTTGAGCTTGTCGCCCTGGACGAGCGTCTGGACGCTGCGCAGCGCGGTGAACGGCGGCAGCACGACGATATCGGTAGCGGCGAAGTCCTTGTCGTTCAGCCGGAAGGCGAGCTGCTGGGTCAGGGCGAGCGCCTCGAGGTGATTGGTATTCATCTTCCAGTTGCCTGCCACCAGCGGCTTGCGTGTCGCGCTCACCGGCTGTCCTCCAGTGCTGCGAGCCCGGGAAGCGGCTTGCCCTCAAGGTATTCCAGGCTGGCCCCGCCGCCGGTCGAAATGTGACTGAACGCGGTCTCAGGAAATCCCAGCTGCCGCACGGCCGCCGCCGAGTCTCCGCCGCCGACCACGGTCAGCCCCTGCACCCGGCTGATCGCCTCGGCGACGGCCCTGGTTCCGGCCGCGAACGCGGGGAACTCAAAGACCCCGACAGGACCGTTCCAGAAGACTGTCTTGGCATCGGCCAGCTTGCGCGCGAACAGGGCACGGGTCTGGGGCCCGATGTCGAGGCTCTCCCGGTCGGCAGGAAACGCGTCGGCTGGGTAAACGTCGTGCTCGGAATCGGCGGCGAACCTGGTAGCGCCAACGAGATCCACCGGCAGGACGATCTCCACGCCGCGTCGGTCTGCCTCGGCCATGATGTCCTGCACGCTGCTGATCTGGTCCGCTTCGAGCAGCGAGCGGCCAACTTCGTAACCGCGAGCCGCTAGGAATGTGTAGGACATGCCGCCGCCGATGAGCAGCCGGTCAGCCTTGTCGAGCAGGTTGGCGATCACTGCGAGCTTGTCTGACGGCTTCGCGCCGCCCAGCACGACGACGTAGGGCCGTTTCGGGTTCTCGCTGAGCTGGCGCAGCACGGCGACCTCGGCCTCGACCAGCTTTCCCGCAGCGTGCGGCAGCAGCGCAGGCAGGTCGTAGACGCTCGCGTGCTTGCGGTGCAGCGCGCCGAAGCCGTCGCCGACGTACAGGTCTGCCAGGGCCGCGATCCGGCCGGCCAGTGCGGCGCGCTCAGCGTCGTCCTTGCTGGTCTCGGCTGGCTCGAACCTGACGTTCTCGAGCAGGCCGACCTCTCCGTCGGCCAGGCCGGCCGCCAGCTGCTTGGCCGACGGCCCAGCCACATCGCCAGCGAGCCGCACCGGCCGGCCGAGCAATTCGCCGAGCCGGCCGGCGACGGGCCGGAGCGATGGCCCGCCCGCGGCCCTGGCCGCGTAGTCGTCACCCTTGGGCCTGCCGAGGTGCGCGCAGATCAGCAGCCGCGCCCCCCGCCCGGCCAGATTTGTAATGGTTGGCATGCTGGCCCTGATCCGGCCGTCGTCGGTGATCTGGCTGGTTGAGGTCCCGGCAAGCGGCACGTTCAGGTCGGCGCGCAGCAGTACGGCGCGGCCGCCGACCTCAAGGTCAGCGATGCCTCGCATAACCTAGCCGCCCAGGCTGCTGGCAACCATCGCCGCCAGGTCAGCCAGGCGGTTTGAGTAGCCCCACTCGTTGTCGTACCAGCCGATCACCTTCACCTGGTCGCCGGAGGCCATGGTGAGCGGCGCGTCGAAGGTGCACGACCAGGGCGTGCCGACGATGTCGGAGGACACGATCGGGTCGGTTGAATAATGCAGGTAGTTCTTCAGGGGCCCGTCGGTCGCCGCTGCCAGGTAGGCCTCATTGACCTCCGCCACCGTGGCCTCGCGCTCGAGCTGGACGACCAGGTCGGTAACCGAGCCGTCCATCACTGGCACCCGCATGGCCATCCCGTCTAGCTTGCCCTTGAGCGCGGGCAGCGTCAGCGCGGTGGCTTTGGCCGCGCCGGTGGTGGTCGGGATGATGTTCTGCGCGGCCGCCCGCGCCCGGCGCAGGTCCTTGTGCGCGAAGTCCAGGATCACCTGGTCGTTGGTATATGCGTGCACCGTCGTCATCAGGCCCCTGACGATGCCGAAGCTGTCGAGCAGCACCTTGGCGAGCGGCGCGACGCAATTCGTCGTGCAGGACGCGTTCGAGATGATGTGGTGTGCGGATGGATCGTACGACCCGTCGTTGACGCCCATCACGATCGTGATGTCCTCACCCTTGGCCGGGGCCGAGATGATGACCTTCTTCGCGCCTGCCTGGATGTGCTTAGACGCTCCCTCGTGGTCGGTGAAGATGCCGGTGGACTCGATGACTACATCCACGCCGAGATCACCCCAGCCGATCTTGGCGGGATCGCGCTCGGCCAGCCACTTGATCTTTGAGTCCCCGGCCACGATGCTGCCGTCGACAACCGATACATCGACGTTCAGGGTGCCGAGAACTGTGTCGTACTTGAGCAGGTGGGCGAAGGTCCTGATATCGCCGAGGTCATTGGCAGCGACGATTTCGATTCCGGGCTTGTCCATTGCGTGGACTGCACGCCAGAAGTTCCGCCCGATCCGGCCGAACCCGTTGATACCTACCCGGACAGTCACCTCGTCCTCCCCCTTCGCCTCGTCGCTGCCTGCGGGCGCTCGGCTCGCCGGCATCGCTGATCATGTGCCACGCCGCACCCTAACACCGGGCCGTTACCGATCGCAGGGGCGCATCCCGGCGGCAAGGCTACCCGGCGTCCGGCGCGGTCTGGCCCAGGCCGACCCGCAGTGAGTAAGCTTCCGGACAAGTCAATGGATGAGGGAAATATGAATGGATTCGGCGGCCCGGGTCAGCCTGGACGCGGCAACATCGGCATGGCCGTGCTTGCCGGTGCGGCGGTCGCGATCGTAGGCGCCCTGATCTGGGGCGTGATCGCCTACTCGACCAAGTACCAGTTCTCGATCATGGCTGTACTGATCGGGTTGGGGGTCGGGACCGTCATGGCGAGAGTCAGCGGCGTCAGGAGTATGGCGCTGGGCGTCGCCAGCGCGGTGCTCGCCGTCGGCGGCTGCGCGCTGGGCAGCCTGGTAGCCGAGATCCTGATCTTGGAGCGGCACGGCGCGCCGATGAGCTTGATCCTGGCGCACCTCAATGGTGTCTTCAGGTTGTATCCCCACGCCGTTGGTGGCCTGGGCTTCCTGTTCTGGGCTCTCGCCGCCTTTTACGGCTACCGAATCGCGATGGGCATGCCGATGCGCTGGGGGTTCGGGCGACGCCGGATGCGCACGCCCCGCGGGCCAGTTGCCAGCCAGCCGTACGGGACACCGGTCCAGCAGTACGGCGATATGCCGCACGCCAGCTATGACACCGGACAGGGTTTTGACACCGGGCAGGGCTATGGCACCGGGCAGGGCTATGGCACCGGGCAGGGCTATGGCACCGGGCAGGGCTATGGCACCGGGCAGGGCTATGGCACCGGGCAGGCGCATGGCTCGGCGCCAAACAGCCCGCCGCAGCCGGGCGACGCCGCTTCGGGCCAGGCGGAGCCTGGGTTCGGGTTCAAGGAGCCGCCGCCCGGATTCGGCTCGCCGCAGCCGCCCGCGCCCTGAGGGATCAGGGGGCGAGCATGTCCGGGGTCAAGTGCGCCTCGGTCGTGGGAACGCCGAGTTCGACCGCGCGCTTATCGGCTAGGGCGAGCAACCGCCTGATCCGCCCGGCGATCGCGTCCTTGGTCAGCGGCGGCTCGGCAGCCTGACCGAGTTCCTCCAGGCTCGCCTGACGGTGCTTGATCCGCAGCTGGCCCGCGTCGATCAGGTGCTCGGGTGCCTCGGCACCGAGGATCTCAAGCGCCCGCTCGACCCGTGCCCCGGCCGCGACCGCAGCCCGGGCGCTGCGGCGCAGGTTGGCATCATCGAAGTTGGCGAGCCGGTTGGCCGTGCCGCGCACGGCCCGCCTGATCCTGCGCTCCTCCCAGGCCAGCACGCTGTCGTGCGCGCCGAGCCTGGTGAGGATCGCGCTGATCGCGTCGCCATCCCTGACCACCACCCGGTCGATACCGCGTACGTCACGGGCCTTCGCCTGGATCCGCAGCCGCCGCGCCGCGCCGACCATGGCCAGCGCCACCTCGGGTCCCGGGCAGGTGAGCTCGAGCGACATGGACCTGCCCGGCTCGGTCAGGGACCCGTGCGCGAGAAAGGCGCCCCGCCAGGCCGCCTCGCAGTCACAGATGCTTCCGGCGACCACCTGCCTCGGCAGGCCGCGTACCGGCCTGCCGCGTCCGTCAATCAGGCCGGTCTGCCTGGCCAGGCTGTCGCCGTCCTTGCTGACCCTGACCACATACCTGTTGCCCTTGCGCAGTCCGCTTGGGGCCAGCACGATGAGCTCAGAGCTGTGGCCGAAGACCTCGATGATGTCCTTGCGCAGGCGGCGGGCCGTGGCGCCGGTGTCCAGCTCGGCCTCGACCATGATGTGGCCGTTGGACAGGTGCAGCCCCCCGGCGAACCTGAGCAGCGTCGACACCTCGGCCTTACGGCAGCACGGCCTGAGCACACTGACGCGGCTGAGCTCGTCCTTCACCAGGCTGGTCAGCGCCACCACTCTCACTCCCCCTCGAAAATCCGCGCGAGCGCGCCCGCGAGCAATAGCGGGTCATGCCGGTCCTGGCGACCAGCCAGGGCAATGTCGGCGAGCACCAGTCGTGCGCCAAGCAGGTCGGCTGCCTCGTGTAGTTCTCCTGCCGTGTCCCGGACGGCGGCCTGATCGGCTAGCACAACATCGATAGCCAGGTCCGGAGCATGGCGGGCGAGCACCTCCAGGTGAGCACGGGGCGAGAACCCCTCGGTCTCTCCCGGCTGAGGCGCCAGGTTCAGCGTGACCAGCCTCCTGCCCGGGGTGGTGACAAGCGCGCTGGCCAGCTCGGGTACCAGCAGGTGCGGGAGCACGCTGGTGAACCACGAGCCGGGGCCGAGCACCACCCAGTCTGCCTCTGCGACCGCCTGCACCGCTTCGGCGCACGCGGGCGGGTCGGCAGGGACCAACGACATCGACCGTACCCGCCCCGTCGTCTTCGCGCATGCGACCTGGCCTCGAATCGTGCTGATCTGAAGTGGGAACTCCGGGTCAACCCCCTCGACCTCGGCCTCAAGCTCAAGCGGGACCGCAGCCATCGGCAGCACCCTGCCGTGCGCGCCGAGCAGCCTGGCCACCCAGTCGAGCCCGGTGACCGTGTCGCCCAGAAGGTCCCACAGCGCGACGATCAGCAGGTTGCCGACCGCATGGCCACCGAGCTCGCCTGGCCCGGCGAACCTGTGCTGCACCACCTTGCTCCAGGTCGTGCCCCAGGAGTCGTCACCGCACAGCGCGGCGAGCGCCATCCGCAGGTCCCCTGGCGGCAGGACACCGTACTCGCGGCGCAGCCGGCCACTCGAGCCGCCATTGTCGGCGACGGTCACGATTGCGGTGAGGTCGCGGGTCACGCGGCGCAGCGCCGACAGCGAGGAGTACAGGCCGTGCCCGCCGCCGAGCGCCACGACCCGGCGGCGGGCCGGCCTGAGCGGGTTACTCACGCCCGAGATCGCGATGCGAGACCTGAACGCCGGGCCATGGCCCGGCTAGCCTGGATGCGAGTTCCTCGGCGATGACCACGCTGCGGTGCTTCCCGCCCGTGCAGCCGACCGCCACTGTCATGAAATGCTTGCCACTGCGCTCGTAGCCATTCAGCGTGATCTGGAGCACGTCGAGGTAGGACCGGATGAATTCCTCCGAGCCCGGCTGGCGCAGCACGTAGTCCCTGACGGGCTGGTCCTGCCCGTTCTTGGCTGCGAGCTCAGGAATCCAGTGCGGGTTCGGCAGGAAACGGCAGTCGGCGACCATATCAGCGTCGACCGGCAGGCCGTACTTGAAGCCAAACGACAGGACGATCACGCGCACCGCCGTGTCGCTCTCGTTGCCGAACGCCTCGCGCACTCGCGACCGCAGCTCGTGGATGTTCATGTCGGACGTGTCGAGTATCAGGTCGGCCTCGGCCCTGATGCCCTCCAGCTGGTAACGCTCCGCTGCGATCCCGTCGATGACGCGGCCGTTCTCCTGCAGCGGGTGGGGTCGCCGCACGTTATCGAACCTGCGCACCAGCGTCTCGTCGCTGGCCTCGAGGAAGACGACGAACGGGTGCGCTCCGATCGCGTCGAGCTCGGTGATCGCCGACTTCAGGTCCGTGGAGAACGCCCTGCTGCGGATGTCCACCACGGCGGCCACCCTGGGTACTTCTGCCCTGGCGCGCCTGGCCAGGTCCAGCATCGTCACGAGCATGGCGGGCGGTAGGTTATCCGCGACGAACCAGTCCAGATCCTCCAGTGACTTCGCCGCCGTGGAACGCCCGGCCCCCGACATCCCCGTGATGATGACCATCTCAGGCGCGGCGGCGTGACTGGTCATCTGATCCCCCCTCCGTTTGCAGCGCGACAGAGACCATCTCAGCGAGCCGCGATCCGAATCCTTCCACCTCGGCGATCTGCTCGGCGCTTGCTTCGCGCAGCTTCCTGACCGATCCGAAGTGCTTGAGCAGGGCAGCCTTCCTGGCCGGCCCGAGCCCGGGCAACCCGTCAAGCTGGCTGGCCCGCTGGGCTGCAGTCCGCTTGGCCCGGTGGTAGGTAATCGCGAACCTGTGCGCCTCGTCCCGCACCCGCTGCAGCAGGTACAGACCCTCGCTGCTGCGAGGCATAATCACCGGGCTGTCCTCGCCCGGCAGCCATATCTCCTCCAGGCGCTTGGCCAGCCCGCAGACCGCGATGTCGTTGATGCCGAGGTCAGCAAGGGCGCGTATGGCCGCGTCGACCTGGCCTGCGCCGCCGTCTATGACGAGCAGGCTGGGCGGATACGCGAACTTTCGCCGGTCCGTATCCACGTCGGTCCGCTCGGGGTTGGCGGCGACGTCCGCGTCTCGCTCGGCCAGGTACCGGCGGAACCTCCTGGTTACGACCTCATAGATTGCCGCGAGGTCGTCGGTCGCGCCCCTGATCGCGAACTTGCGGTATTCGGACTTTCGGGCCAGGCCGTCCTCGAACACGACCATCGAAGCGACGACATGGGTGCCCTGGAGGTTGGAGACGTCGAAGCACTCGATCCGCAACGGCGGCGTGTCCAGGCCGAGCGCGTCCTGTATCTCCTGCATGGCCTGGCTGCGGGTGGTCAGATCGCTCGCTCGCTTCGTTTTGTGCAGCGCGAGGGCCTCGGTCGCGTTCTTCGTCACCGTTTCAAGCAGCGCCCTCTTGTCGCCGCGCTGCGGTACCCGCAGGCTGACGCGGCCGCCCCGGCGGGCAGCGAGCCATTCGGAGACCGTTTCGGCGTCTGGCGGCAGGACGGGCACTAGGACCTCACGCGGCACGGCCTGCTGGTCCGCCTCGGCCCGCCAGTCGGCACTTGCCCGGCCGCCAGTCCTGCTCAGCTCATGCCCCGTGCTCTCCGTGATCTCCTGGTGGGTGGCCGGGTCATCGCGGTATACCTGGCCGAGGAAGTGCTCGACGAGCTCGCTGGTGCTGAGGTCCTCGACCTTGTCCACGACCCACCCGCGCTGTCCGCGTACCCGGCCGTCGCGCACGTAGAAGACCTGGACGGCGGCCTCCAACTGGTCCTCGACCAGCCCGATCACGTCGCAGTTCGTGCCGTCGGGCAGCACGACGGCCTGCTTCTCCAGTGCCCGCTGCAGCGCCTGCAGGTCGTCGCGCAGTCGCGCCGCCCGCTCGAACTCCTCGGCGCGGGCCGCCTCGTGCATCGCCGTCTCGAGTCGCCTGGTGAACTTGTTGGTCTGGCCGGCCATGAAGTCGCAGAACTCCTCGGCCAGCTGCCGGTGGTCCTCCGCGCTGATCCGGCCGACGCAGGGAGCCGAGCACTTGCCGATGTAGCCCAGCAGGCACGGGCGGCCGATCTGGCCGGCCCGCTTGAATACGCCCGCCGAGCAGGTGCGGATCGGGAAGACGCGCAGGAGCGTATCGACGGTGTCCCTGATCGCCCACGCATGCGAGTAGGGGCCAAAGTACCTGACCCCGCGCCGCTTGGTGCCGCGCAGGACCGTGGCCCGGGGGAACTCCTCGTTCATGGTGACGGCGAGGTACGGATAGCTCTTATCGTCGCGGTACCTGATGTTCCAGCGCGGATCGAACTGCTTGATCCAGGAGTATTCGAGCTGCAGCGCCTCGACCTCGGTGCCGACCACCGTCCACTCGACGCCGGCGGCATCTTGCAGCATCCACTGCGTCCGCGGCGCCTGACTTGCGAAGTCGGCGAAGTACGAGTTCAGCCTGGCGCGCAGGTTCTTGGCCTTGCCGACATAGATCACGCGGCCGCGCTTGTCGCGGAACTTATAGACGCCTGGCGACTCAGGAATCGAGCCAGGCGCCGGCCGGTACGTCGCCGGATCTGCCACGCAGCAACTCTATTCCCGCGCGGCGACAGGCACGGACCAGGCGGCCGGCGCGTGCATTGAGCGGCGTGACAGGCAGGCAGCACGCCGTGCTGGCTTGCCGCGGCTCAGTAGTCGTAGTATACGTATACGTGTATGACATTCGGAGGCCCGATGGAGATGCTGGTGCCGAACAAGACGATCTACGTGTCGGACGATGATCTGCCGTTCTACGAACGAGCTCAGGACCTGTCGGGCGGCAATCTTTCGGCGGCCATCTCAGCGGCGGTCCGCCGGTACGTCGAGGTGGAACAGGGCCGCCAGCAGGGTTACGACGAAGTCACCGTCCGGGTTGGTGCCGGGGCCGGCCGGAAGGTGAGATTCTCGGGCGTCCTGCTCGGGGAATGGGGACGCTCGACAAGCACTCGGGAGGAGATGTTCCGGGTGTACCGGAGCCGCAAGGGCAAGTTCGTGCTCCACCTCGAGCGATCCCCCGAGTGGACGCCCGGCCCGGATCCGGCGAAATGGTCAACCGGGTGGCGAAGCTGGGTCGGGAACTGGGGCGCCACCGAGACCTGGGGTTCCGCGGTTGGCGAGGCGACGCTCAACGTCGCGGATTCGCTGGCCGCGCTGCGCGACCTCGTCCCGCCGGAGCTCTACGACCTGATTGCCGCCGCGGCTGAGCAGCCTCCGGTTGAGGACCTGGATATCTGAAGTCGCGACGAAACGAGCAGGCACATGACGACCCTCGCGATCAGGGCAACCGCGCTGAGCTGCTAGGCCAGGGATCCTTCGGCCGGGGCGAAGAGCACGACGGTCGCGAGGTCCTCGCTCACATCGGCGAACCGGTGGACCTCGCCGGCCCGCACATAGATGACCGAACCTGGCCCGACCGCTACTCGGTCCCCGCCAGCCTCGAACGTGGCGCGTCCCGCCGTGACCACGTAGATCTCGTCCTCGGTGTGCGGCGCCTGGTCGTCAACAGAGCCCGCCGGAATCGAGTAGGTGCCGACACTGAGGTCGGGCACTCGCAACTGCTCGACCCAGTGCGTTGCCCCGTCCGCCCTGGTGAACTTGCCGGCTCCGTCGATGATTCTCATGTCAGGACAGTATGCCGTCCGGCGCTTCGCGTGCCGTCATGTGCCAGGCTGTGCTGATGCTGATCGTGCTGACCCTGCTGGCCGACGCCGCCTGGGTGTACCTGCTCGTTGGCCACGGCATGTTCTGGCGAACCGACCAGCGGCTGCCGCCAGGCGGCGTCGCCGGCACGTGGCCCTCGGTCGTGGCCGTGGTGCCGGCCCGCGACGAGGCGGCCATGCTGCCCGAGACACTCCCGACGCTGCTGACCCAAGATTACCCGGGGCAGCTCACTGTGCTGCTCGTCGACGACGAGAGCACCGACGGCACGGCGGGTGTCGCGGCCGCCCAGGGCAAGCAGGCAGCACCCGCGCGGCTGCGGGTGCTCGCCGGCGAGCCCACTCCCCCCGGCTGGGCCGGCAAGGTCTGGGCGATGGCTCAGGGCCTGCGCGCCGCTGGCGACGCCGACTACATTCTGTTCACCGACGCAGACATCGCCTACGCGCCTGGAACGCTCCGCACCCTGGTCGGTGCCGCCGTGTCCAGCGACCGTGGGCTCGTCTCCCAGATGGCGCTGCTGCGCACCGACACGGTCGCCGAGCGGCTGCTGATCCCGGCGTTCGTCTACTTCTTCGCCCAGCTCTATCCATTCCGGCGGGTGAACAGGCGCGGCGGGCGGACGGCGGCCGCGGCCGGCGGCTGCATGCTGGTGCGCCGCGGCGCGCTCGAGGCAGCCGGCGGACTTGAGCCGATCAGCGACGCCAGGATCGACGACGTCGCCCTGGCCGGCCTGCTGAAGCGGGTGGCGCCGGCCGACACCTGGCTCGGATTCAGCACGGACGTAGTCAGCTGCCGCCGGTACAGCCGGCTGGCGGAGGTCTGGGACATGGTCGCCAGGAGCGCGTACACGCAGCTGCGCTACTCACCGGTCGCTCTCGCGGGCACGGTCGCGGGGATGGCACTGCTGTACCTGCTGCCGGTCGCAGCGGCGCTGGCCGGCCTGCTGCTGCCGTCTCCCTGGCTCGCCATCGCCGGGTTCGGTGCCTGGGCGGCTATGTCGGTCACCTACCTGCCCGTGCTGCGACTCTACCGGCTCTCGCCGGGCCGGGCCGCGTGCCTGCCGCTGATCGGCGCGCTGTACACCGCGATGACGGTCAGCTCGGCCAGGCGGCATCGCGCCGGGCAGGGCGGCGAGTGGAAGGGGCGCGTGATAGTCGCGTCCAGGCGATGACAATCGGAGGCACGGCCCGATGGACACCAACGCGCTCCGCGCCCTGCAGCAACCGCTGAAGGATGCCTACCGCGCGGATCCGGCGCAGGCGCTGGTGACGCTCCGCGCCGCGGGCGAACTCGGCGCTGAGACCATTAGCTGCTCGGTGGCCACCGGCCGGGCGCTGGCCGAGGCCGGCCTGCACCCTGCCTCCGGTGGTGACGGCTCGCTGGCCTGCTCCGGCGACATGCTCCTGCGCTAGCTAGCCCTCGAACGCCTCGGGCGGCGGGCAGGAGCAGACCAGGTGCCGGTCGCCGTAGGCACCCTCGACCCGCCGGACCGGCGGCCAGTACTTCGAGCGCCGGTCACCGCCCGCTGGGTAGGCGCCCTCGGTTCTGCCGTACGGATGGTCCCACTCCTCAGCGAGCAGCATCGAGGCCGTGTGCGGGGCGTTCTTCAGCGGGTTGTCCGTGGCGTCGAAGTCTCCCGTGGCGACTTTGGCGATCTCGCCAGCGATCGCGATCATCGCGTCGCAGAACCGGTCGATCTCGGCCAGGTTTTCGCTCTCGGTCGGCTCGACCATCAGCGTGCCGGCCACGGGGAACGACATGGTGGGCGCGTGGAAGCCGTAGTCGATCAGCCGTTTGGCTACATCCTCGGCGGTGATGCCGGTCTGGGCAGTCATGTGCCGCAGGTCGAGTATGCATTCATGCGCGACGAGGCCGCCCTCGCCCGAGTACAGGACGGGGAAATACTCGTCGAGCCGCCTGGCGATGTAGTTGGCGTTGAGAATCGCCACCTGCGTGGCCCGCCGCAGCCCGTCTGCCCCCATCATCGCCAGGTACGCCCAGGAGATGGGCAGGATTCCCGCTGACCCGTAGGGCGCAGCCGCGACCGGCCCGGTGCGGAGCTCGGCGGGCAGGTCATCGTCGCCTGACCCGACCACCGCGATACCGGGCAGCACCGGATGCCTGGGCAGGAAGGGCGTCAGGTGCTCCCTGACGGCGACGGGACCTACGCCGGGACCGCCACCGCCGTGCGGTATGCAGAAGGTCTTGTGCAGGTTTAGGTGCGATACGTCGGCGCCGAACGACCCGGGCTGCGCCAGCCCGACGAGCGCGTTCAGGTTGGCCCCGTCGACGTATACCTGGCCGCCAGCGGCGTGCACCAGGTCGCAGACCTCGCCGATCGTCGGCTCGAACACGCCGTTGGTCGACGGGTACGTAAGCATGATCGCCGCGACCGCGCCCTCATGCTGTTCCAGCTTGCTGCGCAGGTCATGCAGGTCGATGGCGCCGTCGGAACCGCACTTCACCACGACCACCTTCATGCCGGCCAGCACGGCCGACGCGGCGTTGGTGCCGTGCGCCGACTCGGGTATCAGGCAGATCGTCCGCTCCGGCTCGCTGCGTGACCGGTGGTAATGCCGGATCGCCAGCAGGCCGGCGAGTTCGCCCTGCGAGCCGGCGTTCGGCTGGAGCGAGACGGAGTGGTAGCCGGTGATCGCGATCAGCGCGTCCTGGAGGCCGTCGATCAGCTCCCGATAGCCGGCCGCCTGGTCCGCTGGCGCGAACGGGTGCAGCCCGGCGAACTCGGGCCAGCTGATCGGCTCCATCTCGGCGGCGGCGTTGAGCTTCATCGTGCACGAACCGAGCGGGATCATCGACCGATCGAGCGCGATGTCGTAGTCCGACAGCGTGCGCAGGTACCGCAGCATCGCCGTCTCGCTGCGGTAGGCCGAGAACACCGGATGGGTGAGAAACTCGCTGGTCCGGCGCAGCCCGGCCGGGATGGCATCCGCCTTGCCGCCGGCTAGCGGCAGCGCCTGGCCAGATCCGGCGATCGCCGCCACCACGGCGGCAACATGATCGTCTGTGGTGGTCTCGTCGCAGGCCACCTGCACCAGGTCAGGGCCGGCCAGGTGCAGGTTATAGCCGGCGGCACGGGCCCGCTTGACGGCCTCTGCGGCTCCCCCGGGCACGATCACCCCGACGGTGTCGAAGTAAGCCTGGTGATTGGTAGCAAATCCGGAGGCCTCGACCGCGGCGGCCAGACCGGCCGCTTTCCCAGCCGCCCGGCGCGCGATCGCCGTCAGCCCGTCCGGGCCGTGGTAGGCGGCATACATCGCGGCGATGACCGCGAGCAGGACCTGCGCCGTGCAGATGTTGCTGGTCGCCTTGTCCCGCCTGATGTGCTGCTCGCGGGTCTGCAGCGCGAGCCGATAAGCCGGATCGCCGTCCGCGTCCACGGACACCCCGACCAGCCTGCCGGGAAGCTGGCGCTTCAGGTCGTCACGGACGCAGATGTAACCAGCGTGCGGTCCGCCGTATCCCATCGGCACGCCGAATCGCTGCGTGCTGCCGACCGCGATGTCGGCGCCGAGCTCGCCAGGCGGCGTGAGCAGCGTAAGCGCGAGCGGGTCGGCGGCGACAGCGGTCAGCGCGCCGCGGGCGCGCGCGGCGGCGATGGCCGGGCGCAGGTCACGGACCTCCCCGCTGGCCCCGGGGTACTGCAGCAGTATCCCGAACAGTTCGCCCTCCGGCTGTGCCTCGATCAGCTCGGCCGTCACGTGGCCGGTCACCAGCTCGAATCCGAGCGGCTCCGCGCGGGTGGCGAGCACCGCGAGGGTCTGCGGGAGGCAGTCGGCGTCGGTGAGGAAGATCCGGCCGCGGCTGGTCGCGCGGTGGGCCAGCGTCATGGCCTCGGCCGCGGCGGTCGCCTCGTCCAGCATCGATGCTCCGGCCACGGGCAGCGCTGTCAGGTCCTCGATCATGGTCTGGAAGTTCAGCAGCGCCTCGAGACGTCCCTGGGAGATCTCCGGCTGGTATGGCGTGTAGGCGGTGTACCAGGCCGGGCTTTCCATGACGTTCCTGCGGATTACCGGCGGGGTGATCGTGCCGTGGTAGCCGAGGCCGATCATCTGGGTCAGCACCTGGTTCTTCGCCGCCAGCCTGCGCAGCTCGGCGAGCGCCTGGTCCTCGTGCAGCGGGTCGGGCAGCATGAGCGGCTTGCTGATCGCCAGCCCGGCAGGCAGCGCGGCTGAAGTGAGTTCGTCGAGCGAGGCGTAGCCCAGCGCGGTCAGCATCTGCTGCTGGCTGAACTCATCGGGGCCGATGTGGCGTTGCGCGAAATTCACCGGAGCCTCCTGCTGCGTACGTCGGGTCGCGCGGGCTGGTTGCCCGCGTCCCCCTCTGTCGCCTCTGCTGACTCCAGAGCTGCCTGTCCCGCCCGGTCCTGGTGCCTGAGAGGTTCCGGGGATGTTGCCCCTTCGGCGCCGGGCGCTGGCTCGCGCGCGGACTCTCCCGGGCGGTGTCGTTGGCGGTACCCGAGCCTACTCCAGGCTGAGCCTTGGCAGGTGCGCGCCGCACCTCCGGCCGCCGCCCAAGTTTCCAAGATCACGGACATCTTTTGGGCGCAGTGGTCGAAAAGTGCCCGTGATTCCTGGGCGGCTGCGCTAGTGCGCGGCGGTCTCGATCAGGTCCGCGGCGGCGCGCAGTCCCTGCCGGCCCTGGATCTCCGCAGCGGCCCTGGCCAGCCGGCCGCTGAGGGCGGCGTCGCCGAGCAGCCTCGTGAGCGCGGCGTGCATCTCGCCGTCGGCGAAGCCATAGGTGTCGAGCCGGACACCGAGCCCGAGCTCGGCGACCCGCTGGGCGTTGTCGTACTGATCCCAGAACAGCGGCAGCACCACCATGGGCTTGCCGAAGTGCAGGCATTCGGTCGTGGTGTTGTTGCCGCCGTGGGTGATGACGAGATCGACGAGCGGGATAATCGAGGTCTGCGGCAGGAATTCCGCGCCCCACATGTTGGGCGCGAGCTCGATCTCGGCGTGCAGGGGGCCCTTAGAGACGATGAACCGGTGCGGGGTCGCTGCCAGGCAGTCGATCACCCGGCGCATCAGGCCGACGTCAGCCGAGCCGAGCGACCCGAGTGAGAAGTAGATCAGCGCGCCGCCATCGCCGGCCAGCTCCGGCGGCAGGGTGAACGCGGCGTCGGTCTGCCGCACCGACGAGTCGATCCGGTGCCAGGACGGACCAAGCGGCACGGTCCTGGCATAGTCGGCGATCTCTGGATAAAGGTACAGGTTCGTGGCGCCCGCGCCGATGAACTCCAGGTCGGGCAGCCGCTCGGCGCCCTGGGCCATGAACCACTCGTTGAACTCGCCCCACAGCGGCCGGTGCACCCGGTCGTATTCGTCGCCGAACTCGGCCCAGCCGTCGCGCTCGGCAGCCGGGTAGCCCGAGAAAGCTGGCGGCACGTCCGGGCCCTTCAGCTCCAGCGGATTGCAGGAGACAATCCGGACGAACGGCGCGGCCGATGTCGTCAGTGCGGGAAAGCCGACGACGTTGTCCTCGACGATCACATCGGGGGCGGCCCGCCGCACGATGTCGGTGAGGTGGTCATGGCTATACCGCGCGCCCGCGATCAGTTCCTCCCAGACCGGCCTGACCCAGGTGTCGAGCTGCTCGAACGTCGGCTTGCGGAATTCCGCGGCCGTCCCGGCGATGAAGTCCTTCCAGAACTGCCCCGCATCCTGCTCAGCGCCGGCGTCGCCGGCCAATCCGGCGCTGCCCGGTTCGCCGGCCAGGCCAGCACCGCCCGGTTCGGCGAGGTTGACCAGGTCCTCGGTGAATCCGAGCGGCTCGAGCTTGCCCTGCCAGGATGCCTCGGCGGCGAAGACGACCCGGTGCCCGCGGCGGCGGAGCACGTCGCCGATCCCGATGCAGTTGTTGGTGGGCCCGTAGGCGCTCTCCGGCATGAACAGGATGGTCAGGGGCCGCATGTGGCTGCTCCAGGCGAGACGGAAAATCAGGAGGTTCGGCACTCTAGGGAAGCCTCGGAGCATACCGGCAAGACGGTTAGATGTCGTCCCAGCGGAACATTCGTACCGCGACTACGCCGACGACCAGAGTGAACCCGAGCAGGATGCCGATGGCCGGCAGCGCCGCGGCTGGCCCCTCGCCCCTCGCCCCTCGCCATGACGTCTTGCATGCCCGTGACCAGATAGCGCAGCGGCATGACGTAGGAAGCCTGGCTGACCCAGTCAGGGGCGAAGTCCAGCGGCAGGAAGGCGCCGCCCAGGAACGCTATCGGCAAGATGATCAGGTTGGCGATGGCCGTGGCCGCCTGCTGCGTCTTGGCGATCGCGCCGACCAGCAGGCCGATCGACATGAATGCCAAGATGCCGCAGACCACCAGCGGGATCATCATCCACCACGCGTGACTATCCCGGCCAGCTTGGCAGCCTCGTCCCTGGTGATCAGCCCGGACTGGACCGAGATCCGGACCGGCTGGTCAAGGTCACGGACCAGTGCCGCTGGCGGGGCCAGCCCGGAGAATTTTGCCGTGATCCATGATGGCGACGCGATCGCACAGCGACTCAGCCTCGTCCATGTGGTGGGTTGTCAGCGACGGTCCGGCCCGAGTTGCTGATCTCTCGCAGCAGGTCCCACAGATTCCGCCTTGCCTGCGGGTCAAGCGCTCCTGTTGGCTCGTCGAGAAACAGAGGAGCTCAGGGTCATGAACGAGGGCACAGGCGATGGACAGTCGCTGAGCCTGCCCGCCCGAAAGCTTCTCGGCCCGCACGCCGGCCTGATCGGTCAGGCCGACCGTCCCGAGCATGTCGTCGGCATTCTTCGCCGGCACGCCGTACAGAGAGGCGAATGTGCGGATCTGCTCGCGGGCGGTCAGCCGCTCGAAAAACGACGAAGCCTGCAGCTGGACGCCGATCCTGGGCAGCAGCATCCCGTTCCGCGGCCAGGCGGCAAGCCCGAGCACGGTGACGTGGCCGGAGTCTGGCTTGCGGAGACCCTCGATGATCTCGAGCGTGGTGGGTCTTGCCCGCACCGTTCGGGCCCAGTATCCCGAAGAACTCGCCCTGCTGGACGTCGAAGCTGACGCCGTCCACGGCCGCCACGTCAGCGTATGACTTGCGCAGGTCGCGGACCGAGATGGTAGCTGGCACAAGAGACCACAATATGGCGCATGCCGCAGAAAGGGGGAGCCTAGTCGCAGGCTAGCCGATTCTGCGCGCCCGCCGACTGGCGAGCTCATCGGTGCTGCCTTGATGGCCGACCTCTTCCCCCGCGTCGGCGGGCAGCTCAGCCAGCGAACCCTCGACCTCCTGCCACACCCGGCCAAGCGCGATCCCGAACACGCCCTGGCCGCCTTGCAGCAGGTCCACGACCTCGTCCGGCGACGTGCAGGCGTACACGCTTGCGCCGTCGCTCATGAGCGTAATCTGGGCCAGGTCGCTGGCACCATGCTGGCGCAGATAGGTCACCGCTGACCTGATCTGCTGTAGTGAGATCCCCGTGTCGAGCAGGCGCTTGACCACCCTCAGCACGAGGATGTCGCGGAACCCGTAGAGGCGCTGCGAGCCAGAGCCCCTGGCCGGCCGCACGGTCGGCTCCACCAGGCCGGTCCTTGCCCAGTAGTCGAGCTGGCGGTAGGTGATCCCGGCCGCAGCGCACGCGGTCGGGCCCCGATAACCGACATCGGCAGGCAGCGGGGCGAGCTCGTCGTCGAAGAGCAGGCCCTGTTCGCCCGCGCGCTGGGCCGCGGCACTTCGCTCGCGCTCATCGTGCCCGTCGCCCTTGATTACCGCCACGCCCACCTCCAGTCGGGGTGCACGTTTCGCACGTTAGGCCCGCGGAGTGACGTCGTCAACGATCTCGACCGGCGCGTCGCACCCCGGGCTGCGGCCGGATCGGAACGAGGCTGCTCAGGCCATTGCGGCGGCGGCCGCATCAGGTAGCAGCCGCATCAGGTAGCACTGCGGCGGCGGCCGCATCAGGTAGCACTGCGGCGGCGGCCGCATCAGGTAGCACTGCGGACGCATCAGGTAGCACTGCCGAAGTCCTCAGGAGTGATGTTGTCGAGGAATTCGCGGAACTTCTCGACCTCGTCCTCCTGCTCGTCCGGGATCGACACGCCTGCCTCATCGAGTATCTCGTCCTGGGCGAAAATGGTGGTCCCGGTTCGCAGCGCGAGCGCGATTGAGTCAGAAGGCCGCGCGCTGACTGTCGTCCCGTTAGAGAACACCAGGTCGGCGAAGAAGATCCCGTCCCGCAGTGCGGTGATGTTGACTTGCGTCAACTCGACCTTGAGCGCCTGGAGGATGTCGCGCATAAGGTCGTGAGTGAGCGGCCTGGCGGGGACCATGCCCTGCTGCGCGAAGGCGATGGCCGTCGCTTCCATCGGCCCGATCCAGATCGGCAGGTAACGCTCGCCGCCGGTCTCCTTGAGCAGCACGATGGGCTGGTTCGTCGGCATCTCGACCCGGACGCCTACGACCTCCATCTCCTTCACCGCGTCTCCGTCCTCACCTGCGCCTCATGTCGGCGTTGTTCCCCTCCGGTGCGCACGGCACTCCCTTGCCAACGTACACCCCTTACTGCCGCGCCAGGACACCTGCTCGGGCAGGTACCACGACCGATGGCGCCGTTCGCAAAGCGGACAGCGGCTCTGCAGGTCACGCGCTTGCATCCTTGATTCCGGACCGGGACAGGCGGCTGTCTGTGGCCGGTTCCGGCCCGCCGGCAGCCAGCCCTGTGACGCGAAGGCCCGCCTCGGCCAGGTCGGCTTCGATCATCGCGCTGTGCAGCCGGATGAGCAGGGCGGCGATCTGGCTTGCGGTCCGGGCCGCGTCACTCCTCGCCTGCGGGCTGCGCTGGCGCAAGGTCGGGGCCACGACCTGCTCGATCAGCGAGACATCCCGTTCGGCCGCCGTCCTGGCCGTGCGCAGGTGCCTGGCCTGGACGCCGTACGACGCCAGCATGGCGACCGTGCTCGCGATGTCGAGCGCGCCCTGGCTGTAAAGCCTGCCGACCCGGCGGACCAGGCCGTGCGCCTCGAGCTCGGCGAGTTGCTCCTCGCCGATCCCGCTCGAATCGAGCAAGTCACGCCGGCTGATCATTTCAGGCGTAGTGTTCGACCCGTCCTGGCTGGCCATGACCGCCGCCCGGTGATCAAGGCGTTCCTTGATCACCCGCAGCGGCAGGTACTGGTCGCGCTGGGCGGTCAGGATGAACCTGAGCTGGTCAAGGTCGGTTGGCCCGAACTTCCGGTAGCCGGACGGCGACCTGGCGGGGGCGATCAGCCCTTCGGCTTCGAGGAAACGTATCTTCGAGACGCTGATCTCGGGAAACTCGCTGCGGAGCTCAACGAGCACCTCGCCTATCCCGAGATACGCGCGCTTGAACTGACGGCTCATCGATGCGGCCTAGCCGCCTTCTGCATACGTCGGCCGGCCCTGCAGGAAGACCAGGCGGAACTTTCCGATCTGGACCTCGTCGCCGCCGCTCAGCGCCGCTTCCTCGATGCGCTCCCTGTTCACGTAGGTGCCGTTCAGGCTGCCGACATCGCGCACGGCGAATCTGCCGCGGTGCCGGTAGAACTCAGCGTGCCGCCGGGAGACCGTGACGTCGTCAAGGAAGATATCGCTGTCAGGCCGCCTGCCGACCTCGGTTAGCTCGCTGTCCAGCAGGAACCTGCTTCCGGCGTTGGGGCCGCGCTTGACCACGAGCAGCGCGGTGTTCGGCGGCAGCGCGTCGATGACCGACGTGTCGGCGCCCGATTCATCACCAGTCTCGGCGTCCGGCAGCTCGGTGCCGGTGAAGATCATGGATGTCGTCTCGCCCGCCGTGGCACGATCCGCAGCGGCCCTGGTCAGGGGGGTGCCGCACTGCGAGCAGAAGCGCGCGGTCTCGGGATTGGCCTCACCGCACCCGGGGCAGTACACGCTGGGCATCTGGGCGCCATGCCTCCCAATCGTCGGCCGCGCCACGCCATACCTACTGCGGGCGTCCGGCCTGGCCAGATCCGCTTGTTCGTTCCACGCTACCTGCGGCTGACGCGGCGGGTCCATCTGCCACGCAGTGTCTGCCTGACGCTGGCCGGCCTGCACCTTGGCGCTCTCCAACCTGGCGCGTCCCGCGGTTGCTGCTGATCGTGCCGCAACCGAACGCGCCCGACCGCGGCGCCTGCGCCAGATCACGCTGCACACCTCCGAGATGACGCCTGGTCCACTAGTGACGCCGATTGTCTCACGTGCGGGCAGTGCAGCGCCGGGCCTTCAGCCTGACCCGCGGCGCTCCCGGCCTGCGTGCTCGACGACTCCCGCCCACTCGTCTAGCAGCGCCTGGGCGGTCTCGCTGTCGGCTGCTTCGGCCCACAGGTGCGTGATGGCGGTGGCGGGGTCGGGCAGGATGAGCGCCCAGCCGCCGTCTGGCTCGATGACCCTGACGCCGTCGGTGGTGTCGATCTTCCGGTTTCCCGCCGCCTCGACGATGGTCCGCATCACGCTGCCCTTGGCCGCCCATGGGGTCGGGACCGAGCGTCTGAGCAGGTGCGCCACCGGGATTCTCGCGTGGATCTGACTGAGCGAAAGCCTGGTCCTCGCCACGAGGCCGATCAGCCTGGTAAAAGCCGCGATGCCGTCGAGTGACCTGGAGAACTCGGGGACGACGAAGCCGCCACGGCCGTCGGCGGCGAAGATGACGTCGTCTGCCGCCGTCGCCTCGTACAGGCCGTGCGGCGAGGTCGGAGTCCAGCCGACCTCGACACCGTGATACCGGGAGACTTCCTCGGCCACCCTGGTCGTGGTAACCGGCAGCGCGACCCGGCCCGACTTGCGCTCGGCGGCGACCAGGTCGAGCACGACAAGCAGCGCACGGTCGTCGCTGACCAGCGCGCCCTTGTCGTCGATCAGCATGATGCGCTCGCCGACCGGGTCGAACCTGACGCCGAACGCGGCCCTGGATGAGTAGACGAGCTCGGCCAGGCGGTGCAGATCCGCCCTGACCTGTGCGAGCGACTGGGTCGGCATTGCCTCGTCGAGCCGGTTGTTGACGGTCAGCACATCCACGCCGATCCGGCCGAGCAGCCCAGGCAGGACCAGCGATGCGGTGCCGCCCGCGCAGTCCGCGACGACCTTCAGGCGCGCCTCCCTGATCCCGCTCATGTCGACGCAGCGCAGCAGATCGCCGGTGTAGGCCTCGATCACGCGCGGTGGGTAGGTCAGCTCGGCGATCTCGCCGGGGAACGCGCGGCGGAACTCCTGCCGGGAGAACACGCGCTCCAGCTTGCGCGCCGCAGCCTGAGACAGGTCAGCGCCGTGCTCGTCGAGGAAGATAATGTCAATCGATTGCGGGTCGCCCGGCGTGGTGCGCATGGCGATGCCGCCGCTGCACTCGCTGCGGGCGGTTTCGAACCTGGCCACCGGCAGCGGCTGGGCTTCGAGGTCGACGACATTGATGGCACTCGCGTTCAGCGCCCCGTGCACCGCGCGCTTAAGAGCGCGGGCGGCCCTCGAGACGTCGCGCGAGGTGGTCACGACCGACCCCTTCTTCAGCGTGGTCGCGTACGCGCTGGCCAGTCGCACGCAGAGCTCAGGGGTGATCTCGACGTTGACCAGCCCGGACACACCTCGCGGGCCGAACAGGGTGCGCTGCCCGCGTGATTCCCAGATCACGCTGGTATTGACGACGGCTCCCGCCTCGATGGTCTTGAACGGGTACACCCGCACTCCGGCCGAGACATAGGCCTCAGACTCGATCACGCACTCGTCGCCGACGACGGCAGCCTCCTCGATCCTCGCCGAGGCCATCACGTCGGTGTTCTTTCCGATCACGCAGCCGCGCAAGGTGGCGCCGACCCCGACGTACACGTTGTTGTGCACGATCGCCCGGTGCAGGAACGCGCCTTCCTTCACCACGACGTTGCTGCCCACCACGGTGAACTCGCGGAGTTGTGCTCCTGCCTCGATCTTGGCGTAATCGCCGATGCACAGCGGCCCGGTGAGGATGGCGTCGGGATCAACCTCGGCGCCTTCGGCCACCCAGACGCCTGGCGAGACCTCGAATCCGTCGATGTCGGCCTTGACCTTGCCCGACAGGACGTCAGCCTGGACCCGGTGGTAAGCCTCGTGGGTTCCGACGTCCTCCCAGTAGGATCCGTCGGCGACCCAGCCGTAGACCGGGGCGCCGCGGTCGAGGAGCTTGGGAAAGACGTCGGCCGACCAGTCGACCACCTCGCCGGACGGCACCTGGGCGAGCACCTCGGGTTCCATTACGTAGATGCCGGTGTTCACTGTGTCGGAGAACACCTGGCCCCAGGTGGGCTTCTCCAGGAACCGCTCGATCCTGCCGTCGGCGTTCGCGATGACGATGCCGAATTCCAGCGGATCGGGAACCCTGGCGAGGGCGACTGTCACGAGCGCTTGGTTATCCTTATGAAAGCGCACCAGATCGGACAGGTCGATGTCGGTCAGCGCATCACCTGAGACGACCAGGAACGGCGCGTCGCGCAGCGCGGCCTCGGCGTTCTTCACGCTGCCTGCCGTCCCTAGCGGGATGTCCTCGGTCGCGTACTGCAAGCTCATCCCGAACTCTTCGCCGTCGCCGAAGTAGTTGCGCACCATCGATGCGAGGAACTGCACCGTGACGATCGTCTCGTCGAAGCTGTGCTTGCGCAGCAGCCGCAGCACGTGATCCATGATCGGCTTGTTGACGACAGGCAGCAGCGGTTTCGGCTGGTTGGCGGTCATCGGGCGCAGTCTGGTCCCCTCGCCGCCTGCCATGACTACAGCCCTCACCGCTTGCCAGCGCTCCCTTCACGCACCACGAACGACTCAGCGGCCTGGATTGGGTCGGTTCGGTACGCCTTGGGGGGCTGCCGGTTCGTCATCCCGGGCCAGTAGCGCGCGAGCCTGCCTGACGTAGAGGACTGCAGCCCACCAGTACAGTGCAGTTCCCCATAGTGCGAATGCCCAACCGAACACGCGAGCCACGACCGCATACGAGGTTGGGTGTGAGCCAACGAAAAGTAGCGGAAATGCGTATAGAAGACACAGCGTTGCCGCCTTGCCAGCGAAGCTGACACGCAGCGGCCCATAGCCGCGCCGCCGCAGGGCGAGCAGCACGACCCCGAGCATCAGCTCGCGCGCGGCTAGGGCGGCCACCAGCCACCAGCCGATGATTCCCCTGATGGCCAGGGCGACGATGGTCGAGACGATGTACAGCCGGTCGGCCGCCGGGTCGAGCAGCTCGCCGATCCGGCTCTGCTGGTTCATCGCCCGCGCGATCTTCCCGTCCAGCCAGTCGGACAAGCCAGCGGCCGCGAGCAGGCCGAGCGCCCACCAGTCGCCGGTCTGTGTCCGCACGCCGAGCACCAGCCACAGGAACACAGGAACACCCGCGAGCCGGGCGAAACTGATCATGTTCGGTATCGTGAAGACCCGATCCTGCTGGTGTGGCTGAACCTCAGCCATGGTCCCGCATCACCCGCTTCTCCGTCCCTGCCGCCGACGTTACGCGGTCAGCTCTGCCGCCCGCTACATCGGATCATTGCGATCGTCGGGCAGAACGGGGTCGCCGCCGCAGTGCAGACTAACGTCATGGTCATGAGGGTCGCGTCCGCAGTCGCCATCATGGTCAGCGCGCTCGGTGCGTGCGGCCCTGGGCCGGTGACCTCGCATCTGGGGCACGTCCGGGTGGGCAGCCATGCGAACTGGCCCACGTACCACGCCGACGCGCGCAGGTCAGGGTCCGTCGCCGGGCTGCCAGCCGCCGGCCGGCTCGCCATCGGCTGGTCGCGGCGGCTGAACGGTGCCGTGTACGGCCAGCCGCTGGTCATCGGCGACAAGGTAATCGCCGCCACCGAGGGTGACACCGTCTATGGCCTCAGCCTGGCGAGCGGACGGGTGCGCTGGACGACCCATGTAGCCACCCCGCTGCCGCTCGGGTCGCAGCCATGCGGCAACATCGATCCTCTTGGCATCACGAGCACGCCGGTTTTCTACCGAGGGCTGGTCTACGCGCTCGCGCAAGACGGCCGGTCCAAGCACGTGCTCGTCGGGCTCGATCCGGCTAGCGGCGGGCTGCGGTACCGGCGGTCTGTGCCATCGCCGGACCGCAGGCCGTTCTATGACCAGCAGCGGGCAGCCCTGGCCGCTGGCAACGGCCTGATCTACGTGGCATTCGGCGGCCACTCCGGTGACTGCGGTCCGTACGTGGGATCCGTCGTGGGAGTCCCGGCCGCCGGCCCGGGAGCCGGATCCAAGCCGGTCCACGCCTTTAAGGTGCCGACCTCGCATGAGGCTGGTATCTGGGCAACGGGCGGCCCCGTCATCGACGCCAGCGGAACGGTCTACGTTGGCATCGGAAACGGCGCCACGTCGCAGCCCTACGATGGCTCGGACTCGGTGACCGCGCTATCGCCGCTGCTGCACAGGACCGACGTGTTCGCTCCGGCCAGCTGGGTCGCCGACAACCGCTCCGACCTCGATCTCGGCTCGATGACCCCGGCCCTGACCAGCTCAGGGCAGATACTCCAGGTAGGCAAGCGCGGCATCGGCTACCTGCTCAGAGCGCAAAGCCTCGGGGGGATCGGCGGACAGGTCGCCAAGCTGAGCGTGTGCGCGGCATTCGGTGGTGCCGCCGTGAGCGGCGACACTGTGATCGTGCCGTGTGCCGGCGGCGGCCCGGCGGCCGTGTCTACGCGCGGCGGCCGGCTCAGGGTGTCATGGCGCGGGCCGTCATCGGCCGACGGCTCGCCGGTGATCGGCGGCGGAGCGGTCTGGGTCACCGATACGTCCCGCGGCGTGCTGTACGAACTCAGCCCGGGTACCGGCGGCGTCAGGCATCAGATCCGGCTGGGTGCTCAGCTCCCGCATTTCGCCTCGCCTTCGCTGTCCGGGCGGCTCGTGCTGGTCGGGACGATGCAGGGCGTCGTCGCGGTCACAGGAGCCTGAGGTCGCACGAGCTGCGGCAAGGCTCAGGCCGCCTCCCACAGGCTGGCGATGCCCTGGCCGACGCCGATGCACATCGTCGCCGCTCCCCTGCCGCCGCCGCGGCGGCGCAACTCGTGCAAGAGCGTCGTAGTGATCCTCGCTCCCGAGCAGCCGAGCGGATGCCCGATCGCGATCGCACCGCCGTTCACATTGACCAGGTCCCTGTCCAGCTTGAGCTGCTCGATGACGGCGACGGCCTGGGCAGCAAACGCCTCATTGACCTCGACCAGGGCGAGATCGCCGAGCTGCCAGCCCGACCTGTTCAGCGCCTTGGTCATGGCAGGCACCGGGCCGATCCCCATGTAGTCCGGATGCACCCCGGCGGCGGTCGAGCCGGTGTACCTAGCCAGCGGCTCGGCTCCGACCGCGGTCAGCGCCCGCTGCGACATCAGCAGCAGCGCGGCCGCCCCGTCGTTCAGCGGAGACGAGTTCCCGCCGGTGACCGTGCCGCCAGCCTTGAAGGCTGGCCGCTTGGCGGCCAGGTCTGCTTCGGTCAGGTCGGCCCTGATTCCCTCGTCCGCCCGGACGGTACCTGTTGGCGTCTCGACAGGGACGATCTCGGCACCGAACCGCCCGCTGTTACTCGCGGCAGCCGCCCGCCGGTGGCTGAGCAGGGCGAACTCGTCCTGCCTGGCGCGGTCGACGCCATACTTCTCGGCCACGTTCTCCGCCGTCTCGCCCAGGCTGATCGGCGGGTACATCTCGGCCATCTTGGGGCTGACCAGCCGCCAGCCGAGCCTGGTGTCCACCACTCCGGCATCGCGCGGGAAGGGCTCTGCCGGGCGCGGCAGGACGAAAGGAGCGCGGGTCATCGACTCGGTGCCGCCAGCGATGCAGATGTCGGCGTCCCCGGCCGCTATCGCCCGAGCGGCGCAGGAGATGGCCTCCATGCCCGAGCCGCAGAGCCTGTTCACGGTGGCGCCAGGAACCTCAACGGGCAGCCCGGCAAGCAGCACCCCCATCCTGGCGACGTTCCTGTTATCCTCGCCTGCCTGGTTGGCGGCGCCCCAGTACACGTCGTCGATGGTCTGCGGGTCGAGCCACGCGTTTCGCGCTAGCAGCGCGGTCATGACCTGGGCGGTGAGGTGGTCGGGGCGGACCTCGGCTAGAGCTCCCTTGATCTTGCCGATCGGCGTCCTGCAGGCGTCGACAGCGAACACAGCGGACATGTGCCACCTCCGGTTACCACCCTAAACGCAGCTGTAGATCGCGTCGATGAGCGCGCGGTTCCGCGGATTTTGCCATCGCGGGCCCATCTGCCCGGTGACGTAGCCGACCGCGATGCCCGCGTCCGGGTCGCAGAAGCCGAGCGAGCCGCCCGCCCCGAAGTGACCGAAGCCCGCAGGGCCGTGGCCCATCGGCCGTTCCGGCTGGGTGAGCTGGAAGCCGAGGCCAAACCTCGACGGCCGGTGCAGGATCCGGTCGTCGCCGTAGACCTGCTCGATCGTGGCGTCGGCCAGCGCTCCAGCGTCCACGATCCTGACGCCGTCGAAAATCCCGCCCGCGGCCAGCGCCGCGTACACGCGCGCCACGCCCATGGCACTGCCGTGCCCGTTGGTGGCGGGCAGTTCCGCCTCCCGCCAGCTCGCGGTGTTGACGACACCTGCGCCGGACAGGCCGACCGGGTTGTAGTAGGCGTTGTGTTCCATGAGGTGCTCGCCGGCCAGGTCCGTCCGGCCTTCTTCCGGCGGGAGCGCGCCGGGCCATTCGAAGTCGGCCACCCGGTCGTGCTGGGCCGCCGGCAGGCCGATGTATACATCGGCGCCCAGCGGCCCGGCTACGTCCTCGCGCAGCAGGGCGCCGACCGTGCGGCCCGTCACCCTGCGCAGGACCTCGCCGACGGCGAATCCGAAAGTATTGACGTGATAACCATGCGCGGTGCCTGGCTGCCACCACGGAACCTGCTCGGCGATGGCGCTGGTCATCACGGCCCAGTCGAGCATCGCGCCAGACGGCAGCCTGCGCCGGATGGCCGGCACCCCGGCCTGGTGGCTGAGGAGTTGCCGCACGGTTACCGACTCCTTGCCAGCGGCCCCGAACTCGGGCCAGTATCTGGCGACCGGCGCATCGGTGTCGAGCAGGCCGGTGCCGGCGAGCCTGGCGGTGAGCACGGACATCAGTCCCTTGCCGACGGAGAAGATGTTGACCAGCGTGCCCGGCCGCCACGGCGTGGTCTTGGCGGCGGTTGTCCAGCCGCCCCACAGGTTGGCGACAACCCGCCCGCCCGCTACGACGCAGATCGCGGCTCCGCTCTCGCCGCGGGTCGCGAAATTCTCGGCGAATGCGCCGCGCACCGGCTCGAAGCTGGCATCGCAGGTCCCGTCGATCAAGGTGCGGCCAGCCGCGAGGCGATGTAGCCCGCGAGCGTTCGGATGCTCGCCAGGCAGTCAAGGTTCAGGTCCTCGGCGGCGATGTCGACGCCGTAACGCCGCTCGATCTCGGTCAGCAGCACGGTTCCGCCGAGCGAATCAAGTCCGATGCCATCGCGCAGCAGTGCGGTGTCGAGCGGCGCGTCCAGCGGTCTGCTGTCCCCGGTCAGCTCCGCGAGCAGCTGCCTGATCTGGCCGGTCAGGTCGTCGGTCACCGCTGTACCCAGCTGGGCAGCTCGGGTAGCGGCTTGGCAAGATCCCTGACGTACACCGCGGTCCAGTTCGCCCCGGGACCGGCTGATGCGCCCTGCTCTGCCATGCCGCCGGTCCTGAACCCCGCCCCGGTGAGCGCGATCCGCAGCGGCACGTTGCGCGGGCTGATCAAGCACGGTAGCGCTACCTGAGCCGCGCCGGCTCCCCGGGCCGCACGGCAGATCCAGGTCAGGAACGCGTCGATGACCCCGCGGCCCAGCGCCCGGCACGACATCATCAGCAGCGGCACCTGCCAGCTCCGGCCGGTCGCCAGGACGCAGGCGCCGACCAGTCCGTCGTCGCCGAACCTGTCGGCGAGCCTGACAGCGACCACCCGGTGGGCTGGCGAGCCGAGCAGGCTGGCGAGCTCCAGCTCGGAGATGGCCGTGCCGGCCGAGTTGAACTGGTGGGTGCGCACGGACAGCTCGTGCAGCCTGGGCAGGTCGTCGGGCGAGGCCAGCCCGATGCTGACCCGGGTCTGGCTGTGCCGCAGGAACTCATCGCGTGACCCGCCGAATGCCCGCGCTTCCTCCTGCCTGACCCGCTGCTGCCGGTAGAGCTCGCCGCGGCTGCGCGCTTCGTCAGTCACCACCGCGGGGCTGAACTGCGGCCAGCCTGCGGCCGCCGTCATGTCGTCCGGCGCGAGCACCAGGACGTCGGGCAGGGCGAACGAGACTTCGGCCCGCTCCATCGGGTCGTCGTCGACGAACGCAACCGAATCGGCGGTCAGGCCGAGCTCGGCCATGATTGCCCGGATCGCCGCCGACTTAGCTCTCCAGCCACACTGCATGGCGGCGAAGGTATGGCCGGTGACGCGCTCGGCGTGCTGGCCTGCCTCGGGCGGATTCCTGCTCGCGATCGCCTGCAGGATCCCGCGGCTGGCGAATTCTTTCAGCAGGCCGGTTAGCCGTGGATTCGCGGCCGGGGGCTGATCGGGTGACTCGAGGAACACCCCGTCGAAGAGGGTGTTATCCAGGTCCCAGACGACGCACTTGATCACTGGCGCTGGTCCGTCCGCTTCTCCATCGTGAGGTGCGTGGCGGTGAAGCCGAACGCGCGGTAGAGCGAGCGCATGCCGAGATTCGCCGCGTTCACCTTGCCGGACAGGTGGGTGAAGCCTGCTTCGCTGGCGGCTTCAAGCACTGCTGTCATGAGCAGGTCCCCGACCGGACCGCGCGCGCTCATGTCCGTGGCAGCCAGCGAGCGGAAGTTCCCGTATCGCTCGCCGGTGAGCGAGTTCGTCCTGGCGGACATCCAGGCCCAGCCAAGCGGCACGTCCAGTGCGTCAGCCGCCACCGCGACAAGGGCGATTTCGCCCGGCTTGCCCAGTGCCCCCGCGACCCGGCGGCGGTGAAACGCGGCGTCGGTAATCGCCCCGTCGCCGAACGAGACGCGGGCGATGTCGACTTCAAAGGCCGCGATCGCGTCCAGGTCGGGCTCTGTCGCCGCCCTGACCATGTACTGGCCGTCCTGCCCGGTCACGCCCTGCATTTTCGCATAGGCCCGGTCAGCGCTGGCGGCGCGGCATCGGCCGGAAGGTAGCCGCGCCGCAGGCCGGGCAGCCGGCCGCCTGCAGGTCCTTGATCTGCTCCCAGGCCGGTGCCTGCTCTCCCGGTCCGGCCCGGCCGACGAGGTAGACGGCGCCGCAGGCCGCGCAGCGGTACGGACGGTTCTGCTCGGCTCTGGCGTCTGCGGTGTACAGCGGGCCCTGATAACCGGTCCCGATCAGCGGCGCGGTCTCCGCGCTTGTGCGCAGGTGGTACAGGTGGCTTGTCCCGGCGAGTATCCCCGCGCCGACGTAGCTATTGAAGCCCGGGGTCATGGATCTGACTACCAGGCCGAGGCCAGCGATAAGCCGCTGCGTGGCGAGCATCTCGGCCGGCCGGCGGGCGCCGAAGGAGAAGAACACGTGCAGGCCGGGTCGCGGCTCAAGGGCTGACACGGCTCGGGACAGGAAGAGCTCGGCCCCTGGCACGGTGTACGGCGGATCGGTGCACGCGACATCGAAGGCGCCTGCCAGGCCGGCGGGCAGCGGCTCGCGCAGATCATGCTCGACGAGCAGCACGTCTGCGCCCGCGGTCTGCTCGCCGATCCAGCTGAGCACCGCGGGATCGGAGTCGATCACGGTGAGCCGCCCGACGCTGGTTCCTGTCAGCCGCGCGAAGCGCGCGATCGCCACCGCGATCAGGTCGTCGTCGCCGAGCAGCACGATCCTCCTGCCCGCCAGCGCGCCCGCTTCATGCAGCTTGAGCACCCGGCGGATCTTCGTGGGAACCGTGCAGTGCGTCTGGTCGAGCTCCATCCTGGCCTGCGGCGCGCCCGCCGCGACGGCCTCGAGCTCGGCCGTGAGCCCCTCGAGCTGGTCGGGTATGCGCAAGCCAAGGCCACCGCAGCAGGAGCACCCGGCATCGGTGTGCGGCTGGCCGGCTTCGAGCGTCTGCCGCGCCATGGCCGTCAGCCTGACCGGCCTCGTCTTGTCGATGACGCCGCGCTTGCGCAGCTCATTGCAGACGGCAGCCACGATCGGCACCGGCAGCTCGGCCAGCCGGGCGATCTGGCTGGTCGGGACCGGTTCGTGGCGGGCCACGGCCACAAGCACGTCGCGGACCCCGGACTCGCCCTCGGCCAGGCCCACGGCGACGGCGACCTCGGCGGTGATCGAGTCAATGTCCATCGGCTGTGTCCACCCGATTAAGTTCGCAGGTCCTGCGGTATCCTGCCACATCATGCCCGGGATCGAACCGGCCAGCAGGTACACCGAGCTGCGGCGGCAAGAGGCAGCATCGCCGAAGGCCCTGTTCGCCGTCGACGCGATCTGCGGTCCTGACTCACCCGTGCACGACCTGGCCGAGCTGATTGCTGTCGCTGTGGCCGCCGTCGAGGCGGGCTCCGGACACGTGCTCGACGCCTCGCAGGTGATCTTTCCCAACGGCGCGATCACGCTCGTGCTGATCCTGGCCGAGTCGCACCTGAGCATCCATACCTGGCCCGAGGAGAGCATGGTCGCGATCGACCTGTTCAGCTGCGGTGCCATCGACGGCGGCCTGGTAATCGACCACCTGGTGCGGGGCCTGCGGCTCGAGTCGGTGGCCATCCGGCAGATTCCGCGGGGCAAGGCCTAGCCGGCCGCGGCGCGGCCCGGCTGTCCAGCCAGACATCCCAGCGCTTAATCCCGGCCGTCCTGATTATGCCCATGGGCTCCCACGGATCAGCCGCGAGGCGTGCCGCGACCTCCTGCTCGTCGGCGGCCTGCACGATCAGCAGGACCTGCCGCGCGTCATCGAGCGGACCGCCCATGATGACGAAGCCGTCGTCGAGAAGCCGGTCCATAAACGCCGCGTGCTGGGTCCAGGCGTCCTGGGCCCGCCGGTCCAGAGAATCATTGTAATTCGGGCCGTTAACCCTTGTCAGAGCGAAGACCGCCATGCCGCGAGCGTACTAAGGGGTACTGACTGTCACACCGGCGAAGCTTGCTCGGGCACGCGCGCGACGCGATCCCGCCGTGCCGCGGCACGATGCTGGCCGCTCGCGAGGTCGCAGACCTCATGCCGCTTCTCGAACAGCAGACGACGGTGTCGGCCGGGCGCGTATCTGCCGTGAGCGGCTTTACGCCATCGTGGCAACCGCCCGGCGAGATGTCCACAACCTTCCGGTCAGCGCGGGCGCGATCAGGCGAGCGTGTAGGAAGTGACATTGAATCCGACGACTCGCGCCGGCGCCGGCATCTGGCCGGTAACCGCCATGGTCTGCTCGGCGAATGCCCTGGCGTCATCTCCGGACCGCCAGACCTCCACGACGCGGGCACCGATGTCGTCGATCCCGGTGATCCGTGCTAGGCGGCCATCCGGAGCGGAATCGTTAGTCCCGCCGGCCATCCTCTCGAAGCGCTCGCGATCGAGATTCTCGCCCCATTCGAATTCGACAATGGTGCAGAACGGCATGTGAGCCTCCAGAGATCTGGGCTTCGCCAGCCGGAGTAAGTAGTGCGAGCTTAGTGCCGGTCAGGGAACCGATCCCGCAGGGCCTTGTGAACCGCGTCCGGGTGCGGCTCTGCCGCTGCGATTGCCTCCTCGATCAGCTGCAACGCGGCCTTTGTGCCAGATCCAAGCCTGGCGTCTGCGCCCGTGAGCAAGTCACGGGCTAGCAGCAGCTCGCAGGCCAGGACGTCCTCGAGCGCTCCGAGCGCCGCGTCGGCCTTGCGAACGCTCAGCGGTGCACCGGTGCCGTGGTCCTCAACGCCGAGGTCGAGAGGCGGGGTGTCGAGGGTCGCGGGTGCGGCCAATTGCCTGAGCTCGGCGTACCTGGCAGCCGCCGGGTACCGCACTTGCAGGCCGTACGCCACGGCGGGCGGCGGGCCGCTGCTCAGCTGCCGGAAGAACGCGTCCCACAAATGCGTCATGCGCCGGTCGCTCAGCTGCCCGGCATGCGCCAGCGTGATCCGCAGTGCGTCGAACGAGATCGCCATGACTACTGGCTGGAAGTTCCCGTTGCTCACTAGCGCCCGCTCTGGCATGGCGACGAGCGGGTTGTCGCAGGCGGCGTTCAGCTCCGTGCTGACCGCGGCCCTGGCAGCCGCGACGTACTCGCGCAGCGCCCCGTGCACCTGGGGCACGACTCGGAAGGACAGCGCGTCCTGGACCGACCGCGCCCCAGCCGGGTCGAGCAGGGCGCTGCCTTTGAGCAGCTCACGTATGTGGTCAGCGGCGGCGATCTGCCCCGGAATGGGTTTGGCCCGCCCAACAGCCGGATGCACGATCGAGACATTGGCTCCGGTCGCCTCCATAGACAGGCTCGCTGCCAGGTCGGCCGCACGGGCGGTCCGTTCCGCCCTGACGACCACGAGCGCCCCGTGGCCGACCGAGACGCCGTTGGCTGACATCAGCGCCAGGCCGTCCTTGCCGCCCAGCACGAGCGGCGCGATCCCGGCGCGCCGCAGCGCTTCGCCGCCGGCGAGCACCTCACCGCGGTACTCGGCGCGGCCCGCGCCGATCGCTACCTGCGCCATGCAGGCCATCTGCCCGATGTCTGACGCCCCGACCGATGCGGTTTCCGGCACGATCGGGTGCACACCGGCGTTCAGCATGGCTGCGATCGTGTCAGCGACAGCCAGGGCGGCGCCCGAGCCGCCCCTTGCTATGCCGTTCAGGCGCACGGCGAGCGCTGCCCGCACCACCGCGGTGCGCAGCGGTCTGCCGAGACCACCGCCGTGCGACATGATCAAGAACTGCTGTCCGCTGCGGATCTGCTCCTCATCGAGCCGTGTGTCTCTGCCGTGACCCACGTTCGTGGTCAGGCCGTACACAGCCTCGCCACACCGCAGCGACTCGTCGACGACGGCCCGGCTGGCCGCGATCCTGGCGCGCGTCGCCTCGTCTAGTTTCACTGGCGCGCCGTCGACGACTGCCAGCAGGTCCTCGATCTCCAGCGGGGCCTGCGTGATGGTCACGGCGGTCATCAGCATGCTCCCGTTCTCGGCGACGCGGGCTGCGCTATCAGCCGGTCGTCCTGCTCACCCTAAGGGCGCCGCACCGAAATGCGGTTGCGGCTCGGTCGATCGGGTGTTCGGATCGAGCCGTGAGCACCCCTCTCACGACGGAGCGAATGCTGCTTAGGCGTTTTTCCGACACAGACCGAGCTCGGCTACCGGCTCTTTCCGGCCGTATGGGGCCGCGGCTATGCGACCGAGGGAGCGCGGGCGCTGGTGCGCCGCGCCTTCACAGAGCTCGGGCTCGATCGAGTGGTCGCTACCACAATGACGGTGAACGTAGCGTCCAGGCGCGTGCTGGAGAAGGCCGCTGTCAGTGGTCCGCACCTTCTACGCCCAGTGGCCCACCTACATCGAGGGCGCCGAGCACGGCGACGTTGAGTACGCGCTCTCCAGGCAGGCCTGGCAAGCCTCCTACCAGCCGAGCTCGCGCAGCCGGTCGTCACTGATGCCGAAGTGATGGGCGACCTCGTGGATGACGGTCTTGCGCACCTGCTCCTCGACCTCCCACACGGACCAGGCGTTCGCGCAGATCGCCCGGCGGTAGATGGTGATCCGATCGGGCAGGACGCCAGCGTACTGGGTGCTCCTGACGGTGAGCGGCACGCCCTCGTACAGCCCTAGCAGGCCAGGCGGCCCGTCCCCGTGCTCCACGAGCACGGCGACGTTGCGCATCAGATTGCCGAGGTCCTCCGGCAGCCCGTCAAGCGCCGCGGCCACCATCTCCTCGAACCTGGCCGGGTCGATGTCGATCACGTCTCCATTGTCGGGTCAGGTCAGGCTAGCGCCGAACGCTGGCAGCAACCTGCACGTAGTTGGTGAAGGCCACGGAACCGCTCGCGAGCTCCGGGACGGCTTAGCCCGAGCTCCCGCGAGCCTGGCGGGTCCCGGCCAGCTGACCGTCAGGGCGCTGACCAGCGCGCAGCGGCTTGCGGAGTACCACCCGGTCGCACGGGCGGTAGGACGGCGAGCCGTCCGACGCGGCCCAGTAGGTGATCATGATCGAGGTGGTGCCGCCAGCCTCGACCGGCGCGACATCGAGCGATGCGAAGCCGAACGCGGCTTTCGTGTCGCTGTGCGCTGACCATACGGCCGGCTCGGTCTCAATTACGGACCGGCGCTGGACGAGCGGGTCGCCGCGCTGGACGCCTGCGATCACGACGCCCTCATGCGGGCCGTGCAGGCGCCTGCCCGGCGTCCGGTACGGGTGACCGCCGCCGCCTATGGTCAGGTGAACAGTCCCGTACCTAGTGTCGAACTCAGCGGAGTCGCGCCGCTCCGTGCGCACCGGCGCCGGCGTCAGCAGAGCGCTTCCCGGCAGTACGCCGCGGACCGGGAACGACCGTTCGAAATGGTGCTCGTGCCCGGCCAGCACCAGGTCAACGCCGTACTTGTCGAACAGCGGCAGCCACTGCTGCCTGATTCCCAGGTCAGCGCCGTTGAAATGCGCAGAGGACATCGCCACCTGATGCATGAAGACCACGATCCAGTCGATGTCCTCGTCCTGGCGCGCTGCTGCCAGCTCTGCATCCAGCCACCGGCGTTGCATCCCGCCGCTGTAGCCGCTGATATAGGGATCGAAGCCGCTCGCGCGGTAGCCAGGCACGTTGTCCCTGCGCAGGCCGCTGAATCCGCCGTCTTGGAGGCAGGCATCGTCATTATTGAGCGCAACAAATCGCACGGGGCCGACCGTGAACGCATACCAGTTGCCGCGGAACGCCGGTGTTCGGTTGCCCGGCAGGTCGAATCTGGTCTGGTACGCCAGGTAGCCCTGCGGTCCGTTGCCCGCCTCGTTCTCGTGGTTGCCCGGTGTGGGCATCCACGGCCGGTGCCGGGCGGAGCGGGTGATGTTGGCGAAGTAGGACGTCCATGTCGCGACTGGCTGATCGCTGTTATTGGCGTAACACAGGTCGCCGTTGAGAAGGTGGAATAGCGGGTCGAGCCGCTCGACCGCGGTCACCACGTAGCCCGCGTTCGGCGAGTGCGGGCCCTTCCCATCGCCAACCGGGCCGGGGATCGCGTGGTCGCCGAAGCTGGTGAAGCGGAAAGGGCCTGACCTGCCGCGCGGGCCGGTCCTGAAGGTACCTGGTACCGGCGGCGAGCCGTCGTGCAGGACCTCGTAGGCGTACTGGGTTCCAGGCTCGAGGGAGCCGATCCTGGCGTGGTAGGTGAAGACGGTCTCCCCGGTCAGCGCGTCGGTATAGACGCGCTCATCGGCGTCGACTTGAATGCCCGGCTGTCCGCGGGTCCGGCCTAGGCGCAGCCGCGGTCTGGCCACGGCGGCGGAGGCGGCCCAGGACACCGCGACCTGCGCGGCCGCGTCCGCGCCGAATTGCAGGTGAACCTGCTCGGGTGCGGGGGCTCCCGCTTCATCCGGACGGCGGATGAGTCCGGTCAGCATGCAGCGAGCCCCCGGTGTCCTTCGCTTCGCGCGGAATTTGCCACTTCTATGATGCCTACCGCGTTTGCCCGGTTGGTTCACGGGGGGTTAACGACTGCGGTCTGACCGGTGAACCTCGGCCCGCTGGTCCCTACGACTCGGTCGGCGCTACCACAGGTCGCCGCCGGTGAGCACGTAGATGAACGGGACGACCGGGATGATGCCGAAGATGGCCCACGCGATCTTCGCGCCGGCGGCGAGTTCGCTTCGGGTCGCGAGGTCGATCCACATGAGCACGACCGCCAGCGGATGGATGAAACAGACGAGTATCTCGAATAGCTTTTTCACCATTCGCAATCTACCCCGGCGGTGAGCGCATGACGCAGACCAGGACGCAGTCCGACGCGGTGAGCCAGGAGGTCGAGCTGGCTCGGGAACGCTATGCCAGCCGCCGTCCGCTGACGGCCGCGCTGCACGACAGAGCGCGGGAGTACCTGCCCGGCGGCAACACCAGGTCCGTGCTCTATCACCGGCCATTCCCGCTGCGGATTGCCAGTGCCTGGGACGCGATCGTCGAGGATATCGACGGGCACCAGTACGTCGACCTGCTCGGCGAGTACTCAGCCGGGCTGTACGGGCACTCAAATCAGGTCGTCATCGAGGCGATGATCGGCGCACTGCGCGAAGGGGTGAGCCGGGGCGCGCACACCAGATACGAGGTCGACCTCGCCGCCGCCGTCTGCGCGCGCTTCGCCTCGATCGAGCGGGTCAGGTTCACCAATTCGGGCACCGAGGCCAACCTGATGGCCCTGTCGGCGGCCCGGGCGTACACCGGCCGTGACCGCGTACTGGCCTTCCGCGGCGGATACCACGGCGGTCTGCTGACTTTTAGTTCCGGGCCGTCGCCGGTCAACGCGCCTTATGACGTACTGCTGGCTGAGTACAACGACGCGGCCGGGGCGCGCGCCATGGTGCAAGAGCACGCCAGTGCGCTCGCTTGCGTGCTAGTCGAGCCAATGCTCGGCTCGGGCGGTTGCATACCTGGCGATCCTGAATTCCTTCGGGTCCTGCGCGAGAGCACGCGAGAAGCCGGCGCATTGCTCATTTTCGACGAGGTGATGACGTCGCGGACCGGCTCCGGCGGCCTGCAGGCGCGCCTGAAGATCACGCCCGACCTGACCACGCTCGGCAAATACATCGGCGGCGGCTCCTCGTGCGGCGCGTTCGGCGGAAGCGCCGACGTAATGGCGCTATTCGACCCGTCCCGTCCTGGCGCGCTGCCGCACGCCGGGACGTTCAATAACAACGTCGCGTCGATGGCCGCCGGCCACGCCGGACTGACCCAGGTATATACCCCGGAAGTGGCGGAATGGCATTCGGCACGTGGCGATGAGTTGCGAGAAGAGCTGGGACGGGCATTTCGTGCCGCCGCGGCGCCGTTCCAGGCGACCGGGGTAGGCAGCCTGCTCGCTGTGCACGCTGTCAGTGGCACGGTGCGATCGCCGCGGGATCTGGCCCAGAGCGATCCCCGGCTGCTTGAGGTGTTGTTCCTGGACCTGCTCGACCTCGGCTACTACATGGCGCCGCGCGGCTACATGGCGCTCAGCCTGGCCCTCACGCGTGACCAGCTCGCTGAGTTCGTGCGGGCGGTGCAGCAAGTCCTGCGCTCGCGCGCCGCCCTGTGGGCCGCGCGGTAACGGCGCCGC
>Ga0209131_1000284_pt1 | contig 36903 bp, 39 predicted proteins | sample GraSoi_2013_40cm_FD_185826 | JGI IMG/M metagenome (GOLD analysis project Ga0209131, IMG submission 185826) | Grasslands soil microbial communities from the Angelo Coastal Reserve, California, USA - Sample 9_17_2013_40cm (SPAdes) (version 2) | ecosystem: Environmental > Terrestrial > Soil >...
GGTTGACCTGGTCGTGCCCGAGGAGCCGTTCTGCCGGGAGAAGCTGTCGCCTGTGCTTGGCGTCGTCAGCGTGCCGACTGCCGACCGCGGGGTCGAGGCCGCGCGCGCCGTGGTGCGGATCGGCGGCGCGGGGCACTCGGCGGCCATTCACAGCCAGGACCCGGAGACCATCACGCGCTATGGCGTCCGCGTCCCGGTGCTCCGGGTAGCGGTCAACGCTTCGAACAGCACCGGCAGCTCCGGGCTGGATACCAATCTGGCCCTGTCGATGACGCTCGGCACCGGCTTCGCCGGGCGCAGCTCGATCGGCGAGAACCTGGAGCCGCGGCACCTCGTGAACTGGACCAGGGTCGCCTTTAACACCGATCCCGGCGTGCCGTTCGCTGACTTCACCGGCATCGAGCCCTGGCATGTCCCGCCAGCGCGGGTGCCCGCCTACCCGCGTGCGTCGAACCTGCCGCCCGAGACCACTGGCGAGCCAGCCGCGGGCCCTGGCGGGCCAGGAGCGACGCGAGCCGTCCTTGGCCAGACTGGAGTCAGTCCCCCGCGCGGCGGCGCGGCCGACCCCGGTTCCGCCGGCACTGGGTTGGCTGGCGGAGCGCTGCCCGACTCAGTCCGTGACCAGCTCCGCGCGATGATCATCGAAGAGCTCTCCCAGCTGATGGGGGGCTAGCCGATGGCCGAGCTGCGCTCCTTCATCTTCCTCGACCAGCTTCAGCCGCAAACCATGTGCTATCTGGGCACCTTCGTCCGCGGCAGGCTGCCGCGGGCGAACGTGGCCGCCCAGGTGATCGAGATCGCGCCGGGCCTGGACATCGAGCCGCTGACCGACGTCGCGCTCAAGGAGGCCGACGTACAGGCCGGGATCCTCGTGGTGGAGCGCCAGTTCGGCTACCTGGAACTGCACGGCGGCACCGCCGCCGTGCACGCCGCGAGCAGCGCGGTGCTCGCCACGCTCGGCGTCAGCGCGACGTCGGCGACCAGGCCGAAGGTACTGGCATCGCGGACCATCACCAGGGTGGACGGCCAGCACGCGTTCCTGGTGAACAGGAACAAGCTGGGCTCGATGGTGCTGCCGGGTGAGTCGCTGTTCGTGCTCGAGCTCGCGCCGGCGTCGTACGCGATCCTGGCGGCCAACGAGGCAGAGAAGGCAGCCCAGATCAAGCTGGTGGACTACCGCATGATCGGCGCCACCGGACGGGTGTACTTGTCCGGCAGCGAGGACGACGTGCGGCAGGCGGCCGAGGCCGTCGCCGCCCTGCTCGGCGAGCCGGAGTGAGCGTCGTGGACGACGGACTCGGGGCGCTGAGCGCCGACCAGCTCAGGCTCCTGGTCAGGGAAGTCCTGGCCGAGGTAGTCGGGAAGGTAGCGCCCGCAGCGCGCGGCAATACCGGTCAGCACGGCACCAGCCACGACGAGGCCGGCCTCGGCGGAAGCGGTGACGATGCATCGTGGACCGTGCGGATCAGCACCGACGACGACCTGCACGCGTTCGCGCTGCGGGTGCTCAGGCTCGCCGACAACCCAAAGCTCAGGCGGGACCTGATCGGCGGGCGGATCAGGTTCACGCTGGCGGGGCAGGCCGCTGGCGGTCCAGCAGCCGTGCACCGGGTCGACAAGGGCGCCGTCACCGAGCGGACCGTCGCCGCTGCAGCGAAGGCGGGCGCCCGCCTGGTGCTCGGGCCGCGCGCCGTCCTGACTCCGCTGGCCAGGGACAAGGCCAGGGCGCTCGGAGTCCCGATCGAGCGGCTGCGCGGCGGCTCGTCCGACGCGCGCGCTCCAGTCAGCCCTGAGCGGACGCGCGGCGGCTCGTCCGACGCGCGCGCTCCAGTTGAGTACTGAAAAGGAGCGGTGATGCTGCAAGGAACGGTCGTCGGCAACGTCTGGTCAAGCAAGCGGATCGACGGCCTGCCGAATGGCGCCTTCCTCGAGATCGAGGTCGCCGGCTCGGGTGATCGCCTGGTCGCGTTCGACGTCCTGGGCAGCGGTCCTGGCGAACGGGTGCTCGTGGCGCAGGGTTCTGTGGCGTCCGGATGGCTGCCGGACCGGCCGCCGGTCGACGCGCTCATCATCGGCTCGATCGACGAGCCATCTGCGCCAGCCAGGCCGGCCCGTCCAGTGCGTGCGAAGGGTTCGGACGGCAAGTCCAAGAAGGAGCCGGGATCGGCCCGTGCGTCCCGTTAAGCCAAAATCGGAAGAGAGGAAATTGTCATGGCACAGAACGCGCTCGGCATGATCGAGACCAAGGGTTACGTTGCCGCCCTCGCGGCAGCGGACGCCATGGTCAAGGCGGCGAACGTAGTGATAGTCGGGCGCCAGGAGGTCGGCGACGGGCTAGTGGCAGTGATCATCAACGGTGACGTGGGCGCGGTGAAGGCCGCGACCGAGGCGGGCGCCGAGACCGCTGCGAGCGTCGGCGAGCTGATCTCCGTGCACGTGATCCCGCGCCCGCATGGGGAGCTCGGCAAACATTTCGTGGTCTCGGAGTGACGGCAGGCGGCAGCCGCGCGCTGCGGCGACTGCGCGGGACGAGCCGACCATGACCGTCGCCCTGCGGACCAGGACCTCGACCACCGAGCTGCGGGTCTACCTGCCGATCGCGGGCCTGCGGCAGCAGTTCGCCGCGTACCTGGGCACGCCGACCAGAGCCCGCGGCTACCCGGCCGCCGAAGGCGACCACGCGCTGATCGTCGAGGTCGCACCGGGCCTCGCGATCGAGCGGGTCACCGATCTCGCGCTGCGGGCAGAGCCGTCGGTCGAGCCAGGCATCCTGTTCGTGGAGCGGCAATTCGGCGTGCTCGAGGTGCACTCGCCGGACGCAGCGGCCGTGCAGCGGGCCGGGCAGGCAATCCTGGCCGGGATCGGCCGGAGCGCGTCCGACCAGCTCAAGCCGGCGTTGCAGTACATCGACATCATCACCGACGTCACCGACCAGCAGGCCGTGATCATCAACAGGTCGCGCCAGGCGTCGATGCTGCTACCAGGTCAGTCGCTGCTGGTGTGCGAGATGACCCCGGCCCTGTTCGCCGCCGTGGCAGCGAACGAGGCGGAGACGGCCGCGCCGGAGAACACGCTCGTGGACGTGACCATGATCGGCGCGTCCGGCCGGCTTTACATCGCGGGAACCACAGTCGGCGTGACCACCGCAGGGGCCGAGATCGAGCGCCTGCTCGGCAGCATCGAAGGGCGGGACCATCCAGAGGGCCCGGTGGGTAAGGGCAAGAACCGGTGAGCGTCACCGACAACTCGCAGGAAGCCGTGCTGCGCGGCTACGATCCGTTCGCGAGGGCGGCGCTCGCGCCGTTCGGGTTCCCAGCCGATGCCCACATCGCACTGCTCAGCCTGTCAGAGAACGCCACCTACCGGATCGACGACCCGGCCGCCAGCCGGACCGCCGTGCTGCGCGTGCACCGCACCGGCTACCACCCGCCGGGCGCGGTCGCCTCCGAGCTTGCCTGGCTGCAGGCGCTGCGCCGGGATGAGGGCCTGCTCACCCCGGCCGTCTACCCCGCCGCCGACGGGCGCGAGGTCGTCGATATTACCGTCGGAGACCTGACCAGGCAGACAGTCCTGTTCGAGTGGCTGCCTGGCGCCGAGCCGGCCGAGGACAAGCTGACCGAGAAGTTCGAGCTGCTCGGCGAGATCTGCGCGCGCATGCACCGGCATTCCCGCGCCTGGCTGCGGCCGCCGGGTTTCGTCCGGTTCGACTGGGACTTTGACTGCTGCGTCGGTGATACACCGCGCTGGGGCCGCTGGCAAGACGGCATCGGCGTCGGCCCGGAGGAGCTGAACACGCTAACCAGGGCAGCGGCGCTCATGCGGCAGCGGCTCGGCCGGTACGGCAGCGGCGAGGACCGGTTCGGCCTGATCCATGCCGATGTCCGGCTCGCCAATCTGCTCGCCGACGGCGACGACATCCAGGTGATCGATTTCGACGACTGCGGCTTCGGCTGGTTCATGTTCGATCTGGCGACGGCGGTCAGCTTCATGGAGCATGACCCGCGGGTGCCCGAGTTGTGCGACGCCTGGGTGCGCGGATACCGGCGCGTGCTGGCGCTGCCCGCGGCCGACGAGGCAGAGATTCCGACGTTCGTGCTGCTGCGGCGGCTGCAACTGGTCGCATGGGTCGGCTCGCACCGGTTCGCCGACGCCGCGCTCGAGCTCGGCGCCGAGTTCACCACCGGCTGCTGCGAGATCGCCGAACGCTACCTGGCCACCGCCGGATAGCCCGCCTTCGAGTTAGGCCATCACCCACCCACCTCGTCAGGAGCTTGAGATGTTCGAATCGATCAGAGGCCGATCCGTGCTGGTGACCGGCGGCACCAAGGGGATCGGCAAGGGAATCGCCGCCGGCTTCGTGAACGCCGGCGCCCAGGTAGTCATCACCGGCCGGGACGCAGCGAGCGGGGCGCAGGCGGCGGAGGAGCTGACCGCCGCGGCCGCCGGCGTGAATCCGGCAGGCGGCAAGGTCAGCTATGTCAGCGGCGATGTCAGCGACCACGCGAGCTGCCTGGCCATGGTGGCGGCCACCGTGGGCAAGCACGGCGGCCTCGACGTCGTCTGCTGCAACGCGGGCATCTTCCCGGCATCCCCGCTCGCTGAGATGACCTCCGGCGAGCTCGACGAGGTGCTGGCGACCAACCTCAAGGGCACGTTCTACACGGTCCAGGCGGCGCTGCTTGCGCTGCGGGAGTCAGGACGCGGCCGGGTCATCCTGACCTCGTCGATCACCGGCCCGATCACCGGTTACGCCGGGTGGTCGCACTACGGCGCGAGCAAGGCGGGCCAGCTCGGGTTCATGCGGTCGGCCGCGCTCGAACTCGCCAAGTCCGGCATCACCGTCAACGCGATCATGCCGGGGAACATAATCACCGAGGGGCTTGACGATCTTGGCCCGGATTACCTGGCCAGCATGGAGGCATCGATCCCGCTCGGCCGGCTGGGCAGCGTGGCCGACATCGCCAACGCGGCGCTGTTCCTCGCCTCCGCCGAGGCCGGTTACATAACTGCCCAGACGCTGGTGGTCGACGGTGGCCAGACCGTGCCGGAATCGCTGCAGGCAATGGTGTGAGCGATCTTGCGGATGCCGGGGCTGAGCGGTCGGCCGGGGCTGAGCGGTCGGCCGGGGCTGAGCGGCCGGATCTGCGCCTGGTCGACGAAGCGCGGCACCGCTTGCTCGACATGATCTCCTCGGGGGCATTGCGGCCCGGCGACAAGCTCGGCACCGAGCGCGAGTTGGCCGCGGCGCTGTCGGTGAGCCGGTCGACCCTGCGCCAGGTGCTGGCCGTGCTCGCCCAGTCCGGCGTGGTGCGGCGCGTCCCTGGCCGGGCCGGCGGCACTTTCGTGGCGCACTCGAAAGTGGACCGCGACCTGTCCGTCATCGTCGGCCTGCCCGAATACCTGCGCCGCCAGGGCTTCGTGGCGGGCACTCAGGTGCTGTCGGCGACGATGACGGGCGCCGACGACCTCACGGCGACCCACCTGGACCTCCAGGGCGGCAGCCTGGTGCTGGATATCGTCCGGATCAGGCTGGCCGATGGCGTGCCTATCTCGCTCGAACGCGTCAGGCTGCCAGCCGACCTGGTGCCCGGCCTGCTCGAGCTCCCGCTCGGCGGCTCGATTTACGACCTGCTCGACCGCCATTACGGGATGAAGCCCCAGGATGTCGTCGAGCACCTGGAGGTGGTCGAGGCCAGTCCCGACGAGGCCACTCTGCTCGGCATCGCCGACCGCGCCGCCCTGCTGGCCATCACCCGAACCTCGCGGACCGCTGACGGCGTGGCGTTCGAGTTCTCCAACGACCTGTTCCGCGCGGACCGCACCTGCGTCACCTTCCGCACCAAGGCCGAGCGGGCCGAGATCATCGGCCGGGCGGCCGCCGAGCGACCGCCGCATCCGGGCGTTCCTCCGGTTCTCGGTCAGCTAGGCCCCGGAGACAGGAACGCCCCGGCGGCGCCGGCTGAGAGCGGCTTGCGCGCGTTCTCAGCCGGCGACCGCCAGGGCGCCCGGCGCTAGCGGGGTACCTCGGTCAGCTGGTCCGCTGGCCGGCGAACCTCAGGGGCCAGTCATGTGCTCGGGATCGATCCCGTGCAATGCCGGTACCTTCACGGTCCTGTGGCCCATGGTGCCGCCGAGAATGATCTTCCGCAGCGAGACGTCGTTGCGGAAGTTCGACTCGTGCAGGACCTTATCGGGATTGGCGATGATCTCGATGTAGTAGGTGCCGTTCGGCAGGTTGGTGATGTCGAATGACTGCCCAGGCAGGAACTGGAAGTAGGTGTCACCCCACCCGATTGGCATCATCTCCTGCACCGACAGCGCGGTCTGCGAGCCGCAGGCTCCGAAGAAGCCGGTGAAGGAGGGCTGCCACAGCGCGTGCGGCAGCAGCAGGCTGACCGGATCGGTCGGCGCGATGCAGAAGCCGACCTTATGGCTGAGCAGGACATTGGTCTTGCTCTTGCTGAGCAGCCGATACTGGGCAAACTGCTCGAAGTGCCAGTGCGTGTGCCCGGGCTTGTCGCTGAAGCCCATCGTTCCTGCGCGGACTCGTCCGATGACCCGGCCGTTCTTCCAGAAGTACTGGTAGGCCTTCATGATGGGCGAGCCGTTCGATCTGAAGCCCTCGACATCCAGCCGGGAATGGCCGCCACTCCAGACCGTGGCGCCGAACACCAGCACGTCCTTCGCGGTCGTCGTGCGGCCGAAACGGAAGACATTGATGCCCCATGACGGCAGCGGCACCAGGTCGGGCAGGGACGCTGCCGGCGGGCTACTCAGCGTGGGGACGTTAGCCGGCAGTCGCGGCAGGGTGCCGTGCGAGGCCGGGTGCCGGCTGGACTGCCGCGCCGCGCACGGCTGGAACGGGCCGCAGTTGCTCGGCTTGACAACCTTGATCTTGACCAAAGCGGTGGAGATTCGCGGCGTCAGGTGCAAGAACCGCTGCCACGTGCGGGTGATGTTCACCGTGACTGTGTACTTGCCAAGCCTGAGCCGCGGGGCGAAGGCTGCGACGTCGGCACCCCAGCCACGCTGAATTCCCCAGGCATTGCTGAGCTCGAACGGATCTGACTGGCACTCCTTGGGGAAGGGTGACCTCGCCGGGGCATTCGGGTTGGAGCGCTGCGCAACGGAGTTGGGGCAGAACGGGCCCACATGGGAGGCGACGATCTTGCCGGCCGTGTTCCGCACCGTGATGCGGATGAAGCGGTGCAGTCCTTGCCAGCTCTGTACGGTCCAGTCGGGCAGCGGCCTGCGGATGGGCGCGCCGCCTGGCCCGCGAAGGATCTGAGTGTTAGTCAGTGGCTTGGCATAGCTCGCGCGCCGCACGTTGAACTGCAGCGCCGAGCCGACGGCAGTGACGTAGACGCCCGGGTCAAGGAATACCCGCCTGCCGAATCGCGGCACGTTGATGCTCTTCTGGGCGACAACCAGCTTCACCATCGGCGCCACATCACTGCTGTTACCCTGCGCCGATGCCAGCCCGGCAGGCAGCCCGGCGGCTACCGCGAGCCCAGCAGCCGTGGCGATGGCAGACCGCAGGGCCCATCGCGAATTCTTCATCCACTCTCCTCGGTCAATTGACGAGATCCGCCAACCTCGTTTTCGGTGCACCGGGATCTCCATCATGTGACGTTTGAAAGAGATGATGCGTTGCTCTATGGTCCGAAAGAATTCGTTGCGTTACCGAGGTGATACCAATACCCGGGGCCGCTCCCCGGGGCCGCCCGCCCAGGGTAGACAGTGCGCGCATGAAGGCAGCCGACCGCATGGGAAGGCGCGCCTGCTGGGCCTCAGCCGCCGCTGGGGTATACCTGGACCGATGCGAACTGACCTCCCCATCTGCCTAGCGTGCGGCGTCCAGTACTCAGCGGCGCGTCATGACTGCCCGATCTGCCTGGACGAGCGCCAGTACGTCGGATGGGATGGGCAGCAATGGACGAGCCTGGCTGAACTCGCCCGCACCGGCCACCAGGGCAGGCTCGAGGAGGAAGGCCCGGGAATCACCGGCATCGGTGCCACCCCTGCGACGGCGATTGGCCAGCGCGCCCTGCTGGTCCGCACCCCAGCCGGAAACGTGCTCTGGGACATGATCACCTACATCGACGACAAGTTGATCGCGGCCGTGAACGCGCTCGGCGGCGTTAATTCCATCGCGATCAGCCACCCGCATTTCTACGGCAGCATGATCGAGTGGGCGCATGCATTCGATGCGCCGGTCTACATCCATGCGGCTGACCGGCAGTGGGTCGCCAGGCCAGACGAGTCAGTCGTCTTCTGGGAGGGCGACACGCACCCGATCGGTGCCGGCCTGACGCTCATCAATGCCGGCACGCATTTCGACGGCGGGCAGGTGCTGCACTGGGCTGACGGCGAGGACGGCAAAGGTGCGCTGTTCTCCGGCGACATCCTCGCTGTCGTGGCCGACCGGCGCTGGGTCAGCTTCATGTACAGCTACCCGAATCTCATCCCCGAGCGGCCGCGCGCGATCCGCCGCGCACTTGAACTGCTCGACCGGTTTGGCTTCGACGCGGTCTATGGCGCCTGGTGGCAGCGCGTGCTGCATACCGACGGCGCAGCGGCCGTCAGGCGCTCGGCCGACCGCTACCTGCGGTTCGCGCTGGACGACAGCCCACCAAATTGATCATTGCGCGAAGCCCGCGGCGCCACGCCAGAGGGATGGGGGCATCGAGTAGTGGCTCATGATGCTCACTTTGGCCAGAGCCACAGACATACTGTGCGTTCCAGTCATTATTGCGTCCGAAATGTCACCTTTGCGGTCACGCAACATACAGCAAGTGTGACACTTGACAGGGCGCGACCCGGCCTGCTGGCTGCGAACAACCCGTGCCACGACCCCTAACCCGGATGGCGGCGGCTCTTTCCCAAATCGGATCCGTTACGGTCATGATCGCCGTCATTTTGTGGCTTTTGCTGTCCCGAAACGGATCCGAGTCGGAGCTGGCGCACTCATTTCGGCGGGCGGCCTGCGGCGGGCCTGATCGGAGGGATCGGCTTGTGGGGCCATTTCCTGGGGCCAGACCACAGGGCGGGCACCGCGCCGATCGCGTACGCGATCGCGTACGCAGCCTGCTCATAGTTGACGCGCCAGCCGACGAACTCCGGCCACGCCTGCTCGGGCGGGCGCTCGATCGGGAAATCTACCTTTTCCATCCTGGCGACGGCGTCGAGGAATTCCTCGTAGGGCAGGGAGATGCCCTCGTCTGGGTCCGGTGCCTCGGGAACCTTCAGGCCCATTGCCCTGGCGATCTCGGTGAGGCAGATGAACCCGCTCCGCAGGCAGAGCCTGGCCGGCACCTCTGGAGCAATCTTCGGCGAAAGCGCGAGGAACAGGGCCGCCGCATCCAGGACGGCGAGCAGCGCGATGAGCCAGGACGACAGCGGCCGCGGTGATCGGAACCTGACCAGCGGCAGATAGGTCGTATGACTCTCGGCGACGTCCGCCGCGAACCGCTCCCACTGAGCGAATAGGTCCGGGAGCGTGTCGATCGTCGACGAGCCCGATCCCAGTGCGTAGTGGGTCCTGGCGAGGAGTTCTGGTCCCCAGGACGGGACGCCTGCCCGGGCGTTCAGCAGCGCGATGTCGGTTTCGCGCCGGTTGAAGGCCGAATAGAGGGTCGGCAGGTACGCGATCTGCAGCGTGACGACGACCAAGCCGGTCAGCCCGGCGCAGTCTTCTATCGCGCGCTGGCCGATGCCGCTCGTCGTGGAGCTGCCGATGAACCACACTGCCGGGCCGACAATCGTGAACGCGCTGGTGATCCCGCCATGCACGAATGGCCACAAGAGCAGCGCGAATCCGATGAAGAAGAGGCCGAGCCAGGCGATCAGCTGAACTAGCAGGATCACGGCTGCCTCGCTGGCCAGGATGCGATCGCGGGTGCGGTAGTTCTCCTTGATCGGCTTGGTCGCCATCTGATACGTGGCGTCCACCGCCTTGTCGACCGAGCGGATAAGCCAGCTGCCGGTTGGCCGCGGCACGATGATCGTCCCGATCACGCTCCTGGCGGCCACGATCACCAGCAGCCCGCCGACGACGGCCGCGATGACGCGGCCGGCCAGTGGCACGACCATGGCCCTCCCTCAACGTGCATGCAAAAGGCAGCCCGCTGCCCGGCACCCGGCCTGAGGTGTCAGTCAGGCTGGCTACGAATAGTAGCGATTCCGACGGGTGGGGTCCGCCGCCGGGCCACTTGGCCTTGTAAGCCGGCTGCGGGCTGCGGCCTGCGTCGCCCGATCCCACCCTCACAGCATCGGCGGCAGCCCGAACTGACTGAACAGCGAGTAGCCGAACGTGGTGATCTCGGCGATCTCACCGCCTCGGATCCGCAGTACGTCGAGCTTGAATGCGCGGAACTCGGTGTCGCCTGGCCGCCGCAGATAGCTGGCGGCGGCCGGCATCCGGTTGGCGCGCGTCGGCAGCAGCCGCCAGTCGCCGTCCCGGTCCGGCCCGAAGGCGCGCTCCAGCAGGGGCCGCAGGCCCTCGAGTCCGTCGAAGCGCATCGGGTATGGCGGCATGGTGATCCTGATGTCGGTGGCCGCGATGGCAGCGGCTGCCGCGGCATCGCCCCGCTCGTGCGCGTCGATGAACTGATCGAGCAGCGCGCGCTCGCGCGGGCTCGGCTGCCCGGCGGGCCAGTCAGCCCGCCGGGCAGGCAGGTGGCCGGCCATCGTCTCCCTGGCCCGCTGCAACGCGCTGTTCGCAGCTGCGACGCTGGTCCTGAGCAGATCGGCGGTCTGGTTCGCTGACCAGCCGAGCACGTCGCGGCTGATCAGCGCGGCCCGCTGCCTGGGCGGCAGCACCTGCAGAGCGGCGATAAAGGTCAGCTCCACGGTCTCGCGCTCGACCACCACTTCGTCGGGCCGCTCGGCTGCCGGCGCGATCTCGTCCAGCAGCCGGTCCGGGTACGGCTGTAGCCACGGCACCTCGGCCAGTGAAGCCGCGGCTGTCAGGTGCCGCGCCCGCCGCCTGAGCAGGTCAAGGCAGACGTTCGTGGCGATCCGGTAGAGCCAGGCACGGGCCATCGGGCCGCCCTCGAAGCTCTCCCGCGCCCGCCAGGCCCGCAGCAGCGTCTCCTGCACGGCGTCCTCGGCCTCGTCGAACGAGGCCAGCATCCGATAGCAGTGCAGGTGGAGCTCGCGCCGGTGCTGCCCGGCGAGCCTGGCGAAATCGCTTTCAGTCGTTACGTCCGCGTTCCCCGGGCCAGCCGCCGCGTCCTGGCGCGAGCCCGCCGCCGTCACGTCCTCGACTCCGGCTCCTTGACCTCCTGGACCAGCCAGGTGTTCCCCTCGGGATCCGTGAACGATACGAACGAGTTGTAGCTAGCGCGGGCGGGATCGGGCCCCGGCCGCTGGCCACCCTCCTCGAAGTGGAACACCTCACTGACCTCCACTCCGCGGTCGGTCAGTTCAGATCTAGCCGCGTCGATGTCGGTCACAACCAGTTGCAGCCCCTGGATGGAGCCGGCGGCTGCCGCGTTCGGCATCAGCGTGACCGAGCAGGCTGACCCCGGCGGCGTCAGCTGCACCACCCGGAAGTCCTCGCCGGCCCTGTGATCGACATCGAGGCGGAAGCCCGCGTTGTCGATGTAGAAGGCCTTCATCTTGTCCACGTCCGCGGCCGGGATCACGATCAGCTCGAGCTTGAAGTCCATCGGTACATTCTCCTGGGTCTGATCCTGCCTGGTGCAGGCTCTCAGACATGAAACGTCTGGCACCCGAAGAACTCATCGGTACCGCGATGACCGGCGCGACGCCTACTAGCCGCAGCACGGGCTGCCTACCTCGCGCTGTCTGTCAGGGTCTGCACGAACCCTGCGGATTGTCGAGCCATGGAAAGTGCCCGCCGCCCGGCTGCACGGCCAACTCCGCCTGACCGAACAGGCCGGCATACTCGGCGGCGCACTTCGGGGGGAGCGCGACGTCGTACTCGCCCGCGACGAGAAGGACCCGCGCCCGAAGGCGGGCGACGGCGGATCTGGTCGCTGTCGCGTGTGAAGGCCGAATGCGAATGCCGCGGCGATAAGCCGGAGTTCGACTAGGCTGTCCGGGTGCTTCACGGGCCTGTACGGTATCAGTCCGACGACGAGGACAGCGCCCGGTGGGAGGGCTTCGCGTTCCGGCCGGGCGACATTGTCATCAGCACGCGGTCCAAGAGCGGGACGACATGGATGCAGATGATCTGCGCGCTGCTCATCTTCCAGACGCCAGACCTGCCCGCGCCACTGGCCGAGCTTTCGCCGTGGTTTGACTGGCTGATCACCCCGCGCGACCAGGTGCTCGCGCGGTTGGAGGCTCAGGCACACCGCCGGTTCATCAAGACCCATACGCCGCTGGACGGGCTGCCGCTCGACCCGCGTGCCACCTATATCGTGGTCGGCCGGCATCCGCTCGACATGGCGGTCTCGCTGTACCACCAGGGCAGCAACATCAACAGGGGCCGGGTCAGGGAACTGACCGGCCAGAGCGGGCCTGAGGCGGACCGGCCGCGACCGGCCCGGCCGCCCCGGCCGCCCCGGCCGCCGCTGCATGACTGGCTGGTCTCCTGGATCGAAGCGGAAGACGAGCCTGGCGAGCACCTGGACTCGCTCCCCGGGGTGATGTGGCATCTGGCGGACGCCTGGGGCAGGCGCACGAGTCCTGGCCGCACGGGCGCCGATCACGCTGGCCCCGATCACGCTGCTTCCGCTGGCGCGAACCCGGCTGTGCTGCTGGTGCACTACGACGACCTGTCCGCCGGTCTTTGCGGTCAGATGCGCCGCCTCGCTGCCCTTCTCGGCATCTCGGTCTGGCCGCACATCTGGCCGAGCCTGGTACGGGCCGCGACGTTTGATGCGATGCGGGCTCGAGCAGCGGCGCAGGCTCCGGACCCGGCTGGCATACTGAAGGACCCAACCGCGTTCTTCCGCCGCGGTTACTCAGGCGCTGGCCGGGAAACGCTGAGCTTGGCGGAGCTCGAGCGCTACCAGGCCCGCGCCGCTCAGCTGGCGCCACCAGACCTGCTCGGCTGGCTGCACCGGGACAGCATCCTCGACCCGGGCTGGATGGAACCAGCCGCGGCTGGGTAATTGGAGGGTAAACTATCCGGGCACTGGGACGCCATGACCCGATTTGACATAGTCTGGCTCCCCGCCGAGCGGCTCCGCCGCTGGGCTTCACCGCACCAGCGCAACGTAATGGGAGTTGGGAATGCGCGTTCTGGTTCTTGGCGGCGACGGATTCTGTGGCTGGCCCACCGCGTTGTACCTGTCGGACCGCGGTCATGACGTGACCATCCTGGACAACCTGAGCCGTCGGAATATCGACAACGAACTTGAGGTCCAGTCCCTGACGCCGATCAGGCCAATAGGCGAGCGGCTACGCGCCTGGCAGGAGGTCTCCGGGCGGGAGGTCGGGTTCGTCAACCTGAACCTGGCGACCGAGTACGACCGCCTGGTGCGGGTGATCGAGGAGGTGCAGCCGGACGCGATCGTGCACTTCGCCGAGCAGCGCGCGGCGCCGTACTCGATGCGGTCGGTGAGCGCGAAACGGTACACAGTCGACAACAACGTGCGCGCCACGCACAACTTGCTGGTCGCGCTGGTCGCCACCGGCAGCCACGCCACGCTCGCCCACCTGGGAACGATGGGCGTCTACGGTTACGGGTGGTCGGGAAGCGCGCCGATCCCCGAGGGCTACCTGACCGTCAAAGTACCCACGCCCGACGGCGACCTGGAGCGGGAGATCCTGCACCCGGCGAATCCTGGGTCGGTGTACCACATGACCAAGACCCTGGACCAGCTGATGTTCGCGTTCTACGCCAAGAACGACGGGCTGCGCATCACCGACCTGCACCAGGGCATCGTCTGGGGCACCCAGACCGAGCAGACCGCGAAGGACGAGCGGCTGATCAACCGGTTCGACTATGACGGCGACTACGGGACGGTGCTGAACCGGTTCCTGATGCAGGCCGCGATCGGGCACCCGCTGACCGTGCACGGCAGCGGCGGGCAGACCCGGGCGTTCATCCACATCCGTGACACCGCGCGGTGCATCGAGATCGCGATCACCAACCCGCCGCAGTCCGGGTCGCAGCCGATGGTGCTGAACCAGATCACCGAGACGCACCGGGTCGCCGAGCTGGCGAAGATCGTCAGCGAGATAACCGGCGCGGAGATCGCCAACCTGCCGAACCCGCGCCGCGAGGCGGACGAGAACGACCTGGTCGTGCTCAACGAGCAGTTCCTGGCGCTGGGCCTGAACCCGACCACGCTCACCAACGGCCTGCTCGATGAGGTCACCCACATCGCCGAGAAGTACGCGCACCGAGCCGACCCCACCAAGATCATCGCGAGATCGGTCTGGCGCGAGGGCATGGCGACGTCCGAGGACCTCATGACCCAGATCCCCGAAAAGTAGGTCGGGGCGTCTCTCATCCGCTTTTGGATCCGTCGCCTGACCCCGAAAAGGGCAATCCGCCCGGAGGATTGACGGAAACGGATCCTAAGTGGTTGAGCTAGCATGGGCGGATGCGATGTTGACCTGTTACCGCTTCCGCTAACGGCCTGCGCCGTCGCTATCTTGGCGCCGCCTGTGCCGTCGCTCTCGCGATCGAGTTGGTCGACGAGTTGGCTGACGGTGCGAAGGGCGCCGCCCTCCCGCTCATCCGCGCCGATCTGGGCCTGAGCTACGCCCAGATCGGACTGCTGATCGCCGTGCCGCTACTGGTCGGCAGCCTCATTGAACTGCCGCTCGGCCTGGTCGCCGGTCACGGCAAAGTCAGGCACCGGCTAGTGCTGGCCGGGGGAGTGGTGGTAATGGCCTCCCTGGCGGCGGTCGCCGCCGCTCACTCGGCGACCGCGCTGCTGGTGGCGCTGGTCGCGTTCTTCCCGGCGTCCGGTGCGTTCGTTAGCCTCACCCAGGCTGCGCTGATGGACCAGGCCCCCGGACGGCAGCAGCAGCGGATGGCGGCCTGGAACCTCGCCGGCTCGGTCGGGGCGGTCGGCGGCCCGCTCCTGCTCGCCGGGGTGGTCACGGCTGGCGGAACCTGGCGGTCGGCCTACCTGCTGCTGGCTGCCGCCGCGGGCGCGGCATTGGCGGCCGCGGCGCTTGCCGCACCGTCTCGCCCGCCAGTCCGGCTCGATCGAGAGGCCACCGCGGGCACTGACAGCGCGGGTGTGGGCGATGGCGATGGCGGCCGGCGGACGTCGGTCCGCGAGGCGCTGAACGCGCTCCGGCAACGCGATGTGGCACGGTGGGCCGTCCTGCTGGAGATCAGTGATCTCCTCCTGGACGTCCTCACCGGATACATCGGGATCTACCTGGTCGACGTGGCTGGCGCGAGCCCGGCCGAGGCGGCGCTCGGCGTGGCGGTCAGGCTTGGCGCCGGCCTGGCCGGCGATGCCCTCTTCGTCGTCATCTCCAGGCGAGTCAGCGGACCCGCCGCGCTGCGGGTCAGCGCGATGGCGGCCTGCGGTCTGTATCCGGCGTTCCTGCTGATCGGATGGCTGCCAGCCAAGCTGGCCATCCTGGCCGTACTCAGCATGATGACGGCGTGCTGGTACCCGGTCGTCCAGGCCGGCCTTTACACCAGCCTGCCGGGCCGCAGCGGCATCGCGGTGTTCCTGTCCAGCGCGGCCGCGCTGCTCGGGGCCGCAGGACCGCTGGCCGTCGGATTCATCGCTCAGCAGGCGGGCCTGACCTGGGCGCTTGCCGTACTGGCCGCAGCGCCAGCCGCAATGCTCGCGGCAGTGCCTGGCGCCGCCTGGCGAAGGGTTCGTAAGGTAAGGCGATGACCGAGGCAGTAACCCCAGCGCCCCAGGAACCGGCCAGTCTCGCTGCCGCACGAGCCCTCCTTAGCTCAACCCCCGTTTTCGATGGGCATAACGATCTCCCGTGGGCACTGCGGCAGGCAGGCCACGCAGATCCGGGGCTCGTCGACATCGCCGCCCCCGTCCCCTACACCCACACGGACCTGCCGCGGCTGGCGGCAGGCGGCGTGGGAGCCCAGTTCTGGTCGGTGTACGTCCCCGCCGAACTGGACGGTGACGCCGCTGTCGCGACGACTCTGGAGCAGGTCGACCTGGTGCACCGGCTGATCACCCGGCATCCGGGCTCGCTCGGGATCGCGCTGACCGCCGCCGACGCCGAGCGGATCATGGCGGCGGGCAAGGTCGCGTCGCTGATCGGCGCCGAGGGCGGCCATTCGATCGGCTGCTCGCTCGGGGTGCTAAGGGCGCTGCACGCGCTCGGCGTCAGGTACCTGACGCTCACCCACAACCGCAACCTGCCCTGGGCCGACTCGGCGACCGACGAGCCGGCCTGCGGCGGGCTGACCGACTTCGGCCGGCAGGTAGTCACGGAGATGCAGCGGATCGGTATGATCGTCGACCTGTCGCATGTCTCGGCAGGGACTATGAGCGACGCGCTGGACGTCGCCACGGCGCCGGTGATCTTCTCGCATTCCTCGGCGCTGGCACTGACCGACCACCCGAGGAACGTGCCCGACACCATACTCGAGCGGCTGGCCCGCAACGGCGGCGTGGCGATGGTGACCTTTGTGCCTGCATTCGTCTCGACCGCCTGCCGGGACTGGGAAAGGGGTGCCGCGGCTGAGGCGGAGCGGCGCGGGATCGACTACCGGAACATCGAGTCCAGGGCCGAGCTCGACGACTGGGTGCGGGCCAACCCAATGCCGACGGCAACCATTACCGACGTCGCCGACCATGTCGACCATGTCAGGCAGGTGGCCGGGCTGGACCACGTCGGGATCGGCGGCGACTTCGACGGGACCGGCGAGCTTCCTCGCGGCCTGGACGACGTGTCGTGCTATCCCGCGCTCTTCGCCGAGCTGCTCGACCGCGGCTGGACCGCAGCCGACTGCGGGAAGGTCGCGAACGGCAATATCCTGCGCGTGCTCCGCGACGCCGTGGACTCGGTCAGCTGAACGGCGACTTCGGCCTCGGCTGCTCGACTCCGTCCACATACAGGTCGACGCGCTCGTTGTAGAAGGCGGCGAGGCCGGCGATCTTCTGGCTTTCAGGCAGCGGCGTCCGGTAGATCCACACGACGTCCTTGTGCAGGCGGCCGCCCACGGCGGCGGGCTTCGTGTCGACCGACCAGTACGACGCCGTGCCCTTGTACGGGCATTGCGTGCTGCGGTCCGAGGGCCGGAGCAGGTCCATCCGCAGCTCGGGGAGAGGCAGGTAATACCGCGGTGGCAGCCCGGTCTCGAACAGGATCCTCGGCTGGCTCGATTCCGCCACCGTGACGCCGTCAAGGTCCACCCGCACGAGCCGCGAGCTGGCCAGGATGTCGATCCTGGTGTAGGGGGAACGCGGGTGCACGTAGACGGGCTCATCCTCTTCGAGCCACTCGCTCATCGCGCCCCAGTCCAGTCTGACGGCATCGCGCAACTCGGCGACCGGCGAATCCGGGTATCGGCGAGCGGCGAGCTCGGCGGTGGCCGCAGCGGTCTTGACGTGCAGCAGCTCGGCCTCGCCGAGCCGCGGCCGGCGCTCTGATTGCCCGGCCGGGATCAGATCGGCCCTGATGTCGGCGGCTGGGATGTAGTAGGCCGGGTAACTGGTGTTCTCCCAGACCAGCAGCGGCGCTGAGGTGTCGGCGACTAGATCGCCTTCCAGGAATGCTCTGACCCGCTTCTGGCTGCGTTCGGTCCTTACGGCCTGGGTCGGCTCCGCAGACATGGCCCTCCTCGTGCTCGGAGCTAAGGCTATTGGGCTGTAGCGTCAGGGTATGCGGCTCGGCGTGCTGGACGTAGGTTCCAATACGGTGCATCTGCTCGTCGTGGACGCCCGCCAGGGCGCCAGGCCGCTGCCCGCGTTCTCGCACAAGGAGGAGCTGCACCTCACCGACTGCCTTGACGCGCAGAACAGGCTGACGTCCGACTGCGCCGGCCGGCTGCTGAAATTCGTCAACGAGGCTCTCCAGATCGCGGAGGACAAAGGGGTGCAAGAGGTGCTGGCGTTCGCCACGTCGGCCGTCAGGGACGCGGCGAACAGCGATGAGCTGCTGGCCTGGATCGAGTCCGAGAGCAACGTACGCATCCAGGTGCTGCCTGGTACGGAGGAGTCCAGGCTGACATTCCTGGCCGCCAGGCGATGGTTCGGCTGGTCCGCCGGGCGGCTGCTGCTGCTCGACATCGGCGGCGGCTCGCTGGAGATCGCCTCCGGCCAGGACCAGGACCCGTCAGTAGCGGTGTCGCTGCCGCTCGGCGCGAACCGGCTGACCAGGGACTGGTTCACCAACGACCCGCCCGACCGGGAGCAGGTCCGCAGCCTTCGCAAGCATGTGCGGGTCGAGATCGCCGCGGCCGCGAGCGCGATCAGGTCGGCCGGGATGCCCGACCATCACGTAGCAACGTCGAAAACGTTCAGGCAGCTCGGCAGGATCGCCGGGGCCGCCCCGTCGAGCGAAGGGCCGTACGTCAAGCGGGTACTCAAGCACTCCGATGTGACCGAGCTAGCCGACCGGCTTCCCGGCATGAGCGTCGAGGCCAGGAGCCAGCTTCCTGGCGTCTCGATGCTCAGAGCGCCGCAGCTGGCAGCGGGCGCGATCGTCGCCGACGCCGCAATGGACCTGTTTCAGGTGCCCGAACTTGAGATCTGCCCGTGGGCGCTGCGCGAGGGCGTCATACTGCGGCGGATGGACAGCCTCAGCACGTAGCGCCGTCAGCCGTCGATAGCTCGGCCGCCGGTGCCCGCCCCTGACTCGTCGAGCACGCGTTCCGCGTTGCGAGCCTGGCGGATCTCTTCTGCCGCCTTCAACGCCGCTTCGGTCACGTGCTTACCGGTCTCCCCGGCGTGGGGCTGGTACCTGGCCGCATCGAGGCGCTCGCCCTGCGCGGCCAGCGGATCGGCCGGGTCGCGATCCCGCGCCGAGGCCGCTGCGCCTGCCCTCGCCGGCCCCGCAGTCGGCGGCGCGGGCAGCGCGGGCGGCGCGGGCGGACGGCTAGCTGCGGCTGCGTGGACAGCGGGCACTTGCTCTGCCTTGTCGTCGCGCGCCGGCAGCTGGGCTGCCGCCGATCTTCCTTCTGCGGGCCCGGCCTGGCGTGGGGCGCGATGCGTGCCTGGCGGTACCTGCTCCTGCGCGCCTGCGCGTCCATCGGGAGCGGCGGCGCCGTTGCCTGCCTGCTGGACACCGAGAGCCCTGTTGACCTCGTCCTCAAGTGAGCCGCGCGACGCCTCGCCCGACACCAGGCTGGTGACTACGTCGCGGATTTCGGTCAGCCGCCTGACGGTCTCGGTGTGCCGCGAGATCAGCAGGTTGAGCCGCCGCTCGGCCCCGTCGTGAATCGCCGTCGCGCGTGCTGTCGCGTCGTCCAGCTGCTGCTTGGCCTGCGCCATCGCGGTGCTGACCGTGCTCTCGGCGTGCTGGTTCGCCTCGGAGACTGTCTGCTCGGCAACGGCGTGGGCGCTGGAGACCATCGTCTCCGCTTCGGCCGTCGCGGTTGCGACCGCGCGGTCCGCCTGCTCCTGGGCGGCGGTCAGCATCCGCTCAGCGCGGTCCTGTGCCTCGGCCTTGAGCCGGTCAACCTCCTGCTTGGCGTCGCCCCTGAGCTTGTCTGTCTCTTTCTTGGCCGCCTCGCGCAGGTCGTTAGCATCCGCCGCCCCGTGCTCGCGCTCCGCCTTGGCTTCGTCGGCCGCAAGCTTGAGTATCTGGCCGACCCGCTCGCTGATCTCTTCATGCGGCGGGCGGCGGGCCGAGGCGCGGACGTCGGCGATCTCGTGGCGCAGGTGCTCGATCTCGGCAATGCTCTGCGACAGCCTGCTCTCGAGCTCCCTAACCTGTCCGGCGCGCCAGGCGACGTAGTTGTCTACCTGCTGGCGGTTGTAACCGCGGACCTCGCGCTCCCACTCCATCCCGGCCTCGGACAGTAGCTCGCTGTGCTCGCTCATATTTCACCCGTCAGGTACATCAGGCAGATCCCGGCTGGCCCAGATGGAGCTGAGCCGACGGCAGACCCGGGCCTGCGAGGTTAACAGAAGGCTGACGGTCTGCGGGCGGTGCCGCTTTCGCGCAGACTTCGTACGCCGGTGGATGTGATGACTCTGTCCCGAGGGGCACATCTGCGCAACCGAAACAACGGATTATCCATATTTGAGGAGACTTCGACTTTCATCAACCCAGAATCCGCCATCCGGCCAGAACATGACATCGCGTGTCAGGCGGGGCAAGGATCTGGGATGATCACGGCCGGGTGGGCGGATGGGATCGGCACGGGAAAGCTGGCTCAGTGAGGCGAGGAGGTTCAGGCAGGTGAGCGTACCGGTGATGATCGGCTCACTCGGCGATGCTGCTCCCTCGATCGACAAGGACGCCTGGGTCGCGCCCGGCGCCGTAGTCGTCGGCGCCGTGCACATCAGGCGGTTCGCGAGCGTCTGGTACGGATCGGTGCTCCGGGCGGACGAGGACGAGATAGTCGTCGGCGCAGGGTGCAACATCCAGGACCTGTGCTGTATTCACGTGGACCCTGGTCAGCCCGTTGTCCTGGAGGAGCGGGTCACTGTCGGACATCACGCGACGGTGCACGGCGCACACGTGGAGGCCGGGGCCCTGATCGGGATCGGCGCGGTGGTGCTCGGCAGCGCCCGGATCGGTGCCAGGTCCCTGGTCGCGGCCGGCGCGGTCGTCCTGCCAGGCGCGGTAGTTCCTGCCGGAGTTCTCTACGCGGGCGTTCCTGGCCGTGTGATCCGCGAGCTGACGGGGGAAGACTACGAGGGATTCGACCGCACGCCTGAGCGTTACGCGCAGCGCGCGGCCAGGCATCGGGCGGTTCGCTGGGACACCGGGCCAGGGGCTAGCCAGGTACCGGGCGGCGCGCCTGGCGGGCCGAGCTAGTGAGCTAATAGCTCGCCCGCGGTATCACCCCGCATAGGTGAGCAGGCTCACGGCAAGCGGCGAGAAATGATCCTGATGGGTCATGCGGGGCAATGGTGCCGCGCCGTAGCCTGACAGGCATCCCTGCCGGGGCGGGCTGCGGCGACGGAGGTGGAGCGATGCGAGACGACCTTGACGATCGCCTCTCCGATGCCGTCGCGCTTGACGAGATCGACCTTTACGCCGACGTGCTGACCGCGGTGGCCGCGGCAGACCGGCCGCTCACCGACGATGAACTCGACGCGGTTCTCGGGCTCGATGACGCTCGTGGCGCCGCGGCTCAGAACTGAGCTGACGCCTCCTCCGTCGGCACCGCGCCAAATGCCTTCCGAGCAGGATGTTCTCCTGCGTCCCGTTCGCCTTCTTCCTGTATCGCCTGCCGGCCGGGCCCAGCGAACATGACGTCGGTATCCCAGTGCGTGAAGCCTAGTGATTCGTACAGCCTGATCGCCGGGGTGTTCGTTTCGTCGACGTAGAGCATGGCCTGGAACAGGCCGCGCGAGCGCAGGTAGCGAAGGCCGACCAGGGTGAGGGCCCGGCCCAGTCCCGAACCGCGCTCGTCAGGGTCGACGCCCACCACGTAAACCTCGCCGATGGCCTGGTGCGCATGGTCGGTCTCCCGGCCGTCCTGGCCATGAATCTTGGTCCAGTGAAAACCGACCAGCTTGCCGTCCCTTTCAGCGAGAAAGAAGCCCTCCGGGTTGAACCACGGCTCCTTCTCCCGTAGGTCGAGATCGGCGCGCGTCCATGCGCCTTGCTCGGGGTGAGTGGCGAATGCGCGCCTGTTGAGCGCCGTCCATTCGTCCTCGTCCTCGCCGACGCGGAAGGTGCGGATCGTGATGCCGTCGGCGAGTTGCGGCTTGTCGAGCTGCGCCTGGAGCGAGCGGCGCATCTGCCACAGCGCCCTGACCCGCTCGAACCCCGCGGCCGCTGCGAGCCGACCGGCTGCGGGCAGGTCGCCGTGCGCCCACAACCGCAGCTGGTGCAGTCCCGCCTCCACGGCCAGCGCCCTGACCAGGGCCAGGCCGAAGTGCCGCCGCCGGTAGGCGGGATGGATGACGAGCTCGCCGCTCGGGCCCTCGACCGGGTCCGTGGGATCCAGGTGCGCGTACCCCGCGATCTCCCCGTCTGCGATTAGCAGCACGTTCTGGGCCAGCCGGTCGCCGCCATAGCGCAGATGCAGCATCACGTGCTCAGACAGGGGCGCCACCGCGTCTTCGTCGGTGGCCAGCCTGACCAGCTCGAGTATGGCGGCCACTTCGCTGCTGGTAAGGCGCTCAGTGATCCGGATCCGGGTCATCTGCTTGCTCCGTTGGCGGTCGGTGCGGCTGTCCGGCCGCGCGGAGCGGCCCGACGCCGATCGCGGCTGGTCCCGTCGGGGGTTGCCTGCCCCGAGCCGGTTCGGCGGCTCTCGTGCCTGGCTGGCACGAACTTGTAGCCGACATTACGGACCGTGCCGATCAGCGCCTCGTTCTCTGGGCCGAGCTTGGCCCTGAGCCTGCGGACATGGACGTCGACGGTCCTCGTACCGCCGTAGTAGTCATATCCCCAGACCTCTTGCAGCAGCTGCGACCTGGTGAACACCCGCCGAGGATGCTGGGCGAGGAACTTCAGCAGCTCGAACTCCTTGAAGGTCAGATCGAGGGCCACGCCGCGGATCCTGGCCGAGTACGTCGCCTCGTCGATGACCAGCTCGCCCGATCTGACCTCCTCGGCGGGCAGCCCGGCGGGTGCGGCGGCGCGGCCGATCGCCAGCCGGATCCTGGCCTCCACCTCGCCAGGACCTGCGGTATTGAGTATCACGTCATCGGCGCCCCAGTCGGCGGAGACCGCGGCCCACGCACCCTCGCTGATCACCGCGAGTATAGGCACGCCGGCACCGCTGACCTGGCGCAGGAGGTCCTTGACCCGGACGAGGTCGCGTCTGGCATCGACCAGGATGGCGTCGGGGCGGGTCCCGTCGGCGCTGCCCTGCGCCGCGGGCGCACCGGGGGCCCCGGGGGCCCTGGGGGCCCCGCGCAGTCCGGGCACGGCGTCCCCCGATGCGGGCGCCAGGCTGATCGCATGATTAAGCAGGCTCAGGGAAGGCAGGATCTCAGCGGCCGGCTCGCGCGCGGCGGTGAGCAGGAGCACGTTGCTCAACAGCCGCCACCTCCGGTCCGCGGCAGCTCCCCGCCAGGGAACCTATGCCGGAAATTCGCAGGACCCGGCGCTGGTGCCGGTCACTGGTCGATATGAGCGAGGATAGCTGACATGGCGATCGTGACCCTGCGCTACTGGGCCGCAGCTAAAGATGCGGCCGGTGTTGCCGAGGAGAAGGCCGAAGCCGAGACCCTCGCTGCTGCGCTGGCGGAGGGCCTGGCGGCGACCAGTGACCGGCCAGGCGGGAACGCTGACCGGCTGAGGCTGGTCATGGCGCGGTCCGCGTTCCTTGTCGATGGTCAGCCGGCCGGGACAAGGCCGCCTGAGTCAATCCGGCTGGCTGCCGCTTCCGTTATCGAGGTGCTGCCGCCCTTCGCCGGCGGCTAGCCGGCGACGCGGGACGCGCCGGAGGGCAGGCTCGCGGCTGAGGTTCGCGGATAAGGTGAGCCGTGCTCGCCGTCGTCCTGATCAGCGGCACGGGGCTCGCTGTCGCGCTGGCCGGGGCCGACCGGCTGCTCGCTGCGGTCGTCGGCCGCGGCGCCGGCCGCCGCCTTGCCGCTGTTCTCGGCAACGGGTCCGGCGCCGAGGTGCGGATCACCAGCGCGCCGTTCCTGACCCAGCTTGCCGCAGGCGTCTACCGGGAAATCGAGGTGACCGCAGGGGCCTTCACCGTTGGCGGCCTCGAGTTCCGCGGGCTCAGCGCGCGGCTGTCACAGGTGCATGCGCCGGTGCGGAGGCTGCTGGGCCGCCGCGGCTTGGTCGCCGGGCAGGTGACCGCGATCATGACGATGCCGCTCTCGGTGATCGCCGACCGGCTACCACGCGGCCTCGAACTGCGCAGGCAGGGCGCCGACCTCGCGATATCCGGCTGGGCGCTGCTCATGCCGGTGTCCGGAACGCTGGCGGTGACCGCCGACGGGCAGCGGATCTCGGTCGTGCCGCGCGTGCTCGGCGTTCCCAGCCTGGTGGGATTTGTGGTCGCGCTCCCTGGCCTGCCGCCTGAGCTGTACATCCAGGCGCTCCAGGTCACCGACACCGGGCTCGAGGTCACGGTCTCGGGAGATAACGTGGATCTTGTCCCGCGCTGAACCGGACGCGTGTGCCGTCCGTTTACGGTGGTGTGGTGCGCGACGGGGCCAGTAGCCAGGAGCATCCTAGGCCGGTCAGTGATGACGAGCTCGTCCGCGCTCTTTACCATGAGCACGCAGGGCCGCTGCTCAGGTATGCGCTGCACCTGACCAGCGGTGACCGGCAGCGGGCTGAGGACATCGTCCAGGAGACGCTGCTCCGCGCTTGGCTGCATCCCGATGCTATCGTCAGCCGCCCGGCCCGGCCGTGGCTCTTTGCCGTCGCAAGGAACCTGGCGGTCGACGCGCACCGCGCCAGGCAGTCCAGACCGCGTGAGGTCGGCGAGGCCGCCCTGCAGCTGACGGCCGTGCCTGACACCGCCGACCGGGCGCTTGAGTCGTGGGCGGTCGCCGACGCGCTGCGGTCGCTGCGGCCCGACCATCGCGCGGTGCTGCTCGAGACGTACTACCGCGGCCGCTCGGTAGCAGAGGCCGCATCCGTGCTCGGCGTTCCCGCCGGCACGGTGAAGTCGCGCACCTTCTACGCCCTCAAGGCGCTGAAGCTGGAGCTAGAGGAACGGGGGCTTGCGCCATGAGCGACCCGTCCTGCCGGACGTTCCGGGAACTGCTAGGTGTCTACGTTGTAGGCGCGATCGAACCGGGGGAGCGCGCCGCCGTCGACGCCCACCTGAGTCAGTGCTACGAATGCCGCGAGGAACTCGCGGCGCTCGCGCCGCTGCCTGCCCTGCTGCACCGGGTGCGCCCTGCGGACGCAGAGCGGATCCTGCTGGCCAGCCCGCCGCGGCCCGACCCCGCCGAGCCTTCGGCCGAGATGCTGGATTCGCTGCTCGCGCGGGTGGGGTCCAAGCGGCGGACGAGGCGGTTCCGCGCGCTGTTCGCCGCGGCCGCGGCCGTCCTCATCGCGGTCGGCGGCGGGGTCGCGGTTTCTGAGGCGACTGCAGCGCATCCGCGTCACGCCACCATCGGCGTGGCAACGGCGAGCAAGGGCCCGCTCGTGGTTACCGTCCGTTACGGCAGCAGCAGCGGGGGCGGCACGCACATGTCGGTGCGGGCATCGGGATTCCGGCAGTGGACGTCGTGTAAGTTCTGGGTGGTCACGAAGAGCGGCCAGCGGGTTCTGGCTGCGGGCTGGATGGTCGGGCCAGGCGCCGACGAGCTCTGGTACCCGGCGCAGAGCGACGTTCCCGAGTCCAGAGTGACCGGGTTCCAGATCACCACGGCGCGCGGGGTGCGGCTCAATATCCCGGCCGCATGAAAGGCATTGCCGGGAATGTCGCGCGCCGGCGCCACGTTAACCGGGCGTGATCGGAGGACTGGTCGCGAGCGTCTGCGCGCTCGTCGCGGCGACAGCGCTCGGACTGACCTGGAGGGCTCGCAACGGCAGGGTCAGGACCGCCGCGGCTGACGGCGCCGAGGCGGTGTCCTGGCTGACGCATACCGACCTTGGTGCCGCGCTCGGCAACCGGGCGACTCTGGTGCAGTTCTCCTCGGCCTTCTGCGCTCCGTGCCGCGCGACCAGACAGATCCTGGGCGATGTCGCCGGCATGGTGGATGGTGTCGCGCACGTGGAAATCGATGCCGAGTCCCGGCTCGACTTGGTCCGCAGGCTGGATGTCAGGCGGACCCCGACCACCCTCGTCCTCGACCCACACGGGCAGATCACTCATCGCGCGAGCGGGCAGCCGCGCAAGGCTGACGTGATCGCTGCGCTGGGGGCCGTGCTATGATTTCCTATCAGAGTGGTCGGGAAGAAGGCTCGACGCGGGGTTCCGGCGTCGCCGGCGGCCTGACCAGGCGGCGAGTCGTGGATTACTGCAGGGTGACCGCAGCGCTCTGACCGCGGCAGCCAGCCCTCGGCCAATCAGTCGGCAGCTGGCCAGTCTGCGCAGCTACGCTCTGGCCGGCACCACGGAAGGAACCCACATGCAGATCGATCCCAGGGGACCCCGGTTCGGCGCGCTGATTACCACGGTCGTACTCGTCGTCGTCCTGATCACCAGCAGTGCCTGGCTCCTGGCCGCCCAGGCAGTCGTGTTCGGCATCGGGGCCGTCTTCGGATTGCGGTACGCACCTTACGGCCTGATCTACCGGTGGCTCGTCCGCCCGAAACTGGGGCCGCCGAAGGAACTGGAAGACGAGGCGCCGCCGCGATTCGCGCAGGGCGTAGGCCTCGCCTTCGCGGCGGCCGGCGTGATCGGCTACGCGACCGGCACGACGCTGCTCGGAATCGTCGCGACCGCGTTCGCCCTGATCGCCGCCTTCTTGAACGGAGCCTTCGGCCTCTGCCTGGGCTGCGAGCTGTACCTGATCATCCGACGATTCATGCCCGCCCGACAGGCATCCTGATCCGGGCCAGAGCTAGTAAGGAGATTAACTATGAGCCGATCAGAAGTTCTCGTGGACGCCGACTGGGTCCAGGACCATCTCGGTGATCCTGGCGTGGTTCTCGTCGAAGTGGACGAGGACACGACCGCATACGACAAAGGTCACATCAAGGGCGCGCTCAAGCTCGACTGGCGGAAGGACCTGCAGGACCCTGTCCGCAGGGACTTCGTCGACAAGGCCGGGTTCGAGCGGCTGCTGTCCGAGCGCGGCATCTCCAACGACGACACGGTGATCCTGTACGGCGGCAACAACAACTGGTTCGCCGCCTACGCGTACTGGTACTTGAGGATCTACGGCCACGGCAACGTCAAGCTGCTGGACGGCGGCCGCAAGAAGTGGGAGCTCGACTCCCGCGACATGGTCACCGACGTGCCCAGCCGCCCGGCCACCTCCTACCGCGCCGAAGAGCAGGACCGCTCGATCCGGGCGTTCCGCGACGACGTCATCGCCGCCATCGGCAACCTCAACCTGGTTGACGTCCGCTCGCCCGACGAATTCACCGGCCGCCTTCTCGCCCCGGCGCACCTGCCGCAGGAGCAGGCGCAGCGTGGCGGTCACGTGCCGACGGCCAAAAACGTCCCGTGGTCAAAGGCTGCCGAGGAGGACGGAACCTTCAAGTCCGACCAAGCCCTCGCGGAGCTCTATCGCGATGAGGCTGGCCTGGACTTCGGCAAGGACACCATCGCCTACTGCCGGATCGGCGAGCGGTCCGCGCACACCTGGTTCGTACTGCACGAGCTGCTCGGCCAGCCGAATGTAAAGAACTACGACGGCTCATGGACCGAGTACGGGTCTCTGGTCGGCGTGCCGATCGAGCTGGGAGAAGGAAAATGAGCACCTCGGGGTCGGGTTGTGGCGCTCCCGCCGGCGGCATCAAGGTAACCGCCGGAGCCGGTGACCAGGCCGTGGTGCAGGGGCACGTGACGAGCTCGGGGACGCCGGTGCCGTCCGGATACGCCAGGCTGCTGAATGCCGACGGCGAGTTCGTCGCCGAGGTACCGCTCGGCGAGGACGGCGGTTTCACCTTCTACGCCGCGCCCGGCGACTGGACGCTTCGGGTCCTGGCTCCCGGCGGGGTCAGGGCCGAGCGCGCCGTCTCGGCAAGCGCTGGCACGATCACCGAGCTAGACGTCACTGTCTAGGGCCTGATCGAACCGAGCCGGCCAAACTGCAGCCCGGTTACACCAGCTTCGCCATCGCCGAGCCGCTGCTCAAGCTCGTCCTGCTGGGCGCATGAGTCACGCAGGCCAGTGATGTCACCTCGTCTGCATGCGACGCATCGCCGTCAGCCGAAGCGACCACTCACATAGTCGGCCGTGCGCTCATCATCGGGCTGCTTGAATATTTTCTCGGTCGGCCCGGACTCCACGACCTGGCCGTCGAGCATGAAGATCGTGGTGTCAGCGATCCGCGCGGCCTGCTGCATGTTGTGCGTGACAATGATCACCGTGTACTCGGTCTTGAGCTTCTCGACAAGCTCTTCTATTCGCAGCGTCGAAGCTGGGTCCAGTGCCGACGCCGGCTCGTCCATCAGCAAAACCTCCGGCTGAACCGCCAGCGCGCGGGCGATGCAGAGACGCTGTTGCTGGCCTCCTGACAGCCGCCCGCCCAGCTCGTTCAGCCGGTCCTTGACCTCGTCCCATAGTCCCGCGCGGCGAAGGGCATCTTCGCCAAGCGCCCGTAGCTCCGTCTTGCCCATCCTGCTGCTGAGCTTCAGCCCGGCCACGGCGTTGTCCGCGATGCTCATCGTGGGGAAGGGTGTCGGCCGCTGAAAAACCATGCCGATGCGCCGCCGGACACTGACCGGGTCACTCGCCTCGGCGTAGATGTCCCCGCCTTTGAACAGCACCTGGCCGGCGACCCTGGCCCCCCTGACCTCTTCGTGCATCCGGTTGAGGCAGCGAAGCAGAGTGGACTTACCGCAGCCAGACGGCCCGATGATGGCGGTTACGGAGCGCTCCCTGGCCGCCATGTTGACCCCGTGCAGTGCCTGCAGCTTGCCGAACCAGGCCTTGACGTCAGTTGCTTGAATGCTCGTCGGCTGATCTGCTGCGACTGTGCCCTGAGGATCGGGCTGGCCGGTCGTCATTTCGCTGCGCGCTCCGTCAGGCGTTCCCAGGCGAGATCTTCATGATCGCCAGTGTCGTCATGAACCAGGCTGAGGACGACATGGCCAAAATCCCCGGTGCGAACATGCCGGGACGAGCCGATCCTGGTCGGCCCGGGGCCAGGCCATATCTTCCGATCGTGACGAACACTAAGCGATCAGGCGAACACGCGAATGTTGATCGGGTGAATCCTGGGTGAACGCAGACGGTCTGATGCGTGAATGACTCACATCAGGACACCAGCGGCCGGCGACACTGTCCTTCAAGCGACGACCAGCGCAAATTCAGGCTCGGGTCCAGTGGTGTTCACGTGATGGTCATGTTGGCGACTGACAATCTATCGCGGTGACGGTCAGTCGACGTGCCGACAAGTTGCGGCGCGATTACTCCAGTAATTACAGCCCGAGAGAGGGAGATTCCGTGTGAGGACGCTCGGCAAGCTCAGCACGTCCTTCGCGGCGGCAGCCGCGATCGGCCTGACTCTCGCTGCCTGCACGGGCAGCAGCTCGAACGGAAACAGCTCTGCCAGTCTCGCTGCGGCCTCGGGCGGCAACGGCTGCCCAAGCGCGGCGCAGAATTCCAACGTCGTTGCGCCTGCGGGCTACAAAGTGTGCCTGTTTGCGGCAGCGACGACGACGGCCAGCCACCCGGACAACGTGGTCGTGTCCGGCTCGGACGTCTTCATCGGCTGGCAGAACATAACTGCCAAGGACGGCACCGACACCAAGACCAGCACGATCACGCAATACACGACCGCCGGTAAGCCCGTGCACTCATGGAGCGTCATCGGCCACACCGATGGCATGCGATTCGATCCGAGCACTCACCTGCTCTGGGTGATGTGCAACGAGGACGGTAAGCCGCGCCTCTACACCATTGACACCACGACCAAGGCGGTCAAGCACATCATCCTGCCGCCCACGCCTCATGGCGGCGGCTTCGATGACGTCCAGATCGTGGGCGGCAAGGTCTTCATTGACGCGTCCAACCCGACGCTGACTGCCGCTGGCAAGAACCCCAACCCGTCGTTGTACTCGGTGGTGCTCTCCGGCAACACCGCGAAGCTGACCAACGTGCTGTCAGGCCAGCCCAAGGCCACCACGATCAACCTCCCGGCGACGTCGACCACGCTGAACCTGACCGACCCGGACTCGATGATGATCGGGCCGAACGGCGAACTGGTCCTCGACAGCCAGGGCGACTCAGAGATGCTGTTCATCACCAGCCCCGGTACGCCGCAGCAGTCAGTGAAGGTGCTCTCGGTTGGTACGCAAGTCGATGACACGGTCTTCGTGCCTGGTTCCAAGGGCTGTCTGCTTGTTGCCGACAATAACTCCGGCGTCTTCTCCATCTGCTCCAGCGTGTGGGTACCGGGCAGCGCCATGACCGCCGCGCCGAGCGACTCCACTGTGATCGGATTCGTCGGGACGCTCAACCTGTCGACAGGGCAGATCCAGCCGCTCATCACCGGCCTCCAGAATCCGCACGGCATGGCATGGCTCCCGCGGTGAGTGCCGCACATCCCCGGAGAGGATTCATGACAAGCCAGGCCAGAACTGGAGGAGACGTGAGCAAGTCAAGTCATCGGCGCGCTGGCCGCACGGCGGCAGTCGCCGGGGCACTCGGGATAGCGCTGCTCGCTGCAGCATGCAGCAGCTCAGGTGGTTCGAGCGGCGGCAGCGGCTCGGGAGCAGCAACCATCAACGGTGCCGGCTCCACCTTCGCCGCCCCGATGTACCAGCAGTGGGCGGGTGAGTACAACAGCAAGGTCAACAAGAACGTCCAGATCAACTATCAGGCCATCGGATCAGGTGGCGGGATCTCAGAATTCACCCAAGGCATCGTGGACTTCGGTGCCACCGACGCCCCGATGTCGGCGAACGAGCAGTCCGCCGCCCAGTCCTCCCAGGGCTCCACGGTGCTCCACCTGCCAATGATCCTCGGGGCTGTCGCGATCATCTACAACCTGCCCGGAGTAAGCAAGCTGACGCTGGACGGCCCCGCGCTGGCGAGCATCTACCTCGGCAAGATCACGAAATGGAACGATCCGGCGATCAAGAAGCTCAACCCGGGTGTTACGCTGCCGTCGGCCGCGATCCAGCCGGTGCAGCGAGCCGACTCGTCTGGCACCTCGTACGTGGTGACCTCGTACTTCAGCGCGATCTCCCCTGCCTGGGCCAGCCAGGTCGGCGTCAGCAAGGCACCGAGCTGGCCGACCGGCACCGGCGCGACGGGCAGTTCGGGCGTAGCAGCCGCGGTCTCGCAGACCAAGGACTCGATCGGCTACGTCGAGCTTGGTTACGCGACCTCCGGCAAGATACCGTTCGCGTCCCTGATGAATGCGTCAGGAAAGGCTGTTGCGCCGTCTACCACCTCGGTCGAGGCTGCGGCGGCAGGTGCGACGCTGCCGACCGACATCACGGCGTTGAAGCTCAACCTGGTCAACCAGCCGGGCGCGGGCGCTTACCCGCTGTCGACCGCGACATACATCCTGGTCGCGCAGGCCCAGAAGGATGCGAACAAGGGCAAGGCGCTGAAGGCATGGCTGCTGTGGTCCTTGAAATCCCCACAGCAGGCCGAGTCGACCAAGCTGAACTATGCGCCGCTACCAACGGCGCTGGACAAGCTGGTCGTTTCGGCGGTCAACTCCGTCAAGTAGCCAGCCGCAAATGTCCACAAGGATCGATGTGTCGGCGGATCTCCAGGACGCTCCGCCCAGGAGGTCCGCCGACACGATCTTCCGGCTGGCCGTCGCCTCGTGCGCCAGCGTGGTCCTGCTCTTGCTCGGCGGGATGCTGGTCCGTACGACCTGGTCTGCCTGGCCCGCCTTCCAGCACTCCGGTATCGGATTTCTTACCGGAACTACCTGGAACCCGAACACCGGTACTTTCGGCGCCCTGCCCTACATCTACGGCACCTTGGTCACGTCCGTCGTCGCGCTGATCCTGGCCGTGCCAGTCGCCGTGCTCATTGCCCTTTACTTGTCTGAGATCGCACCGCCGGCGATCGGGACCTATCTCGGCTATGTCGTTGACCTGCTCGCCGCGGTCCCAAGCGTCGTGTACGGCCTATGGGGCGTCTTCGTCCTGGTGCCGTTCCTGACGACCTACGTTTGGCAGCCGCTCTCCAACCATCTGGCCTTCATCCCGATCTTCGCCCAGTTCGCCTCGGGCCGGAACTTCCTCACCGCTGGCCTCATCCTCGCCTTGATGATCACGCCGATCATTTCGGCGATCTGCCGCGAGGTCTTCAGGACCGTGCCGAACGATGAGCGGGAGGCGGCTCTCGCGGTCGGCGCGACCCGGTGGGAGATGATCAGGCTGGCGGTACTTCCGCCTTCGAGATCAGGCATTGTCGCCGCGATCATGCTCGGCTTCGGCCGTGCCGTCGGCGAAACCATTGCCGTCGCCTACCTGATCGGCGGTTTCCCGCACATCACCGCGCACCTGCTGCAGCAGGGCTCGACGATCGCTGCAAACATCGCCCTGCAGTTCAACGAGGCGGCCAGCCAGCCGCTGTTCAAAGCAGCCCTGATCGGCCTTGGCGTGGTGCTGTTTGCCATCACCCTGATCATCAACGTCGCGGCTCGCCTGATTATCCGGCGCGGGAATTCCAGATGAGCACGGCCCCCCTTGACCGGAGACCGCCACGACCGGAAGGCCGTCCAGAATGACCTCGCTGCAGGCCCGGCACCGCCGCGACAAGACCATGATCGGCCTCATGATCGCCGCGCTTGTCGTCGCGATCGTCCCGCTGGTGTTCATCCTCGCAGATGTGATCATCAAGGGGATCGGCGACCTGAACCTGAGTTTCCTGACCCAGCCTGAGCCGTTCGTCCAGATGGCACCGGGCGGCGGCTTCGGCGCCGGGATCAGGGGCACGATCAAGATGGTTGGTCTTGGCACCGCAATCGCCGTCCCGATCGGAGTGTTCGCCGCGGTGTACCTCGCCGAGTACAGCGGCCGACGTAACACGCTGGCAACGGCGGTGCGGTTCTTCGCCGACGTGATGACCGGTATCCCATCTATCTTCGTCGGCATTTTCGTCTTCACTGTTGTGGTGCTGACCACAGGTTCCTTCTCCACATACGCGGGGGGCATCGCCCTGGGGATCCTGATGATCCCCGTGATCGTGCGGACCAGTGAGGAGGCACTCTTGCTTGTGCCCGCGATCCTGCGCGAGTCGGCGTTCGCGCTGGGCATCAGGAAATGGCGGACGATCATCTCCGTGGTTCTCCCGGCAGCGCTGCCAGGGATCACCACCGGCGTTCTGCTGGCGATCGCCAGGGCGGCGGGCGAGACGGCTCCGTTGCTGCTGACCGCGTTCGGCAGCCAGCTGCTGGTGGGGTACGGCTCTTGGGGTGGACCTGAGACCTCGCTGACGCTGGAGATCTTCAACAACTCCCGAGCGTTTCTGCCGGTACAGGTGGCGAGGGCCTGGACTGGTGCCTTGGTGCTGATCATCGGCGTATTGCTGCTCTCGCTCGTCGCCCGGTGGGCGGTGGCACGTCGGTGGAAGCCCGACCGCTAGCGACCTGCGCCGGGCAGGCTGGCGCTCACCCGCCCGGTTCGGCGGGGTCCGGAACGGCTACATTGACGCATGCGCGTTGCGGGCTCCTCGCTCGGCAGCTCACGCTGCTCCCACCGGCCACGACCTGCTGGGTAGAGCCCGACATCGCCCCGTTCCCCTGGCAGGACACTGACTGAGGGCAACCAAGGAATGAACAGCGGAACGCCGCCAAGCCCGGCGTTCGTGGAGGCGGGCGAGCGGCCAGGCAGGACAAGTCAGGCCTGGCGGTCCGCTGTCACTGGCCGCCATTGCCTGCCGTATCCGAAATTGTCGCCCGTTCGCAGAGTCTCGTTGTTTGACACATAACCCGCAGTTCAGCTTCCAGTTACCTGAGATACCTACAACTGATTTCAGACCGCAGTGCCTGGCGGTACGGAGTCTCGGCGAGGAGCATGAGCGTGGAATACTCCAGCGACGACAAGCCAGACGTCGCCGGAGTGCTGGCTGACCGGCTAGCCGCCACCCTGGTGCACCACGAGCCGGGCTGGCGGCTGCCCAGGCACAGTGCCCTCGCCCGCCGCTACAACGTCAGGCCCGCCCAAGTGGAGCAGGCCGTCAGAGAGCTCGCGGCCAGGCACCTGATCAGGCAGCTGCCTGACGGTCAGCTTTACCGGGCCAGCCCGGCCGAGTACCTGATTCCGGTGCAGGGAGTGCCGCGCCTGGGCGCTCACCTGGATCCGATGGGCGGTGAGGTCGCCTGCCGGAAGCGCAAGGTCTCCTGGCGCCGGGTTCCCGAGGACATCGGCTGGGCGCTCGGCATCCCGCAGGCCGACTCGGTCTGCGCCGTCAAGTGCCATTGGTCGGTCAACGGCGAGCCTGCGGCTATCTCCACCACCTACCTCACCGCCGAAGCAGCGGGCCAGGTCGGCGGGCTGACCGGCGACAAGGACGGGACGATGGCCGAGTTCGAGCTCTATGGCTTGGCCGACAGCCATGAGCTGCGGGCAGAGCGCCCTGCGCTTGGCGTGCCCGCCGCACTGCACGTGGAGGTGCAGCCCCCGCCGTCGTCGATCGCTCGCGGCCTCCGGCTCGGAGCTGGCCAGCCGGCCGCCATGATCACGGTGCGCTTCGACGACCTGGCGTCCGGCCTGGCGGTAGCGCTGACCGTGGCGGCGCTGAGGGCGGACCTGTTCAGGATCGTGGTCGACTCGCCGGCCGCAAGCGCCTCGGTCAGGAACATCGCGCCTGCGCAAGCGCTGGCCGATGATCTCGCAGCCGTGCCGGCCAGCGACGAGGACGGCTGGGCGGCCGACGACCAGCCCGCGGTTCGCTAGCAAGCACTTGGCCTGCCGCCTCGGGCAGCACTTCTTCGAATACGGCCAGGTCTGCTGTTGCCGAGCCGGCGGCATTCCGCGCACCGAGGTACTATCTTGTGCCATTGTGCCGCCATATCCGACCGGCAGAGCCGAGCTACTCTCATCGCGCGCGAACCGCCTGAGCACGGGGACCGGAAATCCGCGCCGAAACTTAGCCGCGGGAGCCATGGCCGCGGTCGTCGTGATCCAGCTGGCGGTCGCGCCGCTCACTCTCGCGCTAGCCGCCCTATTCGTGTGCATCAGCAGGTACGGCCGGTGGCGGCCGCTGTGGCTGATCATGCCTGTCATGGCAGGGCTAGCGTGGGTTGCCGCCGCCGGTGCCGGCGGCGCCATCAGCAGCTACCTGGCAACCGGCAGCCGCCTGATCGGTTTCCTCGCGCATCCTGGTTCGGTGCCTCCGCATCTGTTCAGGCCTGGCGCGGCTCTCACTGACTGGCAGCACCGGCTGCCCGGCCAGTTACCTCTGGCGCTGATCATCGCAGCGGCCGAGGCGTGCGCCGTCGGATGGTCGGCCGGCGCGGCGGGATGCCGGCCGGGATTGGTTATCGCGGCTCGTCGCGCGTACCTGCGGGCAGCACACCGCCGTGGCGAGATGGCGACTCCGGGCGGCAGCTGCGTCGGAACTGTCATGGGGACCGGCAGGCGCGCCGAGATCTCCTGGCGGGAGGCGCAGGGCGGCGTCCTCGTCACCGGCCGGGACGCCGCTGGCGTTACCGGGACCGCGCTTGAGCTGGCGACTGCGGCGATCCAGCACCGGAAGACGGTGATCATTGTCGATCTGACCAGCGGCGCGGCGTCCGGCGCTCGCGGCACAGGGGGTGACGGCCACGCGGTGGCGGAGGCGGTTAAGGCGGCCTGCGATGGCGTGCACGCGTCGCTGGCGATGTTCGCTGCCGAGCGCGGACACTACGAGCCGTTCTCGGGTGCCAGCCCGGACCGCGCCGCTAGCCTCCTCACCGCCATGATCGACTGGTCCGGCGTGGGTCAGGAGCAGTGGTTACTCAGCGCGGATCGCCTCGGGGCCGCCCTCGAGCTCCTCACGTCGCGCTGGCCAGCTACCGCTGGCCAGCGGTCATCCATCCTCGATGAGCTGGCCGCGCAGCTGGACAGCGCGGCGCCGCCAGCGACGAGAGCCGTGGCAGCTCAGCTGGCCGGACTCCGCTCTGCGGCGATCGGGGCCGGGCTCTGCCAGCCCGGGCCTGGGGATGACGAGCCGATCATCCTTGGCCGGGCGGTGGCCGAGCGGGAAGTAGTGCTGTTCGCGCTCGACCGGCTGACGCACGGCCGGTGGGCCGTGATGGTCGCGCAGTTAGTGATCGCGGACCTGACCGGGATCCTGGCGGACCGCGCCAGACTGGGCGCGCGGGCCGACTGCCTGCTCTGGATCAACGGCTTCGAGGAGACAGCGCGCGGTCAGCTTGAGGCTCAGCTCGCTCTCGGTCCCCGCGCCGGGGTGGCCACGCTGCTCAGCACGGCAGCTGGCGCGGCCGCCGGCTGGCTCGCCGGTCAGGTCAACGTCGTTGCCGTCAGGGGACAGCCGCCGGCCGGCTCGGCAGCCCGGGCGGCATCATCGGCTGGCCTGGCGGGAGTTGCGGGAGAGATCTCGTTAAGCCTGGAAGACGGCCAGGGATGGCCGGCGGCACTGGTGGGGGAGCAGCGGCCTGACGGCCTGTCGCTTGCGGTGCGGAACCCGCGGCCGCGCCTTGTTACCGGCTGCCGGGCTGCGCGGTGAATGCCAGGCCGCGCGAGGTCTGCCTGGGCTGGCACTTCGCGCCCATACTGGCCGATCCCGGCCCGGCGCCGCCCAGGCCGGCTCCAGGGCCCGCGGACCGGCTCGACCAAGGCTGGGTGCAAGCCCAGGCGCGGATCGCTCACATCGCCGGCCGGCCAGCGCGGGCCGGCCTGACCGCGGGCGCCGCCGTCGCCGCCCTGTCGGGCGTCGCATGGCTGGCCGGGCTGACCGGCCAGGGGCTTGGCGGGTTCGGCACGCTGGCGGGCGCCGCTGCCATGGCTGGGTGCGCCAGATCGGCCTGGCGAGGCCGGCGCAGGCTCGCCGCGGTGCTCGCCGACGAGAGGCAGCGAGTCGAGACCGCGCGCGCTGCCTACTCCCGTCTGCTCGAGGCGCAGCAGCGCGAACACGCCAGCGACTACCGCACGTGGCAGCGGCGCAGAGCGGTCTTCGACCGCCAGCCGTCCTGGTTCGCTGTCGGCCTGCCCGCAGGGATCGACCGGGTGGACGTCGCGGGCGGTACCCTGGCGGGCTGGTCGGCGCTGGTCACGACGATCGCGGCACCGCAGCTGAGCGGCGGAGGCGAGGTCACCGTCGTCGACCTCACCGAAGCGGCGGTTGCAGGCGAGCTCATCCGCCTGGCACAGCGCGCCGGGCTGCGGCCGCTCGTG